>Ga0187817_10000308_pt1 | contig 20017 bp, 17 predicted proteins | sample NC_wetland_sal_i_17_FD_132431 | JGI IMG/M metagenome (GOLD analysis project Ga0187817, IMG submission 132431) | Wetland sediment microbial communities from Neuse River Estuary, North Carolina, USA - SO4_2 | ecosystem: Environmental > Aquatic > Freshwater > Wetlands > Sediment | place: USA... | reverse complement strand
TAGATCAAAGATTCGACGGTGCCAAAGGCTGTGACACGCTATTTCGTGTCCGGCGGAAGCGACGCGCGCCACAAGTTCCGGTTTTTTTTCGGCAACCCAGCCGAGAACGAAAAATGTGGCCCGGAAGTTATGCTGATCAAGAAGTTGCAGGACGCGATCGGTGGCCTCCGCAACGCGACTCGGAAAGGAATCCCAGTCCTCCGGGCGAACCCTATCCGCATAGGCGCCGACGTGAAAGTAGTCCTCAAGATCGATCGTGAGCGCGTTTTGCATGCCTGGTAATAGTACTGCAAGTGCCCTGCCAGAATGAGCACCGAAACTGTGCCTGAGTTTCTATAAGTTACTGACAACAAAATCCTTATATCTGGCAGGGCGAGCCTTCACCTTGCGTTTCGGAAGGCAGGAAAAGATTTTCATTTTTCCGCAAGGGTTCTTCTTCCTGCTCGCGTTGCAAGAGGCTGACACCCGAATAGGCAAGTCTATGCGAGAAGTTCTACTAACAAGGCGATGGAGCACCCCAGAGCCGCAAATCCACCCGGCGCAATTGCTCTGCATACCCGCTCATCTCCGCTTCGAATTCTACCTGAAGAATGTCCTCACCATCTAGAAAGCGATTCATCGCGAGGTTTGGAGTATGCGGGTCGTTGAGTCCCGGCTCGCATGTCATTGCGCTTTGGATACCGCTGGCGGCGAGAATGGGCCAATGTTGTCTCGTCCAGAATCCACTCGGGTAGCAGAAATGCACAAGGGGATTCTTGACGATCTGGGCGAGCACCTGCCGATTCTGCCGAATCTCCTCTGCGGCCAGTGCTAGATCCTCTGGGAGTCTATGATTGTGCGTATGCAACTGGACATCGATTTGGGATGAAGTAAGATTTGACAATTCCTCCGGATTCATTAAGCAAAAAGTTCGTTTATCCACGATTTCTTGATAATCGATGCCGAGCCTGCGTCCAACCTCAGACACCAATTCCGTACGCTGAGCGTCGGCGCTCAGTGAGTCTCCAAATTGAACGATTTCCCACATGACGTTGCGACTTGTCTCAGGCGAACTCAGCGAGATCTGACCTGCGCCTGCTTTGATCAGTCCGTCCAATTGCAGCGTTTTGGCCCGAGTCTTCCAGAACATGTATTGCACGACTAGACGGAAAATCGGCAGCCCACGCAGGAAGTCACGCGATGCAATATAGACGGTTGCTGGAAATGAGAATTCCCGAAGAAGGGGCACGGCATGGCGGTAGAAGGAGTAGAAACCGTCGTCGACAGTAATAACGGTCGCGCGAGAAGGCAGCGTGCCCGCTGCGAGACGGGAAAGAGCCGCGTTAAGAGAAAGAACTGGAAATGAGTGTCTCTTCAAGTACTCCAGTCGTTGACGAAACGTAGAGATCTGCATGAAGAGATGGGGACGGAACAGACTTTCATCATCGATGGAAAAACCGTGGTAGCACAACACCCTCAGAGATCGCTTCGTTTTCCAGGATGCAAACCGAAACAACCCAGTCCACTTGCTTACTCGAAAAACCATCCTCTTAGAAAAGGTATACAGATTCGATGAGGGCTCATCTACCATGGAGTAGCCGTAGAGCGAGTGCCCAGAAGATCGGTTCATGAGGTCTAGTTGGTAGTGTCTAATACCTGGAGTAGGTGAGCCTCCGTATACAATAGCGAGCTGTCCTAAAGCAGTCAAGACGACGAGGCCAATGGAAGAGCCTACTCACATCGTATCCCCCTGGCGGGGTTGAAGTGTTTGAGTGAGAAGAGGTGGTTGGAACTGGCCGCCCGGCTGGGGGGAGAGCCGGGCGGCCAGCGGCGAGTAGAATCGCCGCGTCATGGCTACTTCCGCCCACTATTTCGATCTGGTGCGTGAGATGAAAGACGCCTATAACCATCGTCTACGGCTGGTCGAGAGTGCCAAACAGCGCGGCATCAAGCCCACTGCGCGACTCTTCACCACCACCGTACCAACCGTTCGCAAGTGGCTGCGGCGCTTTCAGCAGCACGGCCCTTCCGCCTTGCTGCCACTTTCCCGCGCTCGTCATCACCAGTCTCAGAAAACTCCTCCGACCACCGAAGCGCAACTCGTCGAGCTGCGCAAAACGCTTCCTACGTTCGGTTCCCGCCGGCTCATTCGCGAGTTCGATCTGCCCATCAGCCATCGCGCTCTGGAACGCATCTGGCGGGAGCACGGTCTATTGAAGAAACGCCGCCGCAAATATCAACGCAAGCAGGACCTCGCGCACATCAAAGCTTCCTGGGCGCTGTTCCAGCAAATCAGCGCTGATACCAAGGATCTCGACGATATCCCGCGCTACTGGCTGCAGGCCCAGCGACTCCACTTGCCCGTGATTCAATACACCGCCCGCGATGTCCGCAGCGGTTTGTTGTTCTGGGCTTTCGCTCAGCAGCGCAGCGCTTCGGCAAGCGCCGTTTTCGCTTCCCGCATCCAGCAGCATCTCGATCGCTACGGCGTCTCGCTGCGCGATGTGGTCTGGCAAACGGACAACGGCGGCGAATTCAAAGGGGATTTTCCCAAAGCCCTCGGCGATAGTCAGCATGTGCGCATACCACCGGCCGCGCACACCTATCAGAGCGACGTCGAAACCGTGCACCGCCTGGAAGAGGACGAGTTCTTCGACCTCGAAGACTTCTCCAGCCGCAGCGACTTCCTCGCCAAAGTGCACACCTATCAGCTGTACTTCAATCTCGTGCGCCCCAACTCCCACAAAGAAAACCAGAGCCCCTGGCAGATCATCGAGCGCCTCGCTCCCCGCTCGCCACTCGAACTCTGCTTGCTTCCTCCCGTATTCTTGGATTACTACCTCAACGACTCAGGGGGATACGATGTGGGTAGGCTTCCCTAGACGACGAGGCCAATATTTGAATGCCACGAACGAGTTGGCGATCGGCTGCCAACCGTTGGAATGGGAACCAGGACGTACGGAATACATCTACGCGCAGACTTGGGAGTTCTTTGGTAAAGGAGAGGCCAGAAATGAGTTTGCTCACCAAGGACAAGAATCCGAAACTGTTGGGAATCGATGTAGTGTCTATCTAGACTCGAGACCCATCGGAAGCGGGACGTCGCCCAAAGCGCCCTAACAGAAAAATGAAGATTCTGACCTTTACGAGCCTTTTTCCCAACAGAATGCAGCCCATCCTTGGCGTCTTTATTTATCAGCGCTTGTCGCATTTTGCACGCCGACCAGGGAACTCTGTCGAAGTTGTTGCACCAGTGCCGTACTTTCCCCGTTGGTTTCGATGGAAGCGATGGAGCTTTTACGCAGAGATACCCAGGAGCGAAAAGGTCACCGGGCTAAGTGTCTTCCATCCGCGATATCCTCTCCTACCAGAAATTGCAATGCCTCTGCATGGGCTGTTGATGTTCCTGGGCTGTTTTTATTGGGTGCTGCAGCTGAAGAAAAAAATCGGATTTGTCTGCATTGATACCCATTTCGTATATCCCGATGGATTTGCTGCGATTCTGTTGGGGAAGCTGCTTCGCGTCCCCGTAATTTGCTCCGCGAGAGGGACGGACATCACACTCTACCCGTCCTTCGCTCTGATCCGGCCTCAGATTCGATGGACTCTTGAGCAGGCGACGGGAATCATCGCCGTAAGTAATTCACTGAAGGAATCCATGGTAAAGTTGGGGATACCGGCTGAGAAAATCCGTGTCGTCGGTAACGGAGTCGACCTGGGGAGATTCGGTCCAATGGACCGTGGGCAGGCACGGCGACAATTGGGTTTGCGGGAGAACGACCCCGTGCTTATCTCCGTGGCTTCTTTGCAAGTGCACAAGGGACACCAGTTTCTGATCTCAGCTCTGGCAGACTTGAGGAATCAGTTCCCATACCTGAAGTTGTATATTCTCGGCGAGGGACCCTTTCGCAAAGAACTGGAGCGATTGATCACAGAAAAAAATCTTGAAGGATGCGTTTATTTGAAGGGAAATCGTCCGAACGAGGAATTAAGGCTCTGGTACAACTCGGCCGAAGTCAGCTGTCTGGTTAGTGCCAGAGAAGGTTGGCCCAACGTTCTTCTCGAATCCATCGGCTGTGGAACGCCGGTCCTCGCAACAAATGTTGGCGGAGTATCAGAAGTGATTACCTCATCTGAGTTAGGTGTGATTGTGGAGCAGACTACCGTGTCGATAAAGGAAGGACTGGAGAGGGCTCTAAGAAAGACATGGAACCGGGATGTGCTAGTGCGACATGCACGGAAGCGCACTTGGGATAACGTCGCCGAAGAGATGGAGACCTACTTCCTGAAATGCTTGGAATCTTGGCAGCGAGTCTTCTGATTGAACTTTTCTGCGACGCGACTCGTCCGATTACTGATGACGACGATGGTGTAGTAGACAAGGATGTTTATTCCTTCGAGACTCCACTCGGAGAAGGTATGCCAAAACCGGCTCCGTGTGCAGGCGTTCTGTGGATCGCGACCAAGCGAACCAGGCCCCGTTTGGGCGGGACTCCGCAACAACACACTTGCACACCACGCAAGAGAGTGTACTCGTCCAGTTAAGCCAAACCGGCAGCCCAAGCTCAGCGAAAGGGCGAATCTAAAGCCTATTTGTGCTCGGGTGAATGTGTTCGGAGAGATTGTTCCTTTAGAGTTACAAGCCCAAAGACCTTACGAGCCCGCAGGCCTGCCAATACGAAGATGGCGTTCGCTACTTCTCGTATCAATCAGGATCTCGGAAGCTCAGTATGACGCTCGCATAAAGCGGCACCCAAACTGGCAGCGAGGACGCGAAGGGCCAAAGCGGGCAAAGTTTTGCTCCCTGGAGAGCTTCCAAAGCATGGCCCTTTCTGGACAAATGGAAGTCCTTTCAAGATATTGATAATACAACACTTAGAGTGACACTGCCGCAGCGCTAGGGTCTACTTCGGCAAAAGGATTGCATTTGCACTAACAGATTGAGCAGAATCCGACTAGAGGAGAAGCCCAGGGATGTCTCGACTGATTAGCGTCTTCGGATTAGGGTACGTGGGGTCGGTCAGTGCCGCCTGCTTCGTCCACAAAGGAAATCGTGTCATCGGAGTTGATCTCAACTGCTCGAAAGTAGATGCGCTGAATGCTGGCAAGAGCCCCATCGTCGAAGCCAACCTGAATGAACTCATTTGGGAGGGACACAAGTCCTGCCGCCTACATGCAACGACGGACGCTAAGGCTGCCGTCCTCGAGACCGAGATTTCCGTGCTCTGCGTAGGCACGCCCAGCCAGCGCAACGGAAAACTCGATCTCAGCGGTGTGGCACGCGTATGCGAGCAGATTGGAGAGGCGCTGCGTGAGAAGGAGGCTTTTCATTGGGTGGTATTACGCAGCACAGTTCTGCCCGGGACGACCGAGCGCGTGGTCGTACCGACACTCGAAAAAGCGAGTGGAAAAAAGGCTGGAATAGATTTTGGCGTGTGTTTTCATCCCGAATTTCTCCGTGAAGGCAGTGCCATCGCGGATTTTTTTGACCCGACGTTTACAGTCCTCGGCACAATTGGCGATTCAGATACCAGTGTTCTGCGAGAACTCTACAGTTGGGCTGAAGGAAAGTTGTTTGAGACCTCGGCGAGGACCGCCGAGATGGTAAAATATATGTGTAATGCTTACCACGCGGTAAAAGTGGGTTTTGCAAATGAGATTGGAACCCTCTGCCGCGAGATGCATGTGGACACGCAGACAGTCACAGAGATTTTTCTGAGCGATACCAGACTCAATATATCCCAAGCATACCTGCGACCGGGTTTTGCATTTGGAGGATCGTGTCTTCCGAAAGATCTCCGGGCGCTAACATACCGAGCGAAGGAACTCGACCTAAAGCTTCCACTGCTTGAAGCATTGATGCTCAGCAATGTCGCGCACATCGAACGTGCCGTGGAATCGGTATTGCGCATGAATCGGCGCAAAATCGGCGTGATAGGCTTGAGCTTTAAGTCAGGCACCGACGACCTCAGGGAGAGCCCCTTGGTCCACATGGTCAAGCTACTACTTGGCGAAGGATGCGAATGCAGAATCTGGGATGAGAGCGTGAGGCTCGGGCAGCTCATAGGTTCTAATCGGCAGTTTATCGAGGATACGATTCCACACATCGGTACGTTGCTTTGTGCGAGTATGGAGGAGGTAGTGGATTTTGCCGAAATCGTAATACTCGGGACAAAGCTGGCCAATCGCGAAGATTTGGAGCGCCGCTTGAAGCCTGGTGCGATGGTGCTGGATCTCGTCAACCTCGACAAGCAGCACCGAGTACAGAATATCCAATTCTATGAAGGAATCTGCTGGTAACTGGCGCGCGTGAAAATTCTATGGGTTAAGTCTGGTGGTTTGCTTCCGCTGGATACGGGCGGAAAAATTCGCAGCTTCAATCTTTTGAAAGAGCTGGCTAAAAAACACGATGTGACGCTGTTTACATTCTATGCCGCACAGACAGCCGACACCCATGACGACCTAAGGCAATATTTTTCGCGAGTAATTCATCTTCCAGTTGTCTTGCCGGCACAACGTGGATTTGGAGAAGCTCTGAAATATGCACGCAACCTGATAACACGGCGACCTTATTCTCTGTCCAAGTACGCCCTGCCAGAGGTTGCAAGTACACTTCGCAAACTGCTCATGGAAGATCGCTATGACTGCCTGATTTGCGACTTTCTGTTTTCAGCTCCCATCGTACCGTGGGACATTCCCCTGTCGAAGGTGCTGTTCACGCATAACGTCGAAACACAAATCTGGAAGCGGCACTACGAGGTCGCCCGCAACCCTATCTGGAAAGGTGTGGCGTGGCGGGAATACCGCACTATGGAACGGGCGGAGCGCGAGTATCTCCAAAAGGCTGATCATGTTCTGACAGTTTCAGAAAATGACAGGCAACAATTTGGCGTGTTTCTTCCAATCGAGGACATGACCGTGATTCCGACGGGCGTGGACATTGACTATTTTCACCCGTCGTCCGTCCCAGCAGAATCGAACTCTCTCGTTTTCACTGGTTCGATGGATTGGATGCCAAATGAAGATGCCATCCAGTATTTCGTGAAGGATATTTTCCCCCGAATTCGAGGAGAGATTCCCGATGCGAGTCTGTGTGTGGTGGGGCGACGTCCGTCCGAGCGAACGCGGGCGCTCGGGAAGGAAAACAGCGGTGTATTCATAACCGGTACAGTGGAGGACATCCGGCCATTTAGCTGGGATGCATCGGTCTACGTTGTTCCTTTGCGGGTTGGTGGCGGGACGCGAATCAAGATCTTTGAAGCTATGGCCATGGGTAAGGCCATTGTTTCAACACCAATCGGCGCAGAAGGGCTTCCAGTCGAAAACGATAAGAACATTCTGTTGGAAGAAAGCGCGGAAGGGTTTGCGTGCCAAGTGATCCGATTGCTGCGGGAGCCCGGCGAGCGTGCAAAACTGGGGCGAGAGGCGCGTAAGTTGGTCGAAAAAAATTACAGTTGGGGGGCAGTGGCTGGCACATTTGATGCCGTATTCGAGAAAGTTTCAATGGGCTGACCGATGAGCCGCGCCGCCGTCAAGCGCTAGCCGAGTTCTCTGGTTTCCGCAGTACAACGATTAGATTTGTGCGGAGTCTACTCAGGGAATCCCAACGAAGCATCCGAATCAGAAGGAGCTCAAGAATCACAAGTGGCCCGAGCATGGCTGTTTGAGCTGAGGATTCAATCAAAGAGATCTCGGATACCTCCAAGCCACTCTCGCGAGCAATTGCTTTGATATTGCCGGGAGAGTTCAGCCGGTAAAAGGTTGGGAAGACGTCGGCCTCTTCCCTTCCCTGCAGAAATCGAGCAAGCCATATCTTAAGTCTTTGAGGCAATAACCGGGCCGTCAGAGTCGTGTAACCCCACACGTTTGGTGTGTGAAATAGGAATTTCCCGCCTGGTTTGAGGACGCGGCGAACCTCACCTAGCAATTTCGCAGGGAGTTGGACGTGCTCGACGACCATGTTTGCCGTAACAAGATCAAAGGCTTCGGAAGGGAACGGCAGGATTTCGATATTGCCAACAACGAGATTGCGAGCAACATTGTTTTTCAGCAGACTGGAAGCATCCGCATCAATTCCCACAAAGAGCCTAGGCTTTTGGAATAGGTCTACTGCGTCCTGATGGCTCGACGGCATCCAGTCAGGTAGGAGCTGATGGCCACAACCGAGATCGAGCCAGACGCCTCCTTGAGGGGAATGCGTTTGGAGTGCCTGCTTGTAACTGTACTGCGAATTCTGCAGCCTTGGCGCGAATAGGCTCTGTAACAAACCATACAGCTTATACAAACGAGTCCTCATCTCCGTGGATTTCTCCAGAACCTTAAGGTAAACAACGGGCAATGGGTGGTCCCAAGAAGCGAGTCAATCGGAGTGGGAGTTTTTGCCAAACCCGGATCGCGAGATCGTATTTTGGATTTGACGGATTAATCTCCGGAAGCCCGTCAGAACCTGCCAGCCAGTAGTCCCAGTGCAAAGGTACAGTTTCAGCTCCCCATTGCAACTTGAATGCGTGCGTTCCCGAGCCGGCTGTGGACCTCCCAAAATCAAACACTCGATAACCATTTTGAGCCGAAAAACAGAAGAGTTGCCAATACAAGAACATGTTTGGTTTAAGAGCAAGCGCCGCGCGGATGGACGAGCTCCACACTGCCTCGACCCGATTGCGGAAGCCGATTAAAAAAGAGACAGCTACCGGGCGGCCCTCATGGCGAACAACACACAAATGCGTGTTGCCCGGGATCGCGTTCAAAATCTCACGAAAAAAACTGGGACCATAAGCGGGCGTCCCTAGATCGCGCATATTTTCCGACCACACGGAGTAGAACTCGTTGAGGAGGTTCTCGCGTCCAAACTCTGCGGTCATGCCAAAGGTCATGGATTTCCGCACCTTGGTTCTTATCTTCGTATCCAGTGACTTCCACATCTTTTCGACATCTGCATCCAATGGCAGCTCCAGAGTAACTTTGTTCGAACGGAACGGCAGGCCAAGCCCATGGTCAGTCCGATGTCGTAGTTCGAGATGTTTGGCACGAGCTTGGCGCGTGATGTTTACAGCCTGCTCAAGCAAGAGCTGCTCCGTCTCGAGCGAGTCGGCGAGGATCCCACCGGCGTTCAGAAAAGGCATGGAAGAGGCAAAATTCCCGAAGAGCCAGCTTTTCTGAATAACGATCGGGAGTACACCGCGCACCACGGTCCCTTCCTCTGCGAGGATACAATGTGCTTTCCAGCCAAAACTCCGCTCAATGACATCCTTCCAATTCCAAAGATGACAATAGGTCGCAGAGGGATGGCCCTCCACAAACTCATTCCATCGAGACGCATCCTTTGAATCTGAGCAGAGCAGAATATTCATAGCCTGATCAGACCTTGGTCTCCACGCTTTGGCGTGGGGGTGTCCAGGTGCCGGATAGATCTCCGCGGAAGCATTTCATGCAGCCGATCATCGAGGCCATATTCACAAGACAAAAATAGTACACAAGCGAGACCGCCTTCCACGCCGTTCGCGTACCTGGAAGGATCCACCCGATTATGGCGATTGCATAAAAAGCAGTCTGCAAAAGGAGTGCAATCCGATAAAGAGGCGACCGCGAGAGAATGAGTGAGGTCATAAACAACAGAATCAGAAAAAAGGGGACCAGCCACCTGAGTAATTTGTGAGAGACGAGTTGCATCCAATGCCGGGGGTTGTGCCACGGCCTGAGAATGCCGGGCACGCGGAAAAGGGCATTGAAACTACGGCTGACTATACGCACTTTGCGGCGAAATTCCTTTTGAAAGCTTTCCGCAGTGTCTTCATAACTGACTGCTCTAGGCTCGAAGATTCCGCGATACCCCAGATCGATGATTTGCAGAGGAGTAAGAAAATCACTAATGTCGGTTGGAAGCAGAGGGGCGTACAACTCGCGACGGATCGCATAGATGGCGCCATCGCCACCGACGACCGATTCGATTGCTGATTCCTTTTCTTTCATCCATGTTTCCAATTTCCAATACAGCCCTTCCGCCTCCGCAGGTGCCGTCGGTGAGTTCTTGCATGAGTACCTGGCATTCCCCACAACAAATCCAATGTGTGGAGATGAAAAATGACGCACAAGTTGTCGGATGGAATTAGGTTGATAGATGGCATTGGCGTCAGAAAAAACCAAGACGTCTCCCCGCGCTTGAGGGACAGCCAGATTCAAACCAGCGCTCTTTCCTAGCCTTTGCCCCTGCCTAATCAGTCGGACCCCACGCTCCGAAAACCGTCCGACAATCTCATCGGTGCCATCTTCGGAACAATCGGATACGACAATGATCTCCATCCGATCCGCCGGATAGTCGAGGGCGAGCGAATTCTCGAGCTTTGAGGCAATCACGGGACTTTCGTTATAGGCGGAAATCAATAGAGAAACGGCAGGTTCCCAATTCAGACTAGGACGGACTTCCCGGGGAAAGTACCTCGCAAGAAATCCGAGAAGGAGTGGGTAGCCAACGTAGACGTACAACACAATTCCAGCTGAAAGACAGAAAAGTGTTTCGAACAGGACCGTTAGGCTCGTGGGCATACGTGAAGTGGATGGTTGAGCTTCAATTTTTATTGCTTTTGAAACCTCTACCGCTGTTTGGCAGTTATGGGGAGGCAACCCATGGCCACTTTCAAGGAGCCATCCTGCGGATCGCGATAGCTGATGTAGATTGTGTCATCAGGGGCAATCCCGATGGAACTGAACCGGTTCGGGTCGTTGCCGCCGGGCGCAATCAACTGAATATGCCACTGCTTGCCGTCCCAGCTGGCGAGTTTCAGTGAGCCGCCATCTTCGTAGCTGATCTGCGGGATTCCCTGATGATCTAAAGCCAAACTGCTCCAAAAGCCTACCCAACCGCCACGTGGTGAAACGGAATCCACAGTTTGAACAGCCCAGCGGTCCCCGCGGCGCACGGCGAAGCGCAATGCCTCGTTGTGATAGTAGCTGACATATAGAGTTCCCTGCGCGTCGCGCACCATGGAGTTCCCCATACCGCGACCGCCTTCTACATGGTCCAATCCAGCGGAATCGATGACACTTGTTTTCCATTCTTTCCCATTCCACTCCGCAAGCTTGAGGATGCTTGAGGGGAACCGGGTGTATGCCAGCGTTGGAAGCCCTGTATCGTCCAGGACCAGGGAAGACCATTTTCCGGCCTCGCCATCAAAATCAACAGTGCGCGCCAACCATACATTGGACTTGAGCACGGCGTATTTGAGATGGTAGAAGTTCTCCCCGCCACCGATACGTGTTTGGTACCACGCCAGATGAGGGGTTCCATCGGAGGCGACCGCCACGGAACAAGTGAACTCAATGGTCCCGGTAGGCTCGACGCGCTGAATCCGCCATTGTTTGCCATCCCAGTGCGCGTACTTGAGCATTCTTGGTGTGTAGCAGATGTGGGGCGTGCCGTCGGAATCCAGTGCGAGGTGAGTCGAGAATTCCTGGAGCTGGCTGTCTATTGTCATCGTGAACCAGCGAGACGAATTCGCCGGGCGGAACGCATACCGGAGATTGCGCGTATCCCCATCCCCGTAGGCAATATGCACGTTTCCCTGGGTGTCCACGGCCAGAGATGTGTATGTTGCTGATGTATCAACCGTTTCAGTGCTCCAAGTCCTCGTTTGGGCATTTGCAGTCTGCGAGGAACAGAGACAAAAAATCCCCACAAGGAGAAAGAAAATCACCGAGACTCCGGGAATGGCTGGGTACACACGTGCGGTTATTATTGGGGGGCCATGAATGTCGTCCTTGTGAATTTCAGTGGATGTGCGATCACCGCTGAGAGAGTGCAAGAGTAAATATTCCCCACGTGTTACGCGCAGTCGCTTGTTCGATGCAGAAGAAATATCGTGTCTCGTGCGGGTATCGTACGAGCCAAGCATTCGAAGCTGATAACTCCTCATACAGCCACCCCCTCTGGCTCCGCCAGAACAGTCCTCTGCTGCGATCTTGCCGTCGCCGCGAGAAGAACTTCTTGCCGGAACAGAATTTTCAAAACGATGGTTGTCGAAGCTATCTGATAGAAAAGATCGAAATATCCAAGTCCCAGGAACGCGCCACTGACCAGATATCCTATCAGGGCAGCTTCAATCATGTGCGTGTAGTTCACCACCCAGCTCGCCTCCGAAGACTGTGTTGCTTTTCTACGAAGGCTGCGTAAGCTGGTGATACAACTTCCGATGAAGGCAAGAAAAATTCCGAGCCCTACAAATCCTTGGTCGGCCATCATCTGAAAATAGATACTGTGGGGACCTGTAGATCTGAACCCGCCGGGGAGAGGTTCCGCTTGGTAGCTCATGAATAGTTCCTCATCTGGGAGGGAGTCAAAGCCTGCCCCCGCGATCGGATAATCCTGAACAAGTCTCCAGGCCGTCCGCCAGGCGACGAGTCTCTGTTCTGCCGATTGGTCCAACTGACCGTGGGCCGTCGTGCTCATGCGGTCCATCCATTTTTCCGGAGCAAAGGTCAAAATGCCGAGAGCGCACACCGAGATTAATACCAGACCTAATGCCTTGCGACGTGCTTTTATACAAATCACGGCAAGCACCGCGACCAGTCCCAGCTGCCCGCCTCGCGAATAAGTCAATACGACAGAGACGACGCAGCAAGCAAAGGCGGCATACAGGAGCCGGCGAACCAGGCGATTGTTTTCCTCTCTTGCCAGGAAAAAAAGAATAGGAATTACCATGTTCAGCGCCAGCGCGAAACTATTGTTGTCCGCAATGAATGAGTCGGGTGGTCCCCAAACTCTCGATTGTCCAGATGTGGCAACACCGAAGAGAACCGCTTTGAGAGCCAGGAGTCCGAAGCAAGATGCGGTGAGGAGGAGGAGGTATTTAAGCTTCCGGACCGAAGTGACAAGGCTGATCATAACAAAAATCATGAATAGATTTTTGCTAAATCGCACCAATTCTCTTTGCGCCCAAAACATGTGGCCAACGAATCGAGGTTCTTGAGTGGCAAGGAAAAAACTGAAGGCAAACCAACCCCAGAGGAGGAGCAGCAAGAGCGCTTCCTTGGCGGTGAAGGGGTTTTGTTTCTCTTTGGCGAAAACCGTGCCGAGCAATGTTGGGACCGCGACGATGGCTGCGGCAGGCATCGTGTAATACGCACCCCAGGTGTAGCGGTGTGGATTGAAGTAGGCTACCCAAAACCACATCAAGATGCCGTAGTAAGGGCTAAAGATGCAGATCGGAACAGAACCTACTAGAATCACGATTAGGATAATGACACGCATCGCGCTCTACCGTACCGCCCCTCGCGCATCCCGAGTGACCAAGGGGTTTGGCGCGGAGCCAGCTGAATGGCCGTTTGGCGATTGTGCGCTCAGAAAGTGCCAGTTCATTTGAAACGCAAACATGTCCAAGGATCGCTCGTCACCTGGGTTGACACGCAGGAGCTGAAAAGGATCAGTTCCCGAGGAATTGACACCTCCCGTAGTGGTGACTGCAGATCGATAGCCTGCCCGATCCAGGACTTGACGCGCTTCCTTCCCACAATCTGCTGGTTTTCCAAAGGGATAGGCAAAATCAAGAACGGGCTCGCCGATCCTCCTTTCCATGAGTTCCTTTGATTCGACCAGTTCGACTTCCATGTCAGAAGCAGTCAGGCGACTGACAGCGGGATGCGTCATGGTGTGGCACCCGAAGAATACTCCCGCGTTTTGCATGCTCCGGACCTGATCCCATGACAACATGCGATCCTTCAATTCGGCCCGGGGCAATTGAACTCGCTCTTCCAAATCTGCACAGAGCTTGCGTCGCTGAGAGTCTGGCAGCGAGCGGAGTGCCGTGATAATTTCGACCGCCGCGTGGAACCGCTGGACGGCACCGGAGAAGTGAAAACGACGCGGTTGGCCTTCCTCGAGATTGAACTCCAGGCTCGAGCCGGGGGCATGTTTGAGCGCCAGGAAAATGCGGTCGTACCAGGCCACTTCGCCGGTCTCGACCGCCCCGACAGTAAGGTAGATGGTTGCGGGGATTTCGTATCGTTGCAATATGGGCATCGCCTGTGCAAAGAGGTCGCTGTACCCGTCATCAAACGTCACGACCACGGAAGGCAGTGGTTCGCTGGGTGATTCCAACTCACTGCATGCGCCGGCAAGAGAAAGAATTCGGTAATGCTTCCGCAGAAATTTCATCTGCTGTTCGAATTCCGAGGTGGGCAGTTCCGAATAAAACGGAATACCCCCTGTTCCGACCCTGTGATAGCAGAGAATCAGAATTTGGGGCGCTACTGCTCTCTGCAAACTCAGCAATCGCTTTCCGGCAGGAAACGAGAGGCGATGACGATTCGCGAATTTTTCGCCAACCCAAAGTGCTCCACTCCATCTAATCATGCGCGCCGCGAAGTGATGCCAACGCGGACGAGAATCACCGAAGTCCAGCATTGAATAATGATAGCCGGAAGCAGCGCTTCCGGTATGTACAGCTTCCAGCAGATTTGGCGAAGAATTAACCAACACGTACGCTCCGCTGGGAAGCCTCGAGATGTTCACGATGCCACAGTTCCAGTGCTACCAGATACCAGAGAATCTCACCGTAATAATGAGCGTCTGCTCCGCGCGCGAGAACACGCAACCGATCAAGGAATGCAGGTTGAAAATAACCTCGCTGGCGCGTTCGTGAGTCACTGAGCAAATCATCGACCATCAGATCGAAGCGTTTGTCTTGTGAGAGCCAAAGGGCGACCGGGACTCCAAATCCATGTTTCTTTTTCTTCAGGATTGCGTTCGGCAGAAGTCCCTTCATCGCCTTCTTGAAAATGTATCGCTTCTTCATTCCTTTCAGTTTTAGCCGGGAAGGAATGCGCGCGGAAAGTTCGACAAGTTTGTAGTCTAAAAGAGGAAAAATGGCCCGCACTCCAGCAAGTTCCGCGGTTCCAGCAACTTTTCGCAAGTCGTTGTCAGCCAAGATCATCTTTACATCCAGATACAGCAATCGATTCAATTCGGTTTTGGCTTTTGCGGAGTTGAAGTGGCCGTTCGCCACATCCATCCAAGTGTTGGGCGGAACTTCTTCTAGAAAGTCAGGCTCAAAAATCTGTGTCGCTGGCTCACTAAGGAATACGTTGTAAGAAAAAATTCGCGTCGGATTTGCGATGTTGGCCCGCCGTACATAGCGCTTGGGAAGAGTCCACACACTTTCACTCTGAGGCATGGCGCGTGTCACCGGCTCGACTAATCCGTGGCGAATCCAAGCCGGAATGTGGTGGTAGGCGGCGAAATACCTGTCCGTGGCGTATCTGGAATTGCCCGCGAATAGCTCGTCGCCGCCGTCGCCTGCAAGCAACCCACTCATTCCCTTCTCTCGGGCCATCCGGGCACACAAGTAGGCGCCGAGAGCAGAGGAATTGGCAAACGGCTCGTCGTAATACCTAGTGACTTGCGGAATGCAATCCCATGCATCCGACGGCCGCAGGCAAAGTTCGTTGTGTTTGGTTCTGAAGTGTTCCGCAGTTGTGCGCGCATAGCCAATTTCACTATACCGCTGCTCTTCAAAAAATATGGAAAAGGTATTGACGGGCGAGAAGCGCTCAGACATGAATGCGACCACGCTGCTGCTGTCCGTTCCACCGCTCAGATATGCCCCGGTTGATTCCGCCTCGCGTTCCTGCAAGCAGACATGGACGGATGAGCGGATCCCTTCGCGAACTTCTTCGGCCCAGCGGCTTTCATCACGATCTTCGCTCTCTGCGTATTCGATATCCCAGTAACTCGACTCGCGGACGCGGTCCTTATCAAAAAGAAGAACGTGTCCTGGAAGGATCCTATGTGTACCCCGATAAATGGTGAGCGGCGCAGGGACGGAACTGAACAGGAGATACTGCATCAACGCGGCACGGTCCACTTCGGCAGTCTCTCCCTGGACAGCTCGCACCGCCCCGGCGCGAGTTCCAAAAAAAATGCGTGCACCCTCCTCACGCCAGTAAAGACTGTTCACTCCGAGGCGATCGACCGCAAGGAGAAGGCGCTGCTCTCTCTCATCCCAAACCGCGATTGAAAAAGCCCCGCGAAGCAGCTCAACGAAGGTAGGGCCGCGCTTGCGATAAAGATGAGCTAACAAGACCGCAAGGGGAAATTGGCATGCATCTCCCGCCATATCCCCCAACAGAGACGCTAGTTCTTTCCGGTTGTAAATTTCGGCATCCGCGGCAATTGCCAAGCCATTAGTCGTCGCAGCTTGCTGGAATGGCCAGCGACGAGCCACACCAAGGCACGCAGATGGAAAAGCGGCGAATTCCTGGTCCGCTTCCTCGGGCAAGACGAGGGCCGCGAGCACAGGCTCCAGGTCACGCTTGTCTATAGAGGCACCATGTTGGCAAATTCCACAAATTCCACTCATCGTTGTCGTTTACGCTTGAAATGTTTCCTTCCACTTTCGAAACATCAACACTGCCCACAGATGCGGTGACCGGTCGTATTGCATCCGCTGATGCTGAATCCAAATCTTCTTAAGAAAACCTTGATCAAGAATCCCGTCCGGTTTGCAAAAGAGCACCTCTTCCGCCATGCTCTTCAATTCCTGGCGAAACCAGCGCGCCAGCGGAATTGCGAAACCCTGTTTTTTTCGGTCCACAATGTTCTGTGGCAAGATGCTCGAGAGTGTTTTTTTGAGAATATACTTTCCCGTTCGCCCGCATAGTTTCAAAGAGGAAGGCATGTGGGCGGCCAGTTCCATCAGATGGTGATCAAGCAGGGGTGCGCGAACTTCGAGGGAAACAGCCATGCTGGCGCGATCCACTTTGGCAAGAATGTCGTCCGTCAAATACGTCTTGATGTCCAGGTATTGGATTCTCGACAGGAGGTCATCGGTGTCCGCGCGGTTGTAGTGTTCGCGGAAAACGTCGAGCGAGTTGTAATCTCCGAGGCTCTTCTGAAATTCAGGCGTGAACAGCCGCGGCTTCTCGTCAGGCCGGAAATAGGAAATGGAATTGAAATAACCTTCGAGCGAAGTGCGGGACAGGCTCTGAAAGGTGGCTCTGCCGCGGACAACGCGCGGAGCCCAGGCTAGCGCGGGATACCAGCGGCCAAGCGGGCCGAAGACCGCGGAGCGCAGGAATTGCGGCACGTGGCTGCGCAGGCGATTTTCGTAGCAATCGAGCATGTAGCGGCGATAGCCGGCAAAGTTTTCGTCACCGCCGTCACCGCCAAGAGCAACCGTCACGTGGCGGCGAGCTACCTTGGACACGTAGTAGGTGGGGATAGCGGAAGAATCGGCAAAGGGCTCGTCGTAGTGCCAGACGAGCTTGTCCATAATTTCCAGCGCGCTGGGACGAACGGTTTCTTCGTGATGCTCGGAATGGAAAAGAGTAGCAACTTCGCGGGCGTATTCGGCCTCGTTGAATTCTTTTTCATCAAAGCCGATCGAGCAAGTGGTCACCGGGCGCTTCATCAGGTGGCTCATGGTGCCCACGATCGCGGAAGAGTCGACGCCGCCGCTGAGGAATGCGCCGAGGGGAACGTCGCTCATCAAACGGACGCGAGTGGCCTCGCACAATTCGTGCCGGAGGAGTTCCGACCATTCCTCTTCGGTGCGCGTCTCAACTTGAGCAAAGGAAAGATCCCAATAGCAAACTTCACGGATATTGCCGCTCGAAGCGACGAGATAATGCCCGGGGCGAACTTTTCGCGCGGCCCGGTAGATTGTTTTTGGCGCGGGAATATAACCGCAGGAAAAGTAATCGCAGAGGGCCTCTCGGTCGATCTCGCGAGGCATGCCGTCAGCGGCGAGCAGGACTTTCAGCTCGGAGCCAAAGAGGATGCGCTTGGAATCAGCCGAATAGAAAAGTGGCTTTTTTCCAACGCGGTCACGGGCCAGGAGGAGCTTGCGCTCCTGCGAATCCCAAAGGGCGATGGCAAACATCCCGCGGAGCCTGCGAAAGCAGTCTTCGCCATATTCTTCGTAGAGATGAACGATCGTTTCCGTGTCCGAATGAGTGGCGAAGCGGTGGCCACGGCTCTCGAGATCGCGGCGCAGCTCAGGGTAGTTGTAGATTTCCCCGTTGAGCATGACCCAGAGGCGGCCATCTTCGTTTGAAATGGGCTGGTGACCACCCGCGAGATCGATAATGCTAAGGCGGCGGAAACCGAAACCAATACCTTCGCCGCAATAGATGCCTTCGTCGTCGGGGCCGCGATGAATGATGGTTTCGTTCATGCGGTGGACGACGTCGTGGTGGAATGCCTCACGACGTTCGAATTCGAAGATGCCGCTAATTCCGCACATGAGCGGTACCCGTCCTTGCGGCCACGACCTGGCGGCGAGCAGCGAGATCGAGATAAAAACTCCGGTAGGTCTCAAGCATGCGCTTTAAGCTGAACTTTTTGATGATATGGTCGCGGGCAGCGGTGCCCAACTGGTGAATAAGGTCGGGGGCATGCGCGAGAAGCTCGAGCTTCTCCGCGAGCCAGCCTACGTCTCTTGGAATGAAAAGGCAGCCGTTGCGATTATTTTCGATGATTTCAGCATTGCCCCCCACATTGGTGGCCAGGGCGGGCAGGCCGCAGGCCATGGCTTCCAACAAGGTGTTGGACATGCCTTCACCGAGCGAGGGCAACACGAAAACGTCCATGGCATTCAGCATTTCCGGCACACGGCTGGAATCGCCAGTGAAACAAACGCGACCTGGCAGGATGCGGGCGGCCAGATTTTGAAGTTTCTCGCGGTCGAGTCCGGAGCCTACAAGAAGAACGCGGATATCAATATCGCTCAGGGCGAGCCTCGCAACTGCTTTGAGGAGAGTTTCCTGATCCTTGATAGGCACCAGACGACCAACGCTGCCCACCACGAAAGAGTGCTCCGGCAGCCCCAGTTCCCCGCGCATAGCAAGCCGACTCTTACCGCAAGGCGAAAAGCGCTGGGTATCAACACCGTTGTAGATCACTCCGATACTCTCCGGGGCGACCCAGGCTTGACGTGCGTGAAAATCACGAAGTTCGCGGGTCAATGCAAATACGGCATCGGCCATCGCGTAAGCAGCGCGCCGGAAGAGACGGCGGCGCAGCGGCAAACCGGCGAACATATCGAGTTCGTAACCATGTTCGCTGTGAACAACGACGGGAACACCGGCGAGTTTTGCTGCAGCCACCGCTTCGATCGCTCCCCAATTGCGGGTATGCACAATGTGAGGACGATAGCGGCGCATGATCCGCACGAGGCGGAACAGTGGGAGTTGCAATCTCAGCCGCGGACTGCCGGCAACATCAATGCGATCCGCGGAGAAATGGGATTGCGCGAATTCGGCATCAAAACCGCGGGTCGTGCAGATACGATGTTCGAAGTCCGGACCGAGGCCAGATATGAGTTTTAGAATCCCCAGTTCCGCACCACCGCGTCCCATATAGCTGATGACGTGCAACACACGCAATCGATCCGCATCCGCAGATGGCATTGCTTCGAGAATGGGGGCCGAGGCGTAATTGCGTTCGATTTGAGATGGAATTAGCATCTTTACAGAACCGGGATCAGTCGCCACACAAGCCAGTTACCTGCGATCCGAGACGATTCAGACCGTTGCTGCGAAAACCATCACTCCAAGTAAACTACTGATGACGGGGAGGCCAGGGGAGCCTGTATCCGAAAACCCGTCGACTTTGGGCTAACTGATGTCATCTTTCACTCTGTCGGGAGAACTATGGTTGCCTGTCGCGCGGGACGACGAAGTGACTTCATATTTTTCGAATAGCCAGGACTCATCAACTCCCAGATAGCCAGCGAGCGACTGCCGTTGTGCTTTCGAGGGCTCACGATATCCATGAATAATCTTGCTGAGAATGCTTTCGTCAATTCCTAGTTCTCGGGCAAGAAAGTTCTGGCGTACGGCATTTCTGAAGAGTTGGAGTTTTAGATTCGGATACATAACCTTTCTCAAACTTCCCAATTCACCTTACGCCGTGGCGGCGTGCTTCTGGGTTGATTTAAGATCAACAATAGGCCAGTCGGAGCTTCGCGTCAGCCCTTGCTATAACTGTAGCCGTAGTAGTTCTTCGCACCAGCATCAGTGACGTTGAAAACTACTCCAAGCAATTTCT
>Ga0187817_10000307_pt1 | contig 20038 bp, 16 predicted proteins | sample NC_wetland_sal_i_17_FD_132431 | JGI IMG/M metagenome (GOLD analysis project Ga0187817, IMG submission 132431) | Wetland sediment microbial communities from Neuse River Estuary, North Carolina, USA - SO4_2 | ecosystem: Environmental > Aquatic > Freshwater > Wetlands > Sediment | place: USA... | reverse complement strand
GGATCCCGCTCTGCGCGCGGCTCGCAATCGCGGCAATCGCGGTCGAATCCAAGCCGCTGCTAAGAAACACGCCAACCGGCACATCGGCAACCAGGTGGCTGCGCACGGCATCTTCGATGAGCGCGCGGACGTGCAGTGCGGGTGTAGCTGCGGCTTTACGCAGCGCTCGCGCGGACTGCGCCAATTCTTCCGCGATCCGCCAATAGGGTCTCGGTTCCGGCGGACGAATCGGCCCGCCGGCGGGAATGGAGATGCAATAGCCTGGCGGGAGGGACGCGACGCCTTCGACAAGCGTCATCGGCTCGCTGACGGACCCGAGGAGGAGATACGTGGCGATGCCTTCCTCCGAAAGCCGCGATGGAACACAGTGGCTCGCGAGTAGCGCGCGCACTTCCGAAGCAAATAGAAAATATCCATCCGCGAGGGTGTAATAAAGCGGCTTGATACCAAGCCGGTCGCGGGCGATGAATACGCGGGCGGGCGCGCCGTTGCGCCCCTGCGGCATCTCCACGATCGCGAATGCAAACATGCCGCGAAGCCGCCGAACACATTCTTTCCCCCAAGCCTCATACGCCTGGACGATGACTTCCGTGTCGGAGCGAGTGCGGAATTCGTGGCCGGCGGATTCGAGCTCTCGCCGCAGCTCGCGGAAATTGTAAATTTCGCCGTTGAAGAGGACGGCAAGCGTGCCGGTTTTATTCCAGACCGGCTGGGTTCCGCCTGGCAGGTCAATAATGCTGAGGCGCCGCGTGCCGGCGGCGATCCCTGGAGCAATCAGGAACCCTTCTTCGTCAGGCCCGCGATGAATGATGGCAGCCATCATTCGGCGGACGATCGCTTCGCCCGTGTCCCTCGATTGAATTCCAATGGCCCCGCAAATTCCGCACATGGTGTCAGCTCGTCGAGTTCACAAAGGCATCGAAGGCCCGCCGAATCTGCTCGCGAACCCGCGGCGTATGCAGCCCCAAGCGTTTTTCGCCGTACCAACGCAGCGAGATTCTCAGGAATACCAGAAACGCAACCAGGCAGATTACCGCGAGCGTGAAGGCGAGCGATTCGCGCTCGGCCACCAGGCTCGCCAGGGTGGTTTCCTCCCACCCGGGCAAGATCCGGTCGAGAACCGCCCGGAGAGGAAGGCCCACAATGCGCAGGCGGCCGAGCCGAATGTGAGCCGTCGATTCGAAAGAGTATCGCTGGTCATAACCAGGGATATTCCTCGTCGCCATGGCAAACGTGGCAGGATCCGCCAACTGCTCGCGCGTCAGCAGCTTTCCGTCTCCGCCGCGCAGGATCACGCGAAAGGCTGGATCGACCACAATCCACCGGCCCTCGACAAGAACTTCGGCGGTGACATGTTTCACAAGCCTGCGCGAGTCCAGGAGCAGAAGCCGCCGAGCCTCGAGCCCGCCGCTATCCGCGAGATTAATGAACGCATTCGTGGCCGTGCCGCAGACCTGCAGCAACGCATGGTAATTCAGCGTCTCAGTCGGATCGCGGTCGGGCGTTAGGCCATCGGGGCCGGCGGTCTGGCGGGCGGGGCCATGCGCCATCCAGTTCAAAATCGCCTTAATTCTTTCTTCGGGTCCGGCAGAGACGGGAACGATGGCGTCCGAGAAGCCCTTCAGGTATCTCCGCGTCGAATATTCCCAGCCAACCGACCAGATCGCCAGCAGGATGGCGGCCGCAAGCAAGCCATTCACAAGGTACCAGACCGTGGTGTAAATCCTGTGGCTCGCTTTTCTACGAATGACAGTAGATGCAGGCCAGTCCGAGGAATTTGCTGGCGCGGCGCGCTCCTGTTGTGAGGGAGGCATGGGAGTCTGAACCGGCTTGAAGATTTGCGGTGGTTTCACGCGATGTCCCGCTTTTCGATGGCCATCGATCCCCGGGTTTGCGCCGCCAGCGAATCAGGTTCCACTTTCGATTGTTTCTCTTTCACGAGATGAAATGAATGGATGTTTGCGCCGCGATTTGAATGATAGTTCACGACGCGGACTCCCAGGCCCCTGCACCATTGTTCCACGACTTCGCGCGCGAGAAATGCGACGCGGGGCGTCACGAAGTAATCATAGAAAAGATTGTTGGCGCTGCGCCACGTCCGTTTCCCTTTCGAACGCAGGAAATGAACCAGGAAATAAGGCACTTGGGCAAAAATAATCACCAGGGGCCGGCTCCAACTATGGCGCAGCCCACGTCGAATCAACCCACCGGGAAATTCGTAGAGCTTGGGATAACGGCCCGAGGGCTTGTAGACGCCGAGATACATTTGTCCGCCGGGCTTCAAGACACGGCAGTTTTCAGTCAAAGCCATATGCGGATCCTCGGTGTGATGGATCACGCCGTCGGAAATCACTACGTCTGCGATTCCCGTTGCAAGCGGCAAGTGCAGATTGTCAGCTACCACGCCGGGCCTTCCATATCGCTCGACGGCGAGCCCCACGGACACGCGGCTGCGATCAAGCCCGACGCAACGAATCCCTCGACGCGCGAGGAAGCCGAGGACGCGGCCCGGTCCGCAGCCGATATCGAGAACCAGCGACTCCGAATCCAAGCGCTCGATCAGATCGATCAATGGGCGCAGCACGACTGTTTCGATCTCATCCTCCGCACCCGGAGGAACCCAGTCGAATGGATGCTGATCGTAAAAGGTGGCTGGCTCAGTGAACTCCATCGTTGCCCGCCAAAACCTCCGCATAATAGCCTTCCATTTGTTCGGTCAAACGATCCCAGCTCAACTCTTCTGCAACGGCACGGCAGCCCGCCTCGAACCGCGCATAAAGCGGCTTGTCATCAAGCAGCCTGCGGATCGCGCCGGCTAGCGGCTCCTTCTCCGGCACGATCACCAATCCCGTGCGGCCTTCCACGAGCGAACGGATTCCGCAGTGCTCCGTAACGATTACGGGAACGCCGCATGCTATCGCCTCCGCAGCCGCATTTGCGAAATTTTCGTAACTGGAAGGCAGCACGAAAAGATCGGCATCCGCCAGGAGCGCTTTCTTTTCCTCGCCGTAAACCGGGCCTGTAAATAGTACGCTCGCTTCAATGTTGGCTCCGCGTGCGCATTTCTCGAGTTCCGCGCGATATCCGGGCTCGCCTTCAGGTCCTGCAATCACGAGTTTGCCGGAATCCGGACATGCCTGCGCGAATGCTCGAATCAGAATGTCCGCACCTTTGCGCGGAATGAGCCGCCCGAGGAACAAAACGAGAGGTTCGTTCGGAGAAACGCCCGATTTCGCACGAAAACTGCCGCGAACCGGCTGCTGCGTCCCGCTATTGCTTTCAATTCCGTTGAACCGCACTACCAGTTTCTCCGCGGCGACCCCGTCCTCCAGAAGCTCCTGTTGCTCCATCTCCGATGTGGCAATAATCCGGCTGGCATTTCGCCAGAAAGGACCGCCCAGGCTCCCGTGCCAGAAACGTTTCAGTTGAAAACCCCTGTCAATCGGACGATACATCCCCATTGGCTCGATCACGTAGGGAGTTGCCAGACGCCTGCAAAAATAGCTGACCGCCGGTCCCAGCAGATCATACAGCCCATAGAAATGCACCAGCTCGAAACGCCTGAGGGACGCCCCGCAGAATCCTACCACACGAGGATTCAGCGTGAGAGCGCGATAGCACCCCATGGTTGGGAGATAGATGGCCTCCACTCCGTCCTCTTTCGCCTGCCATCCCCATCGTCCGCGCTCGACCTGCATGTCAAGCCCATTGGATTTCGTGAATCCAAGATCCGCCGTCAACACGGTCACCTGATGCCCCCGCTGCGCAAGGCCGCGCGCAAGGGCCCTTACTTTGACGACCGGCCCGCCGCGGTCTTGAAAAGGGTAGTAAGACTGAACCACTTTTAGAACACGCATGCCATTGAGAACGGGTGAGCTCCGTACAAGGATGTTCCTTCCAATTGTCGACTGGGTTCCCACATTTAGAGGAAGACAAGAAACAATACTATGCCGGGCGGCAAGAATCCAGACCACACTCCGCCAAAATTTTTTCGAGTCCGGCTCGAAAGACGCCGAACTGAAACTTGCGGCGGACGATCTCGGCCCCTCGCCTCCCGAGCTCACCGCGAAGTGCGCCATCGCGGAGCAGGCGGCCCAGCGCTTCCGCGAGCCGCGCCGTGTCGCGCGGAGGTACAAGCAGACCATTTACCCCGTCTTCGACCAGGTCGATCGTGCCGCCGCACGCAGCGGCCACCACCGGCCGGCCAAACGCCATCGCTTCCAAGAAAACCAGCCCAAATCCTTCGCCCGTGCTCGGCAGGGCGAAGACGTCCGCACGCGCGTAGCAGCCCGCCAATTCTTCGCGCGAAACGCACTCCAGGAAGTGGACGCAATCGGCGACGCCGAATTGCGAAGCGAGTTTCTGAAGACCTAAAAGATCATCGCCGCCACCCACAGCTACTAGATGCAAACCCGGGAATGCGCCCCGAAGTTGCGCGACCGCGCCGATTAGCTCGTCAGCGCCTTTGTAGCGTTCAGAAGCAGCCCAGCGGCCGACCGCCAGAATAATTTGTCCTCGCGGAAATCCTTTCGGCAAGGGCAATTCCGCAGGCGCATCGGCCCAGCGAAGAAAAGTTGGATTCAGCGGCCACGCTAACGTGCGGATTTTTTCCGGAGACACGCCCTGAACATCCGCAAGTCTGCGTGCGGTGTCGCTGCTAGGAGCCATCACGAGGTCGGCGCCCCTCAGCGCATTGCGCCGGAGCCTCGGCAACGGTTTCCACACTTCCACGCCGTGCGACATCACGATTTTCTTTACCCGCGGTGAAACCGATCCCATCCATGCGGCGGGAAGCGCCATATGAGGGTGAGCCGCGAGGATTAGCCCCGCGCCTTTCCGAGCCTGGTAGATTGCGGAAAGGACGAAGCGCTTCTTGGAACGGCCGAATCCGTGAAAGGAAATCGTTCTCTCGCCGGCAGCAAATGATTGCGCGCCCGGCGCATCGTTGAGGCTCAAAAAATACGTGTCCCATCCATTCGCAAGCGCAATTTCCTGAAGGGCCGCAGCCGTTTGGCGTCCTGCCTCCTGCACACCCCCGACGCCGAGTAATTCCGGGAAGAGGCCGATGATTCGCTTCTCGCCCAGTGAGGCCTTCATGGTAGGCGGGGAGTGAAGGCGAGGTTCAAGATTCCTGCACCTGCGTTTGCTCAGCCAGCCGCGATTTTCGCCGCAGGAGATCTTCGAGAATTGCCGCCAGTTCGCGGCCGTTGCGATCCCATGTGTATTGTTGCGTTGTCCGCGCCGCTCTTTCGCCCACGGCGGCGCGCAATTCACTATCTTCGTAAAGGCGGCGAATCATGGCCGCGAGCGTATTCGAATCTGTGGGGTCCTGAAGGATTAATCCATCCACTCCATCCGTTATGATTTCAGCCGTTCCGTTTGTCCGTGAGACGATGACGGGCAGCCCGCAAGCCATCGCCTCGGCCGGTGGCTGCGCGAAGGTATCCTCCAGCGAAACGCCGGCATACACATCCGCCGCCGAATAGTAAAATTCCACGTCTCCGCGTGGAGGCAGGAAGCGCACGCGGCCGTCCAGCCCGGATTCACGGACCATGGCGCGATACGATTGCGGATCGTCCTGGCCGACAACCAGAAGATCGATGGGCAATTCACGCAACTCAGCCAAGGCTCGCAGGAGAACCGGCAGCCCTTTATTCTTCCAATCATTACCGATCAAAAGCAGGGCGAATCGGTCCGGCGAGATTCCCAACGATTGCCGGGCGCCTTCACGCAGAGAAGCGCGCCGCAGTGGATTGAACAAATCATGGTCCAGGCCCACCCAAATGACGGGGAAGCGATCTTGGCGTCCATAGAATCGCGCGAGCGCTTCCGCTGTTCTTTGCGCTATCAGAATTAATTTGATGTCCGCACGAGTATAGGAGCGGCCTTCCAGCCAAATCACCAGCGCATAGTACAGCCTGCGATGCAGGATTCGCGGCCAACTCCACATCGGCTGGCGCGCCAGGCTGAGCCCGGAGCCAATTCGCCGGACGTATTCGGCGAAGACGATATGGACTGAAATCGCATCCGCATCCAGACAATTTAGACCGGGGCTAAATACGAGATCATGCCGCATGCCGCGGATCCGGCGATCCCAGCCGCGCCACAGGTGGTTGGCGGCGAGCCACCAGAGAAAATTCACGATATGGGGGCCGGGAATTTTCGGGATGCGATGCCAGGTGATGCGCGCAAGATCGAGGTCTTCCACATGCTGGCTATAAACGTGAGTTTCGAAAGTGCCGGCTAGGCGGGAGACCCACTCCACGACACGTCGCTCTGTCCCATGCTGTTTGTCCAGGAAAGGAGATATAACGGCCAGGCGAGGTCTTCGGACAGCTTCGCTCACGCATCACACTCCAACCTGCATGATTTCACACCAGCGCGCGAGCACGAAAACGCTCCAAAGACGCGACCATCCGACCGACTCGGGGCTCTCGAGGTATCGGCGCCACAGTTTGTGCACTGCGTCCGGATCGAGCGCGCCCGCGACTGCCAATCGTTCCGGGCGAAATACATCCTCGATTGTCTCGCGAAGGCTTCCACCCAGCCAGCGTGCAAATGGAAACGTGAATCCGCGCTTCGGCCTCGACAGAAGGTCAGCGTACAGTTCCGGGGGCATCCATTCGCGCATGGCATCGAAGAGCAGCCGCTTTTTCTGGAGCCGGAGGGAAATCGGCAGCCGCATCACGTATTCCACCACCGTGTGATCCAGCAGGACGGGCCGCACCTCGAGACTGTGCGCCATGCTCATGGCATCGCCGTCACGGAGCAGTCGCGCCTCCAGGTGTGCGGGGAAGTCAAGATAGGCGACGCGCTCTTGCAAATTTTGACCTTTTGTCTGTTCGGCCCATTCGAGAATGTGCTGTGCCGCCTCCGAGTGCGAATTGGACGGTGCGAAGGCGGGCTTGAGCAGCCCGCGAACATCCTTCTCAAGAAACAGGACGCGCACTGCGAGTTGAGCCGCAACAAAAGGATCATCGGCACCAACCAGATAGGATAGTTTCCGCCAGCGGAAAGGAAACGTCTCCCGGTCCAGCAGGCCGCGGCCAATGGCCTGCGGCAGAGCTTTCAGCCCGCTGGCCACATGCGAAAAGCGGTCGAACCAGGCAAGGGATTGATACCCTCCAAACAATTCGTCGCCGCCTTGCCCGGAGAGGGCCACCTTGAATCCGGCTTCCGCCGCGGCGCGTGAGATCCAGTAGGCGTTCAATCCGTCCACGGTGGGCTGGTCCATGGCCCAAAGAGCGTGATCCAGCGACTCAGCCACGAGGGACACCGGCAATTGAATCACGCGACGGGAAATTCCAAGCATTTCGGCGGTTCGACGGCTGGCGTCAGACTCGTCGAAGGATTTCTCTTCAAATCCAATCGTCAGCGCGGTCAATTGGCTCGCGCCCGCCCGATTCATCAGCGCGCCGAGAACGGCCGAGTCCACGCCACCGCTCAAGAACAACGCGATGGGGACATCGGACATCAATTGCTCCCGGCTCGATTCGAGCAAAATATCGCGAAGCTCGCCGGCAATCGATTCCGCGCGCTGGGGAGAAGTCCCGTTCGTCGCCGCAGGCAAATTCCAGTAAGGCTTGGCGCGGAATCTGCCCTCCTGCCACACTCCGAGATGGCCCGGCTCCAGGGGCTTCACGCCTTGAATCGCTGTCCAGGGCGGCGGGATATGGCCTAGATCGAGAAACGCGCGCGTGCCCGCGGCATCGAGCCTCCGCGGCACCAATTCAGAGGCCAGCAGCGCCTTGATCTCCGAGGCAAAGAGGAATGCTTCCCCATCATCGAAAAAATACAGCGGCTTGATTCCCAGGCGATCCCGCGCCAGCAGAAGTTTCTGCGCGCGCGAATCCCAAATGGCGAAAGCGAACATTCCCCGCAGTTGCTCGACGCATTTCTCGCCGAGCTCTTCATAGAGGTGCAGAATAACTTCCGTGTCGGTACTGGAGCGGAATTGGTGGCCGTGGCGCAACAAACGCGGCCGGAGTTCCGCTGCGTTGTAGCATTCGCCGTTGTAGGTGATCCAGAGCGTCGAGTCTTCGTTCGGCATGGGCTGCCGCCCACGCTCGCTCAAATCCACGATAGCCAGCCGGGTATTGCCGAGGAGGCACGCGCCCAGGTCCTGGACGGCATGGCTATCTGGCCCCCGATGCAGGAGTGCTTCTGTCATTCGCCGGGCGGCCCCAAGATTTCGAGGATTGCCACTCGCAGCGACGAGCCCTGCGATGCCACACATCTCGGCCCCCTATGCCTAGAACTGAAATCCACCTCGTGTCCCTGAATGGCGCGTCGGGACGGCTGCCGGGACCGGCGAATTTGCCAGGAGGTCCGGCAAGCGAAATAGGACTCCCACCAGCAGCCACAGATACGCATTGCAGACATAATTCTCGTAGACCGAAATGCCGCCGATGGTAAACGGGTAAAGCATGAGAAATGCGTACCAGAAAATCGCGAACCCAATGGGAAAGAAGCGAGTCTCGCGCAAACGCCGCACCGCCATCCAGGCAGCATACATTAGGGCTCCGCTCCATAGAATCCAAAGAAGCGGCGCAACGATTCCCATCTCGACGATTAATTCGCCGTATCCTTCTTCCACCCACAGATTAGGCGGCCGTTCACCGAGGATCCTGGCCACATACTGAGTTCCCAGGGAAGCGGTCCCGATGCCGTTGCCCATGAGCCAGTTGGGTTCGTTAAACGCTCCCATGAAATTCCGGATCGGATAATCCCAGCCCCGGCTTTGCAATTCCGAGGCCGAGCTTCCCGGCAAAAGCGTTTCCGCATAGAACGCAATCCGCGACCCCGCGTCACTGGGGAATATCAAAATAATCGCTGCGAGCGCGAAAGCTGCCATGAGGAACGCGCGGCGCACTGCCTTCACGAGGCGGTGCGCTTGACGCCAGCGCCACGGCGCGCCCCAAAGAAAAGCGCCCGCCAAAACGAAGATGCCGACACAGTTGTACAGAACTGCCGTGCGAGACCCGCTAAACAGGGTTCCGGCCCCCACGAGCCCAATCACCACGAAAACGAGTCTCCGGTTGCGGTGCGTGGAGAGCAGGAGGTACCCAGCCGCTCCCATGGTCAGCGTCGCCGCTAGAATCAGAAAATAGCCAAATCGGCCCGTGCTCACAAACACTGCCGTCGGGAGCGACAGGACTTGATTGGAAAGCGGCGTCACACGGTCCAGTTCGCCCAGATCCTGGAGCTCCGGCGCCAGTTTCGCGGGGTTCAGGAAGCTGTGCCCTATGATTGCCTGGGCCACACCAAGCGACGCTATCAGGCCGGCGAGCATGGCGTTGATCACCAGAAACTTCCGAAGATCCTCGTCGTTGCGGATGAGTTCGTAACCCACGTACATCAGCGGAATATAGAAAAAGTAAAGCTTGAATCCGAGAAGCCCGTACAGGACGCTGGGTGAATTCTGGTTGAATACCTGAACAGCGCCCAGCCAGACAAACAAGCTGAGGAACAGCATGAAGGGTGCACGAAAGGTCTTCTTTTTTGCGCTTCGGAGGGCCACAAACAGGGAGATATAGGTGAGGAACACCAATACGTCCTTGCCGAAAAAGAGCGCCGTGCCATTCCCCAGGTACTTGCGGATCAGGTCCTCGAATAGCAGCCACACCAGAAAAAAATAGAATCCCGTTCGCCAGTCTCGAAGGATTATGACTGCCACGGCGCAACCGGCAAATGCCAGTGTGCCGAATGCGATCGATCGCAGGTCCTCGGCCGCAATTTTCCCGCCGACTTCCCAGGCCAGCCAGAGCGACAAGACGAGCAGACCCACCCCAATCAGGGTCTGATTTCTTGCCGCGGGAATTCGTTGGCTTAGCAAAATCCCCTCGCTTCCGCGATCGTGTCTTCCATTCTCAATTGCCCCCGAGTCCGCCGCACGTATAGGTCCTGACTTCAATCCGCCAGGCGAGCTGGCCCGTGAAGGAGGCGAAGCGTTGTTTCCAGTTTGCGCCCGTATCCTGGACCAAGTATTGAGCGCTCAAAAGTCTGCAACGCTGAGTTAACCACTCTTCGACTTCTTCCGTGGGTTGATCCGAAACACCGTAATGAAGCCCTTTCACCAGGAGCGTGGTTGTTGCATCCGGATGATTAGCCGCGATCCACTGCTGGGGCACATAAACATTGGAGCGGCGCACCGAATCAGGAAGCAGGCCAGCAAATTCACTCTTTCGCGAAGCGCTCTCGGGTGGCAGCAAATACGTCATGTAAAAGAAGAATGAGGGGTTATTTCCGATCACCACCCCTCCCGCTCGAGCGATACCCGCCGCCTGCCCGCCTATTTTCTCCCAGGGTTCGATCCAGCGCGGAGCAGCGTACAAATCTCGAGCGAAAATTCCATACCACCCGACGCTCGCAACCAACGCCAGGGCCGCCAACAAGGCTCGCCGCGCTGCTTGCTTGTTAAGGGTTCCCAGCGTCACGCCAACCGGCAGAATCAGCCAAGCGCCAATCAGCATCAGCCGCTTGGTCTCCCCGATGCCTAGGATGCACATCACCCCCAGCAGCGCTGCGAAATATAGGAGGAAACGCCGCGCGGGCGTGGGGCCCTGGAGAAGAACAATCGCCAGGCAAACAATCAAGGCGAGTCCGGCGAGCCCTCCGCGGAACCAAAACCACGGGGCGACAGACTCGCTGACGAACATGGTGTAAAGGTCAAATATCCAAGCCAAGACCGTGGTAAATCCAAGATAACTCAGCTTCACACCGTGGTGAATCTCACTCAAGAACGCCGCCAATATGGGAACGTAGCTCACTAGGAGCAAAGCGCCGGTCCCCACGAGCGGCCGCACCCAATCCCGTGCGCTCTTGCGCATGCGAATGACAAAATCCAAAGCCAGGCAAACCAGTGATGCCCACCCGAAATAATTCGCATAAATCAGCGCCAAGGAAACCGCAAAGAACCAAATCCAACCCCGGCAGCTGCGCTCCTCAACATACTTGAAATACGAAAGAGTCAGCAGTGACACCAGAAAAAAAGAAAATGAGTACCACGCAGCCACCCGCCCAAAGTGAAATCCGTACGGCCAAAGCGCCACCAGGACCAATACCCAAATTTGGCTTTGCTTCCCGCCCAGGTACTCCGCGGCTCTGGCCAGTATCAACGACCCTGCAACATAGAACAGGATCGATGGCACGCGCAGCAAGTGCATCTCTCCACCCGTCAGCCGGATCCATCCGTGCAGAATAATATCGTAGAGCGGAGGATGTTCGTGTTGGCCTTTGCCGCGCAGGAAAAGCCGCAAGGTCCCGAAAATGGGCTGGGCGGCGCGATCGATTATGGCGCATTCGTCGTCGATGACCGTAAACCAACGGTTGCTCGCCACCATGGCCGCGCCCAGAAGAACGGGCACAATTGCCCACAATCTATGGATCGATGCGCCCGAGACGGCCGCGGAGCCAGCATCCTCCACCTTTGAAACCGTCGCTCGAGAAATTGCCTGTTCGTTCCCTTCGGGAGCCCTCACAGTCGTCACGGCGTTTCTTCCCGGGCCTGCAGCACAAAAATGTGGTTGTCTCCGAACTTGCATTCCCCCCGCACGAACCACGAAAGTCCGCGCATCATCCAGGAATAGCGCCGCCGCGTCCCGATGTAGCCGTTCGCCGGGTGGAAATGGTGTTCCTGTACCCGCAGTCCGGCGAGAGGAAGAAATTGGCGTTGGAAGAGATCCCAAAAGACGGGCGAAATGTGCGTTGGCTCGCTTGTCTCATCCATCATGCGGATCCTTTCCGTCAGCAGAAACTTCACGCGGGCGGAAACATTGTCCACGTTCGGCGTCGTAATCACAACCCGCCCCCCGGGCTTCAACAACCGCCGGGCATTTCGAAGCAAATTGATCGGGGCCTCGACGTGTTCGATCACTTCCACCGCAGTGACCATCGAAAACTGCCCTTCCCCGATTTTCTTGCTGAATTCACGGTCGTTCAAATCCACTTCTTGAAAAGGGAGTGCGGCCTTGAATCCTCTCACGTCCTTGTCCGCCCCCATGACATTCCACTCCAGCTCCCGCATCCGCGTCGCCAGCAGCCCGCTTCCCGCTCCCAGGTCAATCGCGCGCTCTCCGGGTTGAGCGAAGCGAGCCAGCACTCGCTCAACCACGAAGTCGTGGAGTCCGGCCATGGTGGTCGTCTTCAGGTCGGTTGAGCTCAATGAAGCAGCGCCTTTCGATAAAGAGCCATGTGGCCTTGAATCATACTATTGCGATGGAAGACATGCATGGCGCGCACGCGAGCCGCGGAACCCAGGCGGCCGGCCAGTGACGGTTTTTCGATCACTTCGCGCATGCAGGCCGCCAGGCCTTCCGCGTCTCCTGTTGGGAACACCAGCCCGGTATCTCCCACAACTTCACGCAACGCGCCGATATCCGACACGATAAGCAGTTTCCCACGGAGCATATTTTCCGCCGCCACCAGCCCGAAGACTTCTCCCCCCAGCGATGGCATCACCACCGCCGACACGTCCGCAAACGCTTCCCCAACTTTCTCCTCCGCAACGTGACCCAGGAACTCGGCCTCCCCGTTCATCCTCGCAGCTCGCATTTTTAGCGGCGCGCTCTCCGGACCGTCGCCCATTATTTTCAGCTGAAAATTGCAGTTCGCACCATGCAAACGCTCCGCTGCGTCGAGCAGAACTCCGACTCCTTTTGTGCTCACCAGCCGGCCTTGGAAGGCAAACTGGGTGACGAAATCAGGTGAACTGCCAGCCGGTGCAGGCACCGCTATTTCCCGACCAGAGACTGGAGATATCCCGTGATACACGGTCTTCATTCGCCGCAGCCCCAGAATCGTGGCGAGCCAGTCCGTGGGAGTGATGTTGAAGGCAGCTCGATCGGCCAGCCATCTCCTCACGTGTGTCAGCAGCAGCGCCTGCAAGCTTTTCAGCAGGCCAACGCTGTGTTTATTGCATTCCACACATTTAGTGTAGCGCTTCGCCATGAAATGGCCCCGACATGGCGCCTGCGCCGGCTCGTAAAAAAGCAACCCATTTGGGCACGCTGCTTGAAATCCGTGATGCTCAATCACTACCGGTTTTCGAAGCAGCAGCGCAAGCATCAGCGGCAACATGGCGGGACCGGCTAGGTGGACGACCTCCGAATTGTATAGAAGCCGGAGAAAGCGCCAGAACCCGGGGCAGCGCACGATCCTGAACGGCTCAGTATCTTCTCCGTTCATGGTCTCCCGCGTTCGCGTCACCACGGTGACTTCCATCGCCTCGTCGCGCTCCTGCTTTGACCACTCCACCAGGCCGCGAGCCAACTCGAGCACAATCGTTTGTACTCCACCGGGAACTGGCAAGAAATATTCGGTGTAAACGAGGAGTTTCACTCTGTTTCTCGCGACGCATGAAGCGCCTGAATAAATCGCTCCGCAATGGCGTCCCAGGAAAAATACTTTTCATGTGCCCGGCGGCTCCTCGCGCGCAACCGCTCCCGCAGTTCCGAATCATTCAGGATCTGCGCAAGCGCATTCCCCAATGCCTCTCGATTGGGGTAAGGCGCGAGGCGCACTCCCGCCTCGCTGAGAGGAAAAATGTTCGCACCGTCCCCGTATGCCACGATCGGCAGTCCGCAGGCGATTCCGGCGATCGCGCTGCCGCGGCGGGCATAGAGCGGCCCGCGGACACATAGCATCGCGTCGGACTCGGCCAGGGTCTGGCTCACCTCATCCGCGCTTCGCAGGCCAAGATTCGAAACTTCCACGGGAACCCGCAAAAAAGCGCGCTCGATTTCGTCTTTCGCCTCCACAGTTCCTTTTCCGAGAAACACCACCCGAACTTTCGACGTGCGCGCCGCCGCGCTCAACGCTTGTGAAATTTCATCCACTTCCCGATGGCGGTTTGGCGGATCGCTCAAACAGAAAACCGCGACTTGTTTCTGCGTTCCATTCACGCGATGTGAAATTTCCCGGGCGCCCGCCTGCCCCGGCACATTGGCGCCGATGGGAATAAAATCAGCCTTCGCTCCGCCCTTGGGCAACCAGGCGATTGTTTCGAGCGAAACCGTAAAAATGCTCTTCGCGGATCGACGGTAGAGCGTCCGCACCACCCAGTTTTGGCAAGCCTCGCGAATCCGGTCGATCCAGCGCGGCCCGCCAAGGCCGAACGGTTCGTGAAATACGACCGCGCAGCGAGCGCCCCGTCGGCAAAGAATCTCGAGCGCGGCAACCGCGCCAAAGGGAAATCCGCGCTGCGACCAACCGAGCGCCGTATATTGCAGCGCGACCCAATTTCCGCGCCAATCCGCGCTCGTTCGCAAGAGCTTCCACAATGCCCGCAGCCAGCCACGATCATGCCATTCCACATGCGCTCGCTTTAGCGTCACGCCTCGGCGGCCGAGAGCTTCACCCAAAAACGTGCAGTAATCCTCCACGCCGTCCACGGGAGTGTCCCGGCGGCCCAGCAATGCAATCCAGCTTTCAGTTGGGGCGTTTGCCTTTGGCGTTGATTCCATTGTAGCCACGCTTCAGCTCTACCTCGACCAGCCCCGCATCTTGAAACCATCGGCTGACGTCTTCCATCCGCTGCGGCTGGTCATAGACGGGCGACAGCATGTCGAGCGCGCTCAAAATCTTCACCTGTTTCAATTCTTCATCCGTATAGTTCAGCCGCGGAGTGTGGGAGATGGGCCCGATCGGTATCAACTCGCCGAGCACAGAGCCCAGCGCGGGAATCCGGCTGAGCACTTTCTTCGCCTCAAAAGCCGGCGGAATCGTCCAGCTCAGCAGGCGATAAATCCCCTCGGTGCCCAGCGGCCTGACGAATGGCCGCGCCAGATATTTCAGCGGCGGAAATCCGCTCGATTTCTCATACACATCAATCACAATCTCACCGCCCGGCCGCAGAAAGGGAAGCAAACTTCGAAACGCGGCGGCCACATCCGGGCAATGTTGCAGCACGCCCATGCAGAAGATTTTGTCGAATGCTCCTTTGCGCATAGGGATCTCATAGATGCTGGCCTGGAATACCGTCACCTTGCCGGAATCCGAGTTATTGCGCCACGCTGCCTCCACTGCCGAGCTCAAATCGAACGAATACACTTCCGCGCCCGTCTCCAACGCGAGCTGTGTAAACCGGCCCGAGCCGCATCCTGCTTCGAGGATCCGCTCTCCTTGCAGGCGCGCCGGCCAGCCGGTGGTCTTATAGAAACGGTCGCGGCTCAAGCCGTTGTGCATGAACTTGTCTACTTGCAGGCGATCGAAATGATTCCATTGAAAGCCAAAGGACGCCGCATAGGAATCGGTGGGCACAAATCGCGGGAGATTTCGCACGATGGGGACCACGGCCCCGCACGCCGAGCAGGCGATCTGTCCCTCGATGATTTCATGAGTCGCTTCGTCTTCGGACACGACCGACGCGAAACGCATCGGCCCCTGGCACTTGAGGCAGACAAACATCTCGAGCGCTTCGCGTCGCATCGATTAACGCTTCCTTGGCGGCAACGCCAGCACATGATTCGCGTCGAGAGTTTCCAGGCGGTAACCGAGGCAGCCAAGGTGGCTTCGCAGCGCCGCGTCGTTTGTCGGCGAATGTATTTCGCATACGATCCACGGCCGGCGCAATTCGAGCAGTTTTTCCGCGCCTCGGAATACCTCGGCCTCGGCGCCTTCCACGTCGCACTTGATGGCGTCCGGCGCCGGCGAAGTCCTGGCGAAATCGTCAAGCGCCACACACGTGGTAGGCCTACCGGCCGGATCATCGGCGGCGACGACCCTGCCAAGGCCGTGGTCGGGCGATGACGGATCGGCTGAGGCGAATTTCATCTCCCCGCTCGTGGACCATACACCACTCTCGACCACTGTCACGTTTTCGAATCCATTGCGCGCAATATTTCGGCGCAAGCGGGCCGCAACGCTTGCATCGGGCTCGAAGCTGAAAACGCTTCCGTCCTTTCCCACTAGCCGGGCTGCGAGAAGCGAGAAAAAGCCTATGTTCGCGCCCAGATCGTAAAAGACCATTCCCGGCTGAATCCGTTCAGCCAACGTTTGCTGCACACCGGCTTCCGCTTCGCCGCGAACGTAGCTTCGGCTTGTGCGCGGATTGAGCTCCATCCAGATTCCTTTTGCCGGTCCTGCCTCGATTTGTGCCCAAACTTTTTCATCCGGCGGCAAAATCCGGTGGCTCAGCCGGTGAATGATTTCGCCGAGCACGGGAACATCGCGCAGAGAGCGCAAAGGCGCCGGCGAGTGCAGCAGCAGTTCACCCATCCATTTGCGCGCTCCGGTCATTCTATTTTTCCACCACGAAGCTGCCAATCACCAGCGCGTCCATCCCGGAGCTGAAGAATGTGCGCACTGCATCCGTCGGCGTGCACACAATCGGCTCGCCGCGCAAATTGAACGACGTATTCATCACCACCGGCACTCCCGTTCGCTGCCCAAACTCGTTGATCAGCCGCCAGTAAAGCGGGTTGACGTCGCGCTCCACCGTCTGCGGCCGCGCGCTCCCGTCCACGTGCGTAACCGAAGGAATCACGCCGCGCTTTTCCGGCTTCACCTGCGCCGTCAGTACCATGAATGGCGAATCGGTGGACGACTCCAAATATTGGTCCGCCGCTTCCGCCAGCAGCGACGGAGCAAACGGCCGCCACCACTCGCGGAATTTCACGGCGTTGTTCACTTTCGCATTCATCTCCGGGTCCCGTGGATCGGCGAGGATCGACCGGCTGCCCAGCGCGCGCGGCCCGAATTCCATGCGCCCCTGAAACCAGCCGAGAATCTTTCCATTTGCGAGCATCTCAGCAGCCGTCCCGGCGGGATCGGTCATGCGCGTCGCGCGCAGCTTGTACGTTTCCAGCGCCTTCTCTATTTCGGCGTCCGAACTCGCCGGCCCGAGGTACGCATGCCGCATTCGCGCGACCGGCAATTTTCCGCCGCCATCCAAATAGGGCGCGAGCGCCGCACCCAGGCACACGCCGTCGTCCCCGGCTGCCGGCTGAATGAAAATACGATCCACGATCCCCGAGGCGAGAATCTTGCCGTTGGCTTTCGAATTCAGCGCCACGCCGCCGGCCAGGCAAAGGTTCCGGCAGCCGGTTTTTCCCACCGCCGCGCGCGTCAGGGTCATCATGGCCTGCTCGCACGCGTCCTGAACGGCAAATGCCAGGTTCTTGTGTCGCGGGCCAATCTCGGATTCTGGCGCGCGCTTTGGCCCCAGGCGCGCTTCGATGGCGGCGCTCGGCGCGGAGTCGCGGCCGATGAGCAGTTGCGACGCCACGCGGTACGGATTGTCATCCGGGATAATGAATTCGCGCAGGTTCAATCCCGGCTCGCCATATGGGGCCAGGCCCATCACCTTCCACTCGTCGCTGTAAGGCTGGAATCCTAGATACTGCGTGAATTGCGCATAGAAAAGGCCCAGCGAATTCGGCCACGGAATCGTCCACACATGCTCGAGATTTCCGGCGCGGCCATGCCATAGCGAGGTCGCTTCCCACGCGCCGCGCCCGTCGAGTACAAGCACGGCGGTTTCGTCGAATCCCGAAAATGAATAGGCGCTGATGGCGTGCGCCAGGTGATGGTCCACGAAACGGAACCGCCCCTTGGCCGTCCCAAAGAGCTGGCGGAATCGGTTTTCTCCGCCTCGCTGGTGCCACATACTCAAAAAATGCCGCGTCGTGTTCAGCAACGCGCGCGAGTCCACTTGTTGCTTGCCGGAAGCATAATTCCGCAGATCGTGCAGAAATCCGACGCGCGGCGCCGACCATCCCTGGCAAACGAAGTCCAACTCGTCCGGACGCACATTCGCAAATTCCAGGCACGCGCGAATCGCCAGCGCCGGAAAGCACGCATCATGTTTCACGCGGCTCAGCCGCTCTTCCGCGACGGCAAATAAAATTTTGCCGTCCCGCACAATGCACGCCGACGAATCATGCATCTGCGAGTAGTTGATCCCAAGCGCAATCATATTTCCTGGCTAATCCCTCGGCTCCGATTCAATTCTTGCGCCGCTCCACGACACACAGCGAGTGAACCTCTTCCACGATGGTCCATTCGGGGTTTTGTCCCCCTCGAAACAATCGGTTGACCAGACGCACAGGCCCCCACTCGGGACCGGGCCAGCCGTTCTCGAAGACGCGCGCGTCGTGAAAAATCACCACGCCTCCAGGCTCCAAAAAACGGCTCCAGTCCTCCCAGTCACGTTCCACTGCGGCTTCCGAATGGTCTCCATCGACGAGCAGCAAATCAATGGGCGTGTTCCACGTCCGAGCCGCCTCTTGGCTGAATTTCTCGAGCCAGACTACCTCTCCTCGGTGGCAACTGCCGACGGCGCGGTGGGCGGCGCGCTTCATGAAATTCAAACCCGGGACTCGACTCAAGTGAAACGGATCGATCAGATACAAAGTCCCATTTTCGAGCATGCCTTCCCGCAGAGCCATTGCGGAGACCCCTTCTGCAACTCCGATCTCCACGAGTGTGGACCGTCCCGCGGCCCAGCGCCGGATGGCGGCATGTTCGGCTGCCGTGTGTTGCGCTAGAGGAGGCCGCAGCCCAATCCATGCATAAACCGGATGTCGTAACCAGCGGATGAAACTGCCCGTGTAAGTCTCTTCCGAAGCCGATGTGCGAGGCAGATTGAGCACGGCATATTTCAAAGGCAGTCTCCAGAATCTCGGCCTGCCGCGTACCGTCCGGAAGCGCGCCTCATCAGGGCTGCGGTTTGACGGCCGCGAGCGACAAAACCATCTCGAGCTTTTCCGTTACGCGATCCCAGGTGTAGCGGCGCATGGCGGCTTGCGCTGCCTGCCCCAGTTGTTTCCGCAAATCGAGTGACAGGCAGATTCGTTCCACCGCATCGGCGACGCGTTCAGAATCCGCCGGCGTCACGAGCAGTCCGTTTACTCCGTTTTCGACCACGTCGGCCATGCCGCAGGTATCTGTAGTCACGACTGGCATTCCGGAGGCCATGGCTTCCAGAAGCGTCAGCGGCATTCCCTCCACAAGCGAGGGGAAAACAAAGACGTCGTGTGCCGCATAGAGCGATGGCATCTTGTCGCGCTCAAGGAACGGAATGACGGTCAGCCGCTCGTGGGTTGCCGCCGAAAAGCACTTCTGGATCTCTTCCTTAGGAAGCAAACAGCCGGCTACCGTCAGGCGAACCTGCGGCAATTTCCCGGCCAATATTTGGAACGCCTCTGCCAGATAGTACACACCTTTGCGATCAAGCCACGAGCCGACGAAGAGCAACCGAACCCCCGGCTTGTCCTGATATTCACGGCGGAAAAAGTACCTCTCTTCTGTCCCGTTCGGCACGAACCAGACACATCCAGGATCCTTGTTGTACTTGAGCTGGGCGCAAATCCAGGCCTCGCGGTTCACCACGGCTCCTTGATCTGCGGTCTTGATCGAGAGATCGTACATGGTCTGGTGATAAAGGCGGTGCCAGAGCCTGTTCTTCCATCCGAAATTCCATGCGCGTCCCTTGCGGTCCTCTCGCCGCATGGCGCGGACGTAGCGCTCCTCAGATCCATGCATGGTCATCACGTAAGGAGGCTTGCCGTCCTGATGAAATGCCTTGCGCCACGCGCCATAGACGCAACCCCAGGGAGCGTGGATGTTCACAACGTCGAATTGTTGCTTGTCTTTCAAAATTCTCCGCGCGACACCCCACGCGAATCGAAAGTCTTGAAAACGCGCCCATTTCACCGGTAGGGCGAGGACATCTTCGAGAAACCAGCAGACGACTTTGTGGCCGCGCTTTTCGAGCTCGCGTGCGTGGTTCAGCACAACTCCGGCGGCTCCTGCCTCTTGTTGCCCAGGAACGCCAATGGCGATCAATATCTTCACTTAAATTGTCTTGCCCCTTTTGGTCAGGCGGATGTCCGCACCACGAATTGATTTTCCAGCCTTAGCGGGCATATTTCGAGATCACGGCTTCAAGCCGATCCGCCCCGTGTAATCGATTCGGTTGAGCAGAATAGGGATGTGATGCTGCGCGAAATACTCGTCGCACGCCTGCCGGGCCCCCCTCCAATGTCCGTAGTCGTCGATAATGATCACGCCGCGCGGGGAGAGGCGCGGAAAGAGGTGG
>Ga0187817_10000306_pt1 | contig 20048 bp, 15 predicted proteins | sample NC_wetland_sal_i_17_FD_132431 | JGI IMG/M metagenome (GOLD analysis project Ga0187817, IMG submission 132431) | Wetland sediment microbial communities from Neuse River Estuary, North Carolina, USA - SO4_2 | ecosystem: Environmental > Aquatic > Freshwater > Wetlands > Sediment | place: USA... | reverse complement strand
GAGCTCTACACCAACGAGTTCGTGCCGACCGCCGCGGATTTTGTTCCGCCACAAGAGGCTTAAACGGCCTGATCAGTGTGAGTAACATCTGCCGATAACGAGCGGGCGTATTTGCGCATCGAGAATCCGTCCAAAGATCACGCGACGTACTGAACGAGAAAAATACCCGCGTGAGCTGAGAACTTGCTCCCCTTCAGGCGTTGAGATTTTCGCGCAACGTCGGCCCGGCGTATTTCTTTTTTGATAGACCGCGACGCTGCAATTCCGGCACAACGTACTCAACGAATTCCCGGATGTTATCCATCGCCGAATAGCCGCGTCCAAGTATAAACCCGCCGTTGGCACCTGTCTCAAAATGCAGCTTTTCCAGTTTGTCGACTATGGTCCTCGGAGTTCCGGCGGCCACGAGAATACGGTCGACGAGGAAGCGCCGTGCGAATTCCTGCAGTGATTGCTCGGGATCGACGGTTTTGAGCAATTCCTCGAAGCTGCCGAGGTTGCCCTTTTGCGCGCGCACTTCATCGGCAAAGTCGGAGAGCCGCATACCTGGTTTGGCGGTCGAAAAGTCCACGCCAAACTGAGCCGACATTTCGACAAAACCCGCCTCAGGCGGAATCGAATCAAGGTAGCGGCGCTCCTTCTCTTCGGCATCCAAATCTGAATCCGCCACCTGGATACGAATCGACCAAAGAATGCCGACGTCGCGTGGCTTGCGGCCGACCGATACCAATGAGGCATCGAGCACCTGGCGATGCTGTTTCATGCTGCTCAAGGTCCGGCGGGTGCTGAACTGCAATTCGGCATAAGTCGCAGCAAGTCTCATTCCGGGCCCAGATAAGCCCGCTTGGATGATTACCGGTCGTCGTTGAGGCGACGGCAGCGCGGGGAGAGGACCGCGCACATTGAAATAGCGTCCGTGGTGATCGATACGATGAACTTTCTCAGGATCGGCATAGATGCCTCTTTCCCGATCAAGCACTAGCGCGTCTGGCTCGACGCTATCCCATAACTTACAGGCGACTTCGAGGAACTCATTTGCACGCACGTACCGTTCATCGTGATCCATCATCACATCGAAGCCGTAATTCGCCGCCTCGTTCTTGTAGGCCGACGTGACCGCATTCCACGCAATCCGGCCCCGCGTGACATGGTCGAGTGCGTTGAATATCCGCGCGCAGTGAAATGGATGATGATACGTCGTTGAGAGCGTGAGCGCGAAGCCTACTGCCGGGGCGGCCTTGGCCATCAAGGGGATCATCGGCGTCATGTCGTGGCGCGGCCACTTTGCGCCGTAGCGCACCACGGCATGATGATCACCTCCGTAATCTTCCGAGGTGCCGCCAGTATCGCCGAAGAATAGCATATCCATCACGCCGCGCTCTGCCACGCGCGCAATGTCTTCGTAGAACTCCGACGTACCATAGTAGGGATAGCCGACCCAGGAGCCGGCCATGCGCCACAGGTAGTCGGTATGGAGAAACGATAGATCGGCTGCTGTATGGATCAATTCAGATTGAGACAATGCGTTTTTCCCGATGATTCTGAGTTGACGAGCGCGCTGCCGCGATCAACGCACACAGCCTGGCGGGTGTTGCCGGATATTCCGTGATCGTCACGCCGAAAGGAGTGAGCGCATCCTCGACCGCAGCGATAATGGCGCCGGGGGCAGGTACGCAACCGGATTCACCCACGCCTTTAACCCCTAGCGGATTGAGTGGTGAAGGGCATTCGAGAAAGTGGACCTCGATCTTCGGCACCTCCGTCGCGGTGGGCATCAGATAATCGGCGAATGTGGTGGTCAGCGGCTGGGCGCCCTCGTCGTAGCCCATCCATTCAAAAAGTGAATTGCTGATACCGTGTACGGTGCCGCCGACAAGCTGGCCTTCGACGATCATGGGATTTATCAGGCGGCCGCTGTCGTTGATTACAACGTAACGCAGGATGCGCACGCCGCCGGTTTCCACATCGACTTCGACCTCTACTGCGTGGCAACCCATGCCGTAGGTGAGCGCGCTCGGAAGAAAGTTTTGCAGACTCTCAAGCCCAGGCTCGAATTTTCCTGGCATGGCGTAGCCAGGCACGCCAGAGACCGCTTCGGCCACCTCGCGGAGCGTGAGGCCGCTGCCGGGAGCGCCGACAACCTCGACGCGGCCACCTCGCAACTCGAGATCCTCAACACCCGTCTCCAGGAGATGTGCAGCAACACTGAGCACCTTCTCGCGCACAGCGAGCGCCGCAAGGTGCACGGCCGATCCCGCAGTGACAGTCTGCCGGCTGGCGAAGCCTCCTTGTCCGTGCGGAATGACCGCGGTGTCGCCGGCAATAACTGTGACGCTATCAGCAGCAACGGCAAATTGTTCGGCGCAGATTTGGGCGAGTGCGGTTTTGATGCCCTGCCCCATCGGCATGGCGCCAGTATAAACCGAGATACGGCCCGAGCGGCCGATGCGGACGATGGCGGACTCGAATGGCCCGCGCCCGGTTCCCTTCACGCCGTTACCGATGCCGATCCCGAGATGGCGGCCTTGTTCTCGCGCCCCGCGCTGCCGTTCGGAAAATCCGGCGTAATCGATCGCGTCGAGCGCCATGTCGAGGCAGCGCGGAAAATCGCCGCTATCGAGCGCGACCGGCGAACCAGCGCGCGTCTTAAGCGGCGTGACATACGGCATCTTGTCCGCCGGCACGAGATTGCGCCTCCGCACCTCGGCTCGATCGAGGCCGAGTTGGCGCGCGATCCTGTCGAGTACGCGCTCCATTGCGAACGCGGCTTCCGGATAGCCCGCGCCGCGAACCGGCATGGTTGCAACCTTGTTGGTCTCAACCACCAGCACCCGCAGATCGAAAGTGGGCACGACATAGGGCCCCGGTACGCCGGTTGAGGCGTTGTAGGGTAGGTTGAGGCCCTGCGGCGTGTAGGCCCCTTGGTCGTGTGTAAGCTCGCCGCGCAGGCCGAGTACGCGTCCTCCACCGTCGAACGCGACTTCGAGGTCCCAGTACTGATCGCGCTCCTGCACCGCCGCCAAAAAGTGCTCGAGCCGGTCTTCAATCCATTTGATCGGGCACCGCAGACGCAAGCAGGCGGCCGAAATCACGACTTCCTCTGGATACATGACAAACTTTGCGCCGAAGCCGCCGCCAACGTCCGGCGCCACGACGCGAATTTGGTTCTCATCGCGCTGCAACAACTGCATCAAGAAGGCCCGTACCTCGTGCGCGAGCTGCGTCGACGACCACAGAGTCAGCCGATCCTCGTTGACGTCATAAACGGCAAGCGCGCCACGACCTTCGATCGAGTGCGCGCCGCCGCGGTGCTGCTTGAGATTGACCCGCGCGCGGTGCGGTGCGCTAGCAAACGCAGCTGCGATCTCGCCGTAGGATTGGCGAAATTCGATAAGGAGATTGCTGACCTTGCCGCGATGCGCGAGCGCGGTGCCCGCACGCAGCGCAGCTCGACAATCGGATATCGCGGGCAGCACCTCGTAATCGACGTCGACCAGAGCGGCTGCATCCTCTGCGACGGCACGCGATTGCGCGATCACTACGGCGACAGCCTCGCCGACGAAGGCAACTTCGTCCTTGGCAAGAACGAAGGGGGCAACGTCCGGCTGCAATTGGTCGGTGCGGAACTGGAGTGGCAGCCTCTCCTGCGTCAGCATCGGCGCAATGTCGGCAAGTGTGAACACGGCATGTATGCCCGGCAGCTGGCGCGCCGCGCTGGTGTCGATACGGCGAATTGCGGCGTGCGCGTGCGGACTGCGCACGAAAGCCGCCTCAAGCATGCCCGGAAATTTGAGGTCGTCGACGAAACGGCCGCGACCTTGAACTAGCGGACCATCCTCGAGCCGCAGCACTGGTTTGCCGACTGTGTGAGTCTGCATCACATTGGGTACGCCTCGGAGCGCAGGGCCGGTCAAGATTTACATTCAACCGACATGTACTCGGCTTCAAGAATTCGTCACCAGGTTCGGTCCCCGCTCCGGAACGGCGTTGCCTTTCGGCAAGTCGTACATCCCGCTCGGCAGAGTGTGGAGGAAGGCGAGGGCCTCCGCGGTCTTCACCACGTCAGCATATTTGGCGTTCATGTCGCAGAGATTGATGGCATGACTGGCCTGCGAGCGGTCGAAACAACCCTCCTCTACGACCGCAATGCGGTAATTGAGACTGAAGGCATCGAGCACGGTCGCGCGTACGCAACCGGAGGTGGTCGTGCCGCTGACGATGACGCTGTCACAGCCTAGAAGCGTAAGATAGCTCACCATATTAGTGCCGAAGAAACCCGATGGTTTTTGCTTTAGCACCACAATGTCCTGCGGACCCGGCGCGATCGGCGTGACGATCTCGTTACCGTCGAGGTTGGTCACCACCGTGTGCCGGTCCTCCTCACCACGCGAATTTTTCCACCGCCAGGAGCCGCTATCCCAATTGTCTTCACGCCGCACCCCGGTCGTGTAAATGACCGGCACGCCCTTCTCGTGGCATTTGTCGATCAGTGAGCGGATATAGGGCACCGCAACCCAGGCATCCTCACCGCAGGAATTACGCCATCGCTTGATCGAATCGAGGATTGGTTCTGGCCGGTCGCCGCAGAATGCCCAATTCACGTCGATCACGAGCAACGCCGGCCGCTTGCCGAGACCGCCCCGCGCGCCGTAGCCCGATGTGGCGAGCACGACCTTGTCGCGCTCAGTGAGAAACCTGTTCCAGATCGGTTCTGACATGGTGCTTTCCTTAGGTGTTACATGTCCACGGCGGTCTTCTTCCGTGCCGACCTCTAATTTAGGCTCAGAAGAGAGCATCTGACCGGTTCATAGCAGCAGCACACTCGAAGAGATTGGATGAGTTCAGTTCCATTCGATCAACCTCGGGTTCGCCAATACCGAAGGATTTCGTTCCGACCGCCGTCGCGGAGACGAGCGGGCAATAGCAAAAAGGCGCTCACATTGTCTCGGGTGCGAACGAGGCGCGCTCGACGGCGTGGGGCGGCAGTACCAGCCGCTCTAGAAGGCCGATCAGCGCAAACAGTACGATGCCCAACAGCGTGAGCGCCACGATGCCGGCAAACAGCAGCGCCGTGTCCATATTACCGTTGGCGATCAGCAGGAGATAGCCGAGCCCGCCCTGACCGCCGACGAACTCGCCGACAACGGCGCCGACCACCGCAAAGGTGATGGAGATTTTCAAACCGGCGAAGATCGACGGCAGCGCATTTGGCAATTGGATCTTGAAAAAAGTCGCAACCGATCCGAGACCCATCGATTGGGCGAGGTAGATCTTCTCGCGCTCCAGCGACGCCAGTCCCATTGCGGTATTGATCACAACCGGGAAGAAGGCGATGAGAAATGCAATCAGCACTTTGGGCAGAAGTCCGAAACCGAACCAGACGAGGAACAATGGCGCCACCGCCACTTTCGGCACCGCCTGCGAGGAGACCAGCACCGGATAGACGGCGCGGGCAAAAGGCCGCCACAGGTAAATGGCGAGCGCCAGCGGCACGCCGACGGCGACGCTCAGCGCGAAGCCGAGAAGGATTTCAAATGTAGTCCCCACACTTTCCTTAATCAGCACGGCGGAGTTTGAATCCATCGACAACACGATTTCGCTAGGCGCCGGCAACAGGTAGGGCGGAATAGAAAACAAACGTGCGGCGGCTTCCCAGACAGCGATCAGCGCCACCATCATCCCGACGGGATAGATAAACGCTCCAATCCGCTCTCGCCGTGCGCGGTCGCGGCGGCGCTGCCGGATGCCGGCCTCGAGGTTCCCGGCGCCCGCCGAGACTTGCGGCGTCGCAAACCCCGGCGAATCCAAAGCTTCGGTCATTGTCGTACTCCTTGTCAGGGCCGGCTCAGTGCTCCCGCAACACGCCGCGCGCCAGGAACAGTTCTAAAATCTGCCGGCTGTAGTCTGCGAATTCCGGCGTCTCGCGCATCGCCAGCGTCCGCGGCCGCGGCAGCTTGATATCGATGATACGATCGATGCAGCCTGGCCGCGGCGTCATGACGATGACGCGGTCGGAGAGAAAGATCGCCTCGGCAATGCTGTGCGTGATGAACAGCACGGTCATGTGCCGCTCGTTCACCAGCGCCTGCAGATCGAGGACCAGTTGGTCGCGGGTCAAGGCGTCGAGCGCGCCGAACGGCTCATCCATGAGGAGATGATCGGGATTGTGGATCAGCGCGCGGCAGATCGAGACGCGCTGGCGCATGCCGCCCGACAGCTCATGAGGGAATCTTTTCTCGAAGCCGCCCAGCCCGACCGACGCCAGAAGTTCTCTCGCGCGCATCTCGGCCTCTTTGCGGTTCATCTGGCGCGCTTCCGCCTGCAGCATGATGTTGCCGAGCGCGGTGCGCCAGTCGAGCAAGACCGGACTCTGAAAAACGATGCCGATGTCGGTCCGCGGCCGGTCGACCGCGCGGCCGCCGACCAGCACCGTGCCGATCGACGGTGGCAGCAGGCCGGCGGCGATCATTAACAGCGTGCTCTTGCCGCAGCCGCTCGGGCCAACGTGAGAGATAAACTCGCCGCGCCGCTGCGTGAACGAGATCTCGTTAAGCGCGCGCACTTCGCCGTCGCGCGTCGCGTAAACTTTGGACAGATGCTCGATGCGCAGGTATGCCTGTTCGTCGTTGGCGATTTTGTTCACGCTAAAGCGGCCGCTTAAGCCTGTTGCGGCGGCACATATTCGGCGCCGGTAGGTACGAATTCGTTGGTGTAGAGTTGGCTGGTTGCAAGCGGAATGGTCACGCCGCCGTATTGTTCGAGCACCGCAATGGCGGAAGCCCAATCAGCATCGGAACCCCAGCCGAGCGGCTTCCCCTTGGTGTTGGGCGTCACCCAGGTCTGCCACGACAGCTCGAACTCGCGTTTGATGATGGGCTCGTCGACTGTCTCCGAGTATTTCTTAACGGTCGCCGCCGCTTCGTCCGGATGTTGCCGGCCGTAGAGGAAGCCCTTGATGGTCGGCGGCACGAACGCGCGGATGAGGTCGGGGTCGCTCTTGAGCAGGTCTTGGTGGACGATGATGCCGTTCGACACTACGTTGACGTTGTAATCGGCAAACCAGAACACGCGCACCTGCTTTTGACCGCGGATTTCAATGATCGGCACGTAGCTCTGGACGTAACCGCCGATGGCGTCGACCTTGCCGTTGATGATCGCCGGACCGAGACTCGGGGGAGTGAGGTTGACGATCTGGATTTTCGCTGCGTCGAGTCCGGCGCCCTTGACGAAGGCGGGCCATTGCTGGAATTGGCCGCTGCCAGCGATCATCGCAAGCGTTTTGCCTTCGAGGTCCTTCGGCGTCTTGATGCCGGAATCGGCGAGCACCATGATGGCGGAGGGATTGCGGCGGTAAATGCTGCCGACAGTTTTGATTTCCATCCCCTTGCTAATGCCGTTGCTGACGGCATAGCCGTCGGCGAACCCGATTTGCGTCGCCTTGTTGGCGACCAACTGGGCGGTATTGCCCGAGCCTTTTCCAGCGGTGACGTCAACATCGAGTCCCGCCATGCGATAAAAGCCCATTTCACGCGCGATCAGGAACCCGACATTGGGGCCTTCGTAGATCCAATCGAGCGTCATGCTGACCTGCTTGAGCGGATCCGTGGCGCGAGCCCGGAAGGGCGCAAGCGGCAATGCCAGCGCGCCCGCAGCAAGCACCGATTTTTTGAGAAGGCGTCGGCGGGACATTGGCACGGGTCGCGAAGCATGGGAATTCATGAGACCACCTCCGAGGATTACCGTTCCAGGATCCAAACAGCATACAGGCAAGTCGCCGGCGGTGTCATCAAGCGTCATGCCGCGGCTCCTATCACCCAAGATGCGTACCGACGCTAGGGTGGTATTCGAATTGGAGATGATCTATGCCGGAAATTCGAAACGATCGGCAATCGTCCAACGCCCAAGGTTTGTGAGGAATTGCAATGGCCAACAAGGACCTTCGAGACTGGATCAGGGGAGTTGAAGCCGCGGGCCAGCTCAAGACCATCAAGGGGGCTGATACCAAAGAAGAGATCGGCGGCTTTGTCGATGTCTATCAGCGAAAAATGGGAAATCCAGCGCTCCTGTTCGACGAAGTGCCGGGATTCCCAAAGGGCCATCGCGTCATTGCAAACATGCTCACTTCGGTACCGCGGATCAACGTCGCGCTTGGACTGCCACCGCAGGCCTCCGAAATGGAGCTGATCCAATGGTGGCGAAAATACATGAAGGATGCGCCGTCGCATCAACCGAAGGCGGTCAACGGCGGACCGTTGCTCGAAAATGTCCTTGAAGGCAAGGATGTAAATATTGAAAAGATCCCGACGCCGGTCTGGCACGAGCGCGATGGCGGTCCGTTCATCGGTACCGGCTGCATGGTCGTGATGAAGGATCCGGATTCAGGCTGGCTCAACTATGGATGCTATCGCATTCAAAGCCAGGGACCAGATGTCGCGACCGTATTTATGTCGCCGGGTAAGCACGGCCTCATCATCATGGGCAAATATCATGATCACGGTCAGCCCTGCCCAGTTGCAGTTGTCGTCGGGATACATCCTGCGCTGTTCATGCTGGCCGGACTGGAAATTCCATACGGCAAAAGCGAAATCGAGGCCGCGGGCGGAATTTTTGGCGAGCCGATCGAAGTGATCAATATGCCGCGTACGGGGCTGCCGGTGCCGGCAAATTCCGAAATCGCTTTCGAAGGCTTCATTCAGCCCAACGACAAACTGGAAGAGGGACCGCTCGGCGAGTGGACCGGCTATTACCCTACGGGCAGCCGGCCTGAGCCCGCCATCCGCATCGCCACAATGATGCACCGGAACAATCCGATCCTCACGGGTGCTATCCCCGCCGTGCCTCCCAATGACAACACCTTCTATCTCGGCACCTATCGCTGCGGGGCGGTCTGGAACCAGCTCGAAGCGGCCGGCATACCCGAAGTCAAGGGCGTCTGGGCGCACGAAGCCGGCGGCAGCCGCTTCATGCTGACCGTCTCCATCAAGCAACTTTACGGCGGACACGCCAAGCAGGCCGGGATGGTCGCTTCACACTGCCACGCCGGCGCCTACTGCAATCGTTGGACCATCGTCGTGGACGACGATATCGATCCGACCAATATCAACGATGTCATTTGGGCGATGTGTACTCGATGCGACCCACGTATCCAGGTCGATATCATCCATGGCGGCTGGAGCTCGGCACTTGATCCGATGTGCTATGACAATGTGAACGATAAACGCAATTCGCGCGTCGTCATCGACGCCTGCATACCGTTCAATCGACAGAAAACGTTCCCGGCCATTGCACGCTCCAGCAAGGAACTCGACGCGCGCATGCGGGCGAAATGGGCGAACGAGCTGCCGAAGGATTTCTAATCGCCCGTTACGCGCCCAACCTCCGCTCCGGCCGCAACGATGGCGCTGACGATGCCCGTATAGCCGGTGCAGCGACAGATCTGACCGCTGAGCTGGTTGCGGACTGTCTGTGCATCCGGGGTGGGCAGCCGCAGCAGGATGTCGCGGGCCATCATTAACATGCCCGGCGTGCAAAATCCGCATTGCAACGCATGGCATTCATGGAAATGCCGCCGCAGCACCTCCATGATCCGATCATCGCGAAAGCCTTCGAGAGTCTGCACGGAATGTCCATCGCACATGACTGCTAGGCGAAGACAGGAGCGCGTCGCCCTACCGTCCACGAGTACCATGCAAGCGGCGCAGGCGCCGTGCTCACATCCAAGATGGGTCGCGGTCAGGCGGCAGCGTTCTCGCAGAAAGTCCGCGAGGGTCTCCCGTGGCTCGACATCGCAAGCAACCTTGGCGCCATTCAATTCGACGGTGACGCACTTCATTGGGTTCGCATATCCCGCACGGCGCGCAAGATTGTGGAAGTATGCAAGCGCGTCAGATAGGAATCCGCTTGAGGTGCGCATGCTGTCAGATCGCGCGCGATCGCCGCACGCAGCACATCCTCAGAAGTTTCTCCGGCACCGACATACTTGGCGATGGTAGGAAGGAGATAGGGACAAGATACCGCGCCTGCGAGCGCAACCGATACGGCTCCGCTGTTGCCCCGCTCCACGATCACGGCGATTGAATCGGCGAACGCGCCGCTTTTGCGCACGACCTTGAACAGTCCCCATCGCAGCGCGGCATCAGAACGCGGAACATCGAAGCCGAGAATGATTTCGTCTTTGGCTAGCGAAGTCGTGTATTGGCCCTGGATGAAGTCGTTGATCGGTTGCGACCGTGCGCCGTTGCTCGTTGCAATTCGGACATCGGCTCCGAGAGCCATGAGGCAGACCGGCCAGTCGGCGGCAGGGTCTGCAAGCGCAATACTCCCCCCGATCGTACCGTAGTTGCGAATCGCTCGATAAGAAATTCCGGATGCCACTTTCTGCATCAATCCGCCGAACAGATCAGGAACCTTGCCGTCCTCGATATCGGCATGCGTGGTCAGCGCTCCGATCCGAATTCCGGCTGCCGTTACGCCCGTTTCCTTGAGTTCCTCCAATCCGCCGATATCGATCAGGAGTTCGGGAACGACGATTCTCAAATTGAGCATGGGCACGAGCGACTGACCGCCGGCGATCGCGGCTGTGACAGTCCCTTCCTGACGCAGCAAGGACGCCGCCTCTGCAACGGTCTTCGCAACGACGTAATCGAACGCTGCCGATTTCATGCGCCGGAAACTTTCGCGTGGCGCGCCAGATCGACCGCCTCCGAAACCCGCCGTGGCGTAAGTGGCGTTTCGTTGAAGCTTGCACCGATGTCGCGAAATGCATCGGCAATGGCATTGGCGATCGCCGCCGGCGGTGCGATGGCTCCCCCTTCGCCAAGACCCTTCACGCCGTATTCAGTGGCGAGCGCAGGCGTCACGATGTGCTCGATGCGCACGTTGGGAACTTCCGGAGCGCATGGCACCATGTAGTCGGCGAATGTGGTGGCGAGCGGCTGGCCCAGTTCGTCATATGGAATCTCTTCGTAGAGGGCCGTGCCGATCCCTTGCGCGATGCCGCCTTGCACTTGGCCGTCGACAATCATCGGATTGATCATCGTGCCGCAGTCCTCGGAAACCACATAGTCGAGGAGTTGGGTCACTCCGCTATCGGGATCCACCGCCACGAGCACCGCGTGCGTGCCGTAAGCAAACACGCCGCCGGAATCCGTTGGCTCGTACGTCGCAGTCGTTTCCAGCAAGGGATCCATGCCCGTGGGCAAATGATCCGGGCGCGCATTGGCCGCAAACGCGATCTCGGTAATGCTGACCTTGCCGGACGGCCCATGGACCATTCCGCCCTCGATACGGGTCGAGGCAATATCGGCCTGCAGGAGATGGGCGCCGATGCGCCGGATCTTATCGGCCAGCGCGCGCGTGGCCTTGCCCACGGCGCCGCCGGCGAACACGATGGAGCGGGACGCGAACGTGCCAAATCCGTATGGTCCGACCGCGGTGTCGCCGTAGCGGACGGAGATTTGTCCGGGATCGATCCCGAGCTCATGTGCCGCGATCTGCGCCAGCGAGGTTTCGTGTCCCTGGCCGTGGTTCTGCACGCCCACATAGAGCAAGACGTTGCCGTCCGGCAGCATGCGAGCATTGGCTGATTCGTAGCCCGGTATCACACGGAATTTCCGCTTGACGAATTCCACGGTCCCGTGACCGCTTTGCTCAGTGTAAAACGCAAATCCAACGCCGATGCGCCGACCATCGGGTTCGCCGGCCGCCTGACGATTGCGGATGGCCGGCAGGCCGATCTTTTCGTGCGCGATGTCGAGCGAGGCGACATAGTCGCCGGTATCCAGCGTCAGGCCGGCAGCGGTCCTGTAGGGAAGCTCCGCGGCGGTGACGATATTTTGACGACGCAGATCAAAGGGCTCGCGGCCAAGTTCGCGCGCGACTTCGTCGACGAGCCGCTCGATTGCAAACGTTGCTCCGGGCCGGGCAACGCCGCGGTATGGACCCATCGGCGCTTTGTTGGTTGCGACCGTGTGCGCGTTGAGCTTCAAATGGCGGATGCGATAGGGCCCGGTTAAGTTGCGAGAGGCCATGCTCGCTTCCTGAAAGGCGCCTGTGGGCCACAAAGCGTAAGCGCCGGCGTCGATGTAGATGTCGCCTTCGATACCGAGAAGCGTGCCGTCTCGGTCGCCAGAAATGACCAGGTCATAAGTGTGGTCACGGGCATGGACTGAAGCGAGCAGATGCTCACGCCGATCCTCGATCCATCGCACAGGATGCCCGACTTTCATCGCGATCGCCGCGACAGCGATGTCCTCCGGCATGATACGGTTCTTCCCGCCGAAGCCGCCGCCCACGTCGGGGGCTATGACGCGAACCTTGTGTTCAGGAATGCCAAGCATCTTGGACAGTGCCAGCCGCTTCACCTGGCCGCCCTGCGTCGACAGGTAGACGACCAGTTCGTCGAGCCGATAGTCCCAGTAGGCGAGCACACCCCGGCCTTCGAGTGAAACGGTTGCCTGGCGATTGAGCCGCAAACGACGACGCAGGCGGATTGGCGCCGAGGCAAGCGACTCAGGATTTCCTTCGACCACTGTGGTGCTGATGTAGGCGTTGTTGGGCCACTGATCGAAAACGCGCGGACTGTCGGCGCGCATGGCGGCAACGACATCGACGATGGCCGGCAATTCCTCCAGCTCGACATGAACGCTGTCCACCAAATCTTCGGCTTGGGCTCGCGTCGGCATCATGCAGGCCGCGATCGTCTGACCGACGTAACGGACCCGGTCGTCCGCCAACGGGGGATAAGGGCTGTGGCGATGGGCCGAGAGTTCGGGCCCGGCCTCCAAAACTTTGATCGGGCCGATGTCGGCCAGCGTGAAGACCCGTGCGCTCGCTTCGGGCGGCTTGACCACGTGGCGTACGCGGGCATTTGCCATCTGACTGCGCACGAAGGCGATATCCTGGACGCCGGGCACATTAACGTCGGCGATAAACATCCCGCGTCCGTATAGATGGCGAGCATCCTCCTTGCGCAACAGGCGTGCGCCGATCCAGCCCTCGGCTCCCGCCTGATTGTTCATGCTTCACGTTCCGGACGTATACTTTTATACCATAAGGTATGCGCAACTCGGGCGTCAACGCTCGGTTATCAATGCACTACAGAACGTGTGCTGGCGTTTATGGGAAAACAAGCCTCTTCTTTGCTCTTGATTGTAATGAACAAGTCAGCCCTTTGCTGTTCGAGAGATCCGCGCTCTTAATCTTTTCAATGGCGTGCGTTCGACAAGCATCGGATTTCACGTGGGCATCCAGCGCAACAAGACACCAGAGCCATTTTCATTTTGCCTAGCTGAATTTGCACCTTACGTCGTCGCCAATTCGTCCGATTTACTCACGATCAATTCGCGCCTTCAGCGCGCACCGCGATCGGCCGGCAATAAACGGCGCGACGTATTATTTGAACACCCCGTGCCAATTTTGAATTGGACAGGTATACGCATTGCTCTTAATGTATGCAAATAGCCCAACCTCTAACGTGGGGCATTCGATGTGGCTCGCTTTATCAGCATTTGCCCGGTCGGGGGGGTTGGTCGCCGGCATGCTCGCACTCCTCATAGGGCAAGCACAATCTCAAGAACCGACAACGCTGCGCCTTGATTGGACGGCGCTCGGATATCATGCACCGTTCTATCTCGGCGTGTCGCGAGGCTACTACCGCGACGTTGGGCTGGATGTCAGCGTTCTCGAAGGCAAGGGATCGCCGGCGGTCGGGACATTGGTCGGCAACGGCTCCGATGATTTCGGTTTTGCAGACGCGAGCACGATTACTCAGCTCGTGAGCCAAGGACTGCCCGCGAAGATGGTGATGGGCATTTTCCAGAAGTCGACGCTGGCGTTATTCTTCCCTGTCGGCAAAGGAATCACGAAGCCTACGGACCTGAAAGGCAAGCGCATCCTACTGTGTCCGACTGACGGGTTGATCAAATATCTTCCAGCATATCTGAAAAACATCGGACTGATCATGGATGACGTGAAGATCGTTATGGTTGATTGCTCGATCAAATACTCATACCTCGCGCAAGGGGGTGCCGACGTCGCAGGCAGCTACGGAACCGCCGGCGCAGCGCTGCTCAAAAACGTGGGGTTCAAGGATATCGGCAAGTTCGACTATGCCGACGCGGGGATTAATCTGCCATCGCATGGCATCGTGACGTCGACGGCAATAATTCAAAGCAAGCCCGACAAGGTTCGCCGCTTCGTCGCTGCCACGACCAAAGCCTGGCAAGACGCGCGCAGCCATCCAGACGACGCCGTCGCTGCACTGGTGGCGGCCAATCCGCTCGACAAAGGCAAAGACGCGCAACTGAAGGAAACGCTGCTCGCGTCGTTCCAGTACATCGAAACACCGGGTACTGCGGGTAAACCGTTCGGCTGGCAGTCACCTGAAGAATGGAAGAAGGCGGTCGCGCTTCTGGTCAAGACTACTGGGATGAAGGCGCCGGCGTCGGTGGATGAATTCTTCACCAACGATTTCATCGGGAAATGACGTTCGGACCCGGGTTGGGGGTGCCGTGCGTCCAGATTCCCAGAGCCCAGCAGTCCTGAACAGTCACGTCGCTCTCAAGGATGTCGCCAAGGCGTACGGCAAGGGCAACAAGGCGATTTCCGCGCTCGAAGGCGTAACGCTGGATATTTCGCGCGGCGAGTTTCTGTCGATCCTCGGTCCCAGTGGATGCGGTAAAAGCACGCTGCTTATGATGATAGCGGGTCTTCTGGTGCCGTCCCACGGCATGATCGAGGTGGCGCAACGACCCGTCACCAGGCCTTTGACCGATGTCGGCATCGCCTTTCAGCAAGACTTGCTGTTCGATTGGCGAACCGTGCTGGGGAACGTCATGCTTCAGGCGGACATGCGGGACCTCGACCGCAATGCCGCCCGGGCAAAGGCTCAGATCCTGCTCGAGCGCGTAGGACTGAAGGGATTTGAAAATCGCCGCCCATGGGAGCTGTCCGGCGGAATGAGACAGCGAGTCGCAATCTGCCGGGCACTGCTGCACGATTCGAGCATTCTTTTGCTGGACGAGCCATTCGGCGCGCTGGACGCGTTGACGCGCGACCACATGAATCTACACCTGCAGAATCTGTGGATGTTGGAGCGGCCGACGGCAATTATGGTGACGCACAGCATTTCAGAAGCGGTGTTTCTGTCGGACAGGGTCATCGTGTTCTCACGCCGGCCCGGTCGAGTGGTGTACGAACTTCCCATCGAACTGCCGCGGCCGCGCACTGTTGAAATGCGGGATGCAAGCGAATTCGTGCGCTTCCAGCATCAATTGCGGCAGGCGATTGAAGTACCGCAGTAACGATCGAGCAGCTCTTGATGAGCGACTTAATTTCGAGAGTCGTCTACCCGAGCTTGGTCTTCTTCGTCCTTATATTGCTGTGGCAGTTCGGGGCAGAGCGGTCGCTGTTCCCGGCCTACATTTTACCTGCACCGTCAACCATCGCGCTTCGCGTGTGGTCGACGGCACCCATCATGTTTGGGCATGCCATCGTAACCACCCTGGAAATCATGTGCGGCTTCGTTCTGGCGATATTCCTGGGCGTGTTTCTGGCCTGGATGCTCGCCTATGTACGTCTGTTCAATCAGGCCTTCTATCCTTGGCTCGTTTTCATTCAAGTCCTGCCGAAGGTCGCGCTGGGACCGCTTCTCGTGGTTTGGATAGGTGTCGGCTTCCTGCCGAAGGCACTCGTTTCGTTTCTCTTGGCGTTCTTCCCGGTCATGATCGACACGCTTGCCGGGCTGAAATCGGTGCAGCGCGACTACGTATTTCTCCTGCGATCGATGGGTGCGAGCCGTCTGAAGAGATTCCTCTATTTCGAATTGCCTCATGCGCTGCCCTACATATTCGCCTCGCTCAAGGTGGCGATTACGCTGGCAGTGGTCGGTGCAATCGTCGGTGAGTTCATTGGCGCCGATAGAGGTCTCGGTTATGTTCTTATCGTCGCTACCGGAACCATGGATACGGTTCTGATATTCGTCGCATTGGTCTGGATCTCCATCCTATCGCTGCTGCTCTACGCCCTGGTTTGCTTGTTCGACCGCTTTTTTGTTTCCTGGCATGCAGCTGCCCGTCACGATCAAATCAGAGATGCAGCGTGATCAAAGCGCAGCGGTGGGCTCGGTGCATCTGCGGGCCGGCAGCGCACTTGCAAGAACGTTCGAAATGCTCTCGAGGAGAGAACGGCGCACGCCGCCTATATTCAGACAGCCCTTCGACGCCGGCCCGGCAGTTTTTTGGGCGGGGGAGCTTGCCGATTTCGTGAAAAATGTTCGATGACTTGCAGTCCGGTGCCAATCACATGGTCACGCATGGCACGATAAGCGCGCTCCGGCTCCGAGCTGATGATCGCGCGGACAATGTCGTCGTGTTCGTGAAATGAATATTCTGTCTGGCCTGGTACAAACTGCAATGTTCGGAATGGTGCGAGTCGCTGCCGGAAATTTCTTGTTGCCGACGCTATGCTCGAATTATGAGAACCCTGATAAATGGACTCGTGGAATTCGTTATTAAGCATCACTAAATCTTTCTCACCGTCAGCAATTCTTCTTGGGCGGCTCGCATTCAGGATTTCGAGCCGCTTTTTTTCCAGCGTCGTCATCCGCACCGCGCTAAGTCTCGCACAAAGGCCTTCAAACTCTGCAAGTGCTTCAAACATTTCGTTGAGTTGCTCGACGTCGATTCGCGCGACAGTTACACCTCTGCGCGGCGTGATCTCGACGAGTCCCGTTCCGCTCAAACGGCGCAGCGCCTCACGTATTGGCGTTCGGGATACGTTAAACTTGCGGCAAATGCTCGGTTCGTCAAGCCGCGCGCCGGGTACAACTCTTCCGGACAAGATGTCCTTTGCGAGCGCATGAAAGATTTCATCGGACAGCGTCACAGCTAAATAGGGTCCCGGCGCCGGAATAACAGGCACTGGCTATACAGGTGGCGGCTCCCGAAAGCTAGATCGGTGCAAAAGGTCCCCATAAGACTTTGCTTCCTCATAAAGCCCCTCTGTGTGAAGGCCTTCCCAGCCTGCCCCTGTCACTCTTCCGAGATCAGAATGTTTTCGGCCAGAGAACCGCTGCATCCCGACAAATATATAGTGGTGGCTAATTTAAATTCAGTGCGTCGCCGTGCGCAACTTGACAGTCATGCCCCGAGCGGTTGCGGGGCGCTACCCGACTTGGTGCGATCTGTGCAATAAATCTACGATGCGGAAACCGAGACGGGATTGGAGCAACAGTTTGACGCGTATACGTTCCATTGATATCGTATCCAATGTTCGAGGCTGCGAAAAAGACTAGCTTTTAGGCGGTGTAGCGATCTTCCCGATCCTGCTTGTCCAGTCGCGAGGGCGCGCTGCCATGGCGACCGGATGAGGCTATCGTGATCCATGAACGTCTCTGGGGAATTCACGGTCAACGCACCGCGTGACGTTGTGTTCAAGACGTTGCGGGACGCCAATTCCTTCGTCCGTTTCGTTGACGGCGTTGAAGGAAATCGATCCCGCCCATTATACGGCGGTGTTCGAGGTCGCCTACATGAAATTCAAGTTCGCGGTGACTGTCGAGGTGACGCACGTCGAGGAGCCGTCCGAGATCGAAGCCAGGATCGAGGGCACGCCGCTCGGCGTGGTCGGCCGTCTCACCGCCAAGTCGACCACCAGGCTGCAAGACGCCGGTTCCGAGACTAAGGTGACCTATTCGGTCGCGTCCACGCTCGCCGGGAAACTCGGCAGCCTCGGCCAGCCGGTGCTGCGCTCCAAGGCCAAGGACATGGAAACACAATTTGCTCAAAAGTTGCGTGCCGCCTTCGGGCCAGCATCGCCGGAGGTTCGATGATCCCCTTTGAACTCGCCGAACCGACATCGCTTGCTGCTGCGATCGAGTTACTTGATCCCGATGACGTCACCGTGCGGCCGATTGCCGGCGGTACTGCGCTGATGCTGATGATGAAGGCCGGGGTGTTTCGCCCGGAGAAACTCGTCAGCCTGCGCAAGATCGAGGGCAAGTATTCGAGCATCAGCGCCAGCGCTGATGGGCTTCGCATCGGTGCGATGACGACGCTCTCCGCGTTGGAGCGCTCGGTCGAAGTGAAGAAACATGCCCCGATCATCACGCGCACCCTGCTCACGCTGTCGAACGTGCGCGTCCGAAACGTCGCGACCGTCGGCGGCGCGCTGGCCCACGGCGATCCGCATATGGATTTGCCGCCGGTCCTGATGGCGCTCGGCGCGACGATGACGGTCACCGGGCCCAAGGGTGAGCGCCAGCTCGCGGTCGAGGACTTGTTCTCCGGTTATTATGAGATCGTGCTGGAAAACAATGAGCTGATCGCCGAGTTGCACGTGCCCCCGCAGGGCGCGAAGAAGGGTGCCTATATGAAAGTCACCACCGGCTCAGCCGACGACTGGCCAGCGCTCGGCGTTGCCGCCCTCATCGAGGGCGACGGCAGGGCGATCAAGTCGGCAAGTATTGTCGCCAGTGCCGCGACCGACAAGGCGACGCGTCTCAAGTCGGCGGAAGCCGTGCTTGAGGGCAAAAGCGTCAGCGACGATCTGCTCAAGCAGGCCGGTGAAGCGGCGGTGGAGGACGCCGACTTCATCGCCGACATCCGTGGCTCGGTGCCTTACAAACGCGAACTGATGCGGGTCTATGTGCGGCGCGCAGTGCGTGCGGCCCTCGACGCAAGCGGAGCGCACTGATGGTCATGACGCTCAATCCTGCTGGCGCCAAGGCCGGCTCTCAGGTCGGACGCTCGGTCCAGCGGCTCGAAAGCCGCGACAAGGTCACCGGGCGCGCCGAGTATACTCATCTAATGCGGCTACCAGGCATGCTGCATGCCAAGGTATTCCGCAGCACGGTGGCGCACGGCCGTGTCAAGTCGGTAGACACCAGCGCGGCGAAGAAAGTGCCGGGTGTGGTCCATGTCGTTACGATCGAGGACATCAAACCGGTCATTCCAGAGCCGTATTACGGGCCGGCATTCCACGATCAGCCGATCCTGGCGGACGGCAAAGTACGCTTCGTCGGAGAACCGGTCGCCGTCGTGTTGGCGCGCGATCCTCACGTCGCCGACCGGGCGGCACAGCTCATCACTGCGGAGTACGAAGAGCTGCCCGCCGTTTATGATGAAATCGACGCCTTGACCACGAAGACTTTCGTTCACGAACAGCTGAAGCCGGCTGGAACCTTCGCCGATCTCAAGCACCTGAAAGGCATCAAAGAGACCAACGTCGCGCTCGACTATCGGCTGCGCCGCGGCGACTTCGAGAAGGCCTATGCGGCCGCCGCGCACAAGTTCGAGCACGAATTCAAGACGCAAAAGGTTCTGCACCTGTCCCTCGAGCCGTTCGCTACGATCGCGGACTATCGAGACGACAACGTCACCATTCATACCGCTTCGCAAAGCCCTTCGTTCGTCCGAACGGAGATTGCACGGCTCCTCGGTTGGCCGGAAAACAAGGTGCGCGTTAAGGCGCCCTTTGTCGGCGGCGGCTACGGCTCCAAGCTCTACATTAAGCTCGAGGCGCTGGCTGTCGCCCTTGCGATGATCGCACGCAAGCCGGTCAAGGTCGCGTCGACGATGGAGGAGATGTTCTACCAGATCACCAAGCACCCTAGCACGTTTCGCATCAAGAGCGGCGTAGACAAGAACGGCAGAATCGTCGCGCGCAAATGCGAGGTGTTCTGGAACGGCGGCGCCTATGCCGATATCGGTCCGCGCGTGACGCAGAAAGCCGGGTTAACTGCCTCCGGTCCCTACGACATCGACAATGTCTGGATCGATTCCTATGCGTTGTACACCAACCTGACGCCGTCGGGCGCGCTGCGCGGCTTCGGGCTGCCGCAGATCGCCTGGGCCTATGAGAGCCAGATGGACATCATGGCGCGCGCGCTCAAGATTGATCCGGCGGAGTTCCGACGCCGCAATCTCTTGCGCGAAGGCGCCGTGCACGCGACCGGCCAGGTGGTCCACGACGCGCCGCTCGAACAGATCATGGACACCATTCTGCAACGGCTCGACTGGAACAAGCCGTTCGATCACGGCAGCGGCACG
>Ga0187817_10000305_pt1 | contig 20056 bp, 14 predicted proteins | sample NC_wetland_sal_i_17_FD_132431 | JGI IMG/M metagenome (GOLD analysis project Ga0187817, IMG submission 132431) | Wetland sediment microbial communities from Neuse River Estuary, North Carolina, USA - SO4_2 | ecosystem: Environmental > Aquatic > Freshwater > Wetlands > Sediment | place: USA... | reverse complement strand
TGTTCCGCAACTTCACTTTCCACGAGCGCTTCAATCTTCAGTTGCGCGGTGAGTTCTTCAATGTTCTGAACCGCGCCAACTTCAACAACCCAACAACCACCATTAGTTCCGGTGGGTTCGGCAGCATCAGCGGCGCGGGCGATCCGCGTATCGGCCAATTAGCGCTGAAGTTCCTGTTCTGACTGCCGGCAGTCTCACATCTTCGGGGCGGGCCAAACGGCTCGCCCCGTTGTTTTCCTTCAGGAGAATCCACGTAGACGAGGCGGTCCTTGACAAAGGCGTGAAGATGGTGGAAGCGGCCACCAAAAAGTGCCCCACGGCTTACACGGACTTACGAAAACTGCTCGAGGACAAGTCGATCGATGCCATCTCGATTGCCACGCCGAACCACCAGCACACGCTGCAAACCACGCGAACATTTTCGGTGTTCACGATTTCACGGGCGACAAAACCCGGGATGGCAGCCTGACTATCGAGCCCGGCAGCCAACTTCACTTCCGCTACCGCGTGGTTATCCACAACGGCGACACATCTTCCGCGAGAATAGCCGAATTATATAGGGAATACGCGGCCGGAAAATAGCGGAAGGGCGGCCTGTCTTAGCGCCAGCTCAGCCTGCTTGTCCCCCGGTGTTGAAATTCTACGGAGACACCGTCGGCAGTGGTCGCGAGCTTGTCCGGTTTTTCGCCGTTCAGGGTCACGCTCGAAGGATGGGCGAATCTCCAGCGGATGCTCAGGCGGGCAGGCGCGCCGGTGATTTCCAGCGTTCCGGCCGCTGGGTCGTGCACCAGTTTGCGGCCTTCGAAATCGCTGATGGTGCGACCCTGCTGGCCGGGATAAATCTCATAGACGCGGCGGTCGTCGAGCGCCTGGATCGTGCGGTTCTTAAATTCGCTCCGCGGAACCAACGTCATGACGTCCTCGGGGATTTTAGGCAGAATGGTGCCTTGCCGGACGAAGAGCGGAATATGATCGAGCGGCGCGTCCACGGCGATGGTCTCGCGTCCGGCGAAGCAGCGGCCGGTCCAATAGTCGATCCAGTTTCCTTCGGGGAGATACACGGAGCGCTGGTACACCGGGCTCAGCACCGGCGCTACTAACAGGTCCGGACCGAAGTAGTATTCGTCACCGGCCTCCTGCGCATTGCGGTCGTCCTGGTGCATCAGTACGAGCGCACGCATCAACGGCAGGCCGTTGCGGGCGCTTTCCTGCGCAGCCGCGTAGCGATAGGGGAACAGGCTCATGTGGAGGACGGAATAGGCGCGGAAGATACGCAAGGCCTCCGCGCCGTAGTCCCATGGCCCGAGGTTCATCGCACTCATTACTTCCATGCCGGGCGAGAAGGCCGAGTACTGTGTCCAGCGGGCGAAAAGCACATCGTCACCGGCCGTTCGTGCGGACTTGTTATAGCCTCCCAGGTCGCTCATCCAGAGGGAAATGCCGCTCATTCCGGCGTTCAATCCAGCGGTAACCACGGTTGGCAGGCCGTTGTAGGCTGAGAACGTGGCATCGTTATCACCGCTCCAGAACAACGGCAGCATCTGAGAGCCAACCGTCCCGCTGCGTTGGAACATGATCCAGTCGGAGCCTTTGCGTTCCTGCAATACTTCCGCCACTGCGCGGTTGTACTCCACGGCGTAGCGGTTGCGCATGGTGCGCTGATCCTGGCCGCCCGCGAACACCACGTCCGCGACGAAAGCGCCCTCGGCATCGTCGTTCTTGAATCCGTCGGCGCCCATGGCAATCACCTTCGCCAACTGACCCTGCCACCACTTCTTCGCAGCCGGATTGGTGAAATCGATCAACGAGCCGAGACCCTTCCACCACTGTCCGACATACGTGGAACCGTCCGCCCGGTGAAGAAAATAACCCAGCCGCTCGGCTTCCGGATAATTGGCCGCCGGGCCGGGCGTCAGCTTGCCGGCGAATCCGTCCTCGTAGGGCGGAGCGGTCTCGCGGTTGATCCACGGTGTGTGCCAGAGAACCAGCTTGTAACCCTGGTCGTGAACGTGGGCAATCATCTCCCGGACATCGCCAAACTGTTTCGGGTTGAACTCGTAGGTGTTGTAATTCGTGGCCCAGGGGCTGTCGATCAGCAGCACCGAAGCCGGCAGTCCGAGTTCGCGATACCGATCCGTGTCTTCGAAAACTTCCTGCGAGTTGCGATGATAGTCGCGCGTTTTCCACGGAGCAAAAGCCCAATACGGAGGAAGCACCTGGCGGCCCACGAGAGCTGTGAAGCGTTCCAGGATGACGGGAAATCGCGGGCCTTCGAACAGCACCACCCGCAGCTTGCTGTCGAAAAAGTTGACCAGAATGTGCGACGGGTCGGAGACGTTGAGGTCGAAGGTGGCTTCGCTTGTCGTGTCGAGCCAGAGACCGTAGCCGCGCAGGCTCATGTAAAACGGTATGGGCTGATATGTTAGGGAACCCTTGCCGTCCGCAACATCGCGCGATGCGTTCTTGATAATGGTGTGAGCGTGATTCAGGCGATCAAAGCGCTCGCCGAAACCGAAGTAGCCGCTATTGTCGGCTACGGCGAACGACCACTCTCCCCCGGCGGCGGATTCCATCCTCACTTCCGTCACGCCTGGTGCGAGTTGCCGTACCTGGGGTGCTCTGGCCGGCGTGCGACCATCGATCGAAAAGCGATCGACAGTAATGGTATCGGACTGCCCGCCGGCGCCTTGAAAAACGAAGCGCACGTCACCCGCAAAGGCGGCAGACGAGACCAGGAGAATTAAGATCGGTTTGGCCGCGCGATGCATACCTGCGATCTACCGTAAAAGCGATTGTAAATTGGCGCATGGGAGAAGTCTTGACGGCATTGTGAAAAAGAACGGACGATCTTATGGTAGTATCATCGTCGGAAACCCGTGGCGGATCGTATGCTAGCGCCGGAGAAGCACTTATACGATTTTGGCCCCTTTCGGCTGGATCTCCGGACGAGAATGCTGCTGAGGGAGGGCGCCTACATCCCCCTCACCCCCAAAGCCTTCGAGACCCTGGCCGTGTTGATCGAAAACAACGGCCGCATCGTGGATAAGGAGGAACTGCTCCGGCTGGTCTGGCCGGGAACCTTCATCGAGGAAGCCACCCTCGCCAAGACCGTCTCGATTCTGCGCAAGACTCTGGGAGAGGACAGCGGGCACCACTACATCGATACAGTTCCGAAACGCGGTTATCGTTTTGCAGGTGAGGTCAGCATTGCCGATGTGCCCGGCGCGGAGGAGCACACGCCGCATCCGGCGGTCCTGCCGGCGACACCCGTTCCGGCCGCGACTCCGGTACCTGCCCCGGCCGCGAAGGCGAAGGCGTGGGCGGGCCGCCTTAAGTGGGTGCTGCTGGCGCTGGTCGTGCTCGTGGCAGGCGTGCTGGCGTATCGGCTGGCGCCGCAATGGCGCCGTTCCAACGGCGCCGCCTTTCCCAAGGCGATTCCGCTTACGAGTTTTCCGGGACGCCAGAACCAGGTCGCATTTTCGCCCGATGGCAACCAGATTGCCTTTGTCTGGGAAGGTCCGCAGGATGGAACATCCCACATCTACGTCAAAATGATCAGCAGCGAGGCGCTGCTCCAGTTGACGCGCGGCACCGGGATGGATTCGAGACCGGCCTGGTCGCCCGACGGCCGGAATATCTCATTTCTACGTTCCACGCCGGAGGGCCGCGCCTGGTACCTTACGTCAGCGTTGGGCGGCCCGGAGCGAAAGCTGGCCGAAGTGCTTCCATATTTCGACCTGGGCAGCGGAAACAGCGCCTACTTCTCCCCGGATGGCAAGACACTCGCGATCGTCGATAAGGCCGGTCCCGCGGAACCTTCGAGTATCTTTCTGCTTCCGCTGGAGGGTTCGGCGCGGCATAAGCTGACCTCGCCGCCCCAGGGCACAACCGGCGATTACTACCCGGCATTCTCCCCGGATGGGAAGCGCCTGGCGTTTGCGCGTGCAATCAGCTTTTCCGCCACAGACCTCTATGCCGTCCAGCTCGCGGACGGTAAGCAGACAAGGCTCACGTTTGACGGTCTGACCATTGACGGGCTGGCGTGGACTTCGGATAGCCGGGAGATCATCTTCTCGTCACGTCGAGGTGGCAGCTATAATTCGCTGTGGCGGATCGGCGTCGCCGGCGGAACTCCGGAGCGCGTCAGCGCTTTTGGCGAGGATGTGATCAGCCCGGCGGTTTCGCACGATGGCAAACGGCTGGCATACACCCGGCTGCTCGACGATATGAACATCTGGAGCTTCACGCTGGATGCCGGTGGGCACGTGACAGCCAAGGCGCCGCTGATCGCTTCCACGTTTCGCGATTCGGACCCCGATTATTCACCCGACGGCCGCCGCATCGCTTTCACCTCCGGACGCAACGGCAGTTTCGGCATCTGGGTGAGCGACAGCGATGGCACCAATCCACGGCTGTTGTTCGATGGTGGCGCATACGTGACAGGAAGCCCACGTTGGTCGCCGGACGGGCGTAGAATTCTGTTCGATACGCGCGCTCACGACCCTGCCGGGGTGGGCAATCCGAGCATATGGATAGTGGATGCCGACGGCGGCGACGCGCGGCGCCTTAGTGAAGCCGGCACGGGAGATGTCGCCCCCAGTTGGTCGCGGGATGGGGAGTGGATCTACTTTGCCTCAACCCGCAGCGGAAACCTGCAAATCTGGAAAAGGCCTTCGCAGGGCGGCGCGGCCGTTCAAATAACTCGCAAAGGTGGCTTCGAGGGATTCGAAACGGCCGACGGCCGGTTTCTGCTGTACGTAAGAGGGCGCGAGACTCCCGGCATCTGGCGTGTACCCGCCACCGGCGGCGAGGAGGTTCCGGTGGCCGACCGCGACCAGGTAGGTTATTGGCGCTGTTGGCGCGTGGCTCAAGGCGGAATCTATTTCGGGACCGCGGCTCCCCCGGGCGGCCCTCGCCTGGAGTTTCTCGACTTAACCAGCGGGGCCGTCGAGCAGATCGCCGCGCTTTCCAGACCGCCCGATGCCACCATTCCCGGCCTGGCGGTCTCACCCAACGGGCGGAGCCTGCTGCTGGCGCAATACGACCAGAACGGCAGCAATATTATCATGGTCGAGCGGCCTCGCTGATTCAGATCGGGGCGGCTTAAAGACATGCCACCCCTCCTCGCATGGATCATCGGGCTGGCTGTGCCGCGCCGGCCCGTGCGTTCACACAGCCCGCCGGATCAAGTGATAGACGAGCAAGACGACGATAGCACCGCACACGGCCACCAACATGCTGTGCAGGTTCACGCCACTTACGCCCCTGGAGCCCAGGAGCGCGAAAATCCATCCGCCGACGACGGCGCCTACGATACCGAGCAGGATGTCGAGCCCGAGTCCGGACCCTTCCTTATTCACGATCTTGCTGGCGATAAATCCCGCCAACAGGCCCAGCACGATCCATGCTAAGAATGACATACGCATCCTCCTTACCCCGTCACCTGAATCCTTCGCGTGGCTACCGGGGCTTCTACCATCTGCTGATGCAAAGGGTTCGAATCGAACTTAGAATCGGGGGCTACAAGCCGCGGCAGCGTAGGCGCAGGGCAATCGACGCTGCCCGGCACCGTTCCCCGTCAGTCTCACTTGAGCGCCACGGTCATCGATGCGCATAACTCCTTTGTCGGTAGCCACAAAGATGCGGTGAGGGTCATCGGGGTCGAAGGCGAGCGAGCGTGTCGCATCGGGCGAAAGACGATACCAGTTCGCGCCACTGTCTCGCGACACAATCAGGCCAAGACTCGTACCGGCATAGACGGCATCCGGACGGTCTGGAGCCCGAGTGACTACGTAGGTGCGGATTTGCCCCCCCAGGGCGCGTTCCAGGCTCAACCACGTGCTGCCGCCGTCGAGACTGCGGTAGATCCCGCTGCAAGCGGCCGCGAACAGATGGCTCCGGCGTCTCACATCCACATCCAACGAAAATATGTCTGAGTCTTCCTGCATACCCCTGGGAATCCGATACCAGGTGCTGCCGCCATCGACGGTTTTCCAGGCGAGGTGTGGCGTGCCCGCGTAAAGTATGTTGGCATCCGCCGGATCGAATGTGAGGGAAACCACGGGACGCGGCCAGGCAGCTCCGGCCAAAGAAAGAAGCTTCCAGTTGTTGCCGCCATCGCGCGTCAGATAGACGCCATCTTCGGTGCCGGCGGCGATGACATGCGAATCGACCTTCCAGGACGCCAGCGTCCAAACCTGTTTTCCCTCCAGGCCTGGGACCGGCCGCCAGGTGACGCCTTCATCCACACTGCAAAATACGCCGGCAAACCGAGGCAGCTCGCTCGAGACGGCGACCCAATAGACATCCGGCCGGTTAGGATCGATCAGTATGGCGTGCAGAGTGGATCGCAATTCGCCCGGAAAAGTCAGGCGGCTCCAAGTGTCCCCTCCGTCGCGCGAACGAAACAGGAGCGAGGTTGCAGTCCCAGCTATCAGAGTTCCCTTGTGATGCGGATCGGCTTGAATCAGGCTTACGGGACCGTGCAAGGCAGCGCCCTGCTGCCCGCGGGCGGGAGCCGGCAGGAGGGCGAATGCAAGCGCCGCGGAAAGCAAGGCGGAAACCGAACCGTATGCCGGCGCCATAGTTATGTCCCTTCTCGATGGATGACACCGATGAGAAGTTGGCTCACGGATATGGGTTACTGAAGCACTTCACAAAAAAAATACGCCGCCGGACCTCAGGCAGGGATCAGATGCTCGGTAGAGGGGTCATTCTGCACGGTTACTTTGGGCCTGTCTATGTTTTGGCGCGCCTTCGAAACCGAGTGCGGATTTGTCCTTATCAGGAGGTAGTCTCGTATGAAGAAGTGTGTAACGATTGCAGCAGCTGCGGTCCTGGCTGTCTGCAGCGCGTCCGCTCAAGACGGGCAAAAAGTGGGAGTTTACCTGGGTTACGACTATGTCCGGTTCAACTCCGCCACTAACGTGCCTGCCTTCAGCGCTAACGGTGGAGAGGGCCAGTTCATCTTTAAGTTCAATAATACGATCGGCGCGGTTGCCGATTTGGGGGCGGTGCATAACAACAATTTGAATGGCATTCACGCCGATACCACCATCGCCAACTTTCTGTTCGGCCCACGGCTGACTCTAGGTCACCGGTCGCGCTTCAGACCTTATTTTCAGGTGCTCTGGGGCGGCGTGTACGGGACGAGCAGCGTGCAGATCCTCGGAACCCTAGTTAACGGGGTCACTCCGGAGCTGCCGATCACAGCCCGCGTGGGCACCTCGCAGACGGCGTTCGCCATGACCGCCGGCGGAGGACTGGATATCCGGCTCAGCAAGCACATATCTTTTCGGCCGATTGCACTCGATTACTATCTGACCCGTCTGCAGAATCTTCGGACGCTGGGCGATAATAACCAGAACAATCTTCGATACTCGGCCGGCTTTACTTTCTGGCTCGGTGGAGAAAAGCCGGTGCCCCAGGCCCACCGCCAGATGCAGATGAAGACCTGCCCCGACGGGAGCACGGTAAACGCCGACACCGCATGCCCAAAGCTAAACTTCTCGATCGCCCTTAGCGCGACGCCTGCGGAACTTTGTCCTGGAGAAACGGCCCGCCTGGTGCCTTCTCTTTCGGGCGCTTCTCCAAATCAGCTTAACTACTCATCATGGTCTGTCAACGGACAAAAGGTCAGCGAGGTTGGTTCGTATGAATTCCAAAGCGAGGGCCGCGCTCCGGGAACCTACACGGTGAAAGTGACCGTAGGCGGCAACGCCTTCAATCCGGCGTCCGCCGAAACTACCATAACAGTCCGCGAATATCAGCCGCCCACGGGGACGGTCCAGGCAAATCCCGCGGAAATCCATGCGGGAGACAAGTCCTCGGTCTCCTCGAACTTCCAAGGCCAGTGCGGAGGCCCGATCCAGGCCGCTACGTACGAAGCGTCGGAAGGCACGATGCAGGGAGACCAGTTCGATTCCTCCAGTATGCAGTGGGACACGTCAAACAGCGCCGAGCAGCGAAAAGCCGTGACCATTACGGCGAAGGCTGCGGACAACCGGAACGTCGGCTCCGCCACCACGACCATTGAAGTGGTTCGCCCCGCCGTAGCGATGCCCGTGCGGCTTCCGGATGTGCTGTTCCCGGCCGGCAGTTCGCGCGTAAACAACTGCGGTAAGCGAATCCTGCTGGAACAGTTGCACGCCTATTACGAGAGAGACTCATCCGGCACGGTGGTGCTGGTGGGCCATACGTCGAGCGACGAGACGAACGACAAGCTGGCGCAGGAGCGTGTCGATAATGCGGCAGCCATTATTACCGCCGGAACCGGCATCTGCCTGTCGATTCCAGCGACTCAGGTGCAAGTGAGCGCACCCGGCGCCGACCAGAATGGCGTCTCCTATGAAGCCGGTTTCTGCCGCAGCTCCGTGGGACGCGTGGGGCCGAACACCGACATGCGGCGCGTCGAAGTGTGGTACGTTCCCTCGGGCGGCCAGCTTCCGTCCTCGGTTACGAACGCTCAGAGCGCTAGCACGTTGTCCTTGGGCAGCCTGGGATGCCCCAAGTAAACCCTCGCTGATCAGCAGGGCGGTCCGGCGTTAAACCAGCGTAATCGGACCGCCCGTTTATTCTTCCCTCCTCTTTGCGGTTGCGGGCGGCCTCGAACTTCCCAAAGATTAAAGATATAGCTGGAGGCGTGTAACACCGGAGTGAAATGAACCGCACGTAATAGTGCGGCTAAGTCATCGCGATCTCACAAAAACGTACAGCCCACGTTGTAACGAGTCATTTAGAGCGCGGGTAAGGGTCCGAACTTCATATAAGTATCACCTTGGTAGAGCGTGGTCGTGAGATTGCTGTAGCGCTGTACATGCTTCAGTCATCAGAGAGTAAACCTGACTATGCGAGAAATGGCGGAGCGGCACCAAGCAATATGAATCAGGATCAAGCGCACCCTGAAGGTGGAGTGGAGCATATGCTGGTTGCGGCGGCGCGCAACGGGGACGCGCGGGCCTTCGAACAGCTCATCGAACGTCATCGCAGCGCGTGCCTTAAACGCGCGACGTTGATGATCCGGAATCGTAGCGCCGCGGAGGATGAGGTCCAGAACGCATTCTGGAAGGCGTTCCAGCGCCTGGACCAGTACCGCGGAGAGGGGAGTTTTGGCGCCTGGCTGAGCCGGATCGTGGAGAACCAGTGCCTGATGAGAATTCGGGAAGAACGAAATTTGCGCTTTGTTTACCTGGATGAGTCGACTGAAACCAACGGTCGCCTCGAGCTCGTTGGGCAGGTGGCGGACCCGGAAGACGAATTCGGCGCCGACGAGGTAGTGTCACTCATGAGAAAAGAGATCTCGCGGCTTCCCCCTCTGCTGCGGAAAGTGATGTTGCTGCGCGATCTCGATCAGTTTTCCATGCCTGAAGTTGCCCTCCGGCTCGGATTGTCGGTTCCCGCGGCCAAATCCAGACTGATGCGTGCCCGCACGGAACTGCGGTGCCGCTTTACGAAGCACTGCGGCCGCAAGGGGGCCGGCACACTGATGAAGACAGCCCGGTATTCGCAGGCTGCGCGCACACGGGCGAACTGAAGGGGAATCAGGAGTTAACCGCTGAAAAACAATCAAGGTCGCTGAGTAGGCATCTACGACAACAGGTGGTGTAGAGGCTTCGCGAAGTGGGGGAGAACCGGAGGTACAGATTGTGCACTCGGTCCATTCCAAGAGCATGTCGCAACACCAGCTTTCGTTGCTCGATCATGCCCTCAGACAAGTATCGAAGATCGAACCAGCCGGCTGGGAGGCAATCCCACTCGATCTGCAGCTTTCGTTTACGAGATACATGAGTGAGGAGGTCTGGATGCATCTCCCCGACTTGCTCACTTTGCGAGAGGCCTCGCTGATGATCGTCCGCGATGCGATCGCACGCACGGGCGAGTTTAGCGACGATCAGGAGTCGATGTCGATGGGGAGTAACGGTGATCGGTAGATCGCCGTGCCGGGGGTGGGAGCCGCATTTCCGGGAACACATTCTGGTTCGGGCAGAACACTGTTGCTGCCTTTTCCCTGTTCTTGACGATACTCAGAACACCAGGGTCCCACGATAATCCGGTACCACCAGGAGTCAAGCTCTATGCAGCCGATGGCTGGTGATTCGGAAAGGCGCAAACTCACCATACGGCACCTGCTGAGGCCCCACGCCAGGGTCTTGGCGATAGGCTTCGCCGCGATTCTTGTGGAAGGCGCCGCAAACCTGGCGGAGCCTTGGCCGCTCAAGATTGTTCTCGACAACGTGCTGAAGTCGAAATCCGGGCACGGATGGCTAAGCAATCTGATCCTTTCTTTGGCCGGCACAGACAAAATTGCCATCCTGAAGTTCGCCGCCTTGGCAGTGCTCGCGATTGCCGCTGTGGGCGCGGTCTCGAGTTACGCCGAGAAGTACATAACCGCCAGCCTGGGACAGTGGGTCATGCACGACCTGCGCCGCACGCTGTACTCTCACATCCAGCGTCTCTCTCTCGGTTTCCATGACCAGAAGCAGACAGGCGACCTGATCAGCCGTTTGACCAGCGACATCGATGCCATCCAGAATTTCATCACTTCGGGGCTGCTGGGGGCGCTGATCAACGGACTCACGCTGGTGGGCATGATAGCCATTATGTTCTGCCTGAGCCCTCCGTTCACGATAATTGCGCTTTCCGTGGCTCCGCTGCTGTTCCTGGTGGTATTCCATTACACCCGTCGCATCAAGAAAGCCACGCGCGAAGTACGGAGAAAGGAAGGCGAGATGGTCTCGGTAATCCAGGAGGTGCTGTCGTCCATGCACGTGGTAAAAGCCTTTGCTCGCGAAGAGTACGAACAACGGCGACTGGCGGAGGAGAGCCGGCAATCGATCGAGATCGCCTTGCGCGTCCGTGGCCTGAAGGTGAAGCTCACACCCATGGTCGATATGATCATCGCAGTGGGGACCTGCCAGGTGCTGTGGTTTGGCGGCCGCATGGCCTTGACCGGTTCCCTCAGCGCCGGCTCACTGGTACTCTTCATCTGGTATCTGGGCAGGATGTACAAACCGATGCGGGAACTGGCGAAGATGACGGACGCCTATACGAAAGCCGCGGTGGGCTACGAGCGGATCCGTGAGGTGCTGGATACAGATCGTGAGGTACAAAACCTGCCCGGTGCGCGTCGAGCGCCCGCATTTCGCGGCCAGATCGAGTTCGACAATGTCAGTTTCGGTTACGAACCGAAGTGCCAGGTTCTCAGGCAGGTGAGCCTGACGGTTGAACCGGGGCAGGTGGCGGCGCTAGTGGGACCGACCGGTGCGGGCAAAACCACGATCATCAACCTGATTCCCCGCTTCTACGACCCGGACGCCGGAGTGGTAAAGATTGACGGCACCGATGTGAAACTCTTCCAGCAGCAGTCCCTGCGCCAGCAAATCAGTTTCGTATTGCAGGAGACGCTGCTGTTCCACGGGCCCGTCTGGTACAACATTGCATACGGGAAACCGGATGCGAGCCACGCAGAGATTTTGCGCGCAGCGAATCTGGCCAATGCGCACGAATTCATAGAGCGAATGCCGCAAGGGTATGACACCGTAATCGGCGAGCGCGGGGTCACTCTTTCGGGGGGGCAGCGTCAGCGGCTTGCGATCGCAAGAGCGGTGATCCGCAATACGCCGATCCTCATCCTGGACGAAGCCAGTACGGGCCTCGACGTGGCATCCGAGAAGCTGGTGTTTGAGGCGCTGGACCGGCTGATGCAAGGCAAAACGTCGATTGTGATCGCGCACAGGCTGCCGACGATCCGGTCCGCCGATGTAATCTTCGTGGTAAATGATGGGGAAATTGTCGAGCGTGGGAATCACGCAGAGCTGCTGCTGAAAGGCGGCCTCTACGCGGAGTTGCATGAATTGCAGTTCCCGGTTGAAGACGTCCTGGCTTAACCCCTGACTTCGTAAGTTGACTCCACGCAAACCGAGAGGCTACCCCAGGCCACTGGCGCGTCGATTTCTCCTATCCGGGCACGAATAATACACCAGAGAAAATACCGACGGCATCTCCCATAACAAGTAGGGAAGAGGGACCTCGCCAATGGTGCGGGACGAAAAAAGGAGGATCTATGGCAGGCTCGATGTTTGCTTCTTTACTAAACACACTGGACAGCAAGACCGTCGGTGAAGTGGCCCACACGCTGGGGCAACCGGCGCAATCGGTTTCGAGCGGTTTGGAATCGTCAATTGCGGCGCTGCTAGGTGGTCTCGCCAGTAAATCCAACGACCCTAGCGCACTGCGACGAATCCTCGATACCGTTCCAAGCACCGCCGGGCCGGTATCCTGGTCGCAAATCGCGAGCAGCGTAGCCGTGCCCAACTCACCTGTGATGGCGGCGGGCAAGCGCCTGCTGCCGGCGCTATTCGGAAGCGGAGAAAATGCCGTCACGAGTGGCATCAGCCGGGCATCCGGCTTGCCGTCAGGCGCAATTACTACCCTCCTCACCATGGCGGCGCCCATGGTGATGGGCTTCATCAGCAAGCACGTACGTGACACGGGGATGACGATGAACGGCCTTGGTAGCCTTTTGCAGGGCGAGAGCGCCACCATTCGGAACGCGTTGCCCGCCGGGTTGAGCGACGTCTTTTGGCCTGGCACAACGACCACAGTGAATACGGCTTCTCCCGTTGTTGCCCAGGCGATCCAAAAGGAGACATCTTCGAACTGGCTCCTTCCGGCCCTTGCGGCTGCCGCGTTGGCTTTGGCGTTCGTCTGGCTCTTCAGTCATGCACATCGGCCCACGGTCGAGCGAGTCGCGTCAGTTCCAATGGGAGAGGCCAACCGCCTTGCAATTCCGACACCGAACGTGACGTGCACGCTCCCCGCCACCGTAACTATTCCCGCAGGCGGAGTCGAATCACGCTTGCTTGCGTTCGTGCAAGATCCCGCGGCCAAACCGTCGGCGACCACCTGGTTCAATACCGACCAGCTCTCGTTTGATACAGGGTCGGCCACACTCAAGCCCGGGTCGCAAGCGGAGCTCGACAACATCGCAACGATTCTTACCAACTGTCCGAGCGTCCGCATGACGATCGCTGGCTATACCGATAGCGTCGGAACTAAAGAGGCGAATCTTCGGCTCTCGCGGAATCGGGCTGACACCGTTGTGGCTCAATTAGTCGACAAGGGCGTTCCCCGCGACCGCCTGGTCGCCCAAGGCTACGGGCAGGAGTACCCCGTCGCAGACAACCAGACCGCGGATGGACGGGCCCAAAATCGACGCGTCGCCATGCGTGTAACGCAAAAGTGAAGGGCCCGATAACTTAGGACTCTCAGAGACAATCGCAAGTCGCCAACACACCGCGAACTTCGTTGGCGAGAAAGAGGACCAATGACTTACGAAAAGATAGTAACACTATATGACACGGCAGAACACGCCGAGGCTGCCAGGCGTAACCTGGAAGCGGCCGGCTTCCCATCGAGTGAGATCAGCATGATCACCAGTAAGACGCTGTCTTTGGCGGGCGACAAGCTTCGTGAGCCCGGGCTGTGGCATCGTCTCTTCGGACGGGATATTCAACAGTACGAAGCAACCGTCTATGGCCGGGCGGTCGATTCTGGAGGCGCCGTTCTGACCGTTCGCGTTCCAGAAACCGACATAGCCAGGGCGACGACCATTTTGAACGCTCATCAATCGGTCGATCTGGTGAAACGCGCTGAACAACAGGGGCTGGTCACGGCGGCATCGGCACCGAAACCTGCAATTCCTGCGGCGTCGACGACACACCCAGCCGCAGCTCCGCCCGTTACCCGTGCTGCCGCCGGCGCAGTCGCCGGAGAGGAGGTACTCGCACTGGCCGAGGAAGAAATCAACGTCGGTAAGCGGCTGATCCAGGAGGGGACCACTCGCATTCGCCGTTTCGTTACTGAAACACCGGTGGAAGCACAGGTGACCTTGCATGAAGAGCACGCGCGTGTCCTCCGGCGCGCGATCGCCGACCCCAATTACATACGGAATGTGGACTGGACCGACAAGACCATTGAGATTACTGAGACGGCCGAAGAGCCTGTGGTCACCAAGTCGGTTCATATCGCGGAAGAAGTGGTGGTGCAAAGGGAAGGAAGCGATCATGTGAAGACTCTGCGGGACAAGGTGCGCCGCCAGCAAGTTGAGGTGGAGCGCCTGTCCAGCACTGAACCCTTAGTGAAAAAGTAGTATTTCACGGACCTTCCCCAGCGTGCGCCGTTCCGTAGCGGTGGGCGCCGTCAAGTCGGTTGCTATCGACTCCGGCGCCCGAAACTGCTGACGAGATGGTTTCGTTTCCATTCCCTGACATATGTTCATCTGATCGAGTGGAGCGTCATGCGGCAGGTGGCACAGGCTGTCGAGTGACGACGTCCTGACTAAAGTGGCCGACAACAGCGTCTGGCGTCAATCCTTTACGTATTCCGGTCTGCGGGAATACAAGCTTCACAACCTGAGAACATTCGTTGTATGAACTATCGGATCGTAGGCCTCGATCATACCGCCCAGGCAGACCAGCAGCTGCCAGTCCCTCAGCTCCCGTGACTGGTTGGCCCGAGCCACTCGGACCTTGCGCTACATTCCGTCCGCTCAATACTTTCGTCACCCCAAAAAAGGCGCCTTGCGTTCTATCCGGCATGTCTTTAACGGTGTGAAGTCGGGTGGGGCCAATTGAGGTTGGGTGCCGCACTGCGATGGACTGCCTTAGTGACGTAAGGGTTCAAGTGAGTTGCACTTGAGAGAGCGGTAGCTATGCTTGACTTGGAGAAATTCTCCAGCCGCTCTTTGCCCGATACCCGCCGAGAAACTCGATAGTCGATTTTGTTTAAGGAGGCTGGACAGTGGCTATCCGCATCCCTCCCGGGAACCCGCCATCGAATCTGGAATACTCTTCCCCGCAACCTGCCAGGGGCAGGGCAATCGGCGCCGGCTGCGCAACCGGTCGGGAGTGGAGCGTGGTTGAATGCGCACGGGCGCTGTACCGGCATAAGACCCCCTTGCTAGGGATCGCCGGCTTGGGGATCCTGGCAGCCGCCCTCATTAGCGCCATACAGCCGCGCATTTACCAATCGCAGGCTTCGATCCAGATACAGGGGATCAACGAGAATTTCCTCAACCTTCGCGACATCTACCCCACTGCGGCGCCGAGTGCCGACAATGCGGTCTACGTGCAGACACAGGCGGAAATGCTCCGGCAGGACGCGCTGATCGAACAAGTCGTAAGGACGCTGCGCCTGGAAGAACAGCCTGAATTTCAGGGCAGGCCGTGGAACGGTTTTAGCGCCAGGGCAGCCTCATTGACGCCCGCCACGTGGACCGCCGTAGAGACCGTAAAGACGAACCTGCAGATTGTGCCCGCCCGAGGCAGCAGCATCATCCAGATTGTGTGCCAGGCGCGCGACCCGCAACTGGCAGCCGATATTGCGAACACCTTGGCGGAAACTTTCATCGACCAGAGCATCGAGGCACGTCAACGCGCTGCGAAGCAAACTCTCGCGTCGCTGACACTCGAGCTCGACGAGCTCAAGAAGACGCTTCTCAAATCGGAAACGGAACTTACTGCGCATGGCCGCGAGCCCGGCGAGGGCGGCCGACGGCAGTCCGTCATCGGTTCGGGCCGATTCCCTTGGGAGATGCCCGACAACGCGCGCAAGCGAGAATTGGACGCCAACCGGCAGTTCTATGAAGTGATATCGCGGCGCGTCGATGAAGCCCGGGTAGCTTCCGCAGTCCGTCAGTCCAATATCCGCCTCGTCGGTCCGGCGCAACCGGCGGCTCATCCCCACAAACCGAATGTTCCCCTCAACCTCGCGATCGGGATGTTCGGCGGACTGGCGCTGGCCATCGGTTATGTGATGTTGCGGGAACAGACGAGTTCCGTGTTGCGCGCTCCGGGCGAAGCGGGCGCTTACTTAACTCTCCCCGAGTTTGGGGCCATTCCCAAAGCACCGAACCAGAAGTTTGCCATGCTGAGTTTTCTCGGCGCCGGCATCCGGACATCGCCAGTGGAACGCGCCTCCCTGGAGCAGCCGTCCTCTGGCCTGTCTGAATCTTTTCGCGGCACCCTGGCGTCGATTCTGTCGGCCAGCCACAACGGCGATGGTCCACGCATTCTGGTGGTCACCAGTTCCCGTCCCATGGAAGGCAAGACCACGGTGGTGAGCAACCTGGGGATCGCTCTGGCAGAGATTGGCAGCAAGGTGCTCCTGATCGACGGAGACCTGCGCCGTCCACGGCTGCACAAAGTTTTCGATCAGGTCAACAGTTGGGGTTTGAGCGACATGCTGCGAGAGAAGAACGCTATCGAGGAGTTGCCGCTGGAGGCGCTCGTCAAGAGGACCACGATTCCTCACCTCCACCTGCTGCCCAGCGGAACATGCGCCGATAACATCTTCGGCCTGCTTTGTTCCGGCCGGATGGCGCGTTTGTTACCGCGATTCCGCCAGGAGTTCGACTATGTGCTGGTGGACGCGCCGCCGTGTCTGGAGTTCGCCGATGCCAGGATCATAGCCCGGTATGCCGAGATGCTGATTCTGGTCGTGCGGGCCGATTACACCGACAAAAAGACAGCCCAAGCCGCCGTGCAACGGCTGTTACTGGATGGAATCCCCGAGATGGGGGTCATCTTCAATTATTGGGATCCTTCGAACAGCGATCTGTACGGCTACGGCCGTTACCGTCAGGATCAGGCGTGAGCACAAGAGAACTCCTCCCGCGGGCAATGCCGGGCATTGTGCCGCATCGAGAACCGTGCGCGCTTGCACCCAGTTCGGCAACCCGGGAGGCATCGGATACCGGAAAGGGGCCGGCGACTTCCGGCCTGTCTTTGCGCTCGAATTTCGCCTGGATTCTCACCGGAAACGTGATCTATGCCGTCTGCCAATGGGGAATGATCGTGGCGCTGGCAAAACTGGGCAATTCCTTCATGATCGGGCAGTTCTCGCTCGGGCTGGCCATCGCCACGCCGGTGATGATGTTTACCAACCTTCATCTCCGGGCCGTGCAGGCAACCGACGCCCGGCGCATGTATTCCTTCAGTGAATACCTGCGACTCCGCACTACCCTGACATTGGTAGGCCTGGCTGTGATCGCCGGTATTGCGTGCTTCGGAAACTATGAGCGGCAGACAGCGATGGTAATCCTCGCCGTCGCGTTGGCGAAGGGGATCGAAACGCTGAGCGACATTCATTACGGGCTCTTTCAATTGAACGATCGCCTAGATCAAAGCGGAAGGTCCATGATACTGCGCGGCGTTCTTTCAGTGGTGGCGCTGAGCACGGCACTCTACGTGACACGCAGCGTTTTGTGGGGCTGCGTCTGCCTGGCGCTGGTTTGGCTGGCCGCTCTGCTATTTTTTGACGCCAGGCGGGGGCGCCGTTTTGTATCAGATGCCCGAAGACTCGACCAGCCCGCGAAGCTCCGGCGGCCGTGGCGTTTGATGCGCACCGCACTGCCCCTGGGGATTGCGACAACCATGGCAGCCCTCAATCTCAATATGCCGCGCTATTTTATTCACGCCCGGTTGGGCGAGCATCAGCTCGGTATTTATTCGGCGATGGCTTATACCACGGTTGCAATGATCCTCGTCAGCGACTCAATGGGGCATTGCGCCATCCCGCGGCTCTCCAGGTTTTATAGCGCGGGGCGGCTGGTGGAATATCGATCGCTCCTGCTGAAACTGCTGGCGGCCGGGGGCGCCCTGGGACTTGCAGGCTTGGCGGTGGCGTCCTTCGCGGGTGTGCGGCTGCTCACCCTCGTCTACGGAAGCGAGTATGCCGCCCACGCCAAGATTTTCCCGGTGCTGATCCTGGCGACGGCAATCTACTGTGTAGCGTGTATGTTCACCAGCGCGATAACGGCCGCACGGTGTTTCAGAATTCAGGTGCCGCTGTACGCGCTGGTAGTGGGATCGAACGCCCTGGCCTGCGCGCGCTGGGTGCCGACGGCGGGCCTAACCGGCGCCGCGGCTGCCACGGTGGTGGCAGCGTTGGTGCATCTCGTGCTAGGCGCAGCCGTCGTAGGTATCCTGCTTTGGGCACAAGTTAAACGACTACCGGCTGAAGCCGTGTAACTCGAGCGCGCGCCATACGCACCAAGAGGCCGAGGTCCTCACTCATGTTGAACCATAAAGAAAAGAGCCCGGTGAGGGTCTTGCACATTGTCGGCGAATCTCGCTTCGGCGGGGTCGCCACAATCATCCTGGGGTTGGGACGGGTTGCCCAAGCGGAGGGGTGGCAAATTGACATTCTGACGACCGACCCCATCTTCCAGCAAGCCGTCAGACAGCACGGACTGGGCCTGGTGAATCTGGACGTGATCCGACGTGAAATACGGCCGTTATGGGACTTGGGCGGTCTTGTCCGCCTCCATCGGTTCCTGCGGAGAGAACCCTACGATATCGTGCATACTCACACGTCAAAAGGGGGCTTCGTTGGGAGGCTAGCCGCCCGACTCGCGGGCGTACCGGTGATCGTGCATACGGCTCACGGATTCGCATTCCATGAAAGCAGCCCAGTTTCGAGCCGGCTCTTCTATACCATATTGGAGCGGATCGCCTCGCGGTGGTGCGACCGAATTGTGTCGGTAAGCGAGTTTCACCGTAAGTGGGCCATTGAACTGGGGATGTGCGTTCCGCGCAAGATCATAGCGATTCCCAACGGGATCGCCGAACTTGGTCGGAATCGCGAGGTGGGACTCGCGGAGCTTCGGCGCCAATTGGGAGCGCAACACGGTGACCTGCTAATTCTGAGCATCGCAAGGTTAGCTCCGGATAAGGGGCTCGAATATCTCATTGAAGCCGCCGCGATGCTCCCACACACGGGACACCGGATTCAGATAGTCATTGCCGGTGACGGTCCGGCGCGCGAGCGGTTGGAGCAGCAGGTCCGCAATCTGCGTGTGGGAGACCGGCTGAGGTTTGTCGGCTTCCGCCAGGACGTAGGCGATCTGCTCGCGGTTTGCGACGTGGTGATCTTGCCCAGCTTGCGGGAGGGTCTTTCCATATCCTTATTGGAAGCGATGGCGGCTGGCAAGCCCATCATAGCGACCAGCATCGGCAGCCAAAGAGAGGTAGCCTCGCACGCCGACATGGCGTTGCTTGTGCCACCGGCGGATGCGCGCTCTCTGAGTGAACGCATTCTGCAGCTCACGGGAGACCCGGCGCTGATGGCACGCCTCGGGGCTAATGCGCGAACCGTATATGAGAGCTGTTACACGGAAAACAGAATGCTCCAGTCTTACAGACAGTTGTACTTCGACCTGTTGAGCGAGAAATGTCCTGGGAAGGCGACCACGCCTTTGCAAAGAGACAAGGAGCGCCTGGCGGGACATCGAGAGCGATTCAGTCGAGGCGTTCCCGAGGTGGTTTCTTCCACTCACCAGTCGAAGGGTGGCGGCCTATGAGGCGAGCGTGCCCCACTGCGCAAGATCCATGCAAGATCGGTAGCGGCACGGATGTAGTCCGCAAAGCCACGGCGAATGATCTTCCGGGCATCGTGACAATTCACCGCAAAGCCTTCAGCAACTTCTTTCTCACGCGGCTGGGCGACGAATTTCTACGGAGGTATTACAGGCTGGTGCTCAATTACCATTCTGGAATCATATTAGTAAGTGAGAAAGAAAGCGTGCTTAAAGGATTTGCTTGCGGCTTTGTAGACCCGGCGGAGTTCTATCAATTAATGTGGCAAACCAGGCTGACCTTCGCCCTGCCTGTCGTCTCCGCATTGGTCCGCCATCCATCTCTCATCACCAAGGTTGTGTACGGCGTTCAGCGAATTCAAACACCGGCTTCAGAATGGCTGACGCGATCCTGTGAGCTCTCGTCCATTGCTGTCGCGCCGGAAACGAGCGGCAACGGTTTTGGCAGTGCTTTGATACGAGCTTTTCTGGCGCAGGCGCGGTCGATGGACGCTGATTGCGTCTATTTGACGACCGACGCGGAAGGCAACGACGCGGTGAACGCGTTCTATCGCGACATCGGATTTCAGCACACGCGGCGGTTCCTGCAACACGAGGGACGCTGGATGAACGAATACGTCATTAATGGCTTAGAGGCCAGAAACTATTGCGAAACGCATCTATGAATCAACTGCGAAGCGG
>Ga0187817_10000304_pt1 | contig 20058 bp, 21 predicted proteins | sample NC_wetland_sal_i_17_FD_132431 | JGI IMG/M metagenome (GOLD analysis project Ga0187817, IMG submission 132431) | Wetland sediment microbial communities from Neuse River Estuary, North Carolina, USA - SO4_2 | ecosystem: Environmental > Aquatic > Freshwater > Wetlands > Sediment | place: USA... | reverse complement strand
AGCCGGTGCGGGAACCGCTGCAAACCGGCATCAAGCCGATTGATTCGATGATCCCGATCGGGCGCGGCCAGCGGGAATTGATCATCGGCGACCGCCAGACCGGCAAGACGGCCATTATTCTCGATACGATCCTGAACCAGCGCAGCGGGGACATGATTTGCATCTACTGCGCGGTGGGCCAGAAGCGCTCAACGATCGCGCAGGTGATCAAGACGCTGACCGATTACGGCGCCATGGAACACAGCATCGTGGTGGTCGCGTCGGCCGCCGAATCCGCCAGCATGCAGTACATCGCGCCTTTCGCCGCGTGCGCCATCGGCGAATTTTTTAGGGATTCGAAGCGGCACGCGGTCTGTTTCTACGACGACCTTTCGAAGCACGCGCAGGCCTACCGGGAAATTTCGCTGCTGCTGCGCAGACCGCCGGGAAGAGAGGCCTATCCGGGGGACGTTTTCTTCCTGCACTCGCGCCTGCTGGAGCGCGCCGCGAAATTGAACGACGAGCTGGGCGCAGGTTCGCTGACGGCGCTGCCGGTGATCGAAACGCAGGCCGGCGACATCTCGGCTTACATCCCGACGAACGTCATTTCCATCACCGACGGCCAGATTTATCTGGAGGCAGACCTCTTCAACGCGGGCATCCGTCCGGCGGTGAACGTGGGGCTTTCGGTGAGCCGCGTAGGCGGGAACGCGCAGGTGAAAGCCATGCGGCAGGTGGCCGGGACGCTGCGGCTCGAGCTGGCGCAGTATCGCGACCTCGCGGCCTTCGCCCAGTTCGGCTCCGAGCAGCTCGACAAGACCACGCAGGCGCAACTCGCGCGCGGCCAGCGGCTGGTGGAAATTCTCAAGCAGGATCAATACCAGCCCCTGCCGGTCGAAAAGCAGGTGCTGATCATTTTCGCGGGCGCCAACCGCTATTTGGACGATTTGGAAGTTTCCCAATGCCGGCGGTTCGAAGCGGAGATGTACCCGTTCCTGGAAACGAATTGCAACGGCTTGCTGAAATCGCTGCGCGAGAAGAAAGCATTCGACGACGCGCTGCGCGCGGAAGCAAAGAAGGCGCTCGATGCGTTCAAGCAGCGGTTCCAGGCAAGCGCCCCGGCGACCGCGGCGGATTGAGATCGGAACACCTGACTACCGGCTGATTTTCCTTTGCCTACACTGCTCGATTACCGGCGCCGGATTCGCTCCGTGAAGAACACGCAGCAAATCACGCGAGCGATGAAATTCGTGGCCGCGGCCAAGTTGCGGCGTGCACAGGAGGGAGTGTTCGCGGCGCGGCCCTACGCGCAGGAAATCTTGCGGGTGCTGCGCTCGGCGGCGGCACGGATCGAGGCGCCGGTGCACCCGCTGCTTGAGCGGCGGCCCGAGGAGCGTGTCCTGGCCGTCGTGGTGACAGGAGATCGCAGCCTATGCGGGGCTTTCAATTCGAACGTGCTGCGGCGCGCCGCGCAATTTTTCCGCGAGCAGGAAACGAAAAAAATCCAGGTGATGGCCGTAGGCAAGAAGGGACGAGACACGCTGCGCAAGCGCGGCTGGGGGTTCGCCGGAGAATATTTGAACCTTTCGATCCGGCTCGATTTCCGCGCTGCGAAGGAAATCTCCGCGCGCGCCGCGGAACTATACGCCGCGCGCGAAGTGGACGCCGTATATGCCATCTACAACGAGTACAAGAGCGTAATGGTGCAGAGATTGCGCGTCGAGAAATTGCTCCCCATTGACCCGGCAGTTCTGGGGCCGGGAGCGGAGCAATCACCGGCGGGCCATAGCGGGCAGGAAGCTTCGTCAGCGGACAAGCACCCTCCGTCGGGACCGGCGGCGCTGGTTGACTACATCTACGAGGAGCCCGTCGAGCAGATTTTTGCCGGGCTGGTGCCGCGCTATCTCGATTCGGAAATTTTTAGAATTTTACTGGAATCCGCCGCAGCCGAACAGGCCGCGCGCATGACGGCGATGGATTCGGCCACGCGGAACGCGTCGGATTTGATAGACCGACTGACGCTTCAGATGAACAAGATTCGCCAAGCGGCCATCACCAAGGAGCTGATTGAGATCGTGAGCGGCGCCGCGTCGGCAACATCGTGAGGAGACCGAAATGGCTGGGGACAACACAAAGACCGGACGGGTGGTTCAGGTAATCGGCCCGGTAGTAGACGTGCAGTTTGAAGCCGGGCACCTGCCGCTGATTTACCACGCGGTGCGCATCACGAGCGAAGGCTTCGACGTTCCCGAGCCGCTCGACGTGATCGCCGAAGTGCAGCAGCATCTCGGCGAAGGCCGCGTCCGCTGCGTGGCCATGAAGCCGACCGAAGGAATGGTTCGCGGCATGAAGGCCGAGGACCTCGGCGGGCCGATTTCCGTGCCCGTGGGGCGCGCGACGCTAGGGCGCGTGGTCAACGTGCTGGGTGAGCCGGTGGATAAGCTCGGCCCGGTGAAGACCGAGAAACGCTATTCGATTCACCGGGAGGCGCCCTCGCTTGAGGATCAATCCACGAGCCTGGAAATGTTTGAGACGGGCATCAAGGTGGTGGATTTGATCGAGCCTTATCTAAAGGGCGGCAAGATCGGGCTGTTCGGTGGCGCGGGCGTCGGCAAGACCGTGCTGATCCAGGAGCTGATCCACAACGTCGCGCTGAAGCACGGCGGCGTTTCCGTGTTTGCCGGCGTGGGGGAGCGCACGCGCGAGGGGAACGACCTGTGGCTCGAGATGCAGGAATCGGGCGTCGTGGTCCCGGGGAATTCGGAGAAATCGCGGTGCGCGCTGATCTACGGCCAGATGACCGAGCCGCCTGGCGCGCGGCTTCGCGTGGGCCTAACCGGCCTGACCGTGGCAGAATATTTCCGCGACGAGGAACATCTGGACGTGCTGCTCTTCATTGACAACATTTTCCGCTTCGTGCAGGCCGGCTCGGAGGTTTCGACGCTGCTGGGACGCATGCCGTCGGCGGTGGGCTACCAGCCGAACCTGAACACGGAGATCGGCGAGTTGGAGGAGCGCATCACCTCGACCAAGCACGGCTCGATCACCTCCGTGCAAGCAGTGTACGTTCCCGCGGACGATTACACCGATCCAGCGCCCGCTGCCACGTTCACGCACCTGGACGCCACGACGAACCTCAGCCGGCAGATCGTCGAGCGCGGCATCTATCCCGCGGTGGACACGCTGGCAAGCTTTTCGCGAATTCTCGATCCGCGCATCGTCGGGGAGAAGCACTACGCCGTGGCGCGGGCCGTGAAATCCGTGCTCCAGCGCTACAAGGAGCTGCAAGATATCATCGCCATCCTGGGAATCGAAGAACTTTCCGACGAGGACAAGCAGACCGTGGCGCGCGCGCGTAAAATCGAGAAATTTCTCTCGCAGCCGATGTTCGTGGCGGAGCAGTTCACGGGCCTCGAAGGCAAGTACGTGAAGATCGAGGACACCGTGCGGGGCTTCGATGAGATCGTCCAGGGGAAACACGACGACCTGCCCGAGCAAGCGTTCTACATGGTGGGTACGATCGAAGAGGCCCAGGCCAAGGCGGAGAAGATGGCCGCGGCTGTGTGAGCGGGGTAAGAATCGCGCATGGCGGCTGAAAACATCGAGTTGCAAGTGGTGACGCCCGAGCGGCACGTCCTGCAAGAGACTGTGCAATCGGTCGAAATCCCCGGCAAGGAGGGCTATCTCGGCGTACTGCCGGGGCACGCGCCGCTGCTGACCGAGCTGGGCGTCGGCCTTCTGACGTACCACCGGGGCTCGGAGACGCGCGTGCTGACCGTGATTGAGGGTTACGCGGAAGTATTGCCGGACCGCGTGATCGTCCTCGCGGAAGTCTCCGAACGGGCCGAGGAAATTGATCCCGAGCGTTCCCGCGTGGCGCGCGACCGCGCACAGGCGGAACTGGCCAAGGCCGGGCCGGGAGACGAAAACTGGCAGCGCGCGGCGTTTGCGCTCCAGCGCGCGCTTGTCCGCATACAGGCGGCGTCGGGCGCGGGTGGGCGCGCGAGCGAAGCCGCGCAATCGCGCCCCTAGGGAAGCGGAAAATCCCCGGATAGCAGCCGCATCTTCGCTACAATAGGGCGTCGCAGAATTCACAGGAGACCGAATGGCACACGCGAAGAACTATGTCGCTCAGAAACGGCAGCGCCGCCGCCGCAAGGCCGCCAAGGCGAAAGTGAAACTCTACGAGCAAGGGAAACTCACACACGACAAGCTTCCCTCCCTCGCCAAGAGATTTCTCAGCCGGAAAACGCAGGCGCTGAAGAAAGCGGAATAGCCACGGTAAGAAGAGAGCGGGCATCCCGGTCCTTCAGGATGCCCGCCTGTCTCGCCCTCAGTTCTGTTTACCGCTCGACGAGGTTCGCCCGCGTTCGCGTTAGCCGCCGGAGCTCTGGGTTTGCGCCGATGCCGGGTTGGCGACCTTCGGCACGCTCAGATAGCCGCTGATTTTGTCCTTGCCGATTTGGTTCACGGTCAACTCAAGCGGGGCGCGGCTGCCGTGGGTGAAGAAATAGATCGGCTCGTTGGCCGAGCGGTTCCGCTTGTCGTACCGCTGGTCGTCCACGAAGATGCTCACGGTATACATGTTCTTCTTCGCGCTGGTGCCGCGGAGCTCGACCGTCAAGTCGCCCACTTTTTCGCGCTGGCCCTTCTTGCTGATAGTGAATTCAAAGTAATCGCGCTCACCGAGACGGCGAAGCTCATCGATTTCATCGTGGTTCTTCGCGATCAGGGTGCCGAATTCACCGCGGGCCATGTTCAGGTTGTTGTTGGTGGAATCGAGGCCGGTCTTGACGGCGGACACATCGGTTCCAAGCTTATTGACATCATCCACGCTGGCCTTGGTGGCCAACTCGCCGTTGATGCTGTTCTGGACGTCCGCCAGTTGCTTGGCGTCGTCGTCCTTGATCTTCTGCGTCTGCAGGCGAGCCTTGGTCGCTTCGGCGGTGGTCAGCTTGAGCCTGTCCGTGACCACGCTCAGCTCGCCCTGGAGCTGCGCGTTGGTGTCCTCGGCCTTGCTCAGGCGCTGCCCGATCATGTCCGTGTTTTGTTTGCTCTGTTGCAACTGCGTCGTCATGCTCTGCTCCACCGAGGATGCCCGGTTGGTGGCTGACCAACCGACGCCCAAAGCTACCAGCGAAACTACCGCCAGCGCCACGACCACAAATCCAATCCACCGCGGCGCGGCGGATTCTTCCTGCTGCGTAAAAGACTGTCTCTCGTCTGTCATACTCGATCCCTCCAGGATTACCCTTGCGAAGGGGTTGGGAGCACGCGCGGAACCAAACTTGCGGAGCACGGATGGCACCGTGGAACTGCTTGATAATAGGCTAGTTACTAGGAATTACAGGCGAATTTGGGCTTTCGCCGGTGGACCGCGCAATGTTGCAATTTTTACGCGCCTACAATGTTTTCTGCACTCCGGCGCCGCCCGCCTCAAGTTGAGAAACGTCAGCGCGTGACGGTCATGTTCCGGAGCGCGGCGATGCGCTGGGCGAGGGGCGGATGTGTGCTGAACAATCCGGTGAGGAATTCGCGCGTGCTGAGCGGCGCCACGATGCACAGCGCGGAGGTGGAAGGAGGGATGTTCGTGGGAATCCGCTTGTTGTAGGCGCCCAGCTTCTCGAGCGCGCGAATCAGACCATAGGGATGGCCGACCATCCGGGCGCCGGAAGCGTCCGCCTGATATTCGCGCTGGCGCGAAATTCCGAGCTGGAGCAGCGCGGCGCCGAGCGGAGCCAGGATCAGCATCAGAATAGCGGCGATTCCTCCGCCCTCGCGGTCGTCGTCCCGGCCGCCGCCCCATCCGCCGAAGATCATTCCCCAGCGGCCGATCTCCGCGAGCCAAGTGATGGCTCCAGCGAGGGTTGCCGCGATGGACGACGTCAGGATGTCGTAATTGCGGACGTGCGAAAGCTCGTGGGCGATCACGCCTTCGAGCTCTTCGTCGTCCATCAGCTCCAGCAATCCCTGCGTAACGGCAACGGAGGCGTGGCGGGGGTTGCGTCCCGTGGCGAAGGCGTTCGGGGCCGGCTGCGGGATCAGGTAAAGCTTCGGCATCGGCAGCCCGGCCTTCGCCGCAAGCCGCTCCATCACGGCATAGAGCCGAGGCGCCTGCTCCCGGCTGATGGGTTGGGCGCCGCTCGACGCCAGGGCGATCTTATCGGAGAAGAAATAGGCCCCGCCGTTCATGATGACCGCGAACACCAGCGCGATGGTCATGCCGCGCTGCCCGCCGAAAGCCTGCCCGATAAAGAGCAGCAGCAGCGTGAGCGCGGTCAGCAGAAAGGCGGTCTTGAATGTTTTCATCTTGGTCTCCCAAATCTTATTACGCCGCGCCCGCCTTCGCCGTTTCGCGCTTGAACTTCATCTCGCCGGTCTTGGGATCGGCGTCCGCGACGATCGAGTCGCCCGAACGGACCTCGCCGTCGAGAATCTTGAGCGCCAGCGGGTCCTGAATTAGCCGCTGGATGGCCCGCTTCATCGGGCGCGCGCCATACGCCGGATCGTAGCCTTCGCGGAACAGCAGCGCCCTCGCGGCAGGCGTGAGCTTGAGCGTGATCTGCCGCTCAACCAGCAGCTTTCTCACGTGCTGCAACTGCAATTCGACGATGCGCTCGATCTGCTCCTTGCCGAGCGGGTTGAAGATCACGATATCGTCTATGCGGTTCAGGAATTCCGGACGGAAGATCTCCCGCAGCGCCGCCATAGCCTCCTCGCGCGCCTTCTTCGGGTCCTTGGCGGCCAGTTCGAAGATCGCTATCGAGCCGACGTTCGAGGTCATGATGATGACCGCGTTCCGAAAATCCACCGTGCGGCCTTTGCCGTCGGTCAAGCGCCCTTCGTCGAGAATCTGCAGCAGGACGTTAAACACGTCCGGGTGGGCCTTCTCAATTTCATCCAGCAGGACAACGGAATACGGCCGCCGGCGCACCTGCTCGGTCAATTGCCCGCCCTCTTCGTAGCCCACGTATCCCGGGGGTGCGCCAATCATCCGCGCCACGGAGTGCTTCTCCATGTACTCGGACATATCCAGGCGCACGATGGCGCGCTCGTCGTCGAAGAGAAATTCGGCGAGCGCGCGTGCGAGTTCGGTCTTGCCGACGCCCGTCGGCCCCAGGAACAGGAACGAGCCGATGGGCCGGTGCGGATCGCTCAGTCCGGACCGGCTGCGGCGGATGGCATTGGCCACGCTCGCAAGCGCTGCATCCTGGCCGACCACGCGCTGCCGCAGCCGCTCCTCCATGTGGATCAGCTTCTCGACCTCGCCTTCGAGCAGGCGTCCGGCGGGAATCCCGGTCCATTTGCTGACGATCTTGGCGATTTCTTCCTCGCCGACCTCCTCCTTCAGCATGGCGTGGTCCTTTTGCAATTCGGCCAGCCGCTCCTGCGCGCTTTTCAATTCCTTCTCCGCTGCCGCGAGTTTTCCGTAGCGAATCTCCGCCACGCGTGATAGATCGCCCACGCGCTCGTAGCGCTGCTCTTCGGCCTTCAGGCGCTCGATTTCCTCCTTGTACTTGCGGATGCGGGCGATGGCCTCCTTCTCGGTCTGCCAGCGGGCTTTCAGCGCGTTCGATTGTTCGCGCAGCGCGCCCAGCTCCTTTTCGATCTGGCCCAGCCGCTCGCGCGAATTCGGGTCCGTTTCTTTGCGCAGGGCCTGCCGCTCGATTTCGAGCTGCAGGATGCGCCGCTCGATTTCGTCTATTTCCGTGGGAAGCGAATCCATCTCCATGCGCAGGCCCGCGGCGGCTTCATCCACCAAGTCAATGGCCTTGTCGGGGAGGAAACGGTCGGTGATGTATCGCTGCGAGAGCACGGCTGCCGCGACGATGGCGGCGTCCTTGATACGCACCCCGTGGTGCACTTCATACCGTTCCTTCAGACCGCGAAGGATGGCGATGGTGTCCTCCACGGACGGCTCGCCGATCAGCACGGGCTGGAAACGCCGCTCGAGCGCCGGGTCTTTCTCGATATATTTGCGGTATTCGTTGAGCGTGGTCGCGCCGATGGCGCGGAGTTCGCCTCGCGCGAGCGCCGGCTTGAGCATGTTGGAGGCGTCCATGGAGCCTTCGGCGGCGCCCGCGCCTACCAGCGTATGCAACTCGTCAATGAAAAGAATAATCTGGCCGTCGGACTCGGTGATTTCCTTGAGCAGGGCCTTCAGCCGGTCCTCGAACTCGCCGCGATATTTCGCCCCGGCCACCAGCGCGGCGAGATCCAGCGCCACAATGCGCTTGGTCTTGAGCGCCTCCGGGACGTCCCCGGCGATAATGCGCTGTGCCAGCCCCTCGACGACGGCCGTCTTGCCCACGCCCGGCTCGCCGATCAGCACGGGATTGTTCTTGGTGCGGCGGGCGAGGATGTGCATTACGCGCCGAATCTCTTCGTCGCGGCCGATCACTGGATCGAGCTTGCCGCGGCGCGCCAAATCGGTCAGATCGCGCGCGTACTGTTCGAGCGCGCGGTAGGTCGCTTCGGGATTCTGGGAGGTGACCCGGTGGCTGCCGCGGATGGCGGTCATGGCCTGCAGGATCGCATCGTGGGTCGCGCCAAACTGCGCCAGAAGCTGGCCCGCCGGATCGCGTTCTACACCGGAAAGCGCCAGCAGGATGTGCTCCGTCGAGACGTATTCATCCTTCAGGCGCTGCGCCTCATCGAAGGCCCGCTCGAGAATATCGTTCGAAGCTTTGCTGAGGTATTGCTCGGAAACGCCCGAGACTTTTGGCAGGCGCTCGATTCGCCTTTCGGCTTCGCCGGCAAGGCGGGAGGGCGACACCCCCAACTTCTCCAGCAACGGCGGGACGACGCCATCGCCTTGCTGCACCAGCGCCCAGAGCAGATGGAGCGGCTCAATCTGCTGCTGCCCTGAGCGGGCGCCCATTTCCTGCGCCGCTTGCAGCGCCTCCTGCGCCTTTACCGTTAATTTATCGAATCGGACCACGAATGCATTTTCTCACTTTCTGGTTTGCGTTTCCAAACGGCTGCGAAGGGGGTCGGAATAGCATATCGGCCCTCTTCCGCTTCCGGATTCAGTTCTTGCCGTTGGTTACGCTGATCTTCACTTGCTTCGGCTTCGATTCGGGCCGCTTCGGCAGCTCGACCGTCAGAACGCCGTCCTTGTACTCGGCCTTGATGGCTTCAGTGTTCACGGTGCTGGGAAGACTGAAGCTGCGGCTGAAGGAACCGTAAGAGCGCTCGACCCGCAGATAGTTATCCTCTTTCACCTTCTGCTCGAATTTCCGCTCGCCCCGGATGGTTAGCATGTTGTTTTCGACCCGGACATCGAAGTCCTTTTCGCTGATCTCGGGCAGATCAGCCTTTAGGACTAGTTCGTTCTCGGTCTCGTAAATGTCCACAGCCGGAGCCCAGGTCGTTAGCGCCGACTCATCGGCACGGCGCGGCAACGATGTGTCGAATAGCCGGTTGACCTGCTCCTGCAATGTGGAGAGGTTGCGGAATGGATCCCAACGAGTAATGGTGTTCATTTTCCTTCTTCCTCCTGGAGTAATGTCGCTGTATCAGCGCATTACAATCATATAATATGTGTGTAGTATTGTCAAGTATAATTTAAAACCATTATGGGCAGTCATTTACAGTATGTTGTGTTATTCTAATAGATTGACTACAAGGCACTTAAGATAGTGGGTCTCTGGCATCGTCAGCAGAATCGGGTGGTCCTGCGCTTGAGTTCTCCGCTCGCAGACGCGAATGTTTTTGCCAATGTTGGTAGCCGCCTCCGCGACGATTTGCAGGAACATTGCCTCGCTGATGTGGTAGGAGCAGGAGCAGGTGATCAGGAATCCACCCGGCTTGAGGAGCTTGAGCGCCCGAAGATTGATTTCCTTGTACCCTCGGTGAGCTGCGGGAACGCTCGTGTGGTTCTTGGCGAATGCCGGAGGGTCCAAGATGATGGTTTGAAAGCGGCGGCCGGCATCGTCGTATTCTTTCAGCACGTCGAAGGTGTTGCCTTCGCGAAAGCTGACATTCGAGATCCCATTTAACTCCTGATTTTTCCCCGCCGCCTCGATTGCAATGGGCGCCATTTCGATACCCTCGACCCGTTCGCATCGGTCCGCCACGGTGAGCGCGAAGCCCCCTTGATAGCTAAAGCAATCGAGCACTTCGCCGGAGGCATAGCGCCGGGCCGCCGCATGGTTTTCCCGCTGGTCGAGGAACGAGCCGGTCTTTTGGGCTTTGCTCAAGTCGTACGCGAAGCGGATGCCATTTTCCTTCGCCACCACTTCCGCTGGGATTTCTCCCTGGAGAACGCTGACGCGCTGATCGAGCCCCTCGAGCAGGCGCACTTTCGGATCGTTTCGCTCGAGCATCCCTTTGGGCGAAAACAGCTCGGCAAGGATTTCGATGAATAGCTGCTTATGGCGCTCGGTGCCTTGGCTCAGGGTTTGCAGCACCAGATAATCGCCGTAGCGGTCCACGATGAGCGATGGCAGCAGGTCGCCTTCGCTATAAACGATCCGGCAGGCTTCGGTGTTCTCGACGACCTCCCGCCGATAGTCTGCCGCGTGCCGCAGCCGTTCCGCGAAGAACGCGCGGTCCACCGGCACATCGTCGCGCGTGAGAACCCGGAGCGTGATCTGGGATTTGTCGCTATAGAAGGCGCGGCCCTGGAAGCGGCCGCGCTCGTCGGCCAGGCGGACCACCGCGCCCGCTTCCGCGTCAGCGGTGCGCACGTCGCTGCGGTAGACCCACAGATGGCCCGAGCGGATGCGCTCGGCGCCGCGCGGGCTGATGACCACCGATCCTTCGGCCACGGCGTCCCTCGAACGAACCGGCCGGCTGATTCGCTACAATGGCCCCGTGGGGCTTTGTAGCCCGCTGGCGGCCGCGAGGCTCCACAGAGACGGAAACGGCAACGTGCAGCCGGGCTGAGGTTCTCTTAGCATACTTGCAGCCATTGTGCCAATGCGTTCGCTGGCCGGAGAGGAGCGCGGAGGGCCGCGCATGAACTTCGCATGAACCTGGACCAGCTCGATTACCATCTGCCGCCCGATCGCATCGCGCAGCGTCCGCTTGCGGAGCGCGACGCGTCGCGCCTGATGCTGCTCGACCGCGCGACGGGAACTTGGGCGGATCGCGCGTTTCGGGAGTTTCCCGACCTACTGCGCGGCGGCGAACTGATCGTGCTAAATAACGCGCGCGTCTTGCCCGCTCGCCTTTTCGGTCGTCGCGCGGGCATTCATGCCGAAAAGCCTGGCCGCAAAAATCCTGCCCGCCGGGAATTTCTCCAAACGCCGATCGAAGTGCTTCTGCTTCGGCAACTGGCGCCCGGCACATGGGAGACGCTAGTGCGTCCGGGACGAAAGGTGCCCACGGGCGAGCGCATCGTCTTCGGCGAAGGAGAATTAGAAGCGCAAGTCGAGGGGCGCGGCCCCTACGGCGTGCGCGTTCTGCGCTTTACTTCCAAGAATGGGTTTCCGAATGCGCTCGACCGTTTGGGTCATATCCCGCTGCCGCCTTACATCAAGCGCCCGGACGAGCCATTTGATCGCGAGCGGTATCAAACCGTATTCGCGCGCAGTGGCTGCGCAGTCGCCGCGCCGACCGCGGGCCTGCACTTCACGCCCGTAATTCTCGAGCGCCTGCGCGAACGTGGAATTGAAATCGCGGAAATCACGCTCGATGTCGGCCTGGGCACGTTTGAGCCGGTTCGCACCGAGCGCATCGAGGACCACAAGATTCACGCCGAAACTTACGAAATTCCCGAGGCAGCCGCGATCGCCATTGAGCGGGCACGCCACGAAAGCCGTCCGGTGCTGGCCGTAGGCACCACGGTGGTTCGCGCGCTCGAAGACGCCGCGGAAAAGAGCGGCGGCGGTGCGCTCGCTCCCGGTAAAGCCGAAGCCGGCATTTTTCTCTACCCGGGAAAGCCCTTCCACGTCGTCAATCAATTGCTGACGAATTTTCATCTCCCGGGATCGAGCCTGTTGGCGCTCGTGGCAGCTTTCGCCGGGCGCGAGCGCGTCCTGAGCGCTTATCGCCACGCGGTCGCCGCCGGCTACCGCTTCTACAGTTACGGCGATTGCATGCTGATCCGGTGAACCCAATTTGGGGCATACAATGTCCGTGATCCCTTCGTGCGGAAAGCAAATCGTGGCTGACGCCGAAAATTGTTACGACATTTGAGAGGTGCTCTGTGTCTACTTCATCGAACGCGTCCGTGCAATTGCAGGAACAGGCGACGCGCAAGGCCATTGATAGCTTCAACGAGGCATTCAATCGGCAGGACGCGGGTGCATTAGCAGCGTTCCTGACCGAGGACACCGTGTTCGAAGACACGTCGCCCGCGCCGGGCGGGCGGCGAATCGAGGGCAAGGCCGCCGTGGTCGTGCACTGGCGGGAGTGGTTTGCGCGCAATCCTGAAGCACGGTTCGAGGCCGAGGAAGTCATCGTGAGCGGGACCCGGGCGGTCGTGCGGTGGACGTATCGCAAGATGCGCAGCGGCGAGCCATGGCACCTGCGTGGCGTGGACATTTTTACGGTGCGCGACGGGAAAGTGGCCGCGAAGCTCGCCTACGTGAAAGGCTGAACAATAAGCTCAATGTTGCTATCGTTGAGATTGCACTGGAGGCGACACAGATCCGCTTCATGCGCTATCTGATCCTAAGCGACATCCACGCGAACCTCACGGCGCTTGACGCCGTTTTGGACGCGGCCAAGGGCCGCTGGCAAAAAGCCGTTTGCCTGGGAGATCTGGTCGGCTACGGCCCAGACCCCAACGACGTGATTGACCGTCTGCGGCCGCTTGCGAGCGTCATCATCCGCGGCAACCACGATAAAGCCGTCAGCGGCTTGGCCGATCCCAACGAGTTCAATCCCGTCGCCCGCGACGCCGTCCTATGGACGCGCGACCATCTAAGCCCGAAAAATCGGAAGTATCTCGCCAAGCTCCCGAAAGGGCCCAAGCGCGTCGGCGGCTTCACCATCGTTCACGGAGCGCTGTATGACGAGGATGAGTACGTCTTTTCGCCGGCCTTGGCCCTCGATGGCCTGCTCCACGCGCCCACGCCCGTCACGTTTTTCGGCCACACTCATATGCAGGGCGGGTTCACGCTTCGCGGAGATGAACTTGGCGTGCTGTATTTCAAGCCCGCGGGAGGCAATCCGTTTTCGGTTCTCACCCTCGAGCGCGGCACGACCTACCTGCTGAATCCCGGCTCGGTGGGCCAGCCGCGCGATGGCGATCCCGCCGCGGCGTTCGCGATCGCGGACCTTCCGCGCGGCTTGGTCGAATTCTGGCGCGTCCCGTATGATATCGAGGCGGTGCAGAAGCGCATGGAGCGAGCCGGGCTGCCCGAGCCGCTGATTCTGCGCCTTTCCGCCGGGCGGTAAGAAAGCAGGGAGAAGCGATGGAGCCGGAGCACTACGCGGAACATTCGGGACGCAAGGAGAGAAGCGGGTTTCCGCTGGCGCTTGCGGCGGGCGCGGGTATCGTAGCGTTTCTGGTGGCGGGCGTCGTGTTGGTGGGACATTTCACGCATCCCCGCGGGCCTGACGCTGCGACGCATCTCCCCTTTGGTCCGATCGAGCAGGCCTACGCCGCGAATATTCATTTTCAGGATCTTCGGATGTCGCGCGCCACGAATTTGCTCAACCAGGAGTTCACCTATCTCAACGGGACGATTTCCAACGATGGCAGCCGTACGGTGCGCGCGCTCGAGGTGACGGTCGAATTCCACGATCCGTTCAATCAAGTGATCTTGCGCGACACCGAGCGCGTGATCGCTCCCGAAGAGCAGCTGCTTGCCGCGGGCCAGCAGCGCCCGTTCCAAATCATCTTCGAGCACATTCCGGCCGAATGGAACTGGCAACTCCCCGACGTTCACGTCACCGGGCTCGAGCTCGATTCCGGCGGCCAGTGATGTTTCAGGGAAACTTGACGAGGAATGTTTCGCTGTCCTTGGGCGCTGCCTCGCTGGCAGGAAGCAAGAGCAGGCCGCGGCCAAAGCAGCTCTTCAGGCGGAAGACCGTCGCTTTGTCCCAATTCCCTCCGCTCACTTGAATCTCGATGCCCGCGCCGCTGTTTTGCCGCAGCAGCACAGCGAACCGCGCCTGATCTTCCTTGTTCTGCTGATGAAAAAGCACGGCGGTTACCGCTGGCGCCGCGCTCGCGTGCGCTTCCAGCGCCCGACACGCCACAATCTTGGCGTCAGCATTGGCATCCTTCGGTTCGGACGCGCGGCCCATCGCGAAGCCCATCGCACATATCACCATCGCCACACCCACCGCCGGCATCGAGAATTTTGCGCGCATTTCGCACCTCCACGAATTCGCGCGATTCTCCCCGACAACGAAGTGCAGGTCAAGAAAACTCTACCTAGCGCTGCGCGAGTTCCGCGCCGCCCGGCTTTTTCGCCCCAGCGGCGCTCGCTCCGTGAGAATATCCATCAATCTCGCGAGACGCTTCTGCCGCACCTCGGGCGATTTCGGCTTGCCAAACCACAACAGCAGTTGCCGGCGCGTGCCCGGCCCCATCATTTCGAATGCCTTTCGCGCTTTCGGGCGAGTCTTGAGAGCGTCGCGGATTTCGTCAGGAACCGGAAGCGTTCGCGACTCGCGGTCGACGCGCACTTCCACGCCGACAAGATCGCCCACGTCCGCTTGCGTGGCCTTGCGCAGCGTGGCGTTGAACTGAAGGCGATACCGGCCCCCGCCCGCCGGCACAAGAGTGGTGCGCGCACTCCGTCCGTTGGCGATGGCCACGACGGGGATGTGCTTCTTCTTGCGAGACTCTTTTTCCAGCGCGCGACCGACGTCTTCCGGAACGTTCACATAGCGCAGCATCCAGATTTTGTAGATCTTCGCCTGGAAGCGATGGGATCCGCTGCTCATCTGCGACGGTAATTATGCACCAGCCAGCCGCCTGCTATTCAGTTGTCAAAGAGCATTCGGGTCCTCGCCAGGAGGCCCCCCCTTCGCGAGCACGGTCGCTTCGGCGGGCAAGCCGCCCCTTTGGATTGTGAAGAGAGACCCTTCGACTCCCGTTGGTCGCTCAGGGTGACGATCCTAGTCGGATCGTCAATTTCAGGCCCAGAATCACTGTCGATTAGAAATGGCAGTTTCGTTGACGGTAAAGGAGTTAGGCTCGTTTCTAATCGGCAGGACTGCCGATTAGAAATTATTAGGCCGCGCCTATTCGCCCGAAGCGAAGATGCCGGGCTAAAGGCCCCGGCGCTACATTTAAACCTCAACCTCAGCGGTTCGCAGCGCAGGCAGTGAAGAAAAATAAGTGCGATTTTGTACCGATTAGAATCGAGGCCGGCCCTTTGTTTTGAACAACTATACGGGGAATTTAGTTTCCACTTTGTACCTATTAGAATTGGGCGGGAGGCCGCTTGGCCGCCCCGAGGGGCTTCCTAAGGCGAGGTTCCGCGCATGGTCCATCATAACAGGTGTATTATACCATGATATTACCCGGATGTCAACACATAAGATTGGGTACGTTAGTGAAGCAGACGGACAACTTATGTTGTTTTGGGAATTATGTTGTGACAGGTGGTCAGAGTGAGTTCCTGGGCACGAATGGGGGGTATGCAACAGAACATAACTTGAGTTGATATCTGGCGCCGCGAGGCGTATCTTGTGAGACCAAGAACAAGAGGAACATCCCATGAGAAGTGAATGCCGGATGCTCATCGCCGGTGTTGCAATCGTATGCGGCACAGCCGGGATTTCCTACTCGCAATCTTCAGGTGAAGCAACCTCAAACCACCGTTCGAGCATAACCGTTGTTTTGAAGGGAATGCCCTATTCAGCGACGCGAATCGTGACCACGATTCAAATCGGACCGGATGGAAAGAGCGTCACGCACATTATGAAATCTTTGCTTTGGCGGGATGCTGATGGGCGAACGAGGCAGGAAGATATCCAGGAAACACCGGGCGTGGGAGAGACTCGTGCTGTGAATGTGGATGATCCGGTCGCGCACGTGCATTTCGCTTGGAACGCGGGAGATCGACTGGTAAAGGAGGTTATGGTGACCCACCTTCCAGTCCCCGAACACGAAGAAAGTGTGTGGCCAGATTCATCGTCCGTCGTTAAGATCTCCCGCCCGTCGACCCCTGAAGAGAGCCCCGCTGGTACGCGCCAGGCAGATCCAAATGTGAGAGTTGAAATCCTGCAGCCAACCTATATTAGTGGCGTGTACGTAACAGGTACTCGTACCACAAGAGTGATTCCTGCCGGCAAGGAAGGCAATGATACGGAAATCAGAGTCATCTCTGAGAGTTGGAAATCCCCTGACTTGAAGCTCACGGTCCTTTCGACTCGTGATGATCCGCGCACAGGGCGAGTAAAAGTTGAACTGACACAGATCAACCGTGCCAATCCCGATCTCACCTTGTTCCAAGCTCCGGATGGCTACAAACAACAAGACGTCACGAACGTCTTTTATCCAACCCAGGAAAAGAAGTAGGCGCGGGAAACACCTGCGGCCCGCGAGCCCGAGTAGCCTTTTGAAAAGCGCTTGTAGCGAACCAAGTCCGAGTTGTACGGTTCACTGACCGTACAACTCGGCGGGTACTATAGTGAACGCAGGAAACTGATCAGCGAAGGGTCATCTCTCCAATGCTTATGTTGCGCACAACATAAGCGCACGAGGTATTTTGTTCGGACGGGGGCGCGAAAATTCCGCCCGGTTCTAGAAACTTTGGACGGGTTTGCGGGTGTAAGCGCTCTTCGCCTTCCGGCCGCCATGGGTGCTGCGGTAGATCTCGAGGTCCGCGTCGCTGATGCGGTAGTGGGTGTTGGGCGGGTGGTTGGCGTTGGCGGTCAGCTCGTGGCGCAGCTTGAGCGAGCAAACATCGGGAGCATCCTGATAGCTCACGCGGCGGCTGTCGAACGCTTCGTTGGCGATCGTCAGGGTGAATTCGCGCAGCTCGACGGAGGGTTCCTCCCGCACGGTGAACGTGAATTCGCGGACGCGCCGTTTCGATTCGAAACCGACGAATTGCACCAGGATCTCGCGGCTCACTTGGAGCTCCCCACAAGAGCCGGAACGGCCACCTTTTTCTTCCTCTTGGTCCGCGAGCGCTTGGGGGGCGTGCCTTCGGCCGCCTCCACCACCATGATGCTGGTGACGAATTTCTTCATGCCGTGGAGATCGAAGTCAATGGAAGTGCGCTCGGAATCCGATTCGGTGACCACGCCGAGACCGTACTGGAAATGCTTGATGTACGCGCCTTCTTGGAGAGCTTTCAAGATGCCTCCTTTGACTGAATTCTGATCGAGTGCGGAGAAGCGGGCGGGCCCGCCAGTGGCAAGCCCGCCCGTTTGTAACCAGCTAGATGCCGGAGACGTTCGTTGCCTGCAGGCCCTTGGGGCCGCGGGTGACTTCGAATTCAACCGCCTGGCCTTCGTTCAGCGACTTGTATCCCTCAGCCACGATGGCCGAGAAATGGACGAAAACGTCCTCGCCGGACTGGCGCTGGATGAACCCGAATCCCTTACTGGCATTGAACCACTTTACTGTTCCTTGTTCTTTCACTCTGTTTCTCTTTTCTGTTTGAGCTATTTGACGCCTTGCTACTGCCTCCAGCCGAAAAAAAAGGGCTGCAAGTTTGGACTTGCAGCCCCTCTAACGAATCTAAAGGTTTTACAAGAGCAACAAACGCAACCCCATCCTAGCACATCCCGCGGGAATAAGCCAGGGCTAAATGGAGCTTAATCAAGTGGATTGCACCGCCCGCCCTTGACAGTATGGCGAACAAAAGGAGAAGATGTAGGGGGAGCGTTATGCCAAGAGAGCCGAAATTTGATCGGATTGGCTATTGGTCCGAACTCAAGCTCGACATTATTCAAGAATATGCGAGAGCGTATTCTACGATCCTCGCGGCACAAAAAAACCCGTCTCTTTATCACGTATATATCGAAGGTTTTTCCGGAATGGGAGTCCACTTGTCAAAGGCAAACAAAGGTTTCATCCTTGGAAGTCCTCTGAATGCCCTTAATGTACGGCCTCCATTTCGGGAATACCATCTGATTGATATTGAGCCGGGGAAGATCGACAGCTTGAAACGGCTGATCGGCAAACGTGACGACGTTCGCTTGCATCCGGGAGACTGCAACAAAATTCTCCTTGAAGAGGTGTTCCCTCAAGTGAAATACGAAGAATACAGGCGAGGTTTGTGCATTCTCGATCCTTACGGTCTCGACCTAGATTGGAATGTAATATCAACAGCCGGGTGCCAGCGAACGTTGGACGTATTTCTGAACTTCCCGGTAATGGATATCAATCGCAACGTCCTTTGGCGCAATCCAGATAAGGTCGGGGCGGCGCAGATCGCCCGCATGAATGCGTTCTGGGGAGACGAATCATGGCGTAATATCGCCTACCGAACGGATACGAACTTATTTGAGTTGCCTGAAAAGCAAGCTAATGATGTGATCGCGGAGGCCTTCCGGGCGAGGTTACAGAAGGTCGCTGGTTTTGCGAGAGTTCCCAATCCACTCGCGATGCGAAATTCCACAGGCGCGATAGTCTACTATCTCTTTTTCGCCTCGCAGAAGGACACAGCAGAGCATATTATTCTGCATATCTTCAAGAAGTACGAGAACCTAGGAGCAAACTGATGTCGCTTGACTCAGCAATCGAATGGACGGATGCGACCTGGAACCCTGTCAGGGGCTGCACGAAAATCAGCCCGGGCTGCAAGCATTGCTACGCCGAAACATTCGCAGAGCGCTTCCGTGGAGTGAAAGGCCACCCGTACGAGCAGGGATTTGACATGCGCCTCGTGCCGGAGAAACTGGCAGAGCCTTTGCGCTGGCGCGCTCCGAAGATGATTTTCGTCAATTCAATGAGCGATCTCTTTCACGACAAGGTGCCCGACGACTATATCGTTGCTGTTGCACGCGTCATGCTCGCGGCAAATTGGCACACGTATCAGGTGCTCACGAAACGATCCGAGCGCCTCCGAAAGCTTCTCAATTCGACGCTGGGCTTCGCAGCAAAGCAGCCGCATATCTGGTGGGGAGTCAGCGTCGAGGATAAAAGATACGGTCTGCCGAGAATTGACGATCTACGAGAGGCGAACGCAACGGTTCGTTTTCTGTCAGTGGAGCCGCTGTTGGAGGATGTAGGGAAGCTCAACCTCAGCGGGATCCACTGGGTGATAGTCGGCGGAGAGAGCGGTCCTGGTGCAAGATCGATGAGAAAGGAATGGGTGGTTTCTCTCAGAGACCAATGCGAACAACACCGAGTCCCATTCTTCTTTAAGCAGTGGGGAGGCGTCCGCAAGTCATTGGCGGGGCGGCGGCTCGAAGGCAGAACGCACGATGAATTCCCGAAGCGAGTCAATCGTGCGGTGTTGTCTCCTGAGGCGTGCATCGCCATGGCGTCCGAAATGGAATCCCTTTTCACGGCAAGGGGACCGGTAAGCATATCTTTAGCGAAAGCGCACAATCTCGAGCCTGCGTTCAGTTAATCTCAGTTCCCTGCACATAAAAACAAAAAAGGCCGCGCTCGCTTTTCAGCGAATGCGGCCTTTGAAATTTAATCCTGGCGGCGACCTACGTTCCCGCGCCGTTACCAGCGCAGTATCATCGGCCCAGCGAGGCTTAACTTCCGTGTTCGGGATGGGAACGGGTGTGACCCTCGCGGTAAGACCACCAGGAAAGTCGGATGTTGGAGGTTCGAAGTCGGAGGTCAGAAGGAACAACCCCACTGCTATGGCTCCAACATGCAATGCTGGGAATCGAAACTCAGGAAAACAGAGTTTCGATGAGCAACCGAAGGAAGCGGGCGTAAACCGCGAATTCTGCTGGAGAGCAGCGCGATGGGAAAGCCACCTGCCCAGCATGCCTCAGGGGCTGAAGCCCCTGATTTTCCGTTTCGCAGCGGCACGATTGAAATCGCGCCCCGACGAAGCGAAAACGTGTTGGGTAAGTTTATGGTCAAGCCGAACGGCCGATTAGTACGGGTCAGCTGCACGCATTACTGCGCTTCCACCTCCCGCCTATCAAAGTCGTAGTCTTCGACTGGCCTTCTTAGGGGGCCGCAGCCCCCTTGGGAAACCTTATCTCGAGGCGAGCTTCTCGCTTAGATGCTTTCAGCGATTATCT
>Ga0187817_10000303_pt1 | contig 20074 bp, 15 predicted proteins | sample NC_wetland_sal_i_17_FD_132431 | JGI IMG/M metagenome (GOLD analysis project Ga0187817, IMG submission 132431) | Wetland sediment microbial communities from Neuse River Estuary, North Carolina, USA - SO4_2 | ecosystem: Environmental > Aquatic > Freshwater > Wetlands > Sediment | place: USA... | reverse complement strand
GTAGTGCGCGGTGGCTTGCTCGCGGCTCAAGCCGCCGGTGGTGGCGCGCTGATGGGGTGAGCCGAAGACCATGACGCCGCCGGGGCCTAGATCGGCGCACAGGTCGACGAGATTCCGGATGTGCTGCCAGCTTCGCGCACGCAGAGCCGCATCCGGAGTGGTGACGTGCAATCCTTTCGGGCTGACCATGAGCCAGTGCAATCCCACAAATCGCAAACCCTCGGATTCGATGATGGTGCGGTATTCGCGCCGCTGGGATGCGGGAATCGCGGCCGGGTCTTCCGCTAGCGTGAACGGAGCGATCTCGATGCCTTCGTAGCCAGCCTTGCGAATGGCGCGGCAAGCCTCAGCGAAGGGGCAGTTCTCAAACGCTTCGTTGCACATGGCGTGATGAAAACGGTAGCTCATGGCCGGATTCTCCAGTGTAATTCACGCACTACTTGCGCGCGACCAGGATCAGAGAGAGCCCGCGCCAGGGCAGCACCGGGTCGAGGCGCCGCCAGATCCACACTGTCTTGTCGAATATCTTCAGCGCAAACTTATGGACGTGCTGGGTACGCAAGATGCGGCTATACAGCAACCAGGACGCTGCACTGATTTTGTTCAAGCCGCGTACCTTTTCGACTTTCATGGAGGCACTCTGTAGTAAACGGATGACTTCATCGCGACGAAAGCGCCGCTTATGGCCCATGGCCTGATCGATGGAACCATACAGGCCCGGCGCTTGTGGTACGAGGACAATCAGGGTGCCGCCTGGCTTGAGAGTGCGATGCAGAATGGAAATCGTCTGCGAGGGGTCTTCCACGTACTCGAGCACATTCAGACACAGCACGGTGTCGAAAGACGCGTCAAACTCCGTGAAGTCGCCTGCGCATTCGGGATCCATTTCTCGCACTTGAACGTTGGGCGTCCGCAGAAACCGGTTGTGAAGAGCGTGGAGGTAGAGCGGGTCTTTCTCGCCCGCAACGTACAGTAAGCGCCGGGCCATGAGGCGCGCCGAGAACTGCCCGATCCCAGCGCCTACCTCCAGTACCGTGTCGCCCATGAACGGCCGCAAAACGCGCACCACCCAGTTCAAGTACTGGGGTGTGCCGGTGAGGTTGTTGAGAAATGCGCGGCCATACATCGTGGCATAAAGATCGTCGATAAGCCAGAACCTGAGAATCACGCCCAGCGCCTGGACGCCGTCCTTCCATCCGATTTTTTTGCCCTCTTCGTAGGTGCGCCCGTGGTAGCTGATGGGCACCTCGTAAATCCGGAAGTGGCGCTTCGCCGACTTCATAACGATCTCGGGTTCGAAACCGAAACGATCGCAGCGGATAGGAATGCTCTTTAGCAGGTCGGTTCGAAACACCTTGTAGGCGGTTTCCATGTCCGTCAGGTTGAGATTGCAGAACATGTTGGAAATCGTGGTCAGCGCCTTGTTGAGCATGGAGTGCCAGTAAAGCAGAACGCGCGTCTGGCTGCCGGCAAGGTAGCGCGAGCCGAACACCGCATCCGCGCGGCCATCCAACAGTGGGCGCACGAGGATGGGATATTCAATGGGATCGTATTCCAGATCCGCGTCCTGAATGATCGAGAAATCGCCCGTCGCCTGCTGGATGGCAGTGCGGACGGCGGCGCCTTTTCCCCGATTCACCTCGTGGCGGAACAGGCGAATTTGCGGATGCACAGCGGCCAGGCGTTCGAGAATCGTCCAGGTATCGTCGGTCGAGCGATCGTCCACGATGATTAACTCGCGCTCCATATGTTCTGGGAGCGGCGCAGTCAGGACTTGCGCGATGCACCGTTCCACAACGGTCCGCTCGTTGTAGACGGGCATCAGGATGGAGAGCTTCAAGCGGCCAATTGTAGCGCAGGCCCCCGCAAACTTCTCGGGTTGGCCTGCGCTACATTACACTGGTGGTCTGGAGAAAAACGATGAACAATCCAAGAACTCGCCGCGATATGTTGGCGACTGCCGCCACCGGCTTGACGCTGCTGAAGCCGCAACTAATGCGGGGCGCACAGGCCAATTCCGCGCTTTCGGTTGGTTTGATCGGCTGCGGGCGCCGGGGCACGTACGTCAGTGGCATTTTCGCGAAAAATGAATTCGCCAAGATGGCCGCGTTGTGCGACATCTATGACGATCAGTTGGCCGCTGCCTCTCAGAAATTCTCCGGAGCGCGGACATTCAAAAACCTCCACGAGCTTCTGGCGAGCGACGTAGACGCGGTTTACATCGCCACGCCACCTTACCTGCATCCGGAGCATTTTGAAGCCGCGGTGAAGGCGCGCAAACACATCTTCATGGAGAAGCCGGCGGGTGTGGATCCGGCGGGCTGCCGGCGCCTGGTGTCGGCTGCGAAACAAGCGGACAAGACCAAGCGAATCTCCATCGACTACCAGCAGCGCTACGGCAAGGACTACCGGCGGGCGTATGAAATCGTGCAATCGGGCGAACTGGGCGGCATCAAAATGGTGAGGGCTTCATGGTTGGGCGGCGGACTGCCTGTGCGCGAAGGCGTGCCGGAAAATGAAGAGCAGATGCGCAACTGGCTTTTTTACCGCGAACGGTCCGGCGACATTATCGTGGAGCAGAATTGCCACAACTTGGACGTCGTGAACTGGTTCACGGGAACACATCCGGTCCGCGCATTTGGCTATGGTGGCCGGCAAGTGCGCACTAACATCGGCAACATTCTGGACAATCTGGGTGCAACTTTCCATTTCGCGAACGGAGTGGTGTTCAGTTACAGCTCGAATCAGTTTTCAACTGGCGGCTTCAGCGACGTCTCTGAGACGTTCATCTGCGAACGTGGCGCCATCACGACTTCGCGGAAGGGCTACAAGGTTTACCGGAACAAGGAAACCCCGCCTGAGGAAGTGGTCACGAACTACGACATTACGAAGGATGCCGTGGACGAATTCATTGAGGGAGCGCGCACCGGAAAAATCGAGAACGCCGCGTTCACGGCGGCCGAAAGCACGCTGACTGCCATCCTTGCCCGAGAGTCGATTTACAGCGGCAAGGAGATGACCTGGCAACAACTGCAGAGCTGAGAGAGACCGATTATGTTCGGATGGCTGTTTTCCGATCCTTTGCCTGTTGGCTCAAAGGCCCCCGAGTTTTCGCTCCCCGATGACACTGGCGCGACGGTCACGTTGAAATCGCTTCGTGGCAAGAATGTAGTTCTGGTTTTCTATCCTGGCGATGATACGCCGACCTGCCGCAAACAGCTTTGCGAGTTCCGCGACCGATGGGACCAGGCGAAGATGCGCAACGTGGCGGTGTACGGCGTCAATCCACAGGGAGAAGCCAGCCACCAGAGTTTCCGCACCAAGTACAAGTTTCCTTTTCCTCTGCTTGTGGACAAGGGTCAGGAGATGGGAGCGCTCTATCACACCAACGGCCTGATCGTGAAGCGGACGGTTTACCTGGTCGGTCCGGACGGCACCATACTGTACGCCAAGCGCGGCAAGCCTGCGCCGGAAGAAGTGCTTGCTGCGGCGAAATAATTCGGAAGCAGTGAACCACGCCGCCACGGTATCATAGGGCGTTTAACCCATGGGATGCCCGCCCATCTATCCGATCCTGGACACGCAATCGCTCGCCGCGAGGTCCTGCGAGCCCGAAGCGGCGGCCGGCGCCTGGCTGGATGCCGGTACGCGCATCCTGCAATTCCGCCACAAGGGGCAGTGGGCCCGCGCCGTGTTTGAACAGGCCGAGCGCATTGCCCGGCAGTGCCGCGAGCGGGGCGCGATATTTGTCGTCAACGATCGCGCAGATATGGCCATGCTGCTTGGTGCAGGCCTGCACGTGGGGCAGGATGATCTTCCGCCCGCCGACGCGCGGCGGCTGATCGGAAGCGAAGCGTTGCTGGGCTATTCGACGCACAGCCCGAGCCAACTCGATGCCGCGGCCGCTGAGCCTGTTGATTACGTTGCGATCGGGCCGATTTTCGCCACGGCTTCGAAGCAGAATCCGGACCCGGTTGTCGGCCTCGAAGAACTGCGAAAATGCCGGGCGCGCTCGAACCGGCCGCTGGTCGCGATTGGAGGCATTACACGCGAGACGGCGCGCGCGGTATTCGCGGCCGGAGCCGATTCAATCGCCGTGATCGGGGATCTGATTCCCGAACATTGCACCGGGGCAAACTTGCGCCGGCGGATGGAAGAATGGCAACAACTGGCACGGACGTAGAAGCAGGGCTGGTTAAAGGACTCGGGGCGATGGATGCGACCACGCTGGTGGTCGGTTCCATGATCGGCTCGGGTATTTTCATCGTGTCGGCAGATATGGCGCGGCAGTTGAACTCTCCGGGCCTGCTGATCATGACTTGGGCGGCCACGGCGGCGCTCACACTCATAGCCGCTTTGTCCTACGGCGAACTGGCCGCGATGATGCCGCACGCCGGCGGGCAGTACATTTATCTGCGCGAATCCTTCGGGCCCCTGGCAGGGTTTCTCTACGGGTGGACGCTGTTTCTCGTGATCCAGACGGGAACCGCGGCTGCGGTCGCCGTGGCCTTTGCCAAGTTTCTGGGTGTGTTCGTTCCCGCGATCTCCGCGAAGAACTACCTGGTTGGCTCCGGCAAGCTGGGGTTCACCACTCAGCAGCTCATCGCCATTCTGGTGATCGCGCTTCTTACTGCGATCAACGCTCGTGGCATCCGGACCGGCGCCATCGTGCAGAACATCTTCACCATCGCCAAGACGGCCGCGCTGCTGGGCCTGATCGCTCTCGGCTTCGTCGTGGGCCGCAACCCGGAGGCCGTGGCGTCCAATTTTACCGGCTTCTGGCGAAACGCAAATTGGGATTTCCAAACGATCCGCCTGGTGGGCGTGGCCATGGTGGGATCGCTGTTCTCCGCTGATGCCTGGAACAACGTGACCTTTACCGGCGCCGAGGTTCGTAATCCGCGCCGTAACCTGCCCCTGGCGCTCGGGCTTGGCGTGACGATCGTGATGATCCTCTACATCGCCACGAATTTGGTGTACCTGAATGTGCTGCCGCTGGCGTCGATCCAAACAGCGCCTGAAGATCGCGTGGCTACCGCTACTGCGGCCGTGATGTTCGGGCCAGTGGCCGTGCAGCTAATGGCGGCAGCCATCATGATCTCGACCTTCGGCTGCGCCAACGGTCTGATCCTCACCGGGGCTCGCGTGTATTGGGCTATGGCGCTCGATGGATTGTTCTTCCGCAAAGTAGCCTCGCTGCACCCGCGCACGCACGCGCCCGTATTCTCGCTGGTGATCCAGGGCGTGTGGACCATGCTTCTTACGTTAAGCGGTACCTACAACGATTTGCTCGACTATGTTATCTTTGCTGTTCTGCTTTTCTATATCCTGACGATTGCGGGTATCTTCAGGCTTCGCCGCACGCGACCGGACGCGGAGCGGCCTTATCGCGCGCTGGGTTATCCCGTGCTTCCGGCGGCGTACATAGCGGCGGCTGGGTTGATCGAAATTCTTCTGCTGTTCTACAAACCCAACTACACCTGGCCCGGGCTGATCATCGTACTGTTGGGCGTGCCGGTATATTTTGTGTGGCACAAGAAAGAGGTGCATCCGTGAGTCTCTTTGCGACCAAGTCGGTAGAGTACATCATGGCCGAGTCGGAGGCCGGCGAGCATAAGCTCAAGCGCACCCTGGGACCGGGCAGCCTGGTGGCGCTGGGCATTGGCGCCATTATCGGTTCGGGCCTCTTTTCGCTCACGGGCGTGGCCGCCGCTCTGCACGCCGGTCCCGCCATCGTGATCTCCATGGTGGTGGCCGCCATCGGATGCGCGTTCGCGGGCCTGTGCTACAGCGAGTTTTCCTGCATGATCCCGGTGGCAGGCAGCGCCTACACCTACGCTTACACGACTCTCGGCGAGTGGCTGGCCTGGATTATCGGCTGGGACCTGGTGCTCGAGTATGCTGTCGGCGCGTCCACGGTCTCCATCAGTTGGTCGGGGTACGTTGTTTCGCTGTTGCACGATTTCGGCATCGATCTCCCTATGCAGCTTCTAGCCGGACCGTTCGAGAAGCGGATGTTGCCGGACGGAAGAGTGATTCAAGGAATTGTCAATTTGCCGGCGGTATTTATCATTTGTATGATTTCGCTGCTGCTGATCCTGGGCATCAAAGAGTCCGCCCGCACCAATTCCATCATTGTGACCATCAAGCTTGCGGTGGTGGTGGTCTTCATCGCAGTCGGCTGGCGATTCATCCACCCCGAGAACTACCACCCGTTCATTCCGGAAAACCAGGGCGCATTCGGGCAGTTCGGCATCAGCGGCATCATGATGGGCGCGGGTGTGATTTTCTTCGCGTACATCGGCTTCGACGCTGTGTCTACCGCTGCCCAGGAAGCCCGGAACCCGCAGAAAGACATGCCCATCGGCATCATCGGTTCGCTGGCCGTGTGCACCATCCTGTATGTCGTCTTCTCGTACATCCTCACTGGGATGGTGCATTACACCAAGCTCAACACGTCGGCGCCGGTTGCGGTGGCTATCGATCAAACGCCTTATGATTGGCTGAAGATCCTGATCAAGTTCGGCATTATCTGCGGATTTACTTCGGTCATGCTGGTGATGCTGCTGGGACAGAGCCGCGTATTTTTCTCTATGTCGCGCGATGGCCTGGTGCCCAAGATCTTTTCCGACATCCACCCGAAATTCCGCACGCCGTGGCGCTCGAATCTGCTGTTCATGCTCTTCGTGTCGCCCTTTTCAGCGTTTCTTCCGCTCTCTGTTGTGGGTGAGATGACGAGCATTGGCACGCTATTCGCTTTTGTCATCGTGTGCTCGGGTGTGTGGGTGATGCGGCGCGCTCACCCTGACACACCGCGGCCATTCCGCACGCCTCTGGTGCCGCTGGTGCCCATTCTCGGCATCGTCTGGAACTTCGCCATGATGTACTCGCTGGGGTTGAGTAACTGGCTGCGCTTGATCATCTGGCTGGTAATCGGCCAGATCATCTACTTTACGTACAGCCGGCACCACAGCCATCTGGCGTTGAAGCAAGGAGCACCGGTCGCACAGAGGCGCTAGGACCAGTCCGCTGTGAGAGCTTTCACTGCCGCGATCGCTTCGAACGCGGCCGCACCTTACATGATGTACTTGCCACCGCTGGCCGCGGATTGGGTGCTCAGCGCCCCTTCGGCCTGAAGTTGCCGCACCAAAGCAATGATGTGCTGCTGCGCAGCTTCGACATCTTTGACTTTGACCGGCCCCAGGGCTTCCATGTCTTCCTGCAACATCTGCGAGGCTCGTTCGGAAAGGCACTGCATGAAGTGGCCGGTCAATTGAGGGCCGACTCCTTTGAGCGCCATGCACAGCATCTTGCGATCGATCCTGGGAACCAGGATCTTCATTTCTTCCTTATCGAACTTCTGGAGGTCCGCGAAGACGAACATGAGATTGCGAATCGTCTCCGAGAGGGTGGCGTTACCCTGGCCGATCTCGCTGAGCAATTGCTCGCTCACGCCGGCGTCGAGGCGGTTCAGCATCTCGGCAACGGCCCGCACACCGCCGTACGATTGGCGGCTGAATTCTCCCAGGGCCTTCAACCGGCGTCCGATGAAGACCGCGATCTTAGCGATGATCTCGGGAGAGAGTTGCTCCAGGTTCGCCATGCGCCGCACCACGTCCGTGCGCAATTCCTCGGGCAGCGCCAACAGTAGCGCAGCCGCCTGCGCGGGCACCAGGTGCGAAAGAATCAGCGCGATGATCTGCGGGTGTTCCTTATAAACCAGCTTGGCTAACTGGCGCGGGTCGATTTTCTGCAATGCGTCGAAGTTCGCCGTGTCGGCGCTCATCGATTTCACCAGGCGCTCGACAATCTGGATTCCGGTTTCCGGGCCAAAAGCGTCCGTGAGCAATTTCTTGGCGTATTCGATGCCGCCTTCGAGCACATAGCCTTGGCCCACGTTCAGCGTGTGAAATTCCTCCAGGACCGACTCCACGTGAGACGCCGGCACCGTGGAGAGGCGCGCGACCTCCTTGGTGATCAGCTCCACCTCTTCTTCGTTGAGGTGGCGCAGGACGGCGGCGCTGGCCTCGTGGCCCAGCCTCACCATGAGAATGGCGGTTTTCCGCAATCCGGGAAGGGTCACCTTCTCCCGGGATTCTGCTTCCTGGGGAGGGGCCACCGCGCGAGGTTTGTCAGGGGTAGGACTCATGGCTCATCTTCTCCGCTAGCCGGCAGGCTTCATTCCGGCGCTTCCACACCTTCGACCAGGAAGCCCCGGTGCGCACCGCTACATACAACTTCTCCATCAAACTTGGCTTTTCGATTCGCCAACGCCATTACCGGCCGGTTGACGGTGTGATCCAGCACCACAACCGAACCCACTTCGAGCGCCAGCAGATCCTTGACCGGCAACGTGGAAACCAGTTGCGGCTCGATCTTGACGTTGGCCCGCCGCAGCAGCTTCAACACCCGGCGTTGCTCGGCATCGCTCGAGTCCGATTGTCCCGCCGTCCACTGCTGATCGAATTTCTGGACCATGCTCTTAATGGTGATCGATGGCATGGCCAGGTTAATCATCCCGGCGGCGTTGTCGATCCGGAATTCCATCCCAATCGCGACCACCGCCTCGGTGGGACCGAGCGTCCGAATCAACGGCCTCCCGGTTTCAACCGAGTCCAGCTTGAATTCGACGTCGGCCACGCCACGCCACGTTTCTTCCAGATCGTGAGCAATCAGCCGGAACAGCCGATCGAGCAGATGCCGCTCCATTTCCGTCAGCTCGCGATCCGCCTTGGCGGAAGTGTCCTTGCCGCCCAGCAGCAGCTCCAGAATGGGATAGATAAGAGACGGGTTGATTTCCAGCAGGGCGTTGCCGCCGAATGGCATCAGGGTCAGCGGGACCATGCAGGTTTGTGGGGGCAACCCTTCCAGAAAAGTAGTGTATGGAATCTGTTCCACGCTGACGAGATTTCCGGAAAGGAAGGCGCGAAGGTACGCCGTCAAACTAGAGGCCAGGTTGCGCACGAAGTTCTCGTGCAGGAAGCGGATGGCGCGAAGCTGCGACTTCGGAATGCGGTCCGGCCTCCGAAAATCGAAAGGCGTCGCTTTGGTTTCCGGGTTGGCGGCGGAATCCGCGGGCCGGTTCTTGAAGAAGGCGTCAATTTCGTCTTGAGAGAGCTGGCGCATCTGTTGATCAACCGTTCGAAGGACTCAACGACGCCTCGGCCTGTTGCGCGGAACTGGCGCAACGCAGGCGTTCGCCGCGACTCACTAATTCCAGAATGCGGATGGCGTACGAGTCATCTACCACCAGGATTTCTCCGCGCGCGATCACCCGATCGTTCACCCGGAATTCAACCGGCTCGTCAGTCCGGCGATCCAGGGCGACCAGAGAGCCCCTCTTGAGCATCAAGGCATCCTGAAGAGGCACGCTCGCCGTTCCAAACGAAATGCTGATCGGCATCTCCAAATCGGCCAACGATCGCAGAGCGTCGGCTGCAGCCTGCGCATCATTTTCGGCATCCGGGTTCGCCGCGGGCCGGCTTGCCTCCGTCTTCGCCGCGACCGCCTCGAGCAACGCTGTAGTGGCAATCAGGCACAAGCTGATCGCTGGAGCCTGGTTCATCTGCAAGCTGGCGAAGCTCGTGATTCCGCTCTCCGGGGGACTGGCAAGGAACTCGCCGTGAAGGCATGCTACTTCCTGGTTGCACCGGACGGTCAGGCTTCTGCCCAGACTGGAGAAAGACTGCACCAGAATTTCCCGGTAGGTATCGCGCACATCCGCCGGATTCGACGGGTCAACTCCGACAGCTCGAAGACCCGCGGCGCCGATCTCTTTCCAGGCCGATTCCATGGCGCCAATCCATACCGGCTGGCCCGGGCTCAGGCTCAGCTCTTGGGCCCACCACAACGCCTCATCGCCGTGCGGCCGTTCTCCGGTGTCCGCCTTCTGGCAGCTTGGGAGTTGGGCGCCCATGGCTTCGATGGCGCGAGCCAGTCCCTGCGCCCATTCCTCGAGCAGCCACGCGAGCTCGGGCCCGCCATCCGCGCCGCCTGAAGCCTCCTTCGGATCTAACGTTTCGGCCAACCTATGCTCCTGAACTTGATGCGATATCCAGGCGTTCCTGGCGGCTTACAACCGTGAGAATGCGGACACCGTAATTGCCCTCCACAACCACCACTTCACCGCTGGCGATCACGCGGTTGTTCACCACAATTTCCACCGGCTGGCGCAAGGATCCTCCCAGCTCGAGAACCGATCCAGTGGTCAGCTTCACGATCTTCTGCAGCGGCAGCGAGGTGTGGCCGAAAACCACGCTCACGCGAACCGGCTCGTCGAGTAGAACGGCCAGCGTGTTCGAAGAATCCACTTCCGGTCCGGCGATCTCCGTCAGCATGGCAGCTCGTGCAGGGGCATTCTCACCGCAAAACGAGGCTCAAACCGTTCCTGTCGCCAGCGATGTGATGCGAATTCCAAAGTTGTCATTGAATACCACGACCTCACCGCTGCCCAGCCTCGCTCCCCCAACATAAATGTCCAAAGGCTCTCCGGCGGGCTTGGCCAATGGGAGCACGCTGCCGCTCCGCAATTCCAGAACATCCAGCAGCTTGAGGACGCGCCGGTCCAGTTCCACGTCAACGCTCATGGGCACGTCCGCCATATGGCCGAGTTCTGGCACGACGGAAGTTGTCGACATGGCGTCCGGTTCACTCCCCGCGAGCTAAGCAGCGCTTCAGCCTGGGCTACCGCTCTTCACGACAATGCCACTTGGAGCGGTTGGCCGGCCATCGGCCATCGTCTGAGCTTGCTTTCGGACGCTTTCCTACGCGAGACAGTAACCGGGGATAGTAGCTGGCGTGGCTTACCTTGGATAGTATCTCGGGCGTTTAGACGGCTAGGAACCGGACCAGCTCACTCGCTGCCATGTCTCTGCCGGAGGCGGTACTCCAGCGGCGTCATTCCCGTGATTCGCCGGAAAATCACGCCGAAGTAACTCTGGTTGCAGAATCCGGTTTCCAGGCTGATCTCCGAAATGGCACGGTCGGTTGCGGCCAGCAGAGCCTGAGCCCGGGCTACGCGGAAGTGATTCAGATACGCGACAAACGACTGCCCGGTCACCTCTTTGAATAAATGCATGAAGCAGCAGTCGCTCATGGCACAGAGCCGCGCCGCGTCGTTCACCCGGATGGGCTCGTCATAGTGCTGCTCGACGTGCTCCAATAAGGGCGCCAGGCGCTTGACGTTGCTTTGCTGGTGGTAGAGAACTTCGCGCGTCGCGCCCTGCTCCGCGTAATGATTTACCAGAGCCAGCAGGATCATTTTCAGATAGGTCTTGATGGCCAGGCGAGACCGCTCCGAATCGCCGGGCAGTTCGCTCCGGATGCGCTCGATGAAGTCGAGAATCTCCCGCGACAGCCCGGTCCCCGCGGAAATTACATTTGGGAACGTCGAATCGAGCAGCGTGAATGGCATCAGGTATTGCACATCGTCGCCCAGAGGAGCGCCGGCGTGAATCAGGCTGGGTCGAAACGACAGAACTACCGATCTAGCCTCGCGTTGCGAAGCACCCAGCGGGAGGCAGCGGTGCCGGATGCGGTCTCCCACCACAATAATGTCGTTCTTGCGCACCATCGAGGTGCGATCCTCCACTTCGTAGCCCAGTTCGCCCGACTCGAAAATCACTACTTCGAGGTGATCCGGCCGGTGCATCGGCACGTCATGACGGCGATCCAGGATCAGAAAGCGGACATCGATGGGGTAGGAGTTGGCGAACGGCCAGACGTGGGATTTCTCAGCGTTGATCTGGCGGTCGACAAACGAATCGACGCGCTCCCAAGTTACGCCGGCTTCGCCACGCATGCGCTCTATACTCTCCGTACCGAAGCAATGATACGCCCGTTGGCGAGTCTTCCGCTACGGGGTGTCGGGACCCTGGTCCCTCTCCCCTTTCAGCTCCTCGAATTTTTTTCGATCGTTGTTGGCTCCGGCGATGTTGCCAAGCGCTCGTTTTGCCCGGGCCCGGTTGGCGTAGGCTGGGGCAAATCGGGGGTTGATGCGCAAAGCGGCATCGAAATCGCGAATCGCCTCGATGTAGTTCCGGCGCCTCAGGAGAATTCCTCCGCGCCCGTTCAACGGCACCGGCAGTTCGGGATTGATTTCCAGCGCGCGATTGAAATCGAGAAAGGCCTGGTCATCCTGATGAGTGCGCACCAGGCAGATGCCACGGTGAACATACGCGTGCACATCCTGCGGATTCAGCTTAACAGCCGTGGAAAAGTCCTCAATCGCCGCTTGGAACTGGCCAGCAGACTCGCGGGCGAGGCCGCGGTTGAAATAGGCTTTCTGGTAATCAGGACTGATCGCAATAGCGGCGGTGAATGACTGGACCGCGCTCTCGAAGTCGCCCTGCCTGATCTGTTGTTTTCCTTGGCTGTAGAGCCGTGTTAGCTCCTCGGTATCGACAGGGGCGACGGGCTTAGGGTTCACCGGCTCCTGGGATTTCTCAGGCGCTCGGACTGTTGGCGCACGCTGCGCAGCCTCAAGCTTTGCGGAACTTTCAGAACTTTTCCTTAGCACCTCTTTGGGTACCGCCTGCGCAGTCAACCGGCGGGTCTTACTTGCCGGCGGAACAGGAGTTGCAGGCGGCGGCGCCGGGGGTTGCTGCACGACCACCGGCACCGATTGCGGAGGCTGTGCAGGAGATGCCGGCGCGGATGCCTTCTGCCTGACCGGTGAGCGGCTCCAGGGCTTCCACATCGCCACACCACCCGCTAGCGCTATGACGCAGGCAGCGCCTGCAAGCCAAGGGAGCCGCGTCCGCTTCGGTTTGGCCGGGACCACTGCGATTGCCGGTTTCAACACAGCGATGGCATAAGGCGCCGTAACCGTCTCAATCACTTCCGTCGGGGCATCGGCAAACACGTCATACAGCGCCTCCGCAAACTCAGCGCACCTGCTAAAACGGCTGGAAGGCGATTTCGATAAGGCTTTATTCAGTACCGGATCCACTCCGGGCGGCAACGATGCATTCCGCGCGGTCGGCGGTGGCGGCATCTCCGTCACCAGCTTGTACGCGAGGGTAGCCATCGTCTGCTGCCCGAACAGCGTGCGGCCCGTGAGCATCCGATAGGCAACGCAAGCCATGGAGAACTGGTCCGAGCGCCCGTCCAGAGTTTCGCCCTGCACTTGTTCGGGCGACATATACTCGACCGTCCCCATCACCACGTCGGTAGGCGTGGACGTGCGGCCATCGCTCATGCGGGCGATGCCAAAATCGAGGACCTTCACTGTTCCGGCCGGTGTGAACATCACGTTAGCGGGCTTGATGTCACGGTGGATGATGCCTTTGCTGTGGGTATAGTCGAGAGCGGAAGCGATTTGTTGTAGAACGGAAAGGGTGAACGCGGCGTTTGGTATGGGAATCCGGTCCAGGTAGCTGGAAAGGCTTTCTCCCTGAACGTATTCCATCACCACACAGGCGCTGTCGCCCTCCTCGACTACGTCGTAAACCCCGACAACATTCGGATGTGAGAGGAGCGCGGCCGCCTTGGCATCGCGCATCAGCCGTTCCCGGAAAAATGCCCGCCGGCTGGCCTCCTCGATGGTGAGGTCCACCATTTTGATAGCGACCTGGCGATTCAGAACAGGATCTGAAGCGAGATAGACGGAGCCCATGCCCCCTCGCCCCAGACGGCTCACGATGTTATATCGTCCAATTTTCTCCTGCATGGAAGTCCGGGTATTCGGCGAAAAGGATCAGGAGCCGGGAAGGGAAGATCGGAAGCTCCCCATGCAGGTCCAGTCTGTCATGGCAACAGTCTATACGAAAAAAGCTCAGAGATGAAAGACGAAACGAGAAGGTACAGCGCGACAAAGCAGGCGCTTCACGGAGACCGGCGCAACGTTTTCAAAGCTTAGAAGATAAACTTCAAGCCGAGTTGCAGAATGCGCGGCCGGGCCGCGCTCGCCACTTCGCCGTTTCCAATGTTCTGGTCGCCGTTACACGGCCCGCCAGGCGTGGTCGTGCCGCTGCAAAACAGGTTGATGCCGCTCCATTGAGGGTGATTGAAGGTGTTGTAGCTCTCCGCGCGGAACTGCACTGAACTGTGCTCGCCTCTGAACCATGGCGTCTGGATGTTCTTCATCAGAGCGAGGTCCCAGTTGTTGCGCCCGGGCCCGGTCAACGCGTATTTCCCTATGTAGCCGAACATTCCCGGCTGGTTATTCGCAGCAAGCTGGTCCACGGTGACCTGCCCGAGCATGCTGGGGTCGAACCACGTCGGCGTCGGACCAAACTGCGGGTCGTTGACGGTGCCCTTTTTGACGCCCAGCGGTCCCAGCGAGTTGCAGCCCGTCGGTCCGCCAATGCCGGTGGACATCCCGTTGATCCCGCAATAGACGCTGAGCGGCGTGCCCGTCATGAAGCTCGAGATCCCGCTGATCTGCCAGCCACCCACCACGTAGCGGGCCAGCGGATTCGATGCGTTCTTGAAAAACGGCAGTTCGTAGACGTAGTTCAGGATCAGGATCTGCCCTTGATTCAGCCCCCCGGTGCCGTACCAACGGTGCAGATTCTCATCGTTGATGCCGTTGGTCCCTCCGGAATTCGAGCCGCCGCTTTGGAACATGTCGTCCAGCTCATGCGACCACGTGTAGGCGGTCTGGAACGACAGGCCGTAACCGAAGGTGTGCCGGAAGTTGACCTGCAGCGAATTGTAATTGGAATTGCCCGTCATCTGCCGCTGGGCGATGCCGGTATAGCCTCGATAGGGCACGAAGAAAGGAGTCGGCTGCAGGTTATTCATCAGGATCTGCTGTACATTGCAGTTTCCCTGCGCGTCGCAGCCGGTTGTGCCGGCGAGCGCCGGAACATTCTCTGTGCCGACGCCCACGGGAACCTGATTGATGTTGACATTCTGCTGGAGGTGATGGCCCAGGGTTCCCACGTAACTCACGCTCAAGATGTTGTTCCCCCGGAATTGATGCTGCACGCCCAGGTTGAACTGCTGGATCTCCTGCCAGCTGGTGACGTTCACGTTGGAGAAACTCGCTGGTCCGAGTGGGCCGGGCACCACATTTTGGAAGCCCAGAATGTTATAGCCGAACAGATTGGTGGCCGTGGGCGGATTTCCATTGAAACCCGCGCCGTTGTGGAGCGGATTGCCGCCGTCCCAGGTCAAAGCGTAACCGCCGCGGAGCACAGTCGTGCCGTGGCCAAACGGATCCCACGAAAATCCAAAACGCGGTGAGACGGTGCCACGCGGCGGATTGTAACATCCTTCCGGAATCCCGCCGGTCCCGCACTGGACCAGTCCGTTGCCGTAGGTCAGATAGTTAGCTCCACTGCCTGGAATCAGGTTGCCGTTACCGTCCAGTTGCGCCTGTTTGGCTGGATCGTAAAGAGACGGGACAAAAAGAGAGTCGTTGGTCGGAGTCACGACATCGTGAAAGGCGGTTAACCAGGAATAGCGCACTCCCAGATTCAGGGTCAGGTGAGAAGTCACCCGCCAGTCATCCTGGAAGTAAGGTTCGAAGTCCCACTGGCGCCAGTGGCCCAGAGCCGCTCCGCCCAGCAGATTGCCGTTCACCACGCGGCCGTACTCCTGGTAATTGGCGATGCGCGCCAGATACATGTCTGCCAGCGCGTTCCCCGTGCTGATGCTCGATCCGTTGCCCGGGCCGAACGAAAGAAAGCCCTGCGTGTTGTAGCCGATATTAGTGGTTGTGTTGATGTGGTTGTAGAGGAGGAAGATGCCGGTCTTCAGAGTGTGCTGGCCGTGGGTCCACACCAGGTTGTCCTTAATCGCGGGCTGAGGATCCCAGAAGAAGAATTCGAACCCCGTCGACTCGGCAAAGTTAAATGGCACGCCGCCATTCACCGAGATGCCCGGGAGTTTTGGCTGACTCTGATTGGCCGGGAAAAGCGTCTTCATCGAAAAATCACTGGGCTTGTTGATGGACCCGGCCGGAGAGTCGAACCCGGTGTAGTTGTTTACCGTGTTCACATCCGCCGAAAAGCTGGCGATGAACTCGTTGAGCAGATCGGGGCGGATGGTTTGGGTCAGATGGAAGACGGCTGACTTGGCAGGGCTGGTCCACTTTGATTTGACCGTTCCGAAATTCGCTGACGACCACAACGTGGGAACGTAGGACTGTTCAAACGCGTCCTGCGTGTACCGGAAAAACGCACGTATGTTGTCGGTGATGTTCTGATCGATCTTGAACATGTCCTCCCGAAACGAAGTCGGAAGGCTGGGAGCCGCCGTGTAAAAGTTGACGCCATTGTTGGGCAGGGGCACCAGCGCGTTGAGCAGCGCTTTCGCCGTGGGATCGATGGGAACGATATCGTTCTGAAAGGGCTGGTTCGTAGCCGGGTTGATGGGAACCACGCAGCCAGAGGCCACGATGGGATTGTAGTTGGCGGAGTTGCTGTCACATTCGCTGAAATCGCCCTGCCGCATCCGCAGCGTCGGGACGTTCGCGTTGATCACCGTGCCTTCGCGGTTTTCACGCCATTCCTCGGAGACGAAAAAGAAGGTTTTGTTCTTGTCCCGGTTGAAGTGGCCGGGAATGAAGACCGGACCGCCCAACGTAAATCCCCAGTTGTTCCGTTTGAGCGGCGTCTTCGGCGCGGACTGGCCGTTCGGCTCGATGGTGCGATTGATGAACCAGTCATTGGCATCGAACGCATCATTCCGGACGAATTCAAACATCGTTCCATGGAAGTCCTTGGTGCCCGATTTGGTCACGACCTCTATGTTCGCGCCTCCCGATTTACCGTATTCCGCGCTGTAGTTCGAGGTCGAAACGCGGAACTCGGCGATCGAATCAATGCTGGGATAGGTCATGATTGAACCGCTACCGGAGCCCTGATCGATATTGTTCGTGCTGTCTACCTCCCAGTTCTGAATGTTGACGGGGAGTCCGTTGAACGAGATCGCCGAGGGGGCCGACACGCCCACCGCGGAGGGATCAAAGCCAGTTCCCAACGTGGCCGCTCCCGGGACCAACGTGGCCAGGTTTGCAAAGTTCCGCGCATTCAAGTTGAGCTGGCTCACCTGCGTGCCGGTTACTACATCGGAAATCGCGCCATTCTCAGTCTCTACATGCGCGACGGTGGAATTGACCACCACTTCCTGAGTAGCCGAGCCCACCTGGAGCTGCAGGTCGACGCGCAGCGTCTGGCCGACTTGCAGCGTGATCCCGCCGCGCACGAGCTTTTGAAAGCCTGTCTTCTCGACGGTAATGGTGTAGGCTCCGATGGGAACGCGGGGTACTGAGTACTCGCCTGCCGGGTCGGAAGTCACTTTTCGCGTGAAGCCCCTGTCCGGATTAGAAACGGTGACGTTGACGTCGGGAATCACCGCGCCGGATGCGTCGGTTACTGTGCCGACGATAGATGCAAGGTCCTGTGCGCTGGCTCGAAAAGATGCCAGGAAAATCATCGCGCCTGCTATCGCAACCAGTGTTCTCACGGGGGTACTCCTTTCGCCCGGCCAGCCCCGGCACTGCGGGCTCGATCACAGCCTACACGTGCCCTTCCGCCTGCCGAATTTGCGAGAAACCTGTGGTGAGGGTAACCCGAGTACACAAGTAGGTCTATCAAGATTTGCTTTTTCTTTGTTAAAAGACTATAGCCCCGATAGTTAGGACGGATAGCGCAGCGGTCGGCTTGACCATCCGCTGCGGCGAGACTTACAGACGTTTTGCCGCCGCGGCCACGCTTGCGGAGGTGCGGAGACCGTTTATCCAGGCCGGGCACGCTCAAAATGCAATGCTACGATGATTGCCGAAAGCTTAGTCTGAGGGATCATGCATCGTTACGCGGGATGGCTCGCCGGATTTGCCTTAGCGGGCGTGCTGGCTGCGGCGCCGATACTCACCCCGAACGGACACTACTTCGTTCGCGACGGCGAGCCATTTTTCTGGCTTGGCGATACCGCCTGGACCATCGCCAACCTCTACACGCCAGCCGAAGCTGAAGAGTACCTGGATCACCGCGCACGCCAGGGGTTCACGATCATCAACGTCATGATGGTCTTCACCGGAGGGCCAGGCATGAAACCCGTTGCTGAGGACGTGGGCGGCAATCTCCCATTCCTCAACTGGAACCCGGCAACACCGAACGAAGCGTTTTTCAAGAATATCGACCGGGTTCTCGCCGTGGCACGGCGCAAGAACCTGATTCTCGCCATTTTGCCTTGCGGTGGGAGTTCCGGAGCCTTCGTCAAGAAGCAGAAAATCTTTACCGAGGCGAACGTGCGGGAATACGGTCGGTGGCTTGGCCGCCGCTACAAGGACGTGCCCAATCTCATCTGGGTGAATGGCTTCGACTTGAAGACCACTGAGTACCCCGAGATCACCAAAGCCCTGGCGGCCGGTCTCCAGGAAGGCGATGGCGGCGAGCACCTGATCACGTTCCATCCCGGGGGAGGGAACTCGTCCAGTTACTTCCATACCGAAAGCTGGCTCTCCTACAACACCATCCAAACCTGGAGCGACTACTGGCGCATTCACCCGCTAGTCCTTGCCGACTACTGCCGCCTGCCCGTGAAACCCGTGGTTCTGGCGGAGGGCGCCTATGAAGCCGGGCCCGAGTATCCGAGCCGCCCCATAACGCCGCTGATTGTTCGTAAACAAGCCTGGTGGGCGTTTCTGGCCGGCGGCTTTCACACTTACGGGCACAACGACATGTGGCGCAAGAATCCCACCTGGCGCGAGTCGCTGGATTCACCGGGCGCCCGGCAGATGGGCATTCTGAAACAGGTGCTGGCGCCGCGGACATGGTGGAAGCTGGTGCCGGATCAGTCGGTGATTGCTATTGGCTCCGGCTGCGACAAGGACCTGAACGCCGCGGCCCGCTCGATGGACGGCGATTGGGCGATCCTCTACCTCAGCACGCACGATCCAGTGACGGTCGACTTCGGCAAAATCACCACTTCGGAAACCGTGCGAGCCACCTGGATCAATCCCGAGACCGGCGAATCTACGGTTGCAGGAGTTTTTCCAAGCTCCGGCCTGCGCCCTCTCACTCCTTCGCTCAAGAGCGAAGATGCAGTCCTGCTGCTCGAAGCGCACTGACGGGGCATGACCGAAGAAATCTACGAAATCTTAATGGAGCGGGATATTACCGCGACGATGCGCGACGGCGTCGTACTGCGGGCCGATGTCTTCCGCCCTACGGCGGAGGGACGGTTTCCTGTCCTGCTCCAACGCACTCCGTACAACAAGGCCAATTACAATGCCAATGGCGCGCCATTCGCAATCCGCGCCGCCACGCGCGGCTACGTCGTTATACTGCAGGACGTTCGCGGGCGTTTTGCCTCGGACGGCGACTGGTACCCGTTCCGGCACGAACTCGAAGACGGCTTTGACACGGTCGAGTGGGCCGCGGCCCTGCCGTATGCCAACGGCAAGGTGGGAATGTTCGGATGGTCCTACCTGGGTGTGACGCAGTTATTTGCCGCAATTGCGCAGCCGCCGCACCTGGTCTGCCTGTTCCCGGTCGTTACGGCGTGCGACTACTACGACGAATGGACTTACCGCGGCGGGGCCTTCCAGCAGTTCTTCAATGAATCATGGGCGTCGTTCCGGCTAGCTCCCGACACGCTGAACCGCCGGGTCCAGAAGAGCGCCAACGCCATGAACCGGGTGTGGGAGCTGCCGCTCCGCGATTTTTCCTTCTTTGAAACCGGCTCGGTGCGCGACTTGGCGCCCTACTTCTTCGACTGGCTGGAGCATTCGTCTTATGACGACTACTGGAAGCAATGGTCGATTCACGAACATTTCTCCAAGATCGCGGTTCCCTGTCATCACGTGGGCGGCTGGTACGACATTTTTTTGAACGGCACGCTCAGAAACTACATGGGTGTCAAGGCGCGCGGAGCGACGGAACCCGCGCGGAATGGACAGCGTCTGATGATTGGCCCCTGGTATCACGATCCGATTAGTTTCCGTCAAGGGAAGGCAGGCGAGGTCAGTTTCGCGCCGGAAGGGTGCCGGAACGAGGAGGACGAAATGCTGCGCTGGTTCGACCACCACTTGAAGGGCTCGGCGAGCAGCATGGACCGCGAAAAGCCGGTTCAGATTTTTGTAATGGGCGAGAATGTGTGGCGGGAGGAGGACGACTGGCCC
>Ga0187817_10000302_pt1 | contig 20082 bp, 16 predicted proteins | sample NC_wetland_sal_i_17_FD_132431 | JGI IMG/M metagenome (GOLD analysis project Ga0187817, IMG submission 132431) | Wetland sediment microbial communities from Neuse River Estuary, North Carolina, USA - SO4_2 | ecosystem: Environmental > Aquatic > Freshwater > Wetlands > Sediment | place: USA... | reverse complement strand
TAGCAGAAGATCGGTGGTCAGGGTCGCGTTCGTGGTCGATAGTTGGAAGGCTCCGGCGGGCCTGAAGCCGTTGTCGATGTCTTCGTCCCATTCGTAACCAAGCGTTTGAGAAGGAAGCGTATAGGTTTGCCCTACAGCAAGAGAAGCAACGGTCGTGTTTCGCCAGAAGCGCATCTTCCCGTCAGCGGCAGGAACCTGTATGGCTTGAGTGCCATCGTTGTCAGCACCCGTGCCATTGACCATAAAGAGCGTACCGGTCAAGTTGTTTTCCGGAAGGCCGCCATCCGCAGGGGGGCTAAAGCTGGGGTCTCGCCATGTACCTGTCCAGGTCGGTGGATCATCCGGATCGATTTTCGCAAAAGCGAGCGTCTCTTTATAGCAAACCAAGGTTCGGTAAGGCGTGTTCGTGCCATCAATACTGTTTTCCCAGCGAGTCTTCCAAAACACCTCGTTCCCGCTGAAAAATGCCAGGTTGACGCCCGCGTCTCGGGCGGCTTGGACGTTGCTTCGATGGGGACCTGACCAGTATTCGTCGTGACCGGCAGTAACATACAGCTTGTGATTTTTGATCAGGCTGCCATTCCGGGCAGCATCGAGGCCGGTGAAGTAAGTAACGTCATATCCGTTCTGCTCCATCCATTGGATCATGGAGGCTTCAGCACCGAACAACCAAGTTGCTGCTTCGAACTCAAAACCTCGCGTGTTGAACGGTCGGTTGTAGCTGACCTTGAAGGCGCGATCTGGAAGATTAAAAACGCCCTGATTGCCGTAGAGACTGAAGCCTCCTGGACCATAGGGGTTATACGCTTGCCAGGACTCGTCCGAAGTTTGGTAAAGAACGGCGGAATGACTCGAATCGTTGCGCACAACAAAAACGATGTGGCTGTCTCCACCTGTATCACTGCGGACCAAGTGGGCTATGTAGACTCCTGAGGTCGCATTGGAAGGGACCTGCCAAGAAGCAGACACCGCCCAGTTGCCGCAGTCGACCAAGTTAGTCGAACTGTCGGTTTTGCAAGCGGGTTGGCTCTGAGGAAGGGTTACAGAGGGAGTTACAGAAGCAATGAAGCGTGCACCGTTTCCGGCATAGTACCCAATTCTGTAAATGCTAATCGTGTAAGCTTTCGCGGGTGTGTTGATTTTGAAAAAGATAGTCCCACCCTGATTTACGCTGATATCGGTGGCAAATCCCTGAATCGTTGGGTCTCCAGCATCGCTGGTGCTGATGTCCCACTGGCTCGAAGGGTTTCCAGGCTTTGAGTTCTCGCAGACAATGTCATTGGCCATCGGGGGGGTACAGCCGAAGGTTTGAGCGCTGGAAGAAGGGGAGAAATAGGCAGAAGCTGCGGCCATCATGAGCAACAAAGAGAAAACTCGAAGATTAAGCCGATGCGGTTTCCGAAAATAGGCGGCTTGCGCTTTCCGCTCAAGCGATCCTGCTTCGCTCCCACGACCCCAGCGCTGCGTACAATCGGCCAATTGCGAATCTTTCATTCAAACCTCCCTAACCAGACACGGTCTACCAGACCACAGCAGAGAACACGAACAATCAAACAAAAACCTACCCCTGTAACCCATTAAAAGGACGACAGGCAAACTCCACCCCATAAAAGAACGAGCACGTATGGAACCATTACGCCTTGGTAGAACTGGCCTTAATATGTTGTAAATAAAAGAGTTAGAGTACGGATTCTCGAGCTCTAATACCGATCTAAAGGTATTCCGGGCAAAAGGCTGCACAAACGAGGAAACAGCAAGCATATCAATCGCAGGAGGTCTATTCATATCCGTTCCTGGTCGTGTGGTGTTGATGGGTATCGGGGACTGCTAACACAGTACAGGAGCTCTTGAAGTTGAACTACAGGCACGCTATCCGCGTTCGCAATAGAGCACTGAGATTCCTCTTTGGCCACGTTTCTGCGGGGGGATGGGAATAGAAACCAAATGGGCCTGCGATTTATACCGGTTGAGTCTCTTGAAAATTCAAAGAAACCTAAGAGCCACAAGAATAGGAAGAAGTTGCGTCGCATCTCGGCGGGGGGAGTTTTCATTCAACTGCTGTTGAGGAAAATGCTAGTTTGGATGTTGCCGTGTACAAAAAAGTGGGGCAACACGATGTGCTATGATTTGGAGCATGCGGATCAGTTTTATTGGACATGCCTCCATCCTGCTTGAATGTGAGGATGTTTCAATCCTCACTGACCCCTGGTGGGCGGGGCCGTGTTTCGGAGCCCAGTGGTGGATCTATCCAGAGCCCTTCTTGGAACCGCTGGAGGGACGAAAGCTCGACTATATCTACGTCTCACACGGGCACAACGACCACCTACATCCGGGGACGCTTGCTCGATTCGGAAGGGATACCAAGATTCTGGTGGCGAAGGACCTGGACATTGGCTCTTGGTTCAGGAAGATGGGGTATCCTGTTCTCGAGCTTCCAGACGGAGAAGCCGTAGAGCTTGCTTCCGGCGTAACGGCCACCATCCGACCAACAATCAACGACGATTCAATGCTGGTAGTCTCCGACAGGAAAGAGACTTGCGTCAATCTCAATGACGCACTGCACGCCACACCTATTGGGGTCCAACAGAGGTTTATCGCGTGGTTGAGGGAGCAGCATCCTTCCATCGACTATTTGTTCTGTGGATATGGCACGGCCTCTCATTTTCCCAACTGCTACCGTGTGCCAGGGAAAGACTATTCGAAAACAGCGGCTATGCGGCAGCATCATTTCAATGCCGTATGGGCGCACATCGTTCAAGAACTAAGTCCAAAATTCGCTTTCCCCTTTGCCGCGGATGTTCTTCTCCTGGAACACGATCTTTTCTGGGCGAACGAACCAGTTCACAATGCGGAGCGACCCGTGAAACTTCTGCGCCGCGACGGAGTACCAAACGAGACGCAAGCGTATGATTTGGCTCCGGGTTTTGTTATCGAGTCTGGTGAGATCAAGCAGAAAATCCTCAGGAGTCCTCTGGAAAACCAGAGTCTGATTGAGCGATATAAAGCTCAGATCGAGAAAGCCAACTACTATCCCGAAGTGCCCGCAACGGAGGTGGCGGCGGCACTTCCCTTGCTCCAAAACAACCTGCGCGTCTGTCAAGATTTCCTGCAAACCTTTCCCAGCGATTACAAAGTCTTGCTGCGATTCCGCAATTCTCAGAAAGGAATCGTTGTCTCGAAGGCTGGAAAGAAACTAGAGGCGCAAACCGTAAGTACGGGAGTTTTCGATTCGAGGGTCTACGACCTGGTTTTTACGACTCGATTGTCCTATTTGAAGCGGAGCCTGGATTCTCCCTACGGCAACGAGATCATGTTTGTGGGTTCAGGATGTCTGTTCGATTTCCCGGACGCTGAGGTAGTTTCACGTGGGATCCACAGCGAGGTTCGCCGGATCGTGCGTCAGCACAACTCTTGTCCACCTCCCCGATACGGCAGTTCGAACGCATTTGTTCATAGTGTTAAGCAACAGTTGAAGAGGGCCCTGCGGATGAAGGAAGAAGATCTCTACGATCTTGAGAGATGGACCATATTCTCGGAGCGCTAGTTGAGAACTCTTAGGCGTACCGCCTACCAGCGACGGATGAGCACGATTCTTCTCGGTGCGGGACATTATGGGCTCACTGCCAGCTAAGCGAAGCCTCATCGGCCCCGTTCTGATCGTCTCGCCATGGTACCGGCCGAGTGTGGGCGGGGTGGTCGAGTGTGTGGAAACACAGCGCCGGCTTCTTTCTGAGGCAGGCGTAGAAACCTATGTGCTTGTAACAGAGGAAGATTCGGGCACTCGGTTGAAATCCCATCCGACTGAAAAAGGCGTTTGGTATCTGAGGATTCCGACATACTTTTTCTACTCCCCGGGCCTGAGTTCTGCAATTGCAACGCTCTTGCGTGCTCCCGGAGCGCTCTGGCAGCTCGTTCAGTTCACACGAAACAAGGGTGTGCGAACCTTGCTGGTGAATTTCCCGTCCGGATATGCATGGGCATTCTATGTGCTGCGGCGCGTTGCGAAGGTAAATCTGATTACGGCGTTCCACGGAATTGAAATCACGAAATATCATGAGGCCACTCCGGCGCTTCGATGGCTTACGCGCCGCATGCTGAAGAACTCGGATGCCATCAGTGTGTGTGCGAGCCACATGATCGACCTCGCCAAAAGTCTCTTTCCAGAAAAGCAGCTTCCCATCCGGTTGATGCCGAATTCGGTGGACATTCACCACTTCACCCTGCCCCCCCATGATTTCAACGTCAAAAACGGTAAGCCAACTATCCTGCATATATCTGTTTTTTCTCCGAAGAAGCGCGCCTTGGACATCATCGAGGCATTTGCCATTGCCGATCTGCCGGCGGAGACGCGACTTGTCATGGTTGGTGAGGGTCCCGACTCCTCACGGGCAAAGGAGCTAGTGCGGCGTTACAAGCTGGAAAATCGAGTGGACTTCGTTGGCGCGCAGAAGGATGTCCGCCCGTTCTTTTGGTCCTCGGACGTCTTTGTGCTGGCCTCAGAGGACGAAGGTGCCCCCTTAACTCTCCTGGAATCGATGGCCTCAGGAGTGCCCTGGGTTTCCACACCCTGGGGAGCAGCAGCGGTATTACCTGACGGAGAGTGCGGACTTACTGTGCCACCGGGGTCGCCGAAACAATTGGCCGGAGCTCTTTCTGAAATGTTTCATAATACAGAAAGGCGCGCAACGATGGGTAAGCGCGGACGTGCCCGCGCGGAATCTGATTTTAGCGGTGAAGCCTACCTTAAGAGATACTATCAATTGATCGAAGAAGTTGAACGGGGAGACCGACCCGTAGCAAAAACAGCCGCTTTTGGCTCTTCAGAAAAGTGAGCAAGGGTTGCTACGCGTCTCTTAGAGGGAAATGGATGCCGAGGAATTCGGAAAAAGAATCCTCTAGCTGTCTAGAAGTCCTTCTAACTTGAGGTCGCGGCATACCTTAACAAGGTCGAAATTGTGCCGCAATTCCTTGGAGAGAAAACGAGCGGCGTTATCCGGTGATAACCGTTCGTATTGCTTGTTGCCAATTCTCGTGCAGTGACCCTCCGCCACGAGATCTTCCTTGATGGGGAATACTTTCCCGTTACAATTTCTCGCCCAATAGCGGATTCCCACCCCGTGATCCCAATAATATCGCTGGCGGCGCCGACGCTCCTTCTCGCTCGGGCAATTGGGATGAGCAAAAAAATTCATCCACCATCCGCAGCCGCTTTCAAATTGAGATCGGCTGGCCCCGCTTGTGGTGCAACCAATCAATTCCCAATATCGAAGCGAATGAGGCTTCAGGAATTGCGACAACCGGCGCCGCGGTTCGGCAACGGCCATGGACCCGTCTGGCAGCGCTGCGAACATTTGGCCGAGTTCCTGGAGCTTTTCCATGCGCACAAGCAGGTCGGAATGCCAGAAAGCCAAGCGTTCAGTGAATAGGAATGCGAATTCGAGAGGGAAGTGCATCCACAAGGTCGGGAATTGGAAGTCGGCGTTGAAATCAACGAAGACTGCATCGGAGACAAGGGGAGGCCGGGCAGCTCGGGGATCGCTTCCCACAAGTGGGGTCCAGCCGACTTTGCAAACGAGCCTCTGCTGCACAAGGCACCAATCTGGATCTACGTTCCAGCAAATCCATGGTCGCTGCACCCCTTTCAGGAGGGACTTCCAACGATCGGCAGCGACATGCACCTCTTCCATCCTAAGATTGAAGGCGCTCCAATTTCCGACGCCAATCCGATAAGGACCCTGGTCAAAACTGGCGGGCCGTGTCGCTTCCGAAGGCAAAGGCCGAGTGGCCTCCTCATTTTTCATAAGTCAATGATCGCGCTTTCTGAAAATCCGCCACACGCCTTAAGCTTAGGAAACAAGTGAAGTAACCGGTACGATGGGAATGGGGTCCCGCACCAACGTGCCGAGAGGGCAAAACTGAAAATCACCCATCAGGCGGCGAAGCTTTTTCTTGAGGCCCCCGAGCCCCAGGCGATGCCGTAAATGTGAGGTCAAAGGACCCCTCAACCGTTCTTGACCTGGATCAATTTCCCATGGGTGGACGTAGACACAGGCAAAGCGTTTTTCGCACTCGTTCAAATACCGCACTCCCCACCGGGTGAAAAAATACGGGAGTGCCCGAAGGTAGGCACCACCGGCAAAGGGTGAACGGCGGCCTCCGAACTCAAGCGCACTCATTGGAAACTCGAGAATGCTGCCGCTGTCAGTCTTGACGCAAAATGGTGTCCGAGGGGCATTCGGCATGCCATAAGACGGATGTTCCACGGGGTAGATACTCGAGTCATACTGGAATCCAGCTTCAATCAGGGCATCGAACGCCCAAAGCGAGTTCCTGGTGATGGAAAAACTCGGAGCCCGGTAGCCAACGACCTTCCTGCCGATGATGTCTTCGATAATAGCTTTTGCCTGGAGAGTATCTTCTCGAAATTCTTGCTGGGTCATCTGAAAAACGCGCCGGTGAAGAAAACTGTGGCAGGCAATCTCATGTCCGGCTGCGGAGACTCGCCGCACAATTTCTGGTCTCCTTTGGGCCAACCATCCCAAAACAAAAAACGTCGCCCGGCAATCATGGATAGCGAGCATTTCCAGTATCCAGTCCATGGATTCAGAGACACGACTCGGAAAACTGTCCCAGTCCTCCGGGCGCAAACGATCGGAATAAGCACTGACGTGAAAATACTCTTCAAGATCGAAAGTAAGAGCGTTCTTCATCAGATAAGTGAGCTAGCGAGAGGCGTATTCGTAGCCGTAACCGTAGGAATTCTTCTCGTTGATCGTGGTTGCATTGAAAACCACTCCTAAAAGCTTTTTGGAATCAAGGCGAGCCATAGCATTTTGCAGAACGTCACGCCGAGTCTGGCGCGCGCGTACCACCATCAGGACACCGTCGCAGGCGGCGTTGATCAGTTCAAAGTCCGCCAAAGGAAGAATGGGCGGCGTGTCCACAAGAATAATTTTGAACTTCTCACGGCACCATCCTAAAACCTCTTCCCAGCGAGGGCCCGCAAAAAGCTCCGGAGGCGGAGTTGAGGATGAGCCAGCGGGCAAAACGAACAAATTCTCCTGAGTTGTTTCGATGATGGTCTCATCGTGGGGAGCTTCCCCCTCCAGAACGGCGGACAGTCCAGGGACTTCCGGGAGGTTAAGGAGCTTGGTAAGACCCCTTGATCGCAGGTCCGTATCAATCAATAGAATGCGCATATCTGTGAGCTGGGCGAAGCAGAGGCCCAGATTCATGGTGGTGAGAGTCTTGCCTTCGCCACCCTGTGAACTGGAAATGGTCATCACGCGCAGCCCCACCTTGGCTTGGAGACGCATCAGGCGTGTTCTTAAACCACGGTAGCTCTCCAAAGCAGCCCGTGCGCCGGCATTCTGCTGAAGGATGAGATGAGCGCCGTTGCCATTGCCATGGTCTAAATTCACCCTATGGCGTTCCGGTCCGGGTGGAACCGTAACAATTTCTGGTTCTGGAGGAGGAGAAGATACCGAAGAAGAAGAGGGCATGGGACCGCTTTTCACGGCCTGAACGATCTGTTCAAGATCAAGCTCCTGCTCTTCCATTTGCTTGAGAGCCAGCTCATTGGATTTCTGAGTCTCTTTAAAAAACTTGCTCATTCATAGCTCCATGGTTGAAGGGCGTCGCAGCTTCATTGCTTGAATCAAAAGATCGACGGCCGATTCAATGACCGGATCGTGGCTGGCACCCTTTCCGTTGCTGCCATTGGCCGGAAGTCCAGCGCTTACTGTTGAATTCAAAGGTGGCTGTTCAAGCGGCTGCGAAGGAACCTGCCGTCTTTTCATGGCATTTATCAAGACATCGAGGGCGGAACCAATGACTGCGTCCCTGGCAGCGTCTGTTCCCTTGGGATTTGCCTCGGGAAGGGCAAGATCCTCCTGCACGCGAACCTCGTTGATGCCTAGCTCAGCGGCTGCCTTTTCAACAATGCGGGTCTCGATGACTGGCTGTGTTGCTTTGCAACTCATTTCGAGGCAAGAGTCGCAAAGAAGGTTTACTAGCCGTGGGACGCCTTGCGTGAGCCGGAAGATGCAGTCCACCGTGTCACGTGCAAATGGGTCCGTAGCCCCTTTGAAACCCGCGGCACGCATGCGTTCGTGGATATAGGTTTGAAGCTCAGGCAAACTCAAGGGGCGAAGGGAGCAGCTGGCGGCAATGCGCTGCTTCAGGGCCCGCATCTCCGGCCGGCTCAAAAGTGGCAGAAGTTCAGGCTGGCCGCATAAGACAATTTGGAGTGGCTTCTCCTTGTAGGTGTCCGCGTTGCTGATCAGCCGAATCTCCTCCAGAAGTTCGGGACTTAGAAGGTGCGCTTCGTCTACGAGAAGAACGGAGGTGCCGCCTCTCTCCTGGGTGTCCAATAGCATGCGCTGAAGGGCCGCCAAACGCGCAGGCTTGCTTGTAGCCGTGCATGGAACTTCAAACTCCGTGAGGATCATCTCGAGAAATTCATCCCGTGTGAGTATGGGGTTAAGGATGAAAGCTGAGGAAATGGGCTGTTTCGACGCCGACTTCTGTGTGAGTATTTGGAGGGTCGTATGGACAATCGTGGTCTTGCCTGTGCCGATCGGTCCAGTCAATACCACAAAGCCCTTCCGCCGCATGACGGCTTCGAGGACCGTGGTCAGTGCAGCCGCGTGAGGCTGAGCGAGATGGAAGAACCGGGGGTCCGAGGTCAATCGGAAGGGTTCTTCACGAAGGTTGAAGAAACTCGTGTACATATCAGTTTAGTGAATAGCGGCTTCCAGGAAATTGCCTACACCAGAGAATGCCACTCTGTAGGCTTTGGCTGCAACTAACATGGTGACAACCTGCACCGCCGATGCAATACCTTACAGGAGACGCGGACGCGCTTTCCGGGCCTTTGTCACCTTTCGGCTCTGAAGCCCATCCAGGCTATCTCGTGCCTCTCAAACAGACAGAAATCCGACCTATCGACACAACTAGGTAAGCAACCATCCTGCCAAAAATCAAGCGTTCCCCCAAATACAGAAAATTAAATAAGATGTTTTTGTTCAACAAGATATGGGAGTATCTGTTGTGGCACTCCTCCGTCTGGAGAGAGTCAAAGGGGTGGGGCCGGAAATTTATTTCTCACATGTCCATTCCTGGCCTCTGGGGGGCAGACTCACGAGATCGGATGGGACATGGTGACATTGATCACCAAATGCGCCCAGTTAGCGTGTGCAAGGGGATGGGGAATCGTGGTTCCGCAGAATTCACTCTCGAAATGGCTTCTCTGCTGACCTTATGCAGCCAGCCTAAAAGCCAGAACCGCGCCTCTGAAGGAAAGCCTGATTTAGCTCTCGATTGAGTTTTGCGCAATCCTGAAATGTAAATCTGGCGCGCAGAATTTCATTGTGTGCTTCAATTAATTTGTATTCTGGGTCATCTTCAGAGTGCCATGAACAGGGATTGGCTGCTTCGCTGAATTCAGTTCACGCGAGTAGACCGGAGAAAGCGCAGGATGAGTATGCGACGAATCGTACTGACGGGAGGAGCCGGATTCATCGGCTCGCATCTGGCGGAAGCTCTCCTGCGCCGGAGCACACAACTGACAATCGTGGATAACCTGGACGAATTCTATTTGCCAGAATGGAAAAGGAAAAATCTTGAAGAGATTCAGAGAGCGGGGCAGTTTGAATTCCGGGAGCAGGATATCCACGACTACGAAGCGATGCGTTCGGTCGTAAAGCAGGCCAAACCTGATGCCATCATCCACCTCGCAGCTCGTGCCGGAGTGAGGCCATCCATCGAATATCCGAGGCTATATGATGAAACCAACGTGAGCGGGACGCTGAACTTACTGGAAATCTGTCGAGAAGCAGGAATCAAGAAATTTGTCTTCGGCTCATCGAGTTCAGTCTATGGTGCGACCAGCGCAGCACCCTTTGCTGAGAAAGATGTGCATGGAAAGCCGATTTCCCCCTACGCAGCGAGCAAATTGTGCGGAGAAATGTATGGGTACACCTATGCACATTTATTCAGCATTTCGGTGGTGTGCCTGCGATTTTTCACGGTTTATGGCCCTCGCCAGCGGCCAGATCTGGCAATTTACAAATTCACGGAAAAATTAGAAAAGGGAGAGCCGATTCCGGTATTTGGCGATGGTTCTTCGGGACGAGATTATACGCACGTGGAAGACATCATTGACGGCGTGCTTTCTGCACTCGAATACGAACCGCAAACTCCCGAAGGAGTGCCCTTCGAGGTCTTCAATCTCGGCAACTCCCACCCTGTAAAACTGTCTGAGTTGCTGGCGATGTTGGAGAAAGCGACCGGGAAAAAGGTGATCCGCCAGCAAATGCCGCCTCAACCGGGCGATGTTCCCCTTACCTGGGCAGACATTTCAAAGGCAGAGAGATTCTTGGCTTACCATCCAAGAATTCGCCTGGAGGATGGACTCAGAGCGTTTGTAGGTTGGTATCGGGCGACGAGGGGAAATCAGGCAACTACGCCCTACCTGCGGACTTTTGAATGAGAGGCTGATGAAAGAAGCGCCGAAGAAGCATAGCTCCCTCTCGACCCAGGGACCAGTCTCGGAACCTGCAAATGCTAGATTCGCCTTGTCGGGCGCGCCTGGGTTAGGTGGTGGTGAGAAAGAAAGCAGAACATGAGGGTGTTAACATTCACCAGCCTATTCCCAAACAAGATCGAGCCGCTGCACGGAATCTTTATTGCGCAAAGAATTCAGCATTTTGCGAAACGTCCGGGCTGCGACGTTCGGGTCATTGCGCCCGTTACCTACTTTCCGCGCTGGTTAAAGTGGTCGCGTTGGAAAGCAATAGCACAGGTACCCCGAGCGGAAACCATCTATGGGCTTTCGGTGGATCATCCGCGATACTTCTTAGTACCTCGGATTTCCATGCCTTTCCATGGCCTCCTGATGTTTCTGGGAAGCGTCTTGCTAGCACGTAAACTACACAAAACAAATAGTTTCGACTGTATTGATGCGCATTTCGTTTACCCGGATGGCCTGGCCGCCGTACTTCTTGGAAAGGTGCTGGGAATTCCTGTCATCGTGTCGGCGCGCGGGACAGACGTCAATCTCTACCCTTCATTCCGGTTGGTGCGCCATCTCATCCGCTGGACCCTGAAAAAGGCTGCGGGGATCGTAGCTGTGTCGGCTTCCCTGAAGGAGATCATTGTGCAGCTCGGATTAACGCAAAGCGGAGTCAGGGTGATCGGGAACGGAATTGACACTACCAGATTCGCGCCCGTGGAATTAGGAGAGGCACGAACTCACCTGGGACTCCCGCAAAACAATCCAATAATCGTAAGCGTCGGGAGTTTGATTCCCCGGAAAGGCTATCAATTCTTGATTCCTGCCTTCGCTCAGATTGCTCTCCGATTCCCCAAGGCAGACTTGTATATTATCGGGGATGGAAAATATGGATCAGAGCTGAAGAGTTTAGCCAGCGAGAGCGGAGTCGGCGATCGGACACACTTCGTGGGCAACGTGCCGAACCAAGAACTGCGATATTGGTTCAGTGCCGCTTCGGTGAGTTGCTTGGTGAGTTCACGGGAAGGCTGGCCCAACGTCTTGCAAGAATCATTAGCCTGCGGCACTCCTGTTGTCGCGACGCGCCTCTGGGGAGCTCCAGAGATAGTTACCTCTAAGGAATTAGGTATTTTGGTAGATCAGGATATCCGGGCTATTGCAGCGGCATTGGAGAAAGCTCTGGAGCGCGCTTGGGATCGCGGGGCTATCGCCAGACACGCCAGCAAGCGAACCTGGGACGTCGTCGCCGCAGAGGTTGAAGAGTACCTTTCCTCCTGCATTTCAGAGCGGGGACTCCAGAAGGGTAAGGCAAGTGATGAAGGAATCGTTTTCCTCAAAAGGTGACAAATTTGCCGTGGACAAGGGATGAAGTGTCTGTAACGAGGAAAGGTCATTACTGTAAAATATTGATAATAAATGACATAAGTGTGAGAAAGACTCTCTAGCGATTCCGGGGGCGGCAGCGAGATTGCATCTTAAATCTACCGGAAATCCCAAATATGAAGGAAAAACAACAAAGCTTATGACGCGAAAGATAAGCGTTTTTGGTTTGGGCTACGTGGGGTCGGTCTCAGCGACTTGCCTTGCATCTCGAGGCAACTTCGTTCTTGGTGTGGACCTCAATCCGGACAAAGTCAGGGCCATGGATTCCGGACAGAGTCCCATCGTTGAGGAGGGCTTGGGAGAAATCCTGGCGCAAGCCAACAAAGCCTGTCACCTCCACGCAACGACCGATGCCGCGGCGGCGGTTCAGGGGACAGAGATCTCGTTTATTTGCGTTGGAACCCCCAGTCAGAGAAACGGTAAACTCGATCTTTCCGGCGTCCAGCGAGTCTGTCAAGACATCGGAAACGCCCTGCGGAAGAAGAACGAGTATCACTGGGTTGTTCTGCGGAGTACAGCGCTGCCCGGAACCACAGAAAATCTGGTAGTGCCGGCTCTCGAGCAAGCAAGCGGCAAAAAAGCGGGCAAGGACTTCGCGGTTTGCTATAACCCGGAGTTTCTTCGTGAAGGAACAGCAATCAAGGATTTCTTCAATCCGCCTTTTACCATTCTCGGCACTCAAGACTTTACTCGCCTCGAACCTCTGCGTGAGCTGTATTCCTGGGCGAGCTCCAAGAAATTTGAAACCTCGATAGCCACGGCGGAAATGGTCAAATACGTTTGCAACGCGTTTCACGCGGTGAAGGTCGGATTTGCCAATGAAGTGGGTGTACTGGCAAAACATTTGGGAGTCGATGCAGAAGCGGTGACTCAAATCTTCACTTCCGATACAACTCTGAATATCTCGCCCGCGTACCTGAGCCCGGGTTTCGCTTTCGGAGGATCTTGCCTGCCGAAAGACCTTCGGGCGCTGGTACACTCCGCAAGAGAAAACGATCTACGCATGCCCCTGCTGGAATCCATCCTGCCGAGCAACGCGGAACATATTGAACGTGTTGTTGAGAAAGTAATGCACTCTGGAAAGCGCAGAGTAGGTGTTCTTGGCTTGAGTTTCAAAGCCGGAACAGATGACTTGCGGGAGAGCCCTTTGGTTCACCTGGTGAAGCGGCTTCTTGGGGAAGGCTGCCAAATTCAGATTTGGGACAAGAATGTGATGCTTGGAAAACTTGTCGGCTCGAACCGCCAATTCATTGACGAATATATACCGCACATTGGAATGTTGCTGAAGGAAGACGTTAGTGATGTCGTGAGAGGAGCGGAGGTCATCCTCGTGGGGTCTCGGGCCGTGGACCGGGAAGTTCTGCTGGGCACTCTAAAACCAGACCAATTGGTCATCGATCTCGTTAATCTTGAGAAACTCCGTCGCCCGCAGGGTAATTGGGGCTACGAAGGCATCTGCTGGTAACCAGGGCAAAGGGCTGAGGGAATGAAGATTCTTTGGGTGAAGTCGGGCGGACTCGTCCCACTTAGCCACGGCGGCAGGATTCGCAGCTTTCATTTGGCGAAATCGCTCGCTCAGCGGAATGAACTGTCGCTGTTCACTTTTTACGAACCCACCGCTGACGATCCGCACCACGAACTCCGGGGTTTATTTTCAAAAGTCATTTGTGTGCCGTTGAGCATTCCGGAAAAGAAGAGCGGTGCGGAATACGTTGCATATGCTAGAAACCTCTTCTCAAGCCGCCCATACTCTGTCACGAAGTACTGTCAACCCCACGTCGCCGCTGCGCTCAGAGAACATTTGCAGCGGGAATCTTACGATGTGCTTATCTGCGACTTCCTGCTGACGGCTGGGGTTGTTCCCTGGGACATGCCGGGTCCTCGAGTGCTGTTTACACACAATGTTGAAGCCCAGATTTGGGAGCGCCACTTCCGAGTGGCTCGCAATCCAGTTTGGAAAGCAGTTTGTTACCGTGAATTTAAGATGATGGAACGGATGGAGCATCACTATCTGAAACGCGCCGACCATGTACTGGCCGTGTCGGATGCGGATGCATCCAACTTTGCGCGAGTCATTACGCCGTCTAAGATCTCAGTGATACCTACTGGCGTGGATGTGGACTTCTTCCAGCCAGAGCCCGGGAAGGAAGAACCACGCTCGCTTGTCTTCACCGGATCGATGGATTGGCTTGCCAATGAGGAAGGCATTTTTCATTTTGTTCAAAATATACTTCCCGTTGTGAGGCGCGAAATTCCAGAAGTGACCCTCTGGGTCGTTGGCAGAAACCCAACTCAGAGGCTGCGAAGGCTTGCGGAATCCGATCCATCAATAAAAGTCACGGGGTCGGTCCCCGACATTCGGCCTTACATTGCAAAGGGCACCTTATATATCGTGCCCCTTCTGGTTGGGGGAGGCACCCGGATCAAGATCTATGAGGCCATGGCGATGGGAAAGCCTGTCTTATCAACTTCGATTGGGGCTGAAGGACTTCCCGTCAACCCAGAGCGAGACATCATCCTGGCAGATACAAACGAGGATTTTGCGCGCCGGGCGATCGCTTTGCTGCGGGACGCGCAAAGCCAAACTGCTCTGGGAGAGTCGGCACGGCTATTGGTCGAAACCAACTATAGTTGGGGCGTCGCCGGGAAGAAATTAAATGAAGTGCTAGAGGATGTTGCACGCCGGCATTCGGCGCAGAAGCAAAACAGGGTGTCCGCGGCCGCGGCTGAGACTACCACCATTCAAGGACATTAGGTCACGCTCAAACGTCGCTCGGCTTCAATCGTTCGCGGAGCAAAGCCAGTTCGCTGACTGAAGGACAGATCGGCTGCCCACTTTTCAGTCAGTTCTTACCTTCTTTCTTGCTGCTATCGTGATCTTCAGCAAGCGGCTCCACTTTTCTCCCCACAGCAACCTTCAACGATTTGTCGATTGGATCTGTGTAGGCGATGTAGAGGATATTCTGTGTCGAATCAATCGTCATGGCACTGAACCGCGAACTCGACAATCCGTTCCTGGCAATGACTTCGACCCTCCATGCCGTTCCATCCCAATATGCATGCTTGAGGACGCCGAAATCCTCGTAGCTAACGTGGAGGATTCCATCGCGGTCCACAAGGATCGAACTACGATAGTCAGTGGCGGCTCCCGTGGGAGTGATGCGGTCCACGACCTCGACCTTCCAAGAGTTTTCGTCCTTCCAAGCATGACGAAGCTCGCTATCCGAATAGTAAACGACGTGGATGAATCCCTTCGCGTCCATCACCACCGAACTTCCCATGCCAAGGCTGTAATCAGTCCCGTGAGCGCCGCGAGAGTCTACCACACTGATGGCCCATTCCGTTCCGTTCCAGCGGCCAATCTTCATTAACCCCTTCACGAAAGCGTCGTAACTGATGATCGGGTTCCCTTGAGAATCCAAAATCATGGAATTCCACTTGCCTGTTTGCATGTCGTAATCGACAGTGCGCATCATCCAGGCGCCTTCTCGCAACTCAGCGTAGCGGAGATGGGCATACATGTGTTCACCGGAAACGAGACGATACCAGGATAATCGCGGAGTACCATCTGAGGAGATGGCCACGGAACACGCCAGGGGAACTGCATTTGTATCTTCGGGCGCTATCTCCTGAGAGGTCCAATTCTTGCCATCGTAATGAAAATAGCGAAGGGGCAAGCTCAGGTATGTGGAGCAGATATGGGGGTTGTTTTGTGCATCCACTTTGAGATTTGTATAGGCGACACCGCCGCCCAGAACCATGGCAAACCATTTGGAATTTGGTCCGGCAGGCCGGAAAGCATACTTCAATCCGCCCTCCGCAGCCCCATAACTCATATGGACATTGCCCTCAGCGTCGGCTGCCAGAGACATGGAACGTCCGGAGGTGTCAGCAACTTCCTTGGTCCAAACCCATTTTTGTTCACCCCCATCAATACGGGAATTTATGACCAAGAACGCAAGCACTGCGCAGCTGATTCCGAGGCCAAACCGGTGGAGTAGGCGGGTGGAGCGACAAGACGGTCGCAAAACCATTTGGCGAGTCAGACAGAAAAACCTTTGACCCAACATTGCTGCGCTCACCTCACCAGTTCTGGGGACCCGGCTTCGACAAGTTCGCCCTCAGATAACTCAACGGAGACATTCTGTCGCACAAGAACCATCTCTTTCACCATCAGAATTTTCAAAATCGCCACTGTGGCAATTACCTGGTAGAAAAAGTCGAAATTCGCCAGCTCCAGAAACGCGCCGCTGATCATGAAGGCTAGCAGGCTAACCTCCAGCATCTCCGAATAGGGGACTATCCAGCTGACCGCGGCGACCCTTTGGGCTCGCTTTCGCAGAAAGTACAAACCTAAAAGTGACGATCCAAGGAGAAGTAGGAACAAGGCAAGACCAACGAATCCATGTTCCCCGAGTGTTTGAAAATAAATGCTGTGCGGTCCGGCAAATTCCAATTGCGGAGTAAATCGCTCGTAAAGCTCGGGTATGAATGTTTTCATTCCACCGCCCGTGAGCGGGTAATGCTTAGCAAGTTCGAAAGCGTATCTCCAGGCGTTCAGCCGAAGTTCGGCTGAATTGTCCAAATGCCCGTGCGCGAAATTGGACATTCGGTCCATCCACTTTCCCGGAGCAAAAGTCAGTACCGCCCACGCCAGCACCAGAGATGCAAAACCTGCAAGCACTCGGTGCTTTGATTTCCAGGCCAAGAATGAGAGCACGACCGCCAAGCCCAGCAATGCCCCTCGGGAATAAGTTAAAAGGACCGCCGGAATTCCAGCGAAGAAGCACGCATACAAGATGCGGCGAACCCACTTGTTCTGTTCGCTTCGAGCAAGAAAATAGAACATCGGAAGCGTCATGTTTATCGCGAGACCGAAAGCGTTATTGTCCGCGATGAAGGAGTCAGGTGGACCATAGACGCGGAATTCACCGCTTGTCCGCGTGCCAAACATTGCCCCCTTTAATGCAAAGAAGCCAAAGCTGAACGTCGTCACCAGATACAGATATCGGAGCTTTTCCTTTGAGGTGACCAGATAGATTGTAATAAAAGTCATCAAAAGAATTTTGGTAACTCTGTTCAATTCGGTCCAACTATCGGCGGCATGGATGGAGAGAACTGGATCCGTCGACGCATGCCACGTGGTGACAACAAACCAGATCCACATCAGAAGTAAAAGGACGGTTTGCGTGTTGAAGAGTCTGCGATTTGTATCTTTCGTGAAAGGCAGCCCGGCGATGGTGGCCCCGCCGATGAGCATGGCGACCGGAAAATTGTAGGCGATGCCCCAGCCAAACCGATGAGGATTAAAATACGCGATCCAGGTCCACATCAGAACGCCAAAATATGGCCGGAAAAAGCAGAGCGGAGCGGCACCGAGAATCACCGCGAGGATGATGACGTCACGCATCTCGCGCCTCGGAAGTCTCGTGTGCTGGGGTCGGGCGAGAAGCATTCTGGAGACTGCGTCCCTTCAGAGGAGCTTCCTCATGTTGCCCGAATTGGGAAGAGAACAGATGCTGATTGAGCAGCAGGGCGAATTGGGCCAAGGTGTGTTGTTCGTCCACCTGTACACGATGCAGAGAAAACGGATTTGACCGCCTTGTGTTGGCTCCTGAAACCGTAGTCACTCCTGAGCGGTAACCCAAGTCGTCTAGGAGCCCCAAGGCGGCACTCCCACAATCTTCGGAATGGCCAAAAGGGAACGCAAAGTCAAGCACCGGACACGTAAGCTTCTTTTCGAGCCTTTTCTTGGAGTCCTCCAGTTCGTTCTTCATTTCGGTCTCTGAGAGGCGACTTACCACAGGATGTGAAACGGTATGGGAACCGATACTCACGCCGGCGCTCTGCATGGCGTGCACTTGCTCCCAGGTTAGGATCTTCTCCTGAAGGTGCTTTTGCGGAAGTGGAATTCGTCTTTCGATTTCGGAACAGATTTCTTTGCGTCGATCGTTCGAAGCAGCACGCAGATGCCGCACAATTTCAAGGGCCGAGTAAAACCTCCGCTCTGGTGTGAAGAGCTCGAAGCAGTGTCTGCAGTCAAGATCGATTTCGAACTGACTCTCAGGAACGACTTGAAGCGCCAGGAAGATGCGGTCATACCAACTAACCTCGCCGGTCTCCATTGAGTCCCAAATAAGATAAACAGTCGCAGGGATGCTGTACCTTCGAAGAATCGGGAAGGCATGGGTGTAAACGTCCCTGTAACCATCGTCAAATGTGATCGCCACGCAAGGCTCGGAATCTTGAGGATCCCGCAAAGTGCGAAGACCCACTTCAAGCGAGACAACACGATAATTCTTTCTCAAATGTCTCATTTGGGCTTCGAAGAGCTCAGGAGAGAGTTGCGTATACAATGGAACGCCGCCCAAGCCAACGCGGTGATAGCAAAGTATTAGGAATTTCGGACCATGAACGCGGCGCAATTGGATGGCTTTCCTCGTTCGGCTCAGCTCCAGTCCTTGGGTTTTGAAAAATTCCGCCGCCAGTCGCAACGCGCCCGAATAGTACAGCCCGGAGGCCATTCTTCGCCGCCAATCAAACGGGCTTGCGTGCCCTCGAAGATGGTCTAGGAACAAACTACCTGGGTCAGGGAGAGCAGGCGTTTCTTCTGCTGCGTTCAGGAGTCTACTTGGCATGTCCCGCTTCCGAAGGCGGATCGAAATGGTACCGGTGCCACAATTCGAGGGCCACAAGATACCAGACGACTTCGCCGTAATAGCCTGTATGCGATTCACGGTGCTGGCGAAGTAACCGATCCAGAAAACCCGTTCGAAAGTATCCGCGTTGCCGCGTGCGCGAATCGTGGAGTAGGTCAGCGGTAAACTCGCTCAATTGGGGATCCTGGATCAACCACCGACTCAATGGAACACCAAAGCCGTGCTTCTTCTTATAGAGTACCTCGCGGGGCAAAATACCTTGCATGGCTTTCTTGAAGACGTAGCGCTTTTCGAACCCTCGCAGCTTCAATGAGCTTGGGATACGCGCGGACATCTCGGCCAATCGAAAATCGAGCAATGGATATCGAACGCGCACACCTGCAAGCTCGGCAGTCCCTGAAACCTTCCGCAGATCGTTGTCCGCCAGGATCATCTTAACGTCGAGATAAAGAAGCCGATTCAATTCGCTTCTTGCCCGGGCCGAGTGAAAATGCTGATCGGCGATAGACATCCAGGTTTGGGGTGGAGACTGCCTGAGAAATTCGGGTTCGAAAACTTCTAACGGATCCGCGCTTAGGAAGAGACCGTAGGAAAAGATTCGGCGTGGGTTTGGTATCTCTGCACGGTGGACATAACGGACGGGCAGGCTAAGGACGCCGTCTCTTTCGGGTAGCAGGCCCAGCAATGGCCTTAGGACGCCATGTCGAAACCACTGGGGAACTGCCTGGTATAGTGAGAATCGTTTGTCGTCAGCGTAGCGGGAGTTGCCTGCAAAAAGCTCGTCCCCGCCGTCCCCCGCAAGGAGTGTGTCTACACCCGCCTCATGAGCCATGGCAGCGCAATAGTAGCTGCCGAACGCGGAGGAATTCGCAAACGGCTCCTCGTAGTATTGAGCAATCTTATGCAGGGCTTCGAACGCATCCTTTGGTCCAAGCATTCGAGTATGCTGGCTGGTCCGGAAGCGGTTGGCGGTAGTGGCGGCAAAACTGGCCTCGCTATATTCCGCTTCAGAGAAGAATATCGAGAAGGATTCTACCGGCGAATGCCGCTCGTTCATGAATGCAACAACGCTGCTGCTGTCGGTTCCGCCGCTCAGGTAAGCACCAGTTCGCTTTGGCTCACAGCCTTCCAAGTGCAAGTGCACCGCGGACCGCATCTCTTCTCGAACTCTCTCTGCCCAGTAGGAGACGCTGGCATTAGAATCCTCTTTGTACTCGAGATCCCAATAGCGGTTTTGAGTAATTCTACCATTCTCGTAAACCAACACTGTTGCTGGTGGGAGCTTCTCCACGCCCTTATAGATCGTTAGGGGGTGAGGCACCACAGAAAAAGTCAAATACTGGGTGATTGCTGCCGCATTAATTTCCTTACGCTGGGCACTGGCGCACCGAATCGCACCGAGGTGGGTACCAAATAGCAAGCGGTCCGCTTCGCGTGCCCAGTACAAACTCTTCACGCCCAAACGATCGCATGCGAGAACAAGTCGCTGGGCCTTCTCATCCCAGAGCGCGAAAGCGAAGGTTCCAT
>Ga0187817_10000301_pt1 | contig 20111 bp, 10 predicted proteins | sample NC_wetland_sal_i_17_FD_132431 | JGI IMG/M metagenome (GOLD analysis project Ga0187817, IMG submission 132431) | Wetland sediment microbial communities from Neuse River Estuary, North Carolina, USA - SO4_2 | ecosystem: Environmental > Aquatic > Freshwater > Wetlands > Sediment | place: USA... | reverse complement strand
TTCCCAGTACCTCATCCCGTGGGACAAGCACGATTTTGGTCCGCGGCTCGGCTTCGCCTATAACATTCGACAGAAGACCGTGATCCGCGGTGCGTATGGCATTTTCTATGGCGGCGAGGAACAGCAGGGCGGAAATCCCAACCGCGGCGAGTCGGCGCCGTTCAACGAGTCTCCGCAACTGAACCGGCCTGCCGGCGTCAGCGAATTCTCGCCCGATCCGTACTTTGCCAACGGAGCGGCCACCGGCGGAGTCAGCGTTGGGTATCCGCTTACAGTGTTCACCACATATCCCGTTAGTTCTCTTCAGTTCCGCGAAGTGGCGAACGACTTCGTAAACCCGATGGTGCAGAAGTGGAATCTCACGGTTCAGGAGGATTTGGGGCACCAGATGTCCCTCGAAGTGGGTTACCAGGGCAACCACTCGTCGCACCAGCTCTTTCAGCCGGATTTCAACCCCTGCCCCAATTTTGCGACGCTGAATCCGTCCATCAACTGTAACTCGCTGCGAACGTATCCGGATATCGGCAGTATTTCGGGGACATCCAGCTTCGGCTTCGGCAACTATAACGCCATGACCGTGAAACTGGAGAGACGCATGTCGAAGGGGCTGGAGTTCATCGCCTCCTACACTTATGGCCATGCTCTTGCGAACACCGGCACCACACTCAGCGGTTCGAACAATTTCCAGACCAAAAGCAACCTCGATTACAACCTGGACTATTCGAGCGCGGCGTGGGACATCCGCCATAACTTCACCACCGGTTTTGTGTACGACCTCCCGTTCGGCCGAGGCAAGCAGTTCGGCTCCAGTATGAACAGGGCTGCAGACGCGCTGGTGGGCGGGTGGCAGCTGAATGGCATTCTCACCCTGCACACCGGCCAGCCCTACACGGTGAGCGCCGGCGGCTGCCAGGGCGTGTGGGCGGGATGCTTCCCCGATCTGGTTTCCGGCGCCAATCCCAATGCCGCGCCGTCCGGCGGGCGGACTCCATCGGAATGGTTCAACACGGCGAACTTCACGGCGCCCGCTGGGCTGACACAGGGCAATCTCGGCGACAACACGAACTATGGACCACCCCTACGGAATCTGGACCTCTCCATTTTCAAAGACTTTGCGTTTACGGAGCGATACCGATTGCAATTCCGAACGGAAATTTTCAACTTCACCAATACACCGCAGTTCAATTTCCCGGATAGTGGATTCGGTGACGCCAATTTCGGCAGGATAACCAGCACGTTGTCGGGAACCGAACGGCACATTCAGTTCGCTTTGAAATTCCTGTTCTGACGGATAGGGCAGGCGCGCCAGCCGGCGCTTTACAATAAGTTTGTGGCATTTCCGATGGGGCGCCGCGAGTTTCTCGCGGCGCTCACTTCTTTAGGGCTTCTTCCTTCCGAAAGCTCGGGCGCGAGCCGGTACCCGGTCCATTTCCGAAAAGCGAATCCCTACGACCACGTCCTGGCCTATATTGAGCCGGGCAGCGACGAGTTTCCCTTCGAAAAAGAAGCGCAGGAGATTGAAGGGCGGCTGGCGGCGATGTTGCGGGGCGAGGCGCTGCCGCTGGCCAGCGATTTTGCGGGGGGTGTGCCGCTGGCGCGGCGGTACATTCCGGTGGGTGAAGGCGTGGCCGAGGCGGAGTTCGGCGCGGAGACGGATTTTCAGAAGTGGATTGGATCGCTGGGGCGGGTCCGGCGGGCGCGCTTTTTCGTTTTGCCGGGCAACGTCGTTCGGTATGAGATTGCGAGCGATGGAGCGTATCGGGTTGGTCTGTGGAGGCAGGTATGGAAGGACGGGCGGCTGCGGGAGTCCCGACCGCTCAGCGAGACGCTGGCCACGGCGAAAACGCCGCTATTCGAAGACATCACGGGATATTCGTTCCGGGGCGTCGGTTCGTTCCATGAGCAGTTGCTGAAGGGCAATGTGTGGTGGAGGTCGCGGCTGGATTCCGCGACGGGAATCGACATCTACGGGAACAATGGCGTTGCTGTGGGCGATATCGATAACGACGGCTGGGACGAAATTTATGTCTGCCAGCCGGGAGGGTTGCCGAACCGGCTGTACAAGAACCGCGGCGATGGCACACTCACCGAGATTACCGAAAGAGCCGGCGTGGGCATTCTGGACGACACCACGTGCGCGCTGTTTGCGGATTTCCGCAACATTGGGCATCAGGACCTGGTGGTTTTGGGAAGCGGCGGGCCGCTACTCTTTCTCAACAAGGGCGACGGCACGTTCGCGCACGCGCCGGACGCATTCCATTTCCGGACCGCGCGGCAAGGCTCGTTCACCGGAATGGCTGCGGCAGATTACGATCGCGACGGGCGCCTGGATCTGTATCTCTGCACTTACATCTATTTCCAGAGCGAAGACCAGTACCGTTACGCCATCCCATATCATGACGCGCGCAACGGCCCGCCCAATTATCTGTTTCGCAACCAGCTTTCCGAAAGCGGCGGATCTTTTCTGGACGTCACCGAAGAAACGGGAATGAACCACAACAACAATCGCTTCAGCTTTGCGCCGGCCTGGTGCGATTTCGATGGCGACGGCTGGCCGGATCTGTATGTGGCCAACGATTTCGGAAGGAGCAATCTGTACCGGAACCGGCAGGGAAAGTTTCGCGACGAAGCGGCGGAGGCGGGCGTGGAAAACATGGGCCCGGGCATGAGCGCGGCGTGGTTCGATTATGACGGCGATGGCCGGCCCGATCTGTACGTGTCCAATATGTGGACGGAGGCTGGACAGAGGGTCGTCAGCGATCCTGCGTTTCGGCCGGGCCGCGAGCTGAAGGCGGCTTACCTTGGCCACACCAAGGGAAATTCGCTGTATCGGAATCTGGGCGACGGGCGCTTTGCGGAAACAGACAGCCGGGAAGGCGTCACCATGGGACGGTGGGCATGGTGCGCGGACGGGCTGGACTTCGACAATGATGGGACGCCCGAGATCTTTATCACCACGGGGATGCTGACGAACCCGTCGGAAAAGGATGTGAACAGCTTTTTCTGGCGGCAGGTGGTGGCCAAATCGCCGGTGACCGAGACGCGGGCTCCGGAGTATGAAGATGGCTGGAACGCGATTAACCAGCTTATTCGTGAGGAGTACAGTTGGTGCGGCCATGAGCCCAACGTTTTCTATAAGCGAGTGACGCCCGCGGACGGCGGCGCGGCGAAGTTTTATGATTTCTCCGGCGTCAGCGGACTGGATTTCGCCGACGATTCCCGCGCGTTTGCAGCCACCGATATCGACGGTGACGGCAATCTGGATATCGTGCTGAAGAGCCGGCTGGCGCCGCAGGTGCGGGTGCTGCGGAACCACTGCGGCGTGGGAAAACGGTCGATCGCGGTGCGGCTGAAGGGAACGAAGTCCAACCGGGATGGGATCGGCGCGCGGGTGGAGGTCGCCGGCCGAGTTCAGTACCTGAATGCGGGAAGCGGGTACCTGTCGCAGCACTCCAAGCAATTGCATTTTGGTTTGGGGGAAGCCGGTGAGGCGGCGGTCAAGATCACTTGGCCTTCAGGTGAGAAGCAGGAGTTCGCCGGACTGCGCGCGGGCTTTCGATACGAAATCGAGGAAGGGTCGGAGAAAGTGAAAGCGACGCCGTTCCGCGAGCGAACGAGCATTGCGGCCGTTCCGGTTCAGCCCGTGAACCAACCGGAATTCGCGGCAACGTGGCTGCACGATCCGGTGCCGTTGCCGGAGACGCGCAAGGGACCGGGATTTTTGCTGCTGACGGCCGGGAGCGTTCCGCCACTGCCCGCTTCCGTTCCGCTAGAAGTGGTGGATGTGGCCCGAGCTCCGCAGGATCTGGCCGCGCAGTATTCCGTCTTCCGCCGGTACTTGTTTGAACTGCGGACGGATCTGGAACTGCCGCTGTTGTTGCTGATCGATGACCGGAGCCGCGCGCACAAGATCTATGCGGAAGTTCCCGCAGCCAGCGTGCTCGAAGCGGATTTGAAAGCGATGCGCTCCGGGCGGAGCACGGAACTCTCGCTGCCCTTTCCGGGTCGATATTATTCGCCGCCGCTCCGGAACTACTTTAAGCTGGGCGCGGCATTTTACTGGGCGGGATATCCGGACCAGGCCATTCCGTATCTGGACGAGACCGTGCGCAATGCGCCCGGCAACTGGAAGGCGCTGCTCGCGCTAGGACGGATTCACTACGAGGCGGAGCGATGGAGGCCGGCGCTGGAGAATTTCCAGAAGGTGCTGGCCCTCCGGGCCAATTATGCGGACGCGCTGCTGGGAGCGGGCGAAGTCGCGGTGAAATTGAGTGAATGGCCGGCTGCGGAGAAGTATCTTCGCCAGGCAATCGAAGCGGATCCCAAGAGCGCGGATGCAGCCAATGAGCTGGGGCTGGTTTGCGCGAACCAGAATCGCAGCGCGGAGGCGAAGCAGTGGTTTGAGAGGGCCATCGCCATTCATCGCGGCCACACGGGGGCCATCAACAATCTGGGGGTGCTATACGCGGAACTGGGCCAATCGAACGACGCGATCGCGGCTTTCCGGTACGGGATTGAAGTTGCGCCCGAAGATGATGAGCTATACCTGAACCTGGGCCGGCTGTACGTGCAGATGGGCGACCGGGAAAAGGCTCGGGATCTGATGCGGGAGCTGTTAGCGAAGAAACCTGGCGACGCGATGGCAACGCACGCGCTGCGGGAATTGGATTCGCGGTAATGGCCGTTTTATGGCTGGTCCTGCTGCTGGCGCAGGCGCCTTCGTATGACGCGGCATTGCGGGCGGGCCTGGAGGCGCTACAGCGGAACGATTTTGCGGCCGCTCGCCGTTCGTTCGAGAAGGCGGCGAAGATCGAACCGGATCAGCCTCAGGTGTGGCTGGGGCTGGCGCACACGTATTGGAAACTGCACGAACCGAAGATGGCTGAATCGGCCGCCGTGAAAGCCGGGCAGCTTGCATCCGGGAATCCCGTGGTTCTCGGAGGGCTGAGCATTTTCTATTCCGAGAGCGGCAATTACGAGAAGGCGGCGGAGTATGCTGCGGCGTACGCGTCAAGCGGACACTCGGATGCGGGTGCGTACGCGCGCGCCATCCAGCTTTACCTGCAGGCAGGCAAGCCCAAGCCCGCTATCGATCTCGCACGGTCTGCGCTGGCAGCGGAGGATCGCGCCGACGTGAGATATCTGCTTGGAAAGGCATACGAGATGGACCGCCGGCCGGCGGATGCGTTCCGCGAGATGCGCCAGGCCATCAAGTTGAATCCCTACGAAGAATCTTACCGTTCCGAACTGGCGCGCGCTCTGCTCGAACACAACAACGCCCCGGAGGCGATCCAGGTGCTCGAGGAAGCGAAGAGCGTATTCGCACGGAGCGCGCAGATCGAACTGACGCTGGGCGTGGCGTATTACAGCATGCGGCGTTTTCCCGACGCCGTGGATGCTTTTTTGCGGACGATTGCTATTGACCCCGACGTCGAGCAGCCTTACGTTTTTCTGGGTCGTATGCTGGAGCAGACTGGTGCCAAACTGCCGGAGGTGACGGCGGCGTTTTACGCACTGGTCGCGGCGAATCCAAAAAACTACATGGCGAATTTCCTATACGGCAAGGCTTTGGCATTCGGCGGCAAGCGCGAGGAGGCTGAAGCATGGTTCCAGAAGTCGATCGGAGAGAACGAGAAGTTTTGGGAGTCGCATTTTGAGCTGGGGGCGGTGCTTGAAGCCAAGCGGGATTTGACTGGCGCCGCGAAGGAGTTCAGCCGGGCGGCGGAACTGAATCCGAAGAGCGCGGCGGTGCACTACCGGCTGGCCCGCATCTACGACAGGCTGGGCAAAACCGAGGAAGCTAAAATCGAGCACGCGCTCCACGAGAAGCTCACGCAGGAGGAAAACGCGTTTATCCGCCGGCAGGGGGGAGGGATGGAGGGGCTGGAGGGGTCAAGGTAGGTGCCAGGTTTCAGGTGTCAGGTGCCAGCACCCGTACCAACCGAGCGGATATGATGAAGCTGGAGTCTGTTATGCCGACTACGGAACTCGTCGCACCGACCGAAATTCACGCGGCGCGCGGCACGAAGCTTCGCTGCAAGGGCTGGAAGCAGGAAGCGGCGCTGCGGATGCTCATGAACAATCTGGATCCCGAAGTCGCGGAGCGGCCGCAGGATTTGGTGGTTTACGGCGGGGCAGGGAAGGCCGCGCGCGATTGGGCAGCGTATCACGCCATCGTGCGGGAACTGGAAGCGCTGGAGAACGACGAGACACTGCTGGTGCAATCGGGCAAGCCGGTGGGTGTGTTTCGCACGCACGAGGAAGCGCCGCGTGTGCTGATCGCCAACGCGAACCTGGTGGGCCACTGGTCGAACTGGGACGAGTTCCGCAGGCTGGAACAGCTCGGGCTGATCATGTACGGGCAAATGACGGCGGGGAGCTGGATCTACATCGGCTCACAGGGCATCCTGCAAGGCACGTATGAAACTTTCGCATCCGCGGGGCGGAAACATTTCGGGGGATCGCTCGCGGGAAAGCTGGTGGTGACCGGGGGAATGGGCGGCATGGGAGGCGCGCAGCCGCTCGCGGCCACCATGAATGGCGCGGCGTTTCTGTGCGTGGAAGTGGACGCGAAGCGCATCGAGCGGCGGATCGAGACCGGCTACTGCGACCGGATGACCCGCGACCTGGATGAAGCGCTGAGCATGTTACGCGAAGCTGTGGGGCGGAAGCAGGCTCTTTCGGTGGGACTGGTGGGCAACTGCGCCGAAGTTTTGCCCGAGCTAGTGCGCCGCGACATGGTTCCGGATCTGCTGACCGATCAGACCAGCGCGCACGACCCTTTGAACGGCTACATTCCCGCCGGGTATTCGGTTGCAGAGGCGGCGAAACTGCGGGCCTCGGATCCCAAGCAGTATATCGACCGGGCGCTCGACTCGATCGCCACGCACGTGCGCGCCATGCTGGAATTGCAGCGCCGTGGCGCTATTGCGTTCGACTATGGAAACAATATCCGGCGCATGGCCGCGGATCGCGGCGTGAGTGACGCGTTTCGGATTCCCGGTTTTGTGCCTGAGTACATCCGGCCGCTGTTCGGCGAAGGCCGCGGGCCGTTCCGCTGGGTGGCGCTTTCGGGCGATCCCGCGGACATCGCCGCCACCGACGAACTGGTGTGCCGGCTCTTCTCGGATAACGCGAGCTTGACGCGATGGATTTCGCTCGCCCGTGAACGCGTGCACTTCCAAGGCTTGCCGGCGCGCATCTGCTGGCTGGGTTATGGAGAGCGGGCGCGATTTGCTCTGGAGATGAATCGCATGGTGGCGGATGGGAGGCTGAAGGCTCCGATCGTCATCGGGCGAGATCATCTGGATTGCGGATCGGTGGCTTCGCCTTATCGCGAAACGGAAGCCATGCCCGACGGTAGCGACGCGATTGCCGATTGGCCCATTCTCAATGCGCTGCTGAACACCGCTGCGGGCGCGAGCTGGGTTTCGGTGCACAACGGCGGCGGCGTGGGCATCGGCTATTCGTTGCACGCCGGGCAGGTCACGGTGGCGGACGGAACGGCGAGCGGCGCACGCTGCCTGGAGCGGGTGCTGACCTGTGACCCCGGTATCGGCGTCCTGCGCCATGCGGACGCGGGTTATGAGCCGGCCGTGCGATTTGCCGCGAGCGCCGGGCTGCGAGTGCCTATCAAAGAATCCCCCAAGACATGAGCGAACCTCTGTTGATCCGGCACGCCGGCCAACTGGTGACCCTGCGCGGTCCCGAAGGCCCGCGGCGTGGCGCGGCGCTGGGTGACCTGGGCCTCATTCAGGACGGCGCCGTGTTGATGCGCGACGGGCTGATTGAAGCGGCGGGCCCGTCGAATGAAGTCGAGACGCTCGCCCGCGAAACCGGCCACGTGGTGGAATTGGACGCCGAAGGGCGCGTGGTGATGCCAGGCTTTGTGGACAGCCACACGCACCTGGCATTCGGCCGGCCCAGGCTCGTCGACTATGAGATGCGCATTCGCGGCGCGGACTATCACCAGATCGCCGAGGCCGGCGGCGGCATCCTCTCCAGTGTCAAGGCGGTCCGCGGTGCGGCGCCGGAAGACCTGGAAACACAGGCGAGGCGCGCCGTTCATCAGTGCGCACGGCACGGCACCACCACAGTCGAAGCGAAATCGGGCTACGGTCTGGACGAGAACGGCGAGCTGAAGACCCTGGTGGTGCTGGCGGCGATCGACGGCCAGCCGCTGGACATCGTTTCCACGTATCTCGGCGCGCATTTCATTCCTCCCGAATATCAGAAGACCCCGGACGTTTATGTCGATTGGATGTGCCAGGAGATGATGCCGCGCATTAAGCGGCAGAAGCTAGCCGGGTTCGCTGACGTTTACTGCGATCGCGGCGCATTTACCCTCGAGCAGGCAAGGCGCTACCTCTCGGCGGCCGCCGCACTGGGCTTTGAGCTGAAGATTCATGCCGAGCAGTTTACACACAGCGGGGCGGCACGGCTTGCCGTCGAGCTGGGGGCTGCGAGCGCGGACCATCTTGAACAGGCCGATTCTGAAGATGCGGCGATCCTGGGCCGCTCTTCCACCGTGGCCACACTGCTGCCCGGCTCTGTTTTCCATCTCGGCCTGGACCGGTATGCTCCAGCGCGCACGCTGATCGAGAACGGCGCCGCGGTGGCGCTGGCGACGGATTTCAACCCCGGCACGAGCCCGACATGCAGCATGCCCATGGTGCTCTCGCTGGCCTGTACGTTCATGCGCATGTCGCCCGCCGAGGCCATATCGGCCGCCACCATCAACGGCGCGCACGCAGTCCGGCGGGCACACCGTGTGGGCTCGCTCGAGCCGGGAAAACAAGGGGATGTACTGGTGATCAACGCCACGGACTATCGCGAGATCCCTTACCATTTCGGCGTCAACCAGGTGGCGATGACGATTAAGCGCGGCGCCGTGATCTACCAGCAAGGCGAAGTCGTGAACCACACGGCAAAGGAGAACGCGGCAGATGCCCGATGATGCCAACTGGCCGAGGGCCAGCGCGTGGCTGGGTGGAGAGCACGCCGCCGATCCGGAGTGCCGGCTGGCGGTTCTGGGTGCGCCGATTCATCTGGGCTCCATTAGTCCGGGCGAAGCGCATCTGGCGCCGGCCGCAGTGCGGTCGGTCCTCCGGCGGCTGAGTACCTATGATCTGGAGTTCGATCGCGACCTCAGCCGGGTTGCGGCCGCAGATCTCGGGGATCTGCCTTTGGTGGACATGCGGCCTGCCGATGCGCTCGAACCCATCGCCAGCGCCGTGCGGAATGCTCTTGCTGGAGCGGACGCACTGGTGCTGTTGGGCGGGAATAACAGCATTACACGGCCCGGGTGCCATGGAATCTCAGCGGGACTCGAGCGCGCGGGACTGCTGACGCTCGACGCGCACCTGGACCTTCGCGACTTGAGCCCCGAACTCACCAACGGCAATCCGGTCCGCGCGCTGCTGGCGGATGGCCTGCCTGGTGAGCAGATCGTGCAGGTGGGCATCCAACCCTTCGCAAACTCGCGCGCTTATTACCAGGTTGCGGGCGAGGCCGGGATCAGAGTCATTCCAGTGGCGGAGGTACGGAACATGGGGATCGAGAGGGCGGTCGAAGCCGCTCTCGATTCTCTGGACCAGCAGGTGGATGTCATCTATGTCGATCTCGACCTGGATGTGCTGGACCGCGTGTTTGCGCCTGCCACGCCAGGCTCACGCGCCGGAGGACTCACGCCGGCGGATTTGCGCAGCGCGGCGCGAATGTGCGGCGCGCATCCCAAGGTTCGAGTGATGGACCTGGTGGAGATGGATCCGTCAAAAGATGTGGCCGAGGTCACGGCGTTCGCCGCGGCCCTCTGCCTGCTTTCGTTTGCGTCCGGCCTGCTGGGGAGGTTTGCGAGGTAAGCGGCGCCGTTGCGGATTTATTTGCCGTGGATGACGTCGTCCACCGACGGAAGTTTCGAAGCATCCCACCCGCCGCCCAGAGCCTGAACTAGGCCCACGCTGGCCACCATGCGGCGAGTGAGAAGGTTGACGGCGGCGGTTTCGTTCTGGAGGGCGATGGTCTGCGACGTGATCACCTGCAGGTAGCTGACGGTTCCCGCTTTGTACTGGTAGGTAGAAAGCTGTAGCGCCTCCTCGGCTGCCTGGACTGCGGCGTTCTGCGCGTGCCCTTCCTGGGCGAGAACCCGCAAAGCCGCCAGGTTGTCCTCCACCTGCTGAAAGGCGGTGAGAACGGTTTGCCGGTAGTCAGCAAGAGTGACATCGAATGCATCCCGGGCCTGGGCGGTCTGCGCGTGGCGGCGGCCGGCATCGAAGAGGGTTTCCGCCATTTGGGGGCCAACCGACCACAGGCGGCTAGGCCAGGTGAACCAGTTCAAGAAGCTGGAGCTTTCAAGCCCCGCGGATGCATTGAGCACCAGCGTTGGAAAATACGCGGCGCGGGCCAGGCCGATCTGCTCATTCGCCGCAGCCATCTGCCGCTCGGCCGCGGCAATGTCCGGACGCCGTTCCAGCAGCATGGACGGAACCCCCGGAGGCGTCTGCGGGGGCTCGGGTTTGAGCACCGCGCGCGGGATGGAGAATTCCGAGGGCGGTTTCCCGATCAGGATGGCGATGGCATGCTCGAACTGGGCACGCGCCACGCCCAGGTCGATGAGTTGGGTGCGCGCCGTTTCCAATTGTGCCTGTGCCTGAGCGACGTCCACGCCGGAGGCGACCCCGGACCTCAAGCGGTTTTGCGTCAATTCCAGATATTCCTGATACGATTTGACGGTTCGATTCAGCAAGTCTTCGGCGCTATCGTTGCCGTGCAACTGGAAGTAATCGAGTGCCAGCTCCGCCTGGAAAGACAGGCGGGCGTTTTCCAATTGCGCCGCACTCACCTGGGCCGTCTCCGCACTTTGCCGGATGGTTCGCCGGATGCTTCCCCAGATATCGGCCTGGTAGGTCAGGCTCAAGGGCAAGGTGTAGTCGGTTTCCGCACTGGGAACAAAAGCGGCAAACTTGTTGTTGGTCAAAGTCCCGGAGGGTTTTGAGTTGACGATACTCACGCTCCCGCTGACGGTGGGAAACAGGCCGGAACGCGCGATACGCACGGCGTCGCGGGCCTCGCGAAATTGCGCTTCGGCCGCCAGGACATTCTGGTTGGAGATATTGACCTGCTCTTCGAGCGCATTCAATGCAGGATCATTGTAGATTTCCCACCACTTGCCGCGGATGGCTTGGTCGTTTGGCTGGGCTTCCTTCCAGCCCTCGGGAAGCGGCTCTTTGTATGCGGGCGCGGGGGGAGCGGCGGGCCTTTGATACTTCGGGCCGACCATGCAACCGGCCAACACCAGCGCGGCAGGGATCAAAATAAGAAATGAGTTTTTCATGCTTCGGAAATAAGCGGGTCTTCCTTCGTGCGGGTCCGGTTGCGCACACCATGCCACCAGCGCTGGATCCGATCAAAATACAGATAGACGACAGGGGTGGTGTAAAGCGTCAGCATCTGGCTTAAGGCAAGCCCGCCGATGATGGTGATTCCCAGCGGACGGCGCAACTCGGATCCAGTACCGGTTCCCAGCGCCAGCGGCAGGGCTCCCAGCATGGCCGCCATGGTGGTCATGAGGATAGGGCGGAAGCGCAGCATGCAGGCCTCGAAAATGGAGTCGCGGGAATTTTTGCCTTCATTGCGCTCGGCGGCGATGGCAAAATCGATCATCATGATGGCGTTCTTCTTCACGATCCCGATCAGCAGAATGATGCCGATGATGGCAATGACACTGAGATCCGTGCGGGTGAGCATGAGCGCCAGCAAGGCCCCGACGCCGGCCGAGGGTAAAGTGGACAGGATGGTGATGGGATGGATGTAACTCTCATAGAGCATGCCCAACACAATGTAGACCGCCGCCAGCGCCGTGGCGATCAGCAAGGGCTCACTGCCGAGCGAATCCTGATAGGCCTGGGCGGTGCCAGCGAACCCGGTATGGATGGTGGGCGGAAGCCCGACCTTGGCGGCGCTGGCGTTGATGGCCTCCACGGCATCTCCCAGCGCCACGCCGGGCTGCAGGTTGAAAGAGAGGGTCACCGCGGGAAACAGGCCCTGATGGGTCACCGCCAGGGGCGCCGTGGTGGGAGCGAATTTGCTGAAGGCGTTCAGCGGTACCGGTTGTCCGGCGGGTGACCGCACGTAGATTTCTTTCAGAAATTGCGGATCCTGCCAGTATTCAGGCGCCACCTCCATGACCACGTGGTACTGGTTGATGGTCTTGTACATGGTGGAGACCTGGCGCTGGCCGAACGCGTCATACAGTGTGCCGTCAATCAACTGCGGGGAGATGCCGAAGCGCGCGGCGGTCACACGGTCGTAATCGATCATGGCCTGCAGGCCCCGGTTCTGCTGATCACTGCTCACGTCGACGATGAGGGGAACGGTGCGCAATTCCTGGAGCATCCGCGGGGCATAGTCGATTAAATCCTGGAGATTGTCGCCGCGCATGGTGAACTGGTAGAGCGCATTGCTCATGCGCCCGCCGACGCGCACATCCTGCGATGCCTGCAAATACAGCGTGGCACCCGGGATGCGGGCCAGCTTGGGGCGCAGCCGACCGATAATCAGGTCGGCCATGACTTTGCGCTCGGCCAGCGGTTTCAGAGAAATGAACATGCGCGCGGTGTTGGTCGTCCCGGCCCAGGAGCCTCCGGTGAATCCGTTCACGGTATCCACGGCAGGGTCAGCGGCAACGATGTTGACCATTTGGAGCAGAGTCCGGTCCATGGCTTGAAACGACGTATCCTGGTCGGCCTGGATGGCGCCCATAATGCGTCCGTTATCCTGCTGCGGGAAGAAACCTTTGGGCACGTGAATGTACAGGTAGATGTTGAGCGCGATTGTGCCCAGCAGGACGGTGAGCGTCACCGCCGGATGGCGGAGCACCAGCGCGAGGGTTCTGCCGTATAGGTTCAGGTTCCAGGCGAAGGCGCGCTCGCTGATGCGGTACAGCCAGCCATGCGAGGTCTGCTGCTTCAACAGGTGGGCGCACATCATGGGCGTGGCGGTCAGCGAAACCACCATGGACACCAGGATGGCCGCCGAGAGCGTCACGGCGAATTCCCGGAACAGCCGTCCCACAATTCCCCCCATCATCAGCAACGGGATGAAGACGGCAATGAGGGAAAGGCTGATCGTCACCACCGTGAATCCGATCTCTTTGGCTCCTCTTAGAGCCGCCTGAAACGGATGCATTCCCTGCTCGAGATAGCGCGTAATGTTCTCGATCACGACGATGGCGTCATCGACGACAAATCCCGTGGAAATGGTCAAAGCCATCAAGGACAGGTTGTCGAGGCTGTAGCCAAACAGATACATCACACCGAAAGTGCCGATGAGGGATACCGGAACGGCGACGCTGGGAATGAAGGTGGTGCGCGGGTTGCGCAAGAAGAAAAAGACCACCAGAATCACCAGCAGGATCGAGATACTCAGGGCCCGCTCGACATCGTGCACCGAGGCGCGGATGGTGACGGTCTGATCCATGGCCACGCGCATATCGATGGCCTGCGGAATGGACGCTTTCAGTTGGGGAAGGAGCGCGCGGAGGCGGTCTACGGTGTCAATAATGTTGGCGCCAGGCTGGCGGAAGATGATGACCAGAACGGACGGCTTGCCGTTGGCGTACCCCGCGTTACGAATGTCCTCGGCCGCGTCCACCGCGTGCCCCACATCGCGAATGCGAACGGCAGTGCCATTGTGATAAGCGACGAGCAACGGCTCATAATCCACCGCCCGGAAGAGCTGGTCGTTCGCGCCCACCTCCCACATGCGGTTGTCGCTGGAAAAATGTCCCTTGGGCGTGTTGGCATTGGCCCCAGCCAGCACGCCGCGGACCTGCTCGAGGCCGATGCCGTACTTGTTCAGAGCTGTGGGATTCAGCTCGATGCGAACCCCTGGAAGCGCGCTCCCTCCCACGACCACCTGTCCCACTCCGGCGACCTGCGCCAGTTTCTGCGCCATGATCGACGAGGCGGCGTCGTACATCTGGCCCTTGCTGAGCAGGGGCGAAGTGAGCGCCAGCATGAAGATGGGGGAATCGGCCGGGTTCACTTTGCGGTAGGTGGGATTGTTCGGCAGATTGGTGGGCAGGTAGCCGCGGGCCGCGTTGATGGCGGCCTCGACGTCGCGCGCGGCGGCGTCGATATTCCGGTTGAGGTCGAATTGCAGCGTGATGCTGGTGGCTCCGAGGCTGCTGGAGGAAGTCATTTCGGTGACCGCCGCGATGCGCCCGAACTGGCGCTCGAGCGGCGTGGCCACTGAGGACGCCATGGTTTCGGGACTGGCGCCGGGCAAAGAGGCGCCCACCGAAATAGTGGGAAAGTCTACCTGCGGGAGCGGCGAGACGGGGAGCAGGCGGAAAGCCACGGCGCCAGCCAGCGCGATGGCGATGGTCAGGAGCGTGGTAGCGACCGGCTTGCGAATGAAGGGTTCCGAGATAGTCATGGCATTAGTCTGCCGGGAGCGGCTCGGCATCCGGCGGCATCTCGTGCTCGGGCGACAACCGCCGCGCCAGCCGGTCGAACCAGAGATAGATGACCGGAGTGGTGTACAGCGTCAGCAACTGGCTGATCAACAATCCGCCGATGATGGTGATGCCCAGCGGACGGCGCAGTTCGGAACCGGTGCCGGTGCCCAGCGCCAACGGCACCGCGCCGAGCAGCGCCGCCATGGTGGTCATCATAATGGGGCGGAAGCGCAACAGGCACGCCTGATAGATCGCGGCTTCAGGAGCCATTCCCTCCTTACGCTCGGCGTCCAGGGCGAAATCGATCATCATGATGGCGTTTTTCTTGACGATCCCGATGAGCAGAACCACGCCGATCAAGGCAATTACACTGAAATCATTGCCGCAGATCATCAGAGCCAGGAGAGCGCCCACGCCGGCTGAAGGCAACGTGGAAAGGATCGTAATCGGGTGGATGTAGCTTTCGTAGAGCACGCCGAGCACAATGTAGACGGTGACCAGGGCGGCGAGAATCAACACCGGCTCATTCGCCAGCGAGGCCTGAAAGGCCTCGGCCGTGCCCTGAAACTGCGCCTGGACGCTCGCGGGCAGCCCGATGTCCTGCTTCACGCGGTTCACGGCTTCCACGGCCTCTCCCAAGGAGGCATTCGGGGCCAGATTGAAGGAGAGCGTCACTACCGGGAACTGGCCCTGGTGGTCCACGGTTATGGGAACCGTGCCGGTTTCCATGTGGGTGAAGGCCGCCAGAGGAATCTGCCCTCCATTGGGGAAGGCGGAAGCAGAGGGCGTGGCCGTGCCGCCGAAGGCGCTGGCTTGCGGGCCGGGTGACGAGGAGGTCATAGACGCCGCCGCGTTGGTGGAAAGGCTCGCCGTTGCGGCCGCCAGCGAACTGGACGGCCCGAATAACTGGGTGGCCGAGGTTCCGCCCGCCACCAGACCGGCTGCGGAACTGGTACCGGTGCGGATAAAGAGGTTGGCGAGGTCGAGGGGATTTTTCTGAAAACCGGGTTTCACCTCGAGCACCACGTGGTACTGGTTCAACTGCGTGAAGATGGTCGACACCTGCCGCTGGCCATAGGCGTCGTAGAGCGTTTGGTCGATGGTCGAGGGCGTAATGCCGAGCCGGGAGGCGGTATCCCGGTCGAACACGAGTTTGGCGCGCAGGCCCAGCACCTGCTGATCGCTGGCCACGTCGCGGAGTTCGGGCAGCTTCTGGAGCCGTGCCAACATTTCTGGCGCATAGGTGTTCAGCTCGTCCTCGCTGGCGTCTTCGAGGGTGTACTGGAACTGCGTGCGGCTCACGCGGTCCTCGACTGTCAGGTCCTGCACGGGCTGCATGAACAGGGTGATGCCGGCGACCTGGGCGAGTTGCGGCTGCAAGCGGCGAATCACGTCGCTGGCGCTGATCTTCCGCTCGTCGAGCGGCTTCAGATTGATGAGAATGCGCCCGGTGTTGACCGTGGTGTTAGTCCCGTCGATCCCGATGAATGACGAGAGGCTCTCGATGGCTGGATCTTTCAGGATCACGTCCGCAAGCTGTTGCTGCTCCCGAGCCATCTCCTGAAACGAAACGGTCTGGGCGGCCGCGGAAACGCCCTGAATGACGCCGGTGTCTTGAATGGGGAAAAAGCCTTTGGGGATGCGGATAAAAAGAAAAATGGTCAAAGCGAGAGTGCCTGCGGCCACCAGCAGCGTGGCGGTCTGCCAGCGCAACACCCACTTCAAGGTCCGGCCATAGAAGGCGATGACCGCCTCAAAGGCACGCTCTGAGGCCCGGAAAAGGCGGCCCTGCTGCGCTTCGGGCCTGTGCTTGAGCAGCTTGGAGCACATCATGGGCGTCAGCGTCAGCGAGACGATAGCCGAAACCAGGATGGTCACGCTGAGCGTGACGGCAAACTCGCGGAACAAACGGCCCACGATATCGCCCATGAACAGCAGTGGAATGAGCACCGCAATGAGAGAAATGGTGAGGGAAACGATGGTGAAGCCGATCTGCTCAGCGCCTTTGAGTGCCGCCCGCAGCGGGTGCTCGCCTTCTTCGATGTACCGGTGGATGTTCTCGATCATGACGATGGCGTCGTCGACGACGAAGCCGGTGGAGATCGTCAAGGCCATCAGCGTCAGGTTGTTCAGGCTGTAACCGAGCAGGTACATGACCCCGAAAGTTCCCACGAGCGAAAGGGGCACAGCGATGCTGGGGATGGTGGTGGCGGAAAGATTGCGCAGGAACAGGAAGATCACCATCACCACCAGGGCGACCGTCAGCATCAGCTCGAATTGCACATCGCTCACCGACGCCCGGATGGTGTTGGTCCGGTCGGTCAGGATACTGACCTGGACCGATTTGGGCAGGTTCGCGGTGAGCTGCGGCAGCAGCGTCTTGATGCGATCGACGACGGTGATGATGTTCGCGCCCGGCTGCCGCTGGATGTTCACAATGACGGCGGGAACCCGGTTCATCCAGGCGGCTTGGCGGACGTTCTCGGTATCATCGATCACCGTGGCCACATCGCTCAGCTTGACCGGTGCGCCGTTCCGGTAGGCCACCACCAGCGGAGCGTAATCCGCGCTGGAGAGCAACTGGTCGTTGGCGCCGATCTGGTAGGCCTGGTGCGGCCCGTCGAAGCTGCCCTTGGCCTGATTCACATTGGCGGCGACGAGGGTGTTGCGCAGGTCTTCCAGGTTGAGCCCGTTGGCCGCCAGGATGGTGGGATTCGCCTGGATGCGGACGGCGGGCTTCTGGCCCCCGCTAATGCTCACCAAACCCACGCCGGGCAACTGGGAGATCTTCGGCGCCAGCCGGGTGTCCGCCAGGTCCTCCACTTTGGAGAGCGGCAGGTCTTTCGAAGTCAGAGCCAGCGTGAGAATGGGCGCATCGGCAGGATTGATCTTGCTGTAGATGGGAGGCGTCGGCAGGTCGGGCGGCAAGTACGTGCCCGAGGCGTTGATGGACTGCTGCACCTCCTGCTCGGCCACGTCAATATTCAGGCTGAGGTTGAATTGCAGGATGATGACCGAGCAGCCGTCCGAGCTGGTGGAAGTCATCTGCTGCAACCCCGGCACCTGGCCGAACTGGCGCTCGAGCGGCGCGGTTACCGAAGAGGCCATCACGTCAGGGCTGCCGCCCGGATAAAACGTGACCACCTGGATGGTTGGGTAATCGACTTCCGGCAGGGCCGAGACAGGCAGTTGTTTATAAGCGACCGCGCCGGCCAGCAGGATGCCGACCATCAGCAGCGTGGTGGCGACCGGCCGGAGAATGAATGTCCGTGAGGGGCTCATGGAACCGCCCTAATTCCCCTTCTTGGTCTTGTCGCCCTCGATGTGCGCGCTTACCTTACTCCCTTCTTGCAACTTGTCGACGCCGGTCATGACGATGATGTCGCCGGGGGCGAGACCAGAGGTGATCTCCGTGTCATTCCCCTCGGCCGTGCCCGGAGTGATGTTGCGCACCGTCACCGTGGAATCAGGCTTCACGAGGAAGACATAGGTGTTCTGCGAGTTTCTTTGAATAGCGGCCGTGGGAACCAGCGTCACGCCGTGCTTGTCTTCCACCAGCAGCCGGGCGTTGATGAACTGGTTGGGAAACAGTGCATTGTCCTTATTTTCAAAGTTGGCCCGGAGCTTGAGAGTGGCCGTCGTGGGATCGATCTGATTGTCGATGGTGGCCAGGGTCCCTTGCGCGATCTTGTGGACCATGGCGCGGTCGTACGCATCCACGCGCAAACGCTGCCCCGCGTTGAATCTCTTGAGTACCGGAGGGAGTTGATCTTCCGCAATCGTGAAAATGACGCTGATCGGCTGAAGTTGAGTGATGACCAGCAAGCCGTTGGTGTCGGTGGCATGAACGATATTGCCCGGATCCACCAAACGAAGACCGACGCGCCCGGTGATGGGGGCCGTGATCCGGCAGTACACCAGGTTCAGTTTCGCGGCGTCAATCTGCCCCTGGTCGACTTTCACCGCGCCCTCATCTTGCACGACGGTCGACTGTTGTGTTGCCAGTTGCTGTTCCGGAACCGCGTTCTGCTTTAACAGCGTTTGGTAGCGGGCGAGGTCGACTTTGGCGTTGGCCAGATTGGCCTGATCCCGAGCCAGTTGCCCCTCGGCCTGTTCCAACTGAACCTGAAAGGGACGCGGATCGATTTCTAGCAGCAAACTTCCTTGGTGGACGATATCGCCTTCCTTGTAGTTAACGTTCATCAACTGCCCGTCCACGCGACTCTTGACGGTGACGGTGTAAATTGGGGTGACCGCGCCGAGACCGTTGAAATAAACCCCGATGTCCCCCTTCCGGGCTTTCACCGCAACCACCGGAATGAGCAGAGGACCTCTTCCCGTTTTGGTGGCGGCGGGCGCGGGTGCAGTGGCCGTCTTTTTGCCGACCAATTTCGGCCACAGCAAATAGGCGGCTACGCCTGCCACGGCAAGGACCAGTAACCAGATCCAAACGCGGTGCCGGGGGGAAGGAGGCGTTGGGCCACCGTGCACCTCTTTCTTAGCCGGGGAAGGCGCCACATGTTCCAGCGCAGACGGGGATCGTTCCAAAGGATCAAGCGCCGATGGAGATTGTGGCGGCTTCATACGTTTCCTGGAACTTTATCAGTATATACAGCCATCGCTTTGAACACATCCCCCACGAACTATTCTTTCGGGCTAGTTCTTACTGAAAATGACGGGGATTAGTGGAGTCACGCCGCTTGCCGACCTGCCCTTTCGTTAGGACGTCCCGGCCCGCCAGGATGTTACCCAAGATGCCTCTAAAGGGCTATTGGCCGTTGGTTTGCGCCTGGCGCCGCGCGATGTGCGGAAACAGTTGCGCGTCTGGCCGAGTTCAGGTACAGTTAGGCAAACCGGAGGGTGATACGATGCCATTTTGTGCTAGCTGTGGAGCGCCTGTCGAGGGGCGGTTCTGTGCCAAGTGCGGTGCAGCGATGGGGGCGGCGCCGGCGGGCGGGCCCGCGCCTGCGTCGAGCCAGCCGCCGCCCGGCCCTGCCGCGGCGGCGGGGATGAACGACAACCTGGCGGGAGCGCTCTGTTACCTGGTCGGCTTTGTTACCGGTATCCTGTTTCTCATTCTGGAGCCTTACAACAGGCGCCCGTTTGTCCGCTTCCACGCGTTCCAATCCATCTTTTTCTGCGTGGGGTGGATCGCATTATCCATCGCGATCAGCATTGCATTCACGATTGTCGGATTTGTGGCTCACATGTGGCTGATTTTCCTGCCGCTGCGGATGCTCATCGGCTTCGCCGGCTTCCTGATCTGGCTGTTTCTGATGTATAAGGCGTACAACAACGAGTGGTACCAGCTTCCGATCGTCGGTCCGATGGCCGCCAAACAGGCCGGCGCATCGACGGGCGCTACAGCGTCGTAGCGCGAGCAGCCGCAGGGCTATTGGTCTAAGCGAGAATTCCGGCTTCCAATCTGCGCCCAAACCGTTCGGCTCTGCCTCACGCGGCTGGCGGACTGTCGTGGCTCCACAACGAAAGTCCCAGGCCAACGACCATAAGAGCGACGAGTGCGAGGTTCACAAAGACGCCCGGGGGTGTTCCCGTCCTGACAATGGGCATCACAAGAAAAATCAGTCTTCTGCTCAGGTGTTCCAGCAGGAGTACGGCAAACAGGAAGGGAACCAAGGCGCGATATCGAACC
>Ga0187817_10000298_pt1 | contig 20169 bp, 16 predicted proteins | sample NC_wetland_sal_i_17_FD_132431 | JGI IMG/M metagenome (GOLD analysis project Ga0187817, IMG submission 132431) | Wetland sediment microbial communities from Neuse River Estuary, North Carolina, USA - SO4_2 | ecosystem: Environmental > Aquatic > Freshwater > Wetlands > Sediment | place: USA... | reverse complement strand
GCTGCGACGCGTTGGGATCTTTGTTGTCCTGTGGATCCTGCTGTTGCGGCGGCGTGGGATTAGGATCCTGGAATGACCGTGCGCTCCCGCAGAAACTCGTCGAGAGGAAAACGGAGACCAAAATTGCTCTGAAAGTCTGTTGTTTCATCTCGCTCCCCTCCTCTCGTGAGATTCCTATGGATTTACCGGGCCTTATGGAACTACGATCATGTCGCCAGGCAGGAGTTCGATATCTTCTCCTCCGCCTTTGCCGGACAAAGCTTTCTTGTAATTGAACTTCATCCGCACTTGCTGGCCGTTCACCGTGCGCACCACATTGATCGAGCCGGCCTTCGCAAATGGCCCAAGCCCGCCAGCCTCTAGAATGACCTCCAGCACAGTTTTCCTCCCTACCAGCGGGTAGGGCCCGGGCTTGGCTACCTGCCCGACCACAAACACTTTGCGGCTCTTGATGGACTTGACGATCACGGTCACCTGAGGCTCGTTCACATAGGCGCTCAGCTTCTCTGTTAACGCGGCCTGCAACTCCTTTGTAGTCATTCCTATGACCGAAACATCGTTGATCAAGGGCATGGTAATCATTCCGTCCGGACGAACTTGGACTCCCATGGTCAGTTCGGGCTCATGCCAAACGTTGATTTGCAACTCGTCCTCAATTCCAATCTTGTAGACGGAAAACTCATCAGTAGCGGGTTGCGCCGCAGCTGGATCTTTCTTCTCGGCACTCTTCCCCTTATCACCTGGCTTGGTGGCTGGCGCAGAAGAGGCTGTTGTTGAGCTGCTCCCTTGAGCTTGGGCTTGTCCCTGGCCTTGCGCCAGCACGGGGAGCTTCCCCATCGCGTCAGTAGCAATGAAACTCGTCAAAGCGAGGACGAAGAGTCTGCCCGTCGTAACAAAGTCGCATCTGCTCAAACCGTTGAGCTCCTTAACTTTAGCGTTGGTCGCGTGAGAGGCTACCCTGGACTTTTCGAAAGTGCAAGGCAGGTACCATCCCTAGTACTATCTATCTCTATGAATCTGTGATAGTTAACTGCCTGACGCTCCGGCCGCCACTTCTTAGCGGAATTGCTCTTCCCGTTACAAGAAAAGATGTTCCGGGCTGAAATGGTCTCGTGAGCCACGAACCTTGAGCTTGACTCTACACCAATTGCCCTCTGGAACCTTTAAAATTAAATAAACTACGAGGGCAGCTGAAACTCGGAAAGGACGCTGTCACTTTGCCCTGCCGAGCCGCTTCCCCCTCTCCACTCTCTGGAGCAGCCGGAAAACCATCAAGATCGCTGCATAGGAGAAAACCCAGCTGGCGCGTAACACAGCATCACGAACCTCTTTTATCAACTTCAGAATCCTCACCCAGCATTTGGAATTAGCCCATCGCACTCCAGCCGCCGAACGCGCGCCATCCGTCGAGTCGGCATGGAGTTTTACTTGGACCCGTGGCCGTAGATCATGACCTTGGCCGTTTCGAACAGAATCGCCAAATCGAGAAGCATGGACAGGTGTTTCACGTAGAAAATGTCAAACTCCAGCTTCTCTTTTGTTTCTTCCACGCTGGCGCTGTATTGATATTTGACTTGCGCCCAGCCGGTGATGCCCGGCCGCACCGAATGCCGCAGCGTATAATAGGGAATCTGCTCCGCAAGCATCTGGCAAAAAACAGGACGCTCCGGTCGTGGACCCACTAGGCTCATTTCTCCACGCAATACGTTAAACAACTGTGGGAATTCATCCAACCGGTATTTCCGTAAGAATCGTCCCACCTTGGTGATCCGGTTGTCCGCCGAAGCCGCCCATACCGGGCCGTTGGCCTCCGCATCCTGATACATCGAGCGGAATTTTATGATCTGAAATGGATGGCTCTTCATCCCCGCGCGTTCTTGGCGAAAAAAAATCGGGCGGCCGGTCTCCAGCAAAATCGCAAGTGCAACCAAAGCTAGAACAGGCCAAAGAAGTGCTAGTGCAACCACCGACACGACGATATCCATCGAACGCTTCAGAAAACGCATCCAAGCGGGCTTGCGAAAGCCATTTGACAGAATCAACCAACTGGGCCAAAGATTCTCCAGCATGATTCGTCCGGAGATGATTTCGTATAGACTTTCCGCGTCCTGCACACCGACGCCTGCGAACTTCAAGTGCAACAGGGTGCGCACGGGTGTGCGTCCGCGCCGCTCGGATAGGGAAAGGATCACGCGATCGACCTTCTCCTCCTCCGCGATTCTCTCCAGGTCGTTGGTCGCACCGATGATGCAAGGGTTTACTAGCGACTTCCCGATGTTCTGGCCCTGTTCATCCAGGAAACCGACGACTTTCATGTTCAGTTCGGGCCTAGCAATAATTTCGCGGACCAGCGTTATTCCTGTCTGTCCGGTTCCGAGCACGAGAACCCGTTCAGCACCTGTGCCCAGAAGCCCGCTGGCCTCAAGGAACCACCTCCAAGCCACGGCGAAAGACAAGATCGTTGGCGCCGCGAGCGCAGCAATACCGCGCCCCAAGCTCAGCTCCGGATCCAGATAATAGACAACCGCAAGGACCAGAAAGATCAGGCCTATTGCCTGGACAAGACGTACGACCGCTTCCCGGCGATACCTCAGAACCTGCGCGTCATAGAGCTCGTTGTAATAGAGCCCCACTACGGTCACGACCACCACAAGGCCAAATCGAAGAAAGGTTTGATGACCTCGCAAGTACTTATTAATGTTCGATATGTCGTGAAATCGAAGCGCCGTGACTAGAAAGAGGCCCAATATCACGAAAAAGGCATCGGAAGCAATGAATAGAATCGTCCGGCTAGGTACTTTCTGGCCGCCAACTCGAAACATGGTGTTGATTCAGCTCTCTGGGAACACCCGTTCCCAACTCATTCTGACTTGTGCTTTTCTGGACTCACGCCAACAGATGTTGGCCAATTGCTAATTAATTTGAAGAGTTCAGATGGAAGAACCTTACATGAGGCTTGCACGTTACCGGCCTTTGAGAGTGTGCCGCAGGATGACTTCGCGAATTTCATTTTTTGCACGAACTCGACACTCTGTGTGCCCCACTTCCGCGTCTCAAATCAAGTAGGCGGAGCAGGGTTCGAACCTGCGACCTCCCCGGAGTAATCGGGGCACTCTACCAACTGAGCTATCCGCCTGCGGTTCAGTTGCACGGATGCATTAACGCAATTTGTCGGCCAAGCAGTTAAGCATTTGAGTTTACAGATACGCTGTCTTTGTCGTGTCCTTGAGAACGCCTCGAACCATACCGAGAAAAGCTCGTAACCCCTTTCAGGACAGTGGGTTATGTAAACTCCAAAGATATAAAGCCAAATGGGGTTTCAATAAGTCCAAATGCAGCTTAAGCGCCGGCAGTGCGTGCTTACTTCCATGATTGTGAAAAGGTATTCCCTTGGGCTCGGGGTCCCATATAGTCTCAGCCGCTCCAATTTCCCATATATAGGGCTTCTAGGCTGGATTCCAACGTGGCTTCCATGCGATCTGATGGCCATTTTTGGCCCGTAACGTGCTCCCTCTACCTGAGAAGACGCCAGTGCTAAAGCGCGTATGGATGAGATGATAGCCACATCCAAGAATCGTGAAGCCCGCATCGCGTCACTGTAACAGCCCAGTGTGTTTATCTTAGTCGTATTGTGCTATTCAGTTTTCTTAATGTCCGGGCCAGTCCGGTGTCAAATCAAAGAGGCCATTTTCCTGTGCAGGTATCAAAGTTCACCAGCTTTACGGCTCTCTCTGCCTCCTATCAACAGCTGTTCAAAACAGCTGGAAACGAGTGGTACGACTACAGCCTCGCCTGGTTCGAGAACTTCGTTCACACCGCTCTTGATGAACGCGAGAGAATTTGCATTTATGGTGCAGAGCGCAACGGCGGCCAAGCGAACGAGCCTATCGCCGCAATCGCAATGAAATACAAAGACAGGTCATCAGGCTTTTTTTCGGTACGCAGCCTTTCGAGTCTCGCCAATTTTTATACCATCACCTTTGGCCCTGTGGGCAATCCTTCGATCGGTGACTTCAATCTCGCGTTAAGGGCGCTTGCGGCGAGTATCTGCTCTGAAAGTCCTCGATGGGACTTCGTCCATTTGCGTCCTCTCGATCCTGTTTCTCCTTCTTTCCAGAGTCTTTTGAAGTCTTTTCAAGACGCTGGAATGGTAGTGCAAACCTATTCTTGTTTTGGCAATTGGTACCTGCCCGTTGAAGGGTTATCTTTCGACGAATACTTCAGTACGCTGCCGTCAGCGATGCAAAACACAATCCGGCGGAAAAGCAAGAAGCTGCAAAAGACTGGGCGCTCTCGCATCGATATCATCACCAGCGCCGATGGGCTTGAACCAGCAATTGCAGCCTACGAAAGCGTCTACCTTTCCAGTTGGAAGCGGCCCGAGCCTTACCCCAAATTCGTCGCCGGCTTGATCCGGACGTTAGCCGCGCAGGGTTGGCTGCGCATGGGCATCGTGTCCTTGGATAACCAGCCCATCGCCGCGCAGGTGTGGATTGTCAACGCCGGCCGGGCAACCATCTATAAACTGGCCCACGATCAGAAATTTGATGAGTTCTCCGCCGGCTCCATCCTGACGTCGCGTCTGATCCAGCAGGTTCTCGACGTGGATAAAGTGAGCGAGATTGATTTCGGCAGCGGAGATGACCCTTACAAAAAGAACTGGCTACCGAAATGCCGCGAGCGACTGGGCATCCTTGCGATGAACCCGCGGAGTTTGCAAGGATGCATGGGGATTGTTCGCCATGTGGGTGGGCGCGCTGCGAAAGCTGCTTGGCAAGCAATTCGGTCTCCGCTTCGCAAATTGAAAACTTCCGCGGGCAGCGCATCAGCATCATGAAGAACCCTGGCCTTTCCCCTAGTGGGGTGTCCAGCGTTTCGAATGGAGTGTCAATTTGAAGGTCCGCGAGACAATCAGAATTCTCTCCGACCAAGTTCTAGCCCGCGGCCTGCGAGAGCATTATTGGGCCGCCGATCAGGTGCGCGGCCGTCTCGCAAGGCTGCGACGTCCGTCGAATCGCGTCTTTGCAGGAGTTGTGCGTTCCGATTTTTCCCGGTTCCTGTTTGACTCGATCGAACCTGTCGCAGGCCAGACACGCGAACGTGCCCGCGCGGCCGTGGATTGGATTTTACGAGGCCAACAAGCGGGTGGCGATGGTGGTGTGGCTCTTGGCTATTTCCCCTGTGATGTAGAGCAGGGCTGGCGTCCCTCGTATCCCGAAACCACGGGTTATATCATTACGTCCTTGCTCGAATATTCCCAGCGGTTTCAGGACAGCTCCGTTGCTGTGCAAGCGCTTCGCATGGCCGAGTGGGAAACGGAAATCCAAATGCCCAGCGGCGCCGTGCAAGGCGGGCCAGTTTGTCCTCCCGACAAACAGACTCCTACGGCATTCAATACGGGGATGGTTCTGGACGGCTGGCTTACCGCCTATCATTTTAATCATGACATTCGGTTTTTGCAGGCGGCACGCCGCGCGGGAGACTGGTTGGTGGCTGACTTAACCGCTGACGGCTATTTCCGCACGAACGGACAGTTTGTTGCGCCGGGTTTGATCAAGACCTATAACGTTCTTTGCGCATGGGCCCTGCATCGCCTCGGAGAACTGGTGCCCGAAGCTTGCTATCGGTCGAGCGCCGTGCGGATCGTCGAGGCTGCCATTCGCAAGCAACAACCAAATGGCTGGTTTGCTGACAATTGTCTGACGCGGCCGGAAGCTCCTTTGCTCCACACCATCGGTTACACACTTCAGGGAATTCTGGAAGTTGGTATTGCCGAAAGGCGGGAAGATTTCGTCGAGTCTTCGCGCAGCGCTGTGGACGCCCTTCTTCCCCGCATCAACGCGAAGGGGCGTTTGCCGGGGCGCTTCTTTCAGGACTGGGAGCCCGCTTGCTTCTCGTCCTGTCTCACTGGATCGGCCCAATTGTCAGTTGTGTGTTACCGCCTCTACGAGCACTCGCAACAGCGTTCGTACTGGATTGCCGCCGAGCGCTTGCTAAACTATCTGAAGTCGCTTCAGCTCCTGGACTCCGGCGATCCGGCCTTGAATGGGGCGCTGCCGGGATCGTTTCCTCTGTTCGGCGGGTACATGACTGCGGGATACCCAAACTGGGCAACCAAGTATCTCCTGGATGCCCTTTTGCTTCAGGATCGGCTTTCGGAGAAGTGATGCTTTCCTGGATCCAAAAGGAATTCAAGCGGAAGGCCAAATCACACTGGAAAGGCCTTCGCATTAGTCTCTTGCGGTCGAGCCGTGGATTTTGCAAAGCCGACCTCGTGCTGGCATTGCATCGCGTGGGCGTGGCTCCCGGGGACACACTTTTGGTTCACAGCTCTCTGGACAAATTTAGCGCCTTCTTGGGTACGCCTACGGAGATCATCCTCGCGTTGCAAGAAGCCGTCGGCTCCACTGGTATGTTGCTTATGCCCACACTTCCGTTTACAGGTACCGCCGTGGAATACGTTCAAAGAGGCACTGTCTTTGATGTTAAGAAGTCGCCTTCCCAAATGGGTTTGCTCACCGAGCTCTTTCGCCGTAGCCCCGGCGTCGTTCGCAGCGTTCACCCCACGCACGCGGTTGCCGCCTGGGGCCGGTTTGCCGCGGGGATGGTCAAGGATCATGCCTTTTCCGGGACGCCCTGTGGACGTCAGACTCCCTACGGCCGGCTTCTCGATTTCGAAGGCAAGATTCTCTTTCTTGGCACAGGCATTGGTGTCATGACGTTTTTCCATGCTGTGGAGGAAATTCTTGAGTCACAGTTCCCTTTTTCACCTTTCACCAAAGAAGTTTATTCACCTAAGAGCCGAGACGAACAGGGAAACCTCGTCGATTCAGAAATGCGCTTATTCGAGCCGAAATACTCGCGGCGCCGGAATCTTGAGAAGCTCGTTCCCGTCTTGAAGGAACGGGGTTGGTGGAATGAGACTCGTATCGGCGGAATTCAGGTCATCCTGCTCAAGGCTTCGCAGGTTCTAGAAGCTACATCCATCCTGGCCAGCCAGCGGGTTTATTGCTATGACGAATAATTCCAACGACTTGTCCGCAGTTCGCAGCAATTTTGCAAGCTCTTTGCTAGCCGGGGATAAATTTCTTGCTATGCAGCTTGGTAAGAAGCTCCTCGACGAAGATCCTGGAATGCGGCTGCTGACTTTCATTTCCCGTCAGTTGGAAAAGGCGCCCCGGGCTGAACTCGGTCTCAAGCCGCTCAAAGTGGCTCTACTTTCCTCATTCTCGATCGAATTCCTCCGAGACTCGTTGGCCGCTTACAGTTTCCTCTCTGGCATCGATCTGCAACTCTATGTGCCGGGATTCGCTCAATTCCAGCAGGAAATCCGCAATCCCGCAAGCGGCCTCTATACGTTCTCGCCAGATGTGGTGATCCTTGCCGTGGAAGGATCCGATTGGCTACCGGAAATCTACCAGGGATTCCTCGAAGAGCTCACAGGAGGGTTCGATTCCGCGCTAGCCCGCTTCCTTGATGAGTTCCAGAGTTTGGTTCAAACCTTTCGCGCAAACTGCAAGGCCACTCTGCTTGTAAACAACTTTGTCCCCCCGGTTTGGAACAAGCTGGGAATCCTGGATTGCCAGTCAAAAACAGGACAAGCGCAGCTTGTCCATGGGTTGAACGAATCGTTAACCGGCCTTTGCGAAAACAATCCCGGTCTTTTCATCGCTGATTACGCAGGCCTGGTGAACCGCCACGGCGCCCTTCGCTGGTACGATGACCGAATGAACCTCTATGCGCGGGCTCCGATCGCAGCGGACATGCTTCCATGGCTTTCACGGGAATATGCCAAATTTTTCCGCGCGCTCCTCGGACAAGCGAAGAAGTGCCTCGTTCTTGATCTGGACAATACTCTCTGGGGTGGCGTGCTTGGCGAGGACGGACTGACAGGCATTCAGCTCGGCCCGGTTTATCCCGGGAATGCGTACCTTGCTTTCCAAAACGCAATCCTGGATCTTCACAAACGCGGCATCCTCCTTGGCGTGGCCTCAAAGAACAATCCGGCCGACGTGGATGAACTCTTCGCTGGCCATGACAAAATGCTCTTGAAGCGGAAGCACTTCGCGAGCATGAAGGTTAGCTGGGGGCCAAAAAGCGAATCGCTGATGCAAATCGCCAAGGAATTGAACATCGGTCTGGAGCATATGGTTTTTGTGGATGACAATCCCGCCGAGTGCGCGGAAGTCTCTCGTCGGCTGCCGATGGTCACGGTTATTGCTCTGCCCCGTCAACCTGAAAAGTTTGTTTCAGAAGTACTGCAGGATGGCTTGTTTGACGGCCTGACGTATTCGAGTGAAGATCGCCGCCGCGGCGAGCTTTACCGCCAGCGGGACGAAGCGGAAGCGCTGCGGAGCACCAGTGGCTCCTTGGAGGAGTTTTACGAGAACCTTAAGATGGAAGTCACCTTCGCTCCGTTGACAAAAGCCTCATTGCCACGTTCTGCGCAACTCACGCAAAAAACCAATCAATTCAACGTCACCACTTTGCGGTATTCTGAAGCAGAATTGGCTGACCGAATGCGTCATCCCGACTGGCTTCTGACCAGCGTCTCCGTTCTCGATCGTTTTGGTGATAATGGCATCGTCGGGCTCTCGATGGCTCGCTTCCAATCCGACACCCTCGAGATCGACACCTTTCTTTTGAGTTGCCGCGTGATCGGCCGTGGCGTCGAGAGCGCCATGCTCGCGTATCTCTGCAATCAGGCCATCCAGCGAAGGGCGCGCTCGCTTCAAGGCCGCATCGTCCCTACGCAGAAAAACGTACCGGCGCGCGACCTTTTCGAACGGCACGGCTTTGCTAAAATTTCTGAAACAGACGGCGGGACAACCCTATGGGCGCTTGATCTACCTGCGAAAATGGTTGCCATGCCTCAGTGGATGAAGGTCCGCACAGATGCCGAAGTCGTCGCCGAAAGGTGATTCTTGGATTGATTCGGGGAGAACGTTTCTGTGGAAGAACAAGTGAAACAGCTGATGGCGGACATCTTGAATGTGGATCAGCATTCGATTGATGGTTCTACCTCCAAGGACACTACAGCCTCGTGGGACTCGTTGAGCCACATCAATTTGATGGTAGCAATCGAACAGGAGTTCCAGGTTTCGTTTGACGTCTCGGAGATCGAGTCAATGCTCAGCTATTCTGACATTGTCGAAACACTGGAGAGAAAACTACAAGTATAGGGTCTCTCGGCACAGTTCCATGACGTAACTCGGCGGATCAAGTTGAACAAACTTTTCGCTAAGGGGTCCATGAGAGGCTTGAGCCCGAGGAAAAGACACACCTAGAAGATGCCGTCAACCAATCCTTCAGCCCGGCTGCGCAACTTTGACGAGATCTCCCTCGGCGAGAATTTCGAGATTACGCGGCAATTCACTGAAGAGGACGTTCAGCAGTTTGCGCGTTTGAGCGGCGACTTCAGCCCTCTCCACGTTGATCCTGTCTACGCGCGCACGACCGAATTCGGCGGCTGCGTCGTCCACGGCATGCTCCTGGCTTCGCTCTTCTCTCAGCTCGTAGGGATGCATATACCCGGAACCTTGGCTCTCTATCTAGGGCAGGATACATCCTTCCGGAAGCCGGTTCTGGTGGGTGAAACAGTTCGGGCGATCGGTAAGGTAACTGCAAAAAATGAAGGTACTCGAACGATCGTGCTCGGTACGGAAATTCGCAATGCGCAAGACAAGGTTGTAGTCAGCGGCACGGCAAAAGTAAAGCTCCGAGACACAGCCGCCGCCTCGCAAGCTTCGCCGGCTGCTGCTTCGCTCTCTCAGGCCCCGGCAACCGGAGCCGTCGTTCTGATTACGGGCGCCTCCCGGGGCATTGGCGCTGAGATTGCCACGGTCTTAGCAGCCAAGGGCGCTGCTGTCGCGGTGAACTATTTTCAAAGTGGCCAGCGGGCCGGGAGTCTTGTTGACACCATTCATAAAGCGGGAGGCCAAGCCGTGGCCATCCAGGCGGACGTGCGCCGCACAGAAGATGTGCAACGCCTCGTGGACGCCGCTCACAAGCACTTCGGCAGGCTCGATTGGGTGGTCAATTGCGCCATCGGCGGTCTTTCGCCCAAGCCTTTTGCCGAAATGACCTGGTTAGACTTTCAGGAGCATCTCGACTTCCAGCTTCGGGCTGTTGTGGACGTCTGCCAGGCCGCTTATCCGAAGATGAAAGCCGCGGGTGGCGGCGCCATTGTGAACATCCTTTCCCAGGTAGTTTCCGGGCAGCCTCCGCAACAGATGGCAGACTATGTTGCGGCGAAGTACGCGCTCTGCGGGCTCTCCAAAGCTCTGGCCATCGAATGGGCGGCCGACCAGATTCGCGTCAACATGGTTTCGCCTGGGCTCATCCAAACGGAACTCACACAACATTATCAAGACCGCCTGTTCAAGACTGAGGCGAGCCGAACTCCGCTGCGACGGCTAGCCACGCCCGCCGACGTCGCCAACACGGTTGCCTTTCTCCTGAACAAAGATGCTTCCTTCTTGACAGGCGTAAACGTCTCGGTTACGGGCGGCCAGGTGATGATCTAAATCGATGGACACTGCCGGTGGCGAATCAGAATTTATGCGAGTGATGCATGCAGCTTGTCCAGGAATTTGCCTGCATAAATTGACGCCTACTCTTCGATGAAACGCATTCTTTATGTCGCGTACCACTTTCCGCCGCAGAGCGGAAGCAGCGGTCTTCTGCGCTCTTTGAAATTCTGCCGCTATTTGCCGGAATCTGGCTGGCTGCCAACCGTCCTGAGCGTCAATCCGATGGCCTACGAACGCGTGGAGGAGAGTATGCTCCGCGAGATTCCACCCGAAGTCACTGTCCTCCGCACGTTCGCACTCGATACTCGCAGACATCTGGCGTTAGGAAATCGCTACATCGGCGGGTTAGCATTGCCGGACCGCTGGGTTTCCTGGTGTCTATCCGCTGTTCCAGTCGGACTGGCTTCCATTCTTCAGAATCGTCCAGATTTGATTTTCACGACCTTTCCTATATGTACCGCCGTTCTCATTGGTCTGATTCTCCATCGCCTGACGAGCGTGCCATGGGTTGTTGATTTTCGCGATTCGATGACGGAGGACGACTATCCGCGCGATGCCCGCACACGCAAAGTCTACCGTTGGATCGAATCCCAGGCGATTCGGTATGGTTCCCTTTTTCTCTTTACCGCTCCTCAGACGATCGACATGTATCTGAAACGGTACCCCAACCTAGATCCGGGCAAATGCATCCTTCTGCGGAACGGCTACGATGAGGAAGACTTCGCCTCTCTTCAAACCGCTCCTCCCCAGCCCGTTCCGAATTCCCGGCCTTTGCGCATCCTGCACGCCGGCCTTCTTTATCCTGAAGAACGCGACCCGCGTCCGTTTTTTAGGGCCCTTTCGCGCTTGAAGAGCGAGGGCAAGCTCAATGCTTCCACCTTGCAGGTTGATCTACGGGCGTCGGGTGAGGAGAACTACTATGCGGGACTCCTGAAGGAACTGGCTATCGAGGACATCGTGCACCTACTTCCCCCTGTTTCCTATCGGACCGTGTTGCACGAAGGCGTTACGGCGGACGGCCTTCTTCTCCTTCAAGGCGTCACCTGCAACCATCAAATTCCTGCTAAGGCGTACGAATACATGCGTTTGCGCAGGCCGATTCTGGCCTTAACGACAAACGAAGGTGATACGGCAGCTTTGTTGCGAGAAGCAGGGGGAGCCACGATCGCAAATATGTATGACACCGACGACATCTACAGATCGCTTCTGAGATTTGAGGAATCCGTCCGCCAGGGGAACCACGCTTTGGCCGATTCCACCAAGACAAGCCTCTATTCTCGAAGAGAACAAGCACGCGAGCTTGCGCGTCTCCTGTTCCGTCTCTGTGAAGGTAAAGCTAGCAGCTGACTCCCTTATCAGGATTAGAGGTTCATCTCGGAATTTGCCTGCTGATTAATATTCTCTGGCATGTGAAATTCGAGTGACTTTCCAGGGCAGATCCCTGCAGAAACTCTCAGGGCCTTGTTTCAACTAGCTCTTGGGAAGAGTTTCATAAGAGAAAGACGGTCTAAACGATGAGTTTACTTGGGAATGGTTGACTTTGCCGTTTGCAATCCTTACGCTTTTACAGCATACATTGGATACTGAAAAGTCGCTAAACATCAAAAGTCTCCTGCTGTACGTTATTTCGGTTGTCGTAGATTCTTGAGATGAATATAACAATCAGAATTTCCCCCAGGAACGGGAGGGGACTATGAAACGGAGTGCTTTGGCCGCCGCTGTTGCGCGGAAGTTTCCGCCTATTTCTCGCCAAATTCTGAAACTATCCGTCCAAGGCCATTTTCCGCCCATTCATCGCCATTGGTTCTTCCAGTCGCTGGCACGCGACTTGTTTGAGACCAGGGGTTTCCCAATGTGGGGGAGTTCCTGCCGCCTATATATTCCCCGAGAGCTGCATCCCATATATCTCGAATATTTCAATTTTCTCGATCATGAACCGCTGACGCGAAGTGTCATTGCGAGTTTGCTAAAACCAGGTTATGTGTTCATCGATGTCGGTGCGAATATCGGATACTACACGCTTTTGGCCGCGAGCAGAGTGGGGCCCAAAGGACACGTGCATGCGGTTGAATGCTCGCCGGACACTCTTCAGCTCCTGAGAGAAAATGTCAAAAAGAATGACCTTCAAAATGTCACTATCCACCCTGTTGCCGCTTCCGACGTCCGAGGAGAGTTGACCCTGAATGTCTCGGCGATTGGGCTATCTTTGTTTAGTCTGCATTCGAACTGGCCCACCTTGGGAAAAACTGGCGACACTTTGAAAGTTCCTGCCATGCCGACGGATGAACTTGTTCATTCCCCAGTGAATGTAGTGAAGATTGATGCTGAAGGAGCCGACCTGGAAGTGTTGAAGGGCATGCGAAGAATCTTGTCGGAGAACCGGGGAATCTCCGTAATCGTTGAGTGGGCGCCGCCGTTGCTCGTCGACTCTGGCAAGGACCCCATGGAAATGCCGCGTTGGCTCCAGGAAGCAGGTTTCAGGATAATTGACATTTTGGAAGAAGGCACAAACAAACGATTGCCGCTTGAGCAAGTCGCCGAGAGGATCCGCAACAAGAAACTCGCGAGCGGTTGGGTAGGTGATATATTCGCTCAGCGAGCCAGTTAATAAATATAGGGCTTCGACTCCTTTCCACAGCTTGACGCGGCGCCACTTGCAGCACGGTCCTGGACATCGCGCAGTGAGCTCGTGGAGCAATCAGATTTGACTTAGCGCGCTCTAATCCTCACGGGGTGGGCGGATGACGGTGTTTTCAAGGCGACAGAAAACGTAAACCGAAGCCGCGTTGACCACCTTTTTGAAAAGGTGAGCCACTCTCTGTGGATATTGAAGGATAAGAAGATCCGAGAAATCCAGGAGAATAGCATTGCTCAAGCGAAAAGCTGCGGGTGGAACTCATTGAAAACCTTGTCTATTTTTCGAGCTCCTGCCCACCCATTGATGTAGGAGGCGAATATGCCTTACGCGCTTTGCTCGAATCGCCGCTGCGACTACAGTATCTCGCCTCCAGGACATGGCGACCGGGCGGTCGATTGCAACGCCGCCGAACTATCCTTCTTGTGGCTCTGAGATGATTTCTTCGTGCCTGAAGTGTGGCTTTCTTCTGGTAGGAACGGTCGGATCAACGGTTTGTCAGGTTTGTAACACCGATGTCCGTTCCTTTTTCACCAGACTGCGTGCTCACTCTCAATCAGCGCCGAACCTCCAGCAGTCAGGATAGAGAACAACTACACTAGGGTGTGTGCCTCGAAATGACGGAGAGGCGCGTTTTTGACAAACACTTAAGGAGTGCCTTTGTAGCAGGTCGTGCCGCTGGCCCAGCTCGTGACTGGGCCGTTTTCCTGCCAAGTCCACGTGAAGCCGCCTGTACCAGGGTTATAAATCACGGCGTAGCCATTGTTCTCGTCGTCTTGAAAATCGGGAGGTTCTGGGTTAGCAGTTGAAGCAAGAAACAACGCAGGCGGTGAGACTCCTATAATGGAGTTGGCATCCACGGCCATAGAAGCAAAGCACGCTCCAGTGGGCGTTGTGGGCGTGATTGGCTGTCCAGCTACGAGCCCGCCAACCGATTGCGTTCCGCCCTGGTTCACATATCCAGGTCCGGAATCAAAACAAGGCTGAGGACCGCAATTGCTCACATCAATGAAAATCAATGTTGAACCGATTGTGTCCGTCCCTGTTTTTTGGATAGTGACCGTCATATTTGGACTGCACGTCGTTGGGGCCGCGTCCGTATCCCAAATGTCGGCCAAGCCCGAATAATTCATGGAAACGGCTCCTCGTTTGGTCCAAAGATTCCCGTTGCTGTCGCTAAGCCCGGTGAAGTCGTTCGAAGGCTCGGCATTGCCGATGACCACGATGGGTCCTGCGGTTGTGGTGCAGGGGAATTGTACAGTAAGCGGATAGGCCTGTCCTGCGGGCAGCGCCAAATGGAGGTTGTGTACGCCGTGAATTCCATTTGGCGCTGTGCCCGAGTTTCCGGCCTTGATGACCATCGCTGCCATGAACCAGTTATTCGCAGGAGCAAGCGTGGCAGATGGATTGACCGTCCCCGCCGCCGACTGTGCCTGCCATTCGGTAAAATGGCTATCCATCACGTCCGCGCCCAAAAGAGAAAAACCCGCTCCAGCAGTCCACGACTGGATGGGATTGGTGGTCGTATCCTGAACACCGAAGGCATAGATCAAATCGTCGTTCGTAGTTGTCCTGATATTTCCTGCGGTTAGCTGTGCGCCTATGCCGGCATTAGTGCTGGCTCCGTCCAAGGCGCATCCAGGGTCGACGTTCATAAACTCGGAAGCCTCTGCCGCGACGTAATCTGCCGCGTTTGAAAACGCCACTTGGAGTTTCTGCGCGCCGGGGTTCGTCACAGGAGCTTTGAACAACGTCAAGTCGGTATTGGTGCTGTCGGTAGCATTGATAACTTGTGTGTAAATGTTCCCCGCATCGTCCGTCACGGTGGGAACCGACCCTCCGGAACTCTGCACCGCGACCAAAACGCAGTTGCCGCTTCCCGTGGCGAACGCAAACCGGATCGCATACGAATTGACGAAGTGCGTTTGCGTGTTCGAATGGCTTACGTGCTGCACGAGCGCGGGCGCGCCTGCGGAACTCGGAGCTGCTCTAACGGTAATCGTGGCGCTCGCCGACTTGCTTGTATCGTCCACCGAAGTGGCGGTTAGCGTTACCGTGGCCGGACTCGGAACCACCGCGGGAGCTGTGTACGCCACCGAAGCAGCGCCAACATTGCTCAGCGTGCCGCAACTTGCTCCGGAACAACCCGTCCCGGATAAACTCCAAGTCACACCTTTGTTTTGCGAATCGTTTTGTATAGCAGCCGTGAAGTTACCCGTTTGTGAAACCTGGAGCGAAGAAGAAACCGGGCTGACCGAAACCGAAATGGGCTGCGGGGCGGCCGTCACCGTAATGCTCGCAGACGAAGACTTTGTTGTGTCGTCAACGGCCGTGGCTGTGAGAGTCACCATGGCAGGCGCGGGAACAGCAGCAGGTGCGCTATAAGTGACCGAAGTTGAAGTCACATTCGTGAGTGTTCCACAACTTGCACCTGAGCACCCAGAACCCGAGATGGTCCACGTTACTCCTCTATTTTGCGAGTCATTCTGCAGACTCGCGGTAAAAGCACAGGACTGGCTCACCTGCACACTGGCGCTATCGGGAGAGACGACTACGGAAATGGGGCCCGTCGAGCCTGAACCCGATGAATTCGAGGTACCCGCTGGATTCAAGGCCGCGAGGATCAGGGTCCAGTCCATCGTCACCGCGAACCGCGCGCTAACCGTCCCGGCCGCAGCCTGCGGTCGATCGGCAATCAAGTTACCATCCAAAGTCGACAGGGCGGTCCAGCCTGATGCATTGCTGGCTTGTCCAGACTGCACATATGCCCAGACCAGTTCGTTCGCATGAGAAGTGGCTAAAGATCCGGTAGCCGGGCTTCTTGGTCCTGAGACGGACACTTGCGCGTCCAGCGGGTGTACCGGATCCACGCCCTTTAGTTCCGTGACGTAAATTTCGTTGTATTGCGGAGCAGAAGTAGCCGCGCACGTCACCGTGGTGTAACCGCCTTTGACCGAAGTTGCCAAATAGGCTTGCGCCGAGAAATCCTGCGCGAAAGCTCCGCTGCCCAACTGCAGAAACTTGTCACCGGCGCTATCGCTGACGCTACTGAACTGAACCCCGGCTGTGTAGTCGCAACCCACTAGCAATGTGTCTCCGGCCGCCGGCGTAAGCCCCACGGACCACCGCGTCGAGCCGTTATTGCTAGCGGCTTTGGCCTTCGATACGGCCGTGATCTGCGCTTCGAGCGTCGAGCTTCCCCAGACACATAACCACAACAATAAGAAAGTCCTCCTCATAATCCTTCGCCTCGCAACGTGAGAATTCATCGCCGCATCGGAACGCACTGCTGGCGGATTACTGCTTGGGTAATTTAGTGCTGCGGACTGGGCGAACTTGGGTTAAGAGTCTAGGGAACTACCTCCGAAGGGTTGGAGGCAAATAAGGCTGTAATGCCTGGCTGGACTCGGGAAAACTGCGGAAGAAAAGATCCGGCTGCGGTCAGCTCCCGCCGCGCATTACCTGGCTTGCCGCGAGCTTCGCGGAAAAACTTCCACAGCTTACTGCTTCTCTGAAACATGGCTCACGCTCCCCCGGTCCCGCCCTCGCTGAACCTGATGTATGCAGACACGTCACTGCGGGCTGGGAAGGGCTATTGGTATCGTCAAATGAGCTGGGAGCCTGGATTTGGCGTCATCAATGCCGGCTGGAAGGGCTTCCTGGAGTGGCACCAACCGCGTGGGAGGGGACCTGCGATGGGGTCACGAAACTACAATCACCACGCTAGTCTGAGCGAAAAAACTCTGCAATCCTCTTTTGTAGGATTGTTCTGTATCAGTTAACACCTGGAGTCAAAAAGGGTGACGCGGCCCAGCCAGACCACATCACCTTCCAAGGCAAATGCTATCGGCACGTCCACTGGTAAACCACCACCGACCGTTCCAATTGATCTCCCACGCGATAGGCCAACCGCGCACACGGGTCTGGGATGCCAGTCCGCAACCACGCAGACAGGTAGGGCCTTTGCCGCTCTTCATCACCCCTCAAAATGATGAGATCGGGATTCTTCAGGTGGAGATACGCCGCAGCTGAGGCGTCATCTGTGTAAGGCAGCACGCGTGCGAGCGCGCCAGCATAATAAGGCGTGACCATTCCAATCGTCAGAACGGTCGCCGCCGGAAAATGGGAAGCGATCCATCGGCCCGCGGTTTTTGCCTCCACCCTTCGACCCTGCGTGATCTCCCCCAGCTCCAGGACGCCTTGCGCAGAAGCCAGCAGCAGGCAGAAGGACAACGTGACAGGCACAATCAAAGCAGCAAATTGTCTCAGCATCGGTGAATCATGCCATTTCACTGCCAGTTTTCTATCCAACCACTCGTAAAGTGATGCTGCACCGTGCCCAGCCCAAATCAGCGCGAATGGGAGCAAGGCCAGCAAGAATCGGCTCCAGAGAAAATACAGCGTGCTCAAGACAATGATTGAAAGAAACGCCATCACGGATAGCAAAACTTCATGCGCAACCCGAAGCCGGTTCCAGGGACCGCTAGCAAGGCCTATCGCCGCCAGAATCCACAGAAACGGCGATCCTAGAAACTGCGCCCACCGAAAACTCCTCGAGAGTCCGAGAAATCTCGTCACCCAGCCGTCTGTGAAAAGCCGCAATTTGATAGGAATCGGCACGGGATGAGTTCTTGCGTATGAAAACTGGTCGTTTTCCAACGCCACGCCGTCTTCGCGAAGGTTGGGTCCCAGGCCAGTGTTCGCTTGCTGGTAGGTCATTCCCGCGTGCATCCTCATAACAATGTTGTCGTTTACGGAGGACTTTCCTTCCCAGCTGAGACGGCCCGTCTTCCAAGTGATGAATGCCATGAAAGGCAGCGCCAAAAGGACGCTCACCGCCATAAGGGCTACCGGTCGTGCCAGATTGATCTGCAGTCTCCGGCGGGTCATCCAGGTTGCGGCAACAATCCACGCCGCGAACACGCACGCGTAAAGCAGTCCCTCGGGCCTCGCCAGATATGCCAGCCCGGCAAAAGCGCCAGAGCAAAGCGGTGCTAAATACCCTTTTCCCTCAAGGGTGATTAGCACGTAGTAAAGCGCGGCCATGAGCAGAGTTTCATATAGTATCTCCGAATAAACGGCTGCTGAAAAAGCGATGAGCGCCGCATGGAGGCTTGTCAACAGCCCTCCTGCAACACCCGGGCGCATCCCATAGACTTTTTCGGTTATCAGAAAAATAAGGACCGGCAGCATTGCGCCCGCAAGCAGAGAAATGAGGCGGCCCGCCAGTTCCGCATTCCCCGTCAAAATCGAAATGCCGGCAATCAGAATCGAGTAAAGCGGTGAGACCATCGTCACTGGGCCGCGCATATCTACGTATCCATGATGGCTTAGAAGATTTTCCGCCAGCCGGGCATATTGAGTTCCTTCATTCTCGATAACCTTCGGATAGGTCTCGAGCCAGACCAGTCTTATGGCCAGGCTGAGAGCAAACAAGAATATGCCAACACGGCGCCTGCTCATAGATGGGCCTCAGGGACGAAAATGGCCTGCATTTTACCGTCTACGCTCTGCTGAAAAATGGGCCGACAAAGTGACCTTCGCCGGAATTAAAGTAGCAGAGACGGCATTCTGGCTACAACTGGGGTGGGGCTGTCGCTCAACACTCGCTCAGGCAGAGTGAATTGCCTTTAGCCAAACGTGGAAGATTTCCTCGGCGACTTGAACTCCCCCGCGAAGCGGGCCATATAAGTCAGCCGTTTGGTATACCAGGAAGAAAAAACAGGCGTAGAAGATACCAGGCGAGAATTCTTGCAGGCGCAGAATTGGACCGGCCACAATGGAGCGCCAGGCAAACCACTTGGCCGAGTAACCGAGCAAGACTCCGAGAGCTGCTCCCGCCAATATGTCTGTCGGATAGTGGATGCCAAGAAAGATTCGAGGGAGCGCGACTCCTAAAATCGTATACAGGTATAGAAATACCCCCGCCTTTTTGTTCACCAGATACATACCCGTCGATAACGCAAAAAAGAGCACCGCATGATCGCTTGGAAAAGAGCTCCAGCGGTCCAAAGCGTCGGAGTCAAACGTGTATGCACGCCGCATGTGCAGAAGCGCGATAAAGAGAGGTCTTTCCCGGAAAGGCAAAACGGCCGCAAGCCACCGTGTGGCTAGCAGCCCCGGTATACAAATGAGGACCGAATACAACAGGATCATTCGCTTTTCGATGAATTGCCGGGCCTCCGCGGACTCGCCCGATCGAAACCAATTGAAACAAAATACCGCCATCACCAAGCCCCCCTTGAAGAGGTGATTGGCGGCCAGCAGGCAAACAAAGGCGTCCAGAGTCCACCACCGGCGAGCAAAACTGTTGATGAATACAGTTATAGCCGTGTCGATTGACAACATCATTCTCCGCGGAAGCCGCCGAAGATGAACCGCACCCTGGCTCGGCGCTCCTACAGGAACAACTTAGTTCCAGCTTATGCCGAATGCCATAGAACTCACGCCATGAGGAGCAAAACAGTTAATACTCGCTTGTAGATTTGGCGGCAGGTGCGTTATCCCGAAATAATTTGTGATCCGGCAAGAATCCCGCACAAAACTGTCCAAGGTTCACAGCGGTTGCCGCGCTGCGGTTGCCTGGTCTTCCGAATTATAATCGCGGGCATGGAAATCGTCCCGGCAGGTTCGCGCCCAGCCCCGTACTTCCGCCTGCACTGCGTGAACATCTTTGTTCGCGATCAGGATCGCAGCCTGCGATTTTACGTGGATCAGCTGGGGTTCCATCTGGCGTTCGATGCCAAGCTGCAATCGGGAGAGCGCTGGGTCGCGGTGGCCCCGCCGGATGGCACGGCAATCCTGGCGCTCGTCGTCCCCAAGCCGAATACCCAAGAGTACAAGCTGATCGGCCGGGCCACACACGTCGTCTTCTTCACAGAGGACGTCGCGGCCAAGTATCAGGAATGGGCGCGGCGCGGAGTGCGCTTTCTGAGTGCGCCGCGGCTGAGACGCATCAAGTACGATCCCGAGGCGCAGGCCGCGCATGCCGGTGACGCGATG
>Ga0187817_10000297_pt1 | contig 20185 bp, 14 predicted proteins | sample NC_wetland_sal_i_17_FD_132431 | JGI IMG/M metagenome (GOLD analysis project Ga0187817, IMG submission 132431) | Wetland sediment microbial communities from Neuse River Estuary, North Carolina, USA - SO4_2 | ecosystem: Environmental > Aquatic > Freshwater > Wetlands > Sediment | place: USA... | reverse complement strand
TGCGATACGCGTCGTAGAGCTCCTGAGCGCCTTGACGCGCGGTCCATTGCGGACGGAACGCCGGGACCAGACGGTTGATCTTGTCGAAGTTGACGCGATAGCAACGCAGATCCGGACCGCCGCCAGGAGCGTATTCTACGCGGCAACCGGGAACGACGTCGGCGACAATATCGGCGAGCTCGCGGATACGAAAATTCTCGTCGTTGCGGCCCACATTGAAAGTCTGGTTGTGAACCGCCTCCCGCGGTGCATCGAGCACGGCGAGGGCGGCCGCGATGATGTCGCGGATGTGGACAATGGGGCGCCACGGCGTGCCGTCGCTCTTGATGTAGACGCGGCCAGTGGTAAACGCCGACGCTACCAGGTCGTTCAGTACGATGTCGAGGCGCAGCCGCGGCGACGCACCATACGCGGTCGCATTGCGCATGTAAGTTGGCGTGAAATGGTCGCTGGCCAATGGCGCAATGTCCCGCTCCACCAGAACCTTCGACTCACCGTATGGGGTGACAGGATTCAGCGCGGATGTCTCGTCCAGAAAATCGTCGCCTGCGGCTCCGTACGTGCTGCATGATGACGAGAAAACAAAGCGCCTTACCCCCGCCTCCTTCGCGAGTCTTGCCAATTGTACCGACGCGAGGTGGTTGATGTCGTAGGTGAGCTGAGGATTAAGATTTCCGACTGGATCGTTCGATAACGCGGCCAAGTGCAGGACCGCATCGAAACCCTTAAGATCGGCCTTGGTGAGGTCGCGAAGGTCTTTGCGAAGTTCGGGGATATCAGAACTTGCATCCCCAAAATCGCAGTTGGCGTAGAGATCGGTATCCATGCCAACCACGTCGTGGCCGGCCGAGCGCAGGATGGGCCCGGCGACGGCGCCAATATAGCCCTTATGACCAGTAAGCAGTACTTTCATGCATCTCCTATTGTGAAAAAACGGTATTGATGAACTCGCCGAATCCTTTTGACCTCGAAAATTGTTCCTAGTCGGCGACTTTGACGCTAGGCCGTGAAAGGTCGGCGCATCACCGATCCGTGAGGGTCAGCCCTGACAACACTTTCTGTCAATCCTAGACTATGGTAAGAGCTGTCGCCAACCGCCACAAGGGCCCTGTGGGGATCGGTAACTCTAGAATCGTTACTTTCGATTAGAGCACTGATGTATGGCCTGCGATCTCAGCCAACAAGCCGTTCTCGCGGAGAAGCTTTGCCGCATCACAAATGGCGGCGAATGGGAGCCCCGAGCGCTCGGCAATATCCAACAGGGAGTGCTCGCCATCAGAGAGATTCAAAACCCAAAGCCGCGCGTTAATTTCTACGCCAACCGAGTCCCCGCCCGTGCTGCGGTACAGGTTTCTCTTGCCAAGCTGGGGCTCGCAGCATGGATTCTGGTTCAGATAGGACTGGTTGTTTTCTAGAACGTCGAAAATCGACGCACACAAACTAAGCGATTGAGCCAGTTGCTGTGGATGTATGAAGTCGAGATTGTCAGCGGAAGTATGATACTCCGGAAAGGTCCCCCAGACACTGCGCATCAGGCACCCGACCGGCAGATTGAAGCCAGGGGAACAGTACTGTCGCTCGTCATACCCATACGGCGAGAAATCCATAATTTTCGCGTCCGCCGTGGAATGGAGAAGCACATACGCGGCGGCCCGATCGATTTCCGTATCCCCTCGCCGGCTCTTCTTGTAGTGAAACCCGCCGCTGTCCCCAATGCAGGTCAGTACGAGCCCGTGTCTTATATCGTGGGCCTTCTCTCGATTTCGCGCGAGCCAGGTAATGGCACCGATCGTCCCAGGAATGAACAGAAACCGGTACGAGTACCTATGTTCCTTGCCGGACAAGAGCTCAGCAAGGGCAGTCGCGACCACAAGGCCGGAAAGATTGTCATTCGCCAATGATGGGTGACATGCGTGCACTGAGATCAGAACCTCTTCGGCCGAGCGTCCAGGAAGACAGACCTCGCCATAGGTCAGGTTTCCATCCTCCAGCGTCGAGTCTATGCGCACCTCGTAGTCGCCTTCTCCTAAGCTCAGCATCTGATTATGGGAGAGGCAGAATCCCCAGTTTTCCTGGTAATAGGAGGTCCGGTAGGGAATCCAGTCCGGATGTTCGCGGATCGTAAAGAGATGGGGCTTGAGCTCTGCCAGAGAAAGTGTTTTCTGCACAGGAATGCTGTAGTTCAGCACATGCAGGTTGTTCCGCTGGAAGTCCACCACCCGCTTACCATGCACATTCTTGATGTAGGCGTCACGGATGTTCCATTCTTTCGGAACAACCCAGTCGAACACTGGGGTGCCGGTTGGCACTTCCACCATCTTTAGCGGAATCCGGGTTTGGATCTGTCTTAGAGTCTGTCTGATTCCGTCGCCCGTAATGCTTCGGCAGATCGGGTACAACTCGACCGCGAGCCTATGCAGGTCCTGCCCAATCCGCGCTGCATCCAGCTCATCGACATCAAAGAGGAAACCCATAATCAAGCTCTGAAGTCCGGATAGGCGGAATCTCGGTTCGAAATAACTTCCACCTCCCCGGGCCAGAGAATCTGAAATGCTGGGTCGTTCCAACGGACGCCACGCGCGAGCTCCTGATGATAGAACTCTGACATTTGGTAATATACCTCGGTCTCAGGCTCCAAAGTCAGAAAGCCGTGCCCGCATCCCTCGGGCACATAAAGCATGTAGCGATTCACAGCCGAGAGGACCCTGCCAATCCACTGTTTGAACGTTGGCGAGTTCGGGCGTAAATCCACTACAACGTCGTAGATTGCGCCTCGAGTACAGCGGACTACTTTAGCCTCCGGATGAGGATCGGCCTGGTAGTGAATGCCACGCAATGTTCCTCTTCGCTCATTGAATGAGACGCTGCACTGAACGATTTTGGGGTTCAGTCCATGCTCTTCGAACTCCCTTTGGCACCAGGATCGCGCAAAAAAACCGCGCTCGTCGGTCTTCGGCTCGAGTTGCAGCTCTACGACCCGGGCTAGCTTCGTTTCAAGAAATGTCATACCGGATACGATGGCCGCGAGGCACGGGCACAGAATTATTCTCTTGGAACGAATAACAGAAAAACGCTCAAAAGGCGACTGGCGATTGGATTATGAGCCTTCAGCCATGCAGGAATTCCGCCACCACAATCACGTTGTTGCTGCATAAGCACCGGAAGCCTTACCAGGCCTACATGGTCCCGACAGACCCGATGACAGCGAAAGACATACTCCAAGAAGTCTCGGACTCACTTAACGGCGGGGGGTGCGCTCCCCTGAGCCCGAGTTAAAGCAGCGATCCGCATTAAAGGTAAGGATGCCGCTGGTCCCGTCCTCCTTACCGCCCATAACATTCAGGTAACAGTTGGCAGCCGGGATGTTGTAGCTGTGCCCTGACACCCCAGCAACGTCGCCACCGCTGATATCGGGCCCGGTCGCGGGCCATGGCATGCTTCCCCACCAGGTCGGCTTAGTTGATCTATAGAACGATGCAGGCAGAGTTTGGCTGGACGGAACGGGATTGGGATAAGCACTGATCCCGCTGGGTACCTCCGTGCCTACGAATCGTGCGGTTCGGGTGACCGTATCCCAGTTTCCCCAGCGCATCAGAGTGGAAATCGCTAGCGCGTCATTTGGAACCGTCGATTTATTCCGACAGCTTCCGCCCAGACCTAACGCATAGATGGAGATCTCGCATGCGTGCTGGTTGAAGTTCGTAATGTTCGTCTCGTAATTGCCGTGATAGCCCATGGTGCCCAACACATTGCCAACCAAATTAAAATAGCGGCTAAATGCGTAGACGTTTACTGGTATGGTCTGTGCTGACTGATGGGTGTCAGTTCCACGATAACGATTTCGAAAAGCGGTAATCATGTCCGCGGTCCCATGGATGGAATCGGCAATCATGCCCTCACCCTGATTGCCTTCCCACAAAAAATAACTGTTCCCAGGCCCATGGTGCCAACCCTGCGCCATCATCCAACCGGATTGGGCATTATAGTAGTCGTCTGCAGAGTAGTTATACCCAAACACCGACCCCTGCCCATCATCGCTTAACAACGGCGACACAATGTGCTGAAACACATTGTTTTCTACAAGGTTTGACGAGCCCTCGAACTGTTCAACACCGAAGCTCTCCGACCGCGCGTTCTTCGTCCCGTAGAAGTAGCTGTCCCTTACTGTGACATGTGCAGACTGATAAAACACGACATGGTCCCGGTCACTGTTAAGATCACGGACACCTCTCATCCAGCAGCGATACGCGTTGTAAAAAATGGTGCCAACGGTCGCCGTCGACGAGGCATGGTCCATCGATAGATTCTCCACACCCGACCCCGTAATCGCAGGTCCGTTGGACCACCAGGCTCCAGGAGTTTGTGCACTCCTCCAATTCGGCATGTACAACGAATCTTCCAAAGTGATGGTATTGCCCTTGATGGCTGCCACCTCCACGATTTGCTGCTGATGACGCCGATTGAAGCGCCCGGCGCCGGTATGGCAACCTGTACAGCAAACATTTACTCCACCGTCACTTCCACACACCCAGATGTTTCCAGTATCCGACCCGGCGACGGAGCCAGCACTGCAGTCTGTTCCCGACAAACCATCATCGCACTGGTCCAGAATAATCAGGCTACCCCTCTTTAGGTTACGGACACTCCCTAGGGTTGGGCTAATAATGATCTGATTAGTTCCTTTTGTGTACCCTGCTGTCCAGTTAGCCGCGTTGTGAGGTTCGGCAGTGTAGTTAGTATCCGAGTTTTGGAAAACGATATCGCCCGCCCAACTACCAGAAGCCTTGTTCGTGAAAATCAAGAACGTTTGGTCAGCGCCGGCTCCTCGGAGCGTGACATTGCTTTTGTTATCAAAGAGAATTCTCGATCCGATATACCACGTTCCGGCGGGCAGTGAAATCACCTGCCCGGAGTTGCAATGGGCGATCGCGGAATTGATGGCAGTTGCATTAGCCGAGGCCGCTCCGGTCCCTGCGGCCAATGATGGCGTAGCACAAATGAAAGTTCGAGAGGGAATCGTTCCGGCGCCCGCGGTAGCCCAAATTATTGCGCGGTTCGGGTCAAGGATTCCAGACCAATTCTGCGCAGCCGACAGGATTGGGAACAAGAGCAACAGTGGGAAAAAGACCAAGTGTTTGCGTATCATTTCACCTCGCTACCCCAAATGAATTCGAAAGCAGTGTTGCTGCCCTGACCGCACCCGAAGCCTCGGAGGCATGCCGTTTCCGTTCTGACAAAGCCTTGTGCTGACACCCCATCAGGACCCTCGACGAACCTCAGGAGTCTTAGAATTTGTATGTCGTACGATGCCGGGTGTGAAAGCGGACGGGGAACCCGCTGATTTCTCACAGCCTGTTCCCGCGAGTATTTCTGGGCGTTTTCGGCTCTCGACAAAGAAAAGCATCTTGTCCCAGGAGCTTTCCATGTTCCGTCTGACCTGAGGCACGAACAGCCGGGCGCGTTTGGCCATGCGCCATCCAAACGTCTTTTGGATCCACGAATACTTCCAGGACAATCCTGGGACTTCTAGCTCTCCGCCTAGCTCTTTCGCTGTCTGCTCGAACTGCCGGACGATTTCAGACCGCTCCGGATAAAAGTAGATAAGCCAATTCTGTAAATACTGAAGGCAAGCGGATCGAGTCCGATCGCTGTCCTCCAAAGATCTCAAGTAGCCGATTTGCAGTTGCATTGAGAGCCATTGAGCGTCGAGCTTTCTGTCGGATAGTCCTATATAACTAAGGCTCTTTGGACCAGATGCGCGATGGTACACCCTGGCGTCTGGCACGAATCGGATCCCATTGCTTGCAAGCATTACCCGACCGAAGTATTCTCCATCGTCATCCGCAACCATCTGGGTATTCCACGGGCCTGCCGCCTCGGTCAACTCACGGCTGACGAGCCAGACCGAAGTTTGCATGAACAGATTCTGTTCCATCTTGCGCAAGAAAAATTCTACGGGGGACAAATCACACCACAGTGCCGTCGGAATGAACTTTGCCCGATAGTGCCGGTACATGAACGGTCCGAACTCGGACGAAAGCAGCGTCCGCTTATTGAATGTGGGACTCACGATCGCCATTTGGGCAGCGATCTTGTCGGGGGCCAACAGATCGTCCGCATCCAACCACTGGATATAGTCTCCGTTGCTGGCGGAGACCGCTCTGTTTCTGGCGGCGGGAGCGCCCTCATTCTTCTGAGTGAAGATACGGATGCCCTCCGATTGGAATTCCTCGGCAATCGCCAGGGTTCGGTCGCTGGATCCGTCATCCACGACGATGATCTCCTTGGGTTCCCATGTTTGGGCAAGAGCCGATTGCAGCGACTCGGCGATCCAAGCCTCCGCGTTAAAGGCAGGAATAAGAATCGAAACCAACGGCTTCAAGACCATCAACTCCTTTCTAACTCCGCGCGCTGCGCCGAATCTGGAGGATTGAAATTGACTTCTGACGACAAGTTCGAAGCGCTAAGAGCTTCGAGAGCGAGGCCAACGGGGAGAATTAACGCTCCAGATTTGAGGGCATCTCGCACAATTTCTTCAAAGAATCCTGGCTCGCATCCAAACGGTGTCGGATTAGGAGAAATGTCATGAGTCGCGAAAATGAGCCAACCACGAACGTTTCGATTAACGTTAATGACATCTCTTACCGCTTGAATATTATGTCTGCTTTGTTCAAGAAAGTAGGCTGACAATTGATTGAGGTCCGTGGTTCCAACGTTCAGCCTCTGCCCGCCCGCGCGACAGCATTGGAAGTAATTTGCGATCCTCGCCTTAGTCATAGGTCGAGGCATAGCAATTGGGTACGAGAAGGTCTTAAACTCAGCTCCAGGGATGAGTTTGTCCAGAGACGCACGGTTCTCCCGAATCGATTCTTCAAAGATTCCAGTAGGTGTTTCCCAGGAATGACAATGTCCGAATGTGTGGCATCCCAACTCATGTCCTTGTTCAAAGAGCGCCGGCAGGTCATCGTTGAAAAAGATCTGTCCGCTCGGCGTGTCCTTTCCAGCCAAGCCCAGAGAAGCATAGTAGGTTCCCGCCAGCCCAAAAGACTTCAGGATTGCACCGCCGACCAGCAGGGCAGATCGCGGAAAATCATCGAAGCTGAAGGAGATTATTGGCCGCGCAGGAGAAACCACAAGTGGTCTTTTGAACACGAAACTTGCGGCCTTTCTCTGGTAGTACCCGCGAAGTCTCGACCAGGAACTTCGATACGTCATGAACTCTCCTCGGGGGGTGACAGGACTAGGAGCGCCTTGCTGTAGGTGCGCGAGATTATATGTCATCCGGCAAACACAACTCTCATTCCACGTCTTCGGACAATCTGTCAGGGCTGCCCAAGGCGGTCATTGAAACCTCTTCTGGGCGATACGGGCCAGCTAGCACTTTTGACGGCCGGGCTGATCTGGAAACTTCGCCCCATGGAATCATTTCCGTCAGAACCCTCGAAACCTGACCTAAAGGTTCCCAACTGCCGTGCAACAAGAAGACTGCCCCAATATACAAACTTAAAAAGACAAGGGAGTCCGCGACGATTCGAGACATTGCTCCCACCACACCCGGCACAGCAGCGAAGGGATGAATTAGGGAAACGAGCCAGACAGAAGCAGCGCCAGCGAGCGCGGAAGCGAGAGCATACTTCCAGATAGCCCCAAGAATAGAAAGGATACCAAATCGTATCGGCTTGCCAGCATACCAGTACGCCGGAACCGTCAGGATCCAAAATGATGCCGTCCACACCGCCGCGATTCCGACCGGCCCCCACGGGAGAGCCGCAACAAACAGCAAGATTGTAACTGCGACCTCCACCAGCGTCCAGCGCAAGTAGCGGTCCGCCCTCCCGATGGACAGATGGATCCAGCCATGCGCATAGTAGATCAGCATAATTCCGATACCAGGTCCGAAGAATGTAAAAATCCGGCCCGATTCCCCCCACCTAGGCCCCAACAACACACGAATCAGATCTTTCCCCACGATGGTCAAGTCGGCGCCCACCGCCATCCCCACAAGAGCCACAATTGACAGTCCAGTGAGAAAATATCTCTGGTATTGAGCAGATTTATGATCCAGCCGGCTCAAGGTTGAAAGGGCGACATCTGAGACTGGCGACAATAGCTGGTTGGCGGGAAGAACAAATAGATCGTAGGCCTTCTTATAGAAACCCAAAGGACTTGGACCGAAGCGCCACCCCACCAGAAGGTTATCGGTGTTGCGAGCGAAATGGTTGACGCTGAACCGCCCGTAGACATTGATCGCGAAATGTGCGACCGAACCAGTCCCGGGCACTCGCCGCGGCAAGGCGGGGATCCATCGGCATTGCGACCAGGCGGCGAGAGACGTGGTCATTGCTTGGGTGACATAACCTGCGACGAGCGCCCAGTACCCCCATCCGGCCCAAGCGAGGAGGATCGACACGGATACGGAAAGAATCCGAGCGAGGATATCAATAACAGAAACCGTCGCAAATTCCATGGCTCGCTTAAGGAGCGCCAGGTGCAGAACTGAAGTGCTGGTGATGAAGATCGTGAGCGACATGCCGATGGCGACGTGCGCCACGCGTGGCTCGTGATAAAACCTAGTCAGAAGCGATCCGGCCCCGGCAAAACCAATCGTAAGAATAAGACCTACGACGACATTGATCCAAAACAGATTGCTCGCGAGGAAGTGATCCATGCTTACTCTCTGTAGAACCGCCTCCACGTAGCCATTCTGCCCAAAGCTCATCAGCAGCAAGCTGAACGTTGTGACCATGGTAACCAACCCAAAATCCGCCGGTGTGAGAAGACGAGCCAGAATAACGGTGGCCATCATCTGGATAGAAAAGACAACGGCCTGGGAAAGCAGCGTGACACCTGCGCTGCGGAGAGCCAGGCGACGCAGTCCCCCCTCCAGTTCCGAAGGCCGGAACGCGCCGCTCGAATTGAAAGGTCTCAAACTTCCTCCAGGCAGGGGGGCAGTGCGCTGAATGCAGGACGGTCAACAGTTTTCTTCTTGGCCTTCCGTTGCACCCAACCTCCAGGAACCGCGACGATCGCCAAGAGGAAAAGGATCCAGACGGGATGCATGATCCTGGTCGCGGACTCAGTGAAATTGTAGACTACTGCCACCACAAAATAGGCAAGCCTAAGTCTGCCGGCGTCACGGTCCTGCCGAAACGCCCTGATGACGTTGCGGTAGCCCGTCACCAGGACCAGGCCAAGAAATGCCAATCCGACCCATCCAAGGTCTAAGAAGACCTCTATGTACCCGTTATGAGCCTCATTCGGATGCCACCAGTACACATGATAGATCTTAGCGAGCCGTGGTCCGAGCCAGAAGCTCTCGAAACCGGTGCCAAGAAAGTGGTTCGGGGCCATGCCGAGAATGAGGTGCCAGACTCCCGTACGCCCGGTTAGGGTCGAATCTCGTCCGACCAACTCCACGAGGCCCGCTCCCACGCCCAGGAAAAGAGCTGTGAAGGAAACGCAGAGCATCCCCACTACCATGAGGTGCACGACCGACGGCTTGCGTGCGAACCGGGAGAAACTCGTTGCTGCGATCAGGGAGCCTGCCATGAGGAAGCACATGAGGGCTGTCACTGTGTTGGCTCTCCAAATAAGAAATAGTGACATGACGACGAGGGCACCATGAGCCGCAAGTCGCTGAGTTCGGCGAGGATCTCGCTTGTCTTGCAGGCATTCCACAAATTGCCAGGCCGACGCGATTCCGAAGAGCAGGCTGATTCCCCCGAGTTCAGTCTTACTAGTCGTCACTCCCATGTAGGTGGGAAAGGAAGAATAGCTACGATACCCAACCGCGATATGAGGAAAGTACTTGATTAGCAATATAGATAGGGGCAGAAGCAAGAAACCTGTTCGCGTGAGTAGTCGCTTGACCGCAGCCATGGGATTCGCATCGGTTACAACTATTAGGACCATTGCCAGGTCGCCAATCGCTTTGGTCCAACGCTTGAACGCGACGCTAGGATAGTCCGACCAGACAATGCTCGCAGCGCAATAAAGCAAAAACAATAAGATTGGTCCATTCGCCCGTACCACTCTGATAACCAAGTGGCGCCTTTCTATCAGAACGATTACAGCAAGGGCGATAAGACAAAGAAGCAAATTGCGATCAAATGGGCTGCCGTCAAGGGGCTGCTCGACTGCGTTTAACGAGGGATGCGCTTTATACAATGCGGTCGCCGAGAGCCATTGGGACACCATGCGTGACCCGCTGATCGACAGCCAGATCACGGGAATCCAAAGAGCTTTGGAAACACGTGCCTTTCGGTCTCGACCGAGAAAGAATAGTCCCCAAATTGCAAAACCGAAGACGATCGTGGCAAATAGCGGCGGCATCCATTACCCTTCCGCGAAAACGGCGGGCGGAAAATCCTGCGAGACCATGGCCGACTGTGAATCAAGGAAAAGACGGTGCAGCAATTCCAGAGTCAGCACCTTATGGATGGCGCCGGTATAGTTTCGGTCCCCTCTGAGATGGCCACGTACGAGGCGTTCAAGGCACTCCCTTTCGAGGTATGGGCGTGAAAGTGTTCGATCGTCGAGCAGCATTTCGCGGACATACTGCGAGAGCTGGTCCCGGTACCAGACCCGGAAGTGGTAAAACTTGTGCCTCCCCAGAAACAAACGTTCCAAGTGCAAAGACGAGAAGAGATGATCTGTGCGCGCGACCCATTGGGGCATCCCATAGTCGTAGGCGTATTCAGCTTTGAACGTAAACCTGAGAAGCCGGCGAGAAGCCGACGCGGCCAGGCCTCGCTTATCAGCAGTTGGGCCACGGTCGGTCGGCATCCGCCGCAGAGCAGGATTCCCGCCCTCGATCAGCGCCAGGCAGACACTGTCATCCAGAAATGCTTCCTCCGGAGCACGGAAGACGGTACGGACGAAATCGTTGTCAAGGTACGGAGAGCGCAAGGAAAGCTGGCTCTGCTCCAGCGCGAGTAAGCCGTAGTGGTGCCACGGAGCTTGGCGGAAGACTGCAAAGGTGAGCGGATGTACCCGACTGAGGCGCGCATATGTTTCTCGAGCCTGGGCCAGGTGGGGCAGCAACTCTGCGGCGAACAACCCTGAAATGCCGTTTCCGGGCTTGAACGCTCGTACTCGCCGGAGCACTTCGCCGCCGTAGTTTCCGGTCATGCGGACCGGTGCAATCTGCGCTGCCCGTTCGTTCGCATATAGATCCGGAGCGTGACCTACGTCGACGCATCCATCAGTCAGGTAAACTGTACGCTCGGCGTAATGTGGGAAGTTCGCGAGGAATTGCTCTCCAACCGTGATCACCTGGTAGGATTGCCCGCAAGCCTGGGCTACTCTGCGCGCTAGAATGACGTCTTCACAGTCACGAAAAATGCCCCCAAAGGAGTAACAAGGGAGGGACTCCGGGGGGACTTTCTGCCAGGCCATGATCATCCTGCTATCGAGACCCCCGGTCAGGGACATTCCAATCCGTTCTGCTCCGCTGAAGTACCGAGGGAGATTGCGCGAGAAGACCTCCTGAATTTGCTGGCGGTAGGATTTGATCTCGAGGGGAGTCTGGTTCTCCCAGTCCGACGCCTGGAAATATGTTTTTCTTTGCTGGAGAGAGCCGTTTCGGAACAGCCAAGCGGAAGCGGGTGGAAGTGCACCAAGACCGGCGAAAAGCGTCCGATTTTCTAGGACGCAACCACAGGAGACGAACTCCCCCAGACCCCGCGGGTCTAAAGAACGAAGCCTCGGACAGACGGCAAGAATTGCCTTGGCTTCCGCGGCAAAGTAAAAGGTGTCCTCTGACTGGTAAAAGTAAAGTCGGTGCATGCCATAACGATCATTAAAGAGCGTGACCGCACCACAACGGAGGTCCGCCAAGAGCCCATGAAACCGTCCATTCAGACAAGCCGGGAAGCTTTGGTCCTCCTCATACAGATGGACAAGATAGGAAGCGCCCTCCTCCGGTCGAGGGCAGCCATGGCCTTTGAGGCTAGCAACTGTTGCCGGTTCGGGGAATTCCTCTCCGGAGAACGCCAACTTGATATCGCCTCGTTCATTCGAAAGAAGCGTTTTGTCCGAGAACGAGTTGCTGCGCTCAGCCCAGCCCACGTAAAGTCCCAAAGGTTCATCGACCCACGTTCCGATCGCGTAACTGGGCCGATGCCGCATAACGGACAGCATCCGCCCCAACGTCGGCTGGGCCTGCTCGGCAGGCAACTTGGTAATGAGACCAACGATCCCCGGCATACTCTCTCAAGATTCCATGGCAGACTGAAACTTGCGGTTGTACCAAGCGTTCCGGAGCTCGCGAGCCTTAGAGAGGACAAGCTCGGGAAAATGGTCTGCGAGCTTACGGTGCAGGCCTAATCGAAAAGCCAGGGAACCGGTTCGAGTCAAAGGAACGTAGTACCGAGGCAGATCGACTCGCTGAAATCCATTACGTTCCTTAAAGTCACTGAGACTGTCGCGCAACTTCTTTCCGTAACCGAAGCTCGAGTACACAAGATAAGGAATTCCTCGGCTAGCGCAGAACCGGACCGCATGTGCAACCAGCGCATTTGTCGGAGCCTTATCTCGGTGCCGAATCATAGATACAATGTTCATCAGCCCCATTTGCGTCCGGGCTTCATCGCTCACCAGCTTGACAAACCCAATCAGCTCCCCGCCCAGGAAAGCTCCGATAAATGCGCTGCTTTCAAGGTAGGTAGCCTCCTCTTTGCGCACTGTCTCGACGTCCTTGCCGTAATGGCGAAAAGGTTTCCCTTGGCGGACCGGGCACTCGTTGTAGATCCGCCAGATTCCATGCACCAGAGCGTCGTCGAAGGGCACTTCGCGGAGGGTTACACCCTTCTTTTCTGCTTGCTTGGCCTTGTTGCGCGCCTTAAAGCCGATCTGCTGCGTCCACCATGCATCGAACGTGGACACTGGCAGAGCCGCCAGGTTGTCCCACTCCATCGGGTAGCGATATTTCGGCGTGGTCTCAGGCAATTTCTGCATAAACGTGAAAAGATCGATCCGGATGCCACTTTTCCGAAGAGCATCAAGCAGAGGCTCTGGATCGTCAACAAAGTGGTATTGCTCCGCATCGAGGCACGCCGTATGTAGAAGTTGCCCTTGGACCCGGATCTGCTTTCCGTAAACCTTTATTAAAGAACTCATAAATGATTTCTTTTCTCCTTAGTTTACGCCCGTGGCACGCTGAACTCTCCCTGCCGATGATCGTCATCGCCAAGTGCCTCGCAACGCGATTTGAGCAGTGCTAGGGCTGGGGCTGGGAGTGATTCTGAGTGAGAAAAACAGCGAGAGTCGGAGGGAATCGAACTATCGGGTGTTCTTGCCCACCTCACGCTCCGGCAGCTGCAGGCGACACCGCGGGTATGGCTGGAAGCAAGCCATGACCCACTTAGCATCTACTCTTCGCGCCGCCCGGAAAACCGAACCTACCGGGTTCCCACAGGCACGTCGCCCGTGGGAACGCGGGGATCAGTGGACGACTGCGCTGAGGTTGGTCGGAGCCGAAGGAGGACTCGAAGCTGAACTCGAGGCATAGCAGTTATTGGCGTCGAACGTCGACGTCAGCGCCCCGCTCGTCCCGTCCGTGTACCCACCCAACACCTTGAGGTAGCAGCTGGCCGCCGGGATGAGGTAGGCATGGCCGCCGGTTGTGGGAGTGCTGCAACCCGAACCGGTTGATAGCCAGCATCCGGCAGCGCCGGTTACGTCCGGCCCGATGGCGGGCCAAGGCGCAGTCGTGCCAGATGCGAAGTTCCACCAAGACGGCGTGCTCGACGGAAGGTAGAACGACGCTGGGAATGTGCTGCTCGGGCTGGACAGGCCGGGATAAGTGGAAGCGCCCGATCCTGTCTCGTTTCCTGAGCATGGACTCCCGGAATTTGCGGTGCAGTAGCGGACTGCGTTGGTCACTGAGTCCCAGTTTCCCCAGCGCATCAAGGTTGGCAAAACCAAGGTGTCGTTATTCAGTGTATCGCCGCCGTCTGTGCAGCCGCTGCAAAGAGTGCCTGCGGCATGAGAGTAACCGAGAACATAGATTGATTTGCTGGCGGTGGTCGAATTGCCCCCGTCTGTAGCGGATGCCGCCGCTACTTGATAATTGGATTGTGTCGCGGCGTTGCCCAGGACGTTACCGACGAAATTGTAGTATCGGTTGTAGGTCATCACCTCGGCGGGCGAGGTTTGTTCGTTGTCCGCGATGCTCCAGTTCTGGCCGTACAGATAATTCCGGTAGAAGGTAAGGAAATCGCCCATCCCATGAATGTCATCGGAGACGTTCGTTGGCGCAGCGTTACCTTCGAACAAGTTAAAGTTGTCCCCACCAGAGTGATGATCAATGCCTCCAATAAGCCATTCGGTATCCGTCGTGTAATAGACATCCACAATGTAGTTATAGGCAGCGACCGTGCCAGTGCATTGCTCGTCCATTATCGCTGTGGCTTGTTTCTGGAAGATGTTATTCTGGATCAGGTTGTCGGACGAGTTGTAGTCGCAGGTCACTCCGTAGGAATCGCTCACACCAGCGGAGCCGAAGAAATAACTGTCCTGCACCGTGATGTGGGTGGATGCGTACATCTCGACATGGGACTGCATCGCACCGGGGACGGTGTTGTTCTTGATGCTGACGTTCTTTACCCAGTTCTGAGTCGCAGTATCGAAGCCGATGGCGGCATAGCTGCCGGTGGTCAGCGTAGAAACGTCCACCGAGAAGTTCTCAAAACCGACACCGCTCACTGGCAAGTTCGTTGACCACCAAGCTTGAGGACTTTGGCCGCTGGTGAAATTAGGAACATAGATCGCCGGAGAGATGCCAACCGTGTAGGGGCCTGTGCCTGAGACTGAGGTTATTTTCACGGTTTGAAACTGCACCCGGTTCGCCCGACCTCCGACCTGTCCTTCCAGGGAACAGGTATTAGCCTTACCACACATGAAGAAGTTGCCGTTGTCGCTGTTGGTTCCCGTGCAGGTCCCGCTTGAGTTGCTGCCCGTCAGGCCGCTGTCGCACTGGTCAAGGATGAGGTTGTCCCCGACCACTGGAGCGTGCGAGCCCGTGAACAATGCGCTCAGCGTGATCGAAGTGGCTCCGGTAGCGTAACCTGCCGTCCAGTTGGCGACGTTATCGGGCGACGGTTCGTAATCGGAATCGTTGTTGTAGACCAGGATGACGTACTTGCTGGGATACGAGCCGCTGGAAAGGAAATAGAGCGTGGTCTGGGTCGGCCCAGCCCCGCGAAGCGTGATGTTTGCCGCTTCGCTGCTCATGTTACTTCCCGAAGCGCAGCCTCCGGTCACGGGAACAAAACAGATGTTCCCGGAGAAGTACCACGTTCCCGCCGCAACATTGATGACGCAGTTTCTTCCCCAGTCAGCAACGATGGCAGCATTCATCGCGGTCGTGTTGGCGGCTGCGCTACCGATGCCACTGGCTAAAGACGGCTGCGTGGAGCAGGCGGTGGTCCGGTTGACGATCATCGCTCCCGGAGCGATGCCGGACGAACTCCAATCGACACCACGGTTCGTGGCAAGGATGCCGGACCAGAGCTGGCCGAAGCACGGAGAAAGTGCGGACTGACAAAGAAAAAAAATGATAAGAAGAAGGGGGAGTCGAAACGTTCTTCCTTTAGACATTTTACCTCGCTGATGAACAATTTTAGAACCCGACAGCCCAAGCAATTTGGAGTTCTTAGCGAGAAGTCTATGCGGTGACAGGAAGCAGTTTCAAGACACGGAAGTGCACCGCGGCCATCGCGACGCCCCACGAGTGCATGCCCTTTGGACCATGGCCGCTGTGGCATCGCCAAGCTGGGCGTATCCGGATCCCATTAGCGTTTGACTAGAAGCCGAATAGAATCAAGTGGTTGCGGTCTTTGAGAAGTCGCGCGGCCGCTTGCTTTGCATCATTCCGTTACGTAGGTTCCTCTAATTGGATTGATGCCTAGCAACGCAAGCAGCCTGCCAACATGGTAGGACAACTTGAAAACGCAACGCATAAAAGTCGCGTGTCCCAAGATCAGCGCTATGGGCAATACCGCCAGATAGGCTGGAGTCGCGATCAGTGACTGTAGAACTCGCGCCGCGGAGAAACCATGGTTTCGCAGGGAGAACATCCCTCGGAATAGAGCCCGCCTTATAAGGAAACCGCGCTTCCATCGCGAAGGTGGAACGACTTCATAAACAACTGCCTCGTTGCACCAAACGAAGGCATATCCCTTTCCGATCATTCGCCTGAAAAAATCTTGGTCTTCACCCGACAAACACTCCGGCCGAAACGGTTGAGCTTCTTTCGCAAAAAGCTGGCTCCTCAAAAGCACATTACCTGTTCGGCAATGATTCCAGTCGAGAATCGACCCGGTCGTATGCATTGGCCGGTCGTGAAAGCCACCCCTAATGATCCATTGTGGAGGTTCGGCTTCGAAGTGCGGTTTCACAGGCCCAAGTACTCCATCAACCTGGTAATGTCTAATTGCCTTGAACAGAGTCAGTAGCCAGTCATGGAGCGGAATTTCATCATCGTCGACAAAAGCAACGAAGTCACCGCTGGCATTCGAGATCGCTTGGTTGCGCGCGAGTGCGATGTTCTGGCGGGGCTCCACACAGTACTTGACGGCAACACCAGCCGCATTGGCAAAGCCTCTCACCACCGATGCTGCGGATTGTGCGTAGTCGTTGTCGGCGACCACGATGGAATACGTAAACATGCCACATGCATCCTGATTCTTGAGCGCTTCCAACAAACGCCGGAGATACTCTAGGCGTTTGTAAGTGCAGACGCAGACAGAAATATGTGGCATTCCTTCAGTCATGTGGACCGGGACAATGATTGGTTACCCCTTTTCGCTAAGCTGCCTGTTCAGAGGCACGAAACTGCCCTGGCTGGATGAGGAGCACGGGCAACCCCTACTCTCCATGGCGAGCACGAAGGACCCCTCCAGTCAAAAGCGACTTTAACCGCTGCATCTGCTCCTTTCTGGTGAATTGGATCATTTCACGGGATACCGGTCTTTCGCCCCCACGGATCAGTGCCCAGAGGTATCCGGCAGCAAGCGTCAACCCACCCACCAGAAAAGGCCTTTTGCTCATCTGGTACAACGCTCGGAACAATTCCCAGACCGGATGGCTTCCCACAGAATGATCTTTAGCGCCAGCTCTAAACCTTGCCATCAACACGCTTTCCTGTGCGGTGCCGGTTTGCCGATGATGGAGATACGTTTTGTCCAAAAACGTCTGCGTTCTCCACCCCTGTGTTCTCGCCGCAATGGTGATTATCCGATCGACCGCACCACCCTTTACGGGTACGTATCCACCGATTTGTTCGAAACAGGCCCGCCGAAACACCTGGCATGCACCGGACACATAATCGGCGCTTACAAAGCGGTAATCGTATGTGTTATCTTGCAGATCCTTGTATCGGGTGCCGACCAGTCCCAGCGCGGGATCCTCCGCCAATTTCTGGAGTAAAAAGAAGAAATACTCTTCGTCGAACGAAATGTCAGCGTCCAGGTTCCCAATTACGTCGTAGTCGAGATCGCGAATTCTGTCGTATCCAGCGTTGAAGGCATGGACCTTCCCGGCGAAGTCGCGTTCGCGTCGCTCCGGCATCCGTAGAAGTTCAATCCACGGGTGGTTGGCCGCATATTTCCTCACAATATCGTCGGTGCCGTCAGTCGAGCCGTCGCTCACAACTACCCATATAATGGGCCGGACTGTTTGGGCAATCACAGACCGGATGGTTGTCTCGATGAACGCCGCTTCATTTCTCGCGGGAGTGACGAGCGCGTATTTGAGCGAGTTATTCAACATTACTTCTCCTCTCCAGGCGAAGGGACCTCAGCAGCCCGCTTATCGCAGGAGTGAAAGCCGCAAAACCCTTCGCCCAGGCGCGTCTGGGTGTTTTTGTTCTCGCGGATGTCAACGCGCGAAGCCAGGCGTCTCGGTAACAAATGCGCGAAGCTGGTAACGGCCCACAAAAGGATCTCCGGCCAGAATTTAGTTGCGATCTGTTTCAGTCCGGTAAACAGCGGCGGCCCGGGCCGCCTTCCGTCGCAAGCGGAAATCTCGCGCTCTGGACAGCACCCTCCCCGCAGGTCGGTTGGTTTCCACATAGTTGTCGCGGAATTCGCAGAGCATTCGACGAATCAGTACCCTCGAATTGTGAATTGCTGTTGGTTTCCGCATGGGGGTTGAGGAGAGACCAGCGTATGGCGCAATCCGGATACTGGCCGTCTGACCGGGATGTAGCGCAAGACGTTTTTCGAAGTTGCCTAGCCCTTGCTGCTCACGATCCAATACGCATCCGTCAACAGTCACTGTGAGAAAACTTGACTCCGAGGTTCGAGGACCAAGTAGCGAGTATCCCATCGTTTCAGTTCCACGATTGGTCAGGCAGAACCGGCTGGTATAGAACTGGACCTGAATCTCATTCTTTCGTACGACCCTGGCAAGACTGGCGCGCGCGCAAATCGTACCCAGATTGGCCCATTCCATCCTCGGCTCGATCGTATTGAGTTGAGCAGCAAAACGTTCGAGGCTCTCATAGCCGTTGCGGAAGTAGCCGTGGTGCTCCACTGCTAATGCCGGTTTTCCAAGAAAAAGGTCGAAAGCGAACTCCGCCGGTTCCTTGGGATAGCGACGGCCGAATAGCGGAAAATCAGAGAATCGTGTAACTGCCACCTGCAGCACGTCCCGGAGCACCAAGCTTCCCGGCATAGTCGAGGGGCATATAGCAGTGTTTACGGCGGCAAGGTAGCCTGAACTCTTTAGCCCCAGCAGGGCTTCGGGCGAGAAAAGTCCCTGAGGGAATACCATTACCTCGTCGAAGGAAACGCCTGAGAGCCGCTGGTGCATTCGCATTCGTTCCAAGGCTAGAGTCGCTTTGCCGCGCATGGATTCCGTGTCGGTTGCTGCGAACTCCCCGGCGGTGTGATCGCAGCCGTGAACGCACAGAGAAGAGGTTGCGGAGTTTGCTTGAAAAAGTTTTGTTACATCAGCGCTGGATCGACGGTAGTTCCATGGAATGAAAGCTACACATATGGAAAACCGCTCCCGACGCATGCTTTCAAAAAGGCGGGCATAGTCGAGAAAACCATAGCGTTTTCTCAATAAAGGATCGTCGAGGATGAGGCAGGCCCGAGGATCGTCATTGTGCCAGACCCGCTTTCCGAGTGCTCCTCGCAGAAACATCATCAGCGGTATCAGCCTAGAAAACCACGATAGCAGCCCAGTTCCTTGCGGTACCTTCTCATCAAGATCGGCCAGTTCGTCACAAGCGATGAAGAACTTTGAAGAAACGTTGCTTCCTAACCGGACGAAAAAAGGTCTCTTGGCAGCACGAATCATCACCGATTGGCCTAGGTCTCCCGTGCCCTCGAGAAACGTCTTCTCCCTCTTCGGGTCCACAAGACCCAGGGAGAGTCCAGAAAATTGGGCGCACCATTCCCGGTCCTCGGATACCTCAAACTTGGCCTCGGTGTCTGAAAGCGGATGGACGGCCAGAAGGGCTCCCGCTGACAAAACTCTGAGGACTTCGTTATGCGCGCTCGCAGCCTGAAAACCGTATGTCAATACGTGCTCCGCAACGTCCGATAGGGCGCATATCCCGCTCAACCCTTCCTGTATTTTGGTGGATACATTGGCAAGAGTCTCTGCGGCCACAATCAGGCAACTGCACCTAGGGACTAGCGCTTGAATCGACGCGCCTTCATCCAAGGCAGTTGGGGTGAGGGTCACGAACCTGACATCGGCCCCTAAAAACTCGGCAATCTTATGGGCGTTGCGGTCCGCGCTAGTCGGCGCGTCCCAGCAAAGAACGACAACATCACTCGTCAAAGAAGACATTCTTGCGACCGACTGCAATACAACCTGAACTATTTTGTGCAACGAACCGATGAGGGAGATGTAGCTGGCGAGGAGCGTGAACTACTCGGCATTCAATCGGTAAAGGAAATCGATCAGCTCACCGACAGTAGAAATCCGTTTCGCCTGGGCGGCTGGAGAACTGAGGACGTCGACAAGATTCAGGAATTGCTCGCTTGAACTGTTCAGTTCGTCTTCGAGCGCGACGACGAAGTTGACGACACCCATCGAGTCGAGCACCGCTCCTTCGCCAAGGAGCACCGTGGACTCTTCGTGGGCAAGGCCCGTCTCATCGAGAGACAATTGCCGGGCGCGCTCGATCGCACGATAGACGGCTTCCCGAATCTGTTCTCTGTCAAGG
>Ga0187817_10000296_pt1 | contig 20187 bp, 24 predicted proteins | sample NC_wetland_sal_i_17_FD_132431 | JGI IMG/M metagenome (GOLD analysis project Ga0187817, IMG submission 132431) | Wetland sediment microbial communities from Neuse River Estuary, North Carolina, USA - SO4_2 | ecosystem: Environmental > Aquatic > Freshwater > Wetlands > Sediment | place: USA... | reverse complement strand
TGGGTCAAAAGCGGAAGTCGCCGCATAGCGATCCCTCCGCTAGACCACCGTCCCGAACAGTTTGCCGATCGCGGCGGTCGCGGCCATGGCCAAGGCGCCCCAGAACGTCACCCTCAGCACGCCGCGCCAGATGCCGGCGCCTCCCGTCGCGGCGCCAATGGCCCCGAGCACACCCAGGAAAACGAGCGAGGCCAGTGCCACCGCAGGCACCAGATAGTCGAGCGGCGATACGACCACCATCAACAGCGGCATGGAGGCGCCTGCGGCGAAGGTCGCTGCCGACGTGAGCGCCGCCTGCACCGGCCGCGCCGTGGTGATCTCCGATATGCCGAGCTCGTCGCGCGCATGCGCGCCGAGCGCGTCCTTCGCCATCAGCTGGAGGGCGACGAGCTTGGCGAGCTCGGGGGTGAGGCCGCGCTTCACATAGATATCGGCAAGCTCCTGGCGCTCGAAGTCGATGTTCTCGGCAAGCTCGCGGCGCTCGCGGTCGAGGTCCGCCTGTTCGGTATCGGATTGCGAGCTCACCGATACATATTCGCCGGCCGCCATCGACATGGCCCCGGCAACCAGCCCGGCGACGCCCGCGACGAGAATCTCGCTCCGTCCCGCGGAGGCCGCGGCGACGCCGACGATGAGGCTCGCCGTCGAGACGATGCCGTCGTTGGCGCCGAGCACGGCCGCGCGCAGCCAGCCGATGCGTTCGACGAGGTGACTTTCCGCGTGCTTCCAGCTCCTGCTCATGCTCACTCATACGCCTATCTTGAACGGCTCCGCCAGCGGCTTGGAGCTGTTCCCCGGCGGGCTAACCCGCGCCGCGCTGTTCCCCCGGGAACACGCGCTCCTCGCCTTCAATGCTACGCCCCCCACTCCAACACAGGGAATGGGGGACACCACAATGGCCGACAGAGGCAAGAGCTACGACCGTCTGGCGAAGCTCTATGACGCGGCGGCGCATCTCTACAGCGGCGGCCAGATCCGCGCGCTCAAGGCCGCGCAGATCAGCGAACTGCAACCCGGCCAGCGGATCTTGTACGCGGGCGTCGGCGACGGCGAGGACGCGGTGCTCGCCGCCAACCGCCAGGTATCGCTCACGCTGCTCGATCTCTCGGCCGGTATGCTCGCGCGCGCGGCGGGCAAGTTCCAAGCCGTGGACGCCGAGGGCTGCCTCGAGATCATCCGCGGGGACGTCTTGAAGCACGAGCGCCCGGGCCACTACGACGTCGTGGTCGCCAACTTCTTCTTGAACGTCTTCAAGGAGCCCATGATGGAGGCCGTGCTCGGCCACCTCGCCACCATGCTGAAGCCGGGCGGGAAATTGCTGATCGGCGACTTCTCCTATCCGCGCGGGTGGCTCGCGGCGCGCGCGCTGCAGCGGGGCTACTATTATCTGTCGATGTTCAGCTTCTGGCTGCTCGGCGGGACGCCGCTGCATCCGATCTACGACTACCCGCAGTATTTCGCCGCCGCCAACCTGCGCTCCGCTGGCGTGGAGCGCTTCAAGGTGAGCGCGTTGCTCCCCGTCTCCTTCGAGACGATCACGGCGGTGAAGGTGTGAGGCGGGGTGGCTACGACGCCGAAGGCGCGCGCAGCGCCAGGTACGCGCCGACGGCAAAGAGGGCAAACGAAGCCGCGTAGCCGATGGCGCCGACGGCCGCCAGCGGCTCGAACTCGGTGCGGCCGGAAAAGAAGAGCCAGAGCCCGACGACGATAATGGCGAACGAAGCTTGCGCGAGCCAGAAGTGCAGGCTCGCCAGAAGCTGCGGCACCGCTTGCCCGAAGAAATGATAGAAGAAGCCGAAGACGGCAAAGCTCAGCCAGCCGATGACCATGATGTGGGCATGCGTTGGAAGCTGGGCGTGATCCTGCCCGATGGCCATGTGGATGCCGAGCAGGAGGCCCAAGAGGCCGTAGACGAGAGCGGTTGCGAAGAACGCTCTGGCAATGCCGCGCATGTGTCCCTCCTAAGCTTGCTGCCGGCTCCCTAGCATGGGGCGCGGCGTGCCTCAGCCGGCGCCGAGCTCAAGTTGCGGCTCGGCGCCGGTGCGCGTTCGCTAGGCGGGAGATGGGCGGGGCCGGCTTGCTGCGCTCAAGCCCCGGTCGCGTCCTTCACGCACTTCGTCGTGAAGCTCGTCTCCGCCGCGCCGTGCAGGTTCTTGGCCTTGGCGTCGGCGTCGCACTTGGCCTTCGCATCCTTCTCGCACTTGGTCATGAAGCTCGTCTCGGCCGCGCCGTGCAGCTTCTTGGCATCGGACTGCGCTTTGCAGGTGTCTGCCGCCGCGGTGCCGGCCACGAGGCAGGTCGCCGCCAAAGCCAACAGAAGTCTCGTCATCGTCTCCTCCAGCGTTGCTCTTCCCCGCAAAAATGTTGGCGCCTGCCGCCGGGCGCAACAAGGGCGCCCTTGCATACAAATCCGTAAGCAAGGCTAAGGAAGCGTTCGTGTTACCGTCAGCATGCGACGTTTCCTGCGCGCGAAAACTGTTATGCCACCCATCGGCGGGGGCGCCACCGCCATGTCGAGGAAAGGATCGATGCCATGAGTTGGAGCGATGCCCTTAAGGACGCGGTTGGAAATGTCGTCGGCGAAGCAAAGCAGACGGTGTGGCCGGAGCTCATGAAGAAGGTGCTCGGCGACGAAGGGCTGCAGACGATGCTCGCCAAGCTGAAGGACGCAGGCTTCCAGGCGCAGGTGCAGTCCTGGCTCGACAAGAACAAGGACAACCTGCCGATCACGGCGGAGCAGATCCGCAAGGCGCTGGGCGACCAGCACGTGCAGCAAATCGCCAAGTCGCTCGGCATTCCGATGGATCAAGTGCTCGACGCGCTGGCGAAGTTCCTGCCCGCGGCGGCCAGCGCGGCCGGACCGGCGCTGGCCCCACCCTCGGGCGGCAAGCCGACGATCTCGACCTAGAGCCGCGGCAGACTAAGGCCGGCTGATTCCTTCTTGAGGTAGCCGGGGCGGAGAGCGTGGGCTGGCGCCCGCGGCGTCACGCCCCGTGGACGGGCGCGCGCGTCCCTTCCCTCGCAGGGGCCACGGTGGTATAGGGCTGCCGACATCGTTCCCGCCGGGCCCCGGAACATGTCGCCCGGCTCCCTAGGTAAAAGGAGACCGCGCCAGCATGGCTCAAGGCCCGCCCACCCTGGATTCCGGCGTCGCGCTGACCTTCGACGACGTCCTCCTCGTGCCGGCTGCCTCCGAGGTCCTCCCCAGCCAGGCCGACGTGACAACCCGCGTCACCCGCTCGATTTCTCTGAGCATCCCCATCATCTCCTCCGCCATGGACACCGTGACGGAGGCCCGCCTCGCCATCGCCATGGCGCAGGAAGGGGGCGTCGGCGTCATCCACCGCAACCTCGCGCCCGAGGAGCAGGCGCGCCAGGTCGCGCTGGTGAAGAAGTATGAATCGGGGATCGTGCTCAACCCCGTCACCATCCACCCCCGTGCCTCCCTGCGCGAGGCCCTCGCCCTCATGGCCGAGCACTCCATCTCCGGCGTGCCGGTGGTCGAGACGCCCAAGAACGGCTCCGACAAGGGGCGCCTGGTCGGCATCCTCACGAACCGCGACGTGCGCTTCGCGACCAACCTCGAGCAGCCCGTCTCCGAGCTGATGACCAAGGAGAGGCTGATCACGGTCAAGCGCTCGGTGGCGCAGGAGGACGCCAAGCGGCTCCTGCACAAGCACCGCATCGAGAAGCTGATCGTCGTCGACGACGAGAACCGCTGCATCGGCCTCATCACGGTGAAGGACATCGAGAAGGCGCAGAGGCACCCGCACGCCTCGAAGGATCCGGAGGGGCGGCTGCGCGTTGCCGCGGCGACGACCGTCGGCGAGGAAGGCATCAAGCGCACCGAGCTTTTGATGGCGGCCGGCTGCGACCTCATCGTCGTCGACACCGCGCACGGGCATTCGATTCGCGTGCTCGAGGCGGTGAAGCGCATCAAGACGCTCTCGAACCGCGTGCAGGTGATCGCCGGCAACGTGGCGACTGCGGAAGGCACCAAGGCGCTGATCGACGCGGGCGCCGACGCGGTCAAGGTCGGCATCGGTCCGGGCTCGATCTGCACCACGCGGATCGTTGCGGGCGTCGGGGTTCCCCAGCTCACGGCCGTCATCGACTGCGCCAAGGAGGCGGCAAAGCACGGCGTTCCCATTATCTCCGACGGCGGCATCAAGTATTCGGGCGACGTGGTGAAGGCGCTGGCGGCCGGTGCGTCCTGCGTGATGATCGGGTCGCTCTTGGCCGGCACCGACGAAGCCCCGGGCGAGACCTATTTCTACCAGGGCCGCACCTACAAGGCCTACCGCGGCATGGGATCGATCGGGGCCATGGCGCGCGGGAGTGCCGACCGCTACTTCCAGCAGGAGGTGAAGGACACATTGAAGCTGGTGCCGGAGGGGATCGAGGGACAGGTGCCCTACAAGGGGCCGACGGAGGGCGTGCTGCACCAGCTCGTCGGCGGCTTGCGCGCCGGCATGGGCTACCTCGGGGCGAAGAACCTCGCCGACCTGCAGGAGAAAGCGAAGTTCATCCGCGTCTCACCGGCGGCGATCCACGAGAGCCACGCGCACGGCGTATTGATCACGCGCGAGAGCCCGAACTATCCGAGCAACGTTTGACGTTGGTGCTCCGCACCGGCAGTCCACCATGCGACGCTCACCTCTCCCGTCCATGCGAAGCATGGCTTCGCCATGATGGGAGAGGTCGGCTCGACGCGCGCAAACGCAACGGCCGGGAGAGGATGCGCCCTTCGTCGAGGTCCACTCGCCCTCTATCGATGGCTCGCGACCTTACTTCTTGCCGCGCTTCCCGGTGCGCACGGTCTCTTTGAACGTAGTGCGCGGGTGTAGTTTCACTTCCTTGGCGCTGACGAACTTGCCCGTGATAGCGCTCTTGCCCACCTTGCGTGTTCCTGATCCCTTGCCGCCCTTCTTGGCTGCCATGGTGTGTCCTCGCCTCGTTTCCGTGACCGATTCGGAAGTGCATAATACAACACGTACGTCGGAGTCACACGACGAGGATGGGATTCAATATGGTTCACGCCAAGGCGCCCGGCCGCCCAGGGAGAGGTGCAGTGAAAGGAACATGCTTGACCGTTCTACCGGGATGACGTTCTAAGTTCACCGACAGCGTCCAACGAGGCCGAACCGATGTCCGTGACGAGCTTGCTGCTGCCGGTGTTCGTTCAGGTCGCCCTGACCTTTTCCCTCATGTTCTGGATGGCAAGGGAGCGCTGCCGGCCGCTTACTACCGGTCAGGTGCAGCCGCGGGACATCGCGCTGCGCCAGCCCAACTGGCCCTCGCGCGTCACTCAGATCGCCAACTGCTTCCACAATCAGCTCGAACTGCCGATGCTGTTCTACGTGCTGGTGGCCTTCATCCTCATCACGCGCACCAACGACATCGTCTTCGTGGTGCTCGCCTGGGTGTTCGTCGCCGCACGGATTGCGCACGCTTACGTGCACACGGGCAGCAACGAGGTGCCGAAGCGCTTTGCCGCCCAGTCCGCCGCCGTCTTCTCCCTCGTGGTGATGTGGGTGATCTTCGCCGTGCGCATTCTGAGCGTGGGAGCTTGAGCCGGTGCGCCCAGGGGCGAGGCTGAAAGCCGCCGCCGAGGTGCTCGAGGACATCCTCAGCCGCCACCGGCCGGCCCCCATGGCGCTCGCCGACTGGGGGAAAAGCCACCGCTTCGCCGGCTCCGGCGACCGTGCCGCCATCGGCACCCTCGTCTACGACGCGTTGCGGCGGAAAAGCTCGATTGCCGCGCAGATGGGGGCCGATACTCCGCGCGCGCTCGCGCTGGGCGCCGCGCCGCGCGCTTTCGGCATGACGGCGGCCGAGGTGGCGGCGGCGGCCGACGGTTCGGAGCACGCGCTCTCGCCTCTCAGCGAGGAGGAGGCGGCCCGCCTCGGTGAGGCGCTGCCAGCCGATGCGCCCCCCGCGGTCGCCGGCGACATCCCCGACTGGCTGATGCCGTCGTTTCAGCGTGCGTTCGGGCCGGCCGCTGCCGAGGAGGGAGCGGCGCTGAGCGCGCGCGCGCCCATCGATCTCAGGGTCAACACGCTGAAGGCGACGCGCGAGAAGGTCTTGAAGGCGCTCGAGCGGCATGGGGCCGTCGCCACGCCGCTGTCGCCGCAGGGGGTGCGCATCCCGGCGCCGGAAGGGTCGGCGCGCAGCCCGGCGCTGGAAGCCGAGACCGCGCACGGCAAGGGTTGGTTCGAGGTGCAGGACGAGGGTTCGCAGGTCGCGGCCCAGCTCGCCGGCGCCGCGCCGCGCCAGCAGGTGCTCGATTTGTGCGCCGGCGCGGGCGGCAAGACGCTGGCGCTCGCTGCCGGCACGCAGAACACGGGCCAGATCTACGCCTACGACGCCGACAAACGGCAGTTGCGCCCCATTTTCGAGCGCCTGAAGCGCGCGGGCGTGCGCAACGTGCAGGTAATGGAGGCGGGCGACGAGGCGGCGCTGCTGGCTCTGGGCCCGCGCTTTGACCTGGTGCTCGTCGACGCGCCGTGCACCGGATCCGGCACCTGGCGGCGCAAGCCCGATTCGAAGTGGCGGCTGAAACCCGCCAACATCCCCGAGCGCCAGGCCGAGCAGCGCGGCGTACTGGCGCTGGGCGCGCGGCTCGTGAAGCCCGGCGGCGCGCTCGTTTACGTCACCTGCTCGGTGCTGCCGGAGGAAAACGGCGACCAAGTCGCGGCCTTTCTCGCCGAGCACCCGGACTTCGCGCTGCAGCCGTACGCGGAGGCCTGGCGCGCGCGCTTTGGCGCCGAAGCGCCGCGATCGGCCGACGGGAGAGAGGACACGCTGCAGCTCACGCCCCGCCGCCACGGCACCGACGGCTTCTTCATCGCGCTGATGCGGCAAAGAGATGATTAAGGTCGGGTGAGCGCGGGGGTCGTGACAACGACGCGGCGGAAAATTGCAAGTTGCCTCTTGCAAAGTCTCAATTGGCAAATAAGTTCGCGGACTAGCGAGGCCAGAGGGGCCTCGGCATTTGGACCGGTCGATCGCCGGCGCGCGGGGGGTCTTGAAACCCGAGCTGCCAGAGCGCGGCCTTTGAGGACAACTGTCCATCATGGCAGCTATTGCCAAGGCGAAACGGCCCAAGCGCCCGACGCCACGCTCGTGTCTCGGTCCTGTCTCGGATCTCGAGGCGCATCTTCCCGCCGAATGGTGGCGCAAGCTCTTCAACGCTCTCTACGTCAAGACCGACGGCGATGTCGTCGAGAACGTGGAGAACACCCGCCGCGACGTCGACTTCATCGTGAGCGCTGCCGCGGTGCAGCCCTACAGCCAGATCCTCGACCTTTGCTGCGGCCAGGGGCGCCACTGCCTCGAACTCGCGCGGCGCGGCTTCAAGAACGTCACCGGCGTTGACCGCTCGCGCTATCTCGTCCGCCTAGCCAAGAAGCGTGCGCAGTCGGAAAAGCTGCAGGTCGTGTTCAAGGAAGGCGATGCGCGCAACCCGCGCCTGCCCGAGAACAGCTTCGACTGCGTCGCCATCATGGGCAACTCGTTCGGCTATTTCTCCAACAAGCAGGACGACGAGAAGGTGCTGTCCGCGGTCGGCAAGATCCTGCGCCCCTCGGGCCAGCTCGTGCTCGACATAACGGACGGCGCCTACATGGCCGACCATTTCGAGCGCCGCTCATGGGAGTGGATCGACGAGCACCATTTCGTCTGCCGCGAGCGCTCGCTGTCGGGCGACCGGGAGCGGCTCATCTCGCGCGAGGTGATCGTGCACGACGAGATGGGCGTCATCGCCGACCAGTTCTACGCCGAGCGGCTTTATACGCGCGAGAGCATCGCCAAGCTGCTGGAGCAGACCGGTTTCCGCAACATCCGCCACCACGGCAACGCCGAAGCGCTCTCCGACCGCGACCAGGACCTCGGCATGATGGCCCGGCGGATCCTGCTGTCGGCCGACGGGCCGCAGCTCACGCGCAAGCCCAAGGGCAAGGTGCAGCGGCTCGAGGTGACCGTGGTCATGGGCGACCCGCGCCTTCCCGATGCGGTGAAGCGCGGCGGCGCCTTCAACCCCGAGGACCTGGACACCATCCGCCGTCTCAAGGACGCGCTGTCGGAGCTCCCGGGCTACACCTTCCGCTATCTCGACAACCACACGACGCTCGACCGAGATCTGTCGGAGCTGCACACCGACCTCGTGTTCAACCTGTGCGATGAAGGCTTCAACAACGACCCGTTCAAGGAGCTGCACGTCCCCGCCATGCTGGAGGCGCTGGAGATCCCCTACACGGGAGCCGGTCCATCCGCGCTCGCGGCCTGCTACGACAAGGGCCTCGTGCGCGCCGTCGCCATGACGCTCGACGTGCCGGTGCCGCTCGAGACGCACGTGCGCCCGGGCGACCAGGGCGCGACTCTGCCTTCGGTGTTCCCGGCGTTGCTCAAACCGAACTACGGCGACAGCTCGCAGGGCATAACGAAGGACGCCGTCGTCAAGAACGAGAAGGCGCTGCTCGACTACCTCGAGCGCCTGCGCGCCTCCTTCCCCAAGCGGCCGATCCTGGTGCAGGAATACCTGACCGGCCCCGAATATTCGGTGACGCTGGTCGGCAACCCGGACCAGGGCTTGCGCGCGCTGCCGATCCTCGAGGTCGACTACTCGCGGCTCGATCCGAAGCTGCCGAAGATCCTCGGCTATGAATCGAAGTGGGAGCCCGACAGCGCCTACTGGACGCAGATCCGCTACCAGGAGGCCGAGCTGTCCGAGATCCAGCAGCAGCAGCTGATCGAGCACTCGGCGCGCCTGTTTGAGCGGCTCGGCTGCCGCGATTACGCGCGCTTCGACTTCCGTGCCGACGCCAGGGGCGAGATCAAGCTCTTAGAGGTCAACCCCAATCCGGGCTGGTGCTGGGACGGCAAGTGCAATCTGATGGCCGGCTTCCAGGGTATGCGCTACTCGGAGCTTCTCGGCCAGATCCTCGCCGCCGCGGTCGAGCGGCTCGGCATCGTAGCGAAACCTGCGCAGTCGGCCGCCCCGCAGGTCGAGGCGGCGCAGTGAAGCGCGACTGGGCGCTTCTCGTCTTCCTCGCTCTCGTCGCTCTCGCGGGCTACTCCGGCGTGAGCCATCTGCCGGGGCCGTTCTACGAGGCGCTCAGCAAGCCCGAATGGACCCCGCCCAACTGGCTGTTTGCGCCGGTGTGGGCCGTTCTCTACGTCATGATCGCGTTCGCGGGGTGGATCGTCTGGCGCGCGCAGGGCCTCGGCCCGGCCTTCTGGGTCTGGCTCGTGCAGCTCGCACTCAACGCGGCCTGGTCGTGGATCATGTTCGGCCAGAAGGAGATCACGCACGCGCTCTATGACATGATCGCGCTGTGGCTGGCGGTTCTGCTCTTCATACGCCTGGCGTGGCCCGTGCGCCGCACCGCGAGCCTGCTGTTCGTGCCCTACTTCCTGTGGGTGACGTACGCGGCCGTGCTCAACTTCGAGATCTGGCGCTTGAATAGCTAGTGAGCCGGGGTTGAGCTGACGCTGCAGGCTGCTAGCATGCAGCGGAGGCGCAATGATTCTCCCCATGCACGGCACAACCGCCTTTGTCGAGCCGCGGGCGGCCGCCACCTGCACCGACTGCGGTACGGCAGCCGCGGGCAACTTCTGCAGCACCTGCGGCGCCGACCTGTGCGCAGGTTCGCTCGGTCTTTTCGGCTTTGCGCGGCGCAGTTTTCCGGCGGTCTATCTGCAACTCCTGTCGGCGCCGATCCGGGCGACGGTGGCGCTCGCGGAGGACAGGAGCTACCGCACGCATCTCTCGTTTCTGCTGACGAGCATCGCCGTCTTCTGCTTGTTGATGCTGCCGACGCTTTTTGAGGCGTCCGGCGCCGCGGCTCCGGGAGCGCACGTCAGCGAGAGCATGCAGAATTTGATGCGAGTGCTGTCGCAGGCGGGAGCCTACATCGGCACCGCGATCACCTTCCTGATCGCGTTCGGGCTGTTCCGCTACTTCGCGCGCGAGCCGCGCACGCTGCCAGCCTACTTCAAGCTCTATTCCCTCGCGTTCGGCTTCGTGATGCCGATCTACGCAGCCTACGAGTTCGTCGCGCGGCATATCCTGGGCGTCACCGGCATGTCGTCGCTCGGCACCGTCGTGCAGTGGACGCCGTCGGCGCTGCTTGCCGGCGCGTTCGCTCTGGTGCTGTGGGCCTACTTCATCGCGATCCACCAGCGCTTCTGGCGGCTGCCCTCTGGAAGGCGATCGTGCTCTACGTGGTGTCTGCCACCAGCTCATATCAATTGAGCTTCTGGCTCATGTATGGCATCGGCCACGTGACCGCGAAGGCGCTGCTAGCGCACGGGTTCGTGCAGACTTGAGAGGGGCTGCGCCGCTCAGGCGGCGATGGCCGCGAGCCCGGATTCGACCTGCCACCGGCCCTGTTTCACACTTACATCCGCGTGCTCGTTCAGCAAGGCCTCGAACTCGGCGCGCTTAATCTCGCGGAAGCCCACGGCCTCGAGGGACGGCGTATGTTGCTTCCCATCATTGAGGATGAACCCCCACTTGGCCAGGTGATGGTTGAGCGTCGCAAAGCCCATCTTGGAGCTGCTGCGCTCGCGGCTGAACTGCGACTCGGTGAAAAAGATGCGGCCGACCGCAATTCCGTAGCCGCCGCCCACGAGCCGGCCGTCCTCGCTCCACACCTCGAACGAATGTGCGTGCCCCTGCCGGTGGAGGTCGGAATAGAGCCATTTGATCGGGTGGGTGATCCACGTGAGCCCGGCCGGGCGCCCCTTGCGTCGCCCGGCGCATGCCTGGATCACTTCGTCGAACGCTTCATCGAAGGTCACCCGGTAGGTCGATTTCTTAAATTCGCGACGCAGGCGCTTGGAAACGCGGTGTTCATTGATGAACAGAACCATGCGGCTTTTGCGGGTCCACCACTTGAGCGGGCCCAAATGCGCCCACGGGAAAAACCCGAGCCGTGCCGCCGCCATGATGGTTTCCGGCGAGATGTCGCGGCAGACGCCGGCGAAGGTGTCGGGCCTCGCATGCGTCGCGCTCTGTGCAGGCACGCGCGTGCCGCCGCGCGCGATGTCGATAAGCGTCAGGGCGAGGAGGTACGGCAGCTCGTGCACGCGGCTCGGGTGGCAGGCATACGCGGTCCCCATCAGCCACCGGAGCAGGGTCTCTGCAGGCGATTCGCGGAAGAACGCCGCCCGCGGGTCCAGCTCCGCGGCGCCTTGTGCGATATTCGGGTGCTTCAGCGACATCTCCACACCGGCCAACGCGGTGACTCCCAACTTTGCGTCCGCGCCGCTATAAGCGGGCTTGATCCTCAAGGGATGCGCAGACCGCCTGCCCGGGCTTACCAAACTCCAAACGGTGAAATCCAAGTTGCGTGCCAGGTCGCCCGCCCGCCTCATCGCAACGGGGTGCCATTAACCTTATGACCGACAACGTTCTCATCATCGACTTCGGCAGCCAGGTGACGCAGCTCATAGCCCGGCGCGTGCGCGAAGCGGGCGTCTATTCCGAGATCGTGCCCTTCGACAAGGCCGAGGCCGCGCTCGCGCGCTTGAAGCCCAAGGCGCTGATCCTGTCGGGTGGCCCGGCGTCGGTGACGACCAAGGGCTCGCCGCGCGCGCCGCAGGCCATCTTCTCGAGTGGCCTGCCGATCCTCTCCATCTGCTATGGCCAGCAGACGACCGCCATACAGCTCGGTGGGACGGTCGAAGGCGGCCATGCGGCCGAGTTCGGCCGCGCCGAGGTCGAGATCAAGGAGAGAAGCGCGCTGTTCGACGGCGTCTGGGAGGTCGGCAAGCGCTACCCCGTGTGGATGAGCCACGGCGACCGCGTCACGCGGCTGCCCGAGGGGTTCACCGTGAAGGCTGTGAGCGAGAACGCGCCGTTCGCCATCGCCAGCGATGAAGCTCGCCGCATCTACACGACCATGTTCCACCCCGAGGTGGTGCACACGCCCGACGGCGCCAAGCTGCTCTCGAATTTCGTGCATAAAATCGCACGCCTGCCGGGCGATTGGACCATGGCGCATTTCCGCTCGAGCGAGGTCAATAAAGTCCGCGCCCAGGTTGGCAAGGCCCGCGTCATCTCCGGGCTGTCGGGCGGCGTCGATTCAGCGGTCGCCTCCGTGCTCATCCACGAGGCGATCGGCGACCAGCTCACCTGCATCTTCATCGACCACGGGCTGTTGCGTCAGAACGAGGCGGAGGAGGTCGTGCGCCTGTTCCGCGGGCACTACAACATCCCGCTCGTGCACGTCGATGCGAAGAAGCTCTTTCTCGATGCGCTATCGGGCGTCACCGACCCGGAGCAGAAGCGCAAGACCATCGGCGCGCTGTTCATCGACGTGTTCGAGGCGGAGGGCAAGAAGCTCGGCGGCGCGCAGTTCCTGGCGCAGGGCACGCTCTACCCCGACGTGATCGAGAGCGTGTCCTCGACCGGCGGGCCGTCGGTCACCATCAAGTCGCACCACAACGTCGGCGGCCTGCCCGAGCGCATGAACCTGAAGCTCATCGAGCCCTTGCGCGAGCTGTTCAAGGACGAGGTGCGGGCGCTGGGGCGCGAGCTGGGCTTACCTGAGAGCTTCGTCAAGCGGCATCCGTTTCCGGGACCGGGCCTCGCCATCCGCATCCCCGGCGAGGTGACGGAGGAGCGGCTTTCAATCCTGCGCCAGGCCGATGCCATCTATCTCGACGAGATCCGCAAGGCCGGGCTCTACGACGCCATCTGGCAGGCGTTCGCGGTGCTTCTGCCGGTGCGCACCGTCGGCGTCATGGGGGACGCGCGCACGTACGACTACGTGTGCGGCCTGCGCGCGGTGACCTCGACCGACGGCATGACCGCCGACTACTACGATTTCTCGCACGCTTTCCTCGGCGCGACCGCGACGCGCATCATCAATGAGGTGAAGGGCATCAACCGCGTCGTCTACGACATCACGTCGAAGCCGCCGGGCACGATTGAGTGGGAGTGAGGGCCATCATTGAACGGGAATGAACTCCTCCCGTTGTTGCAGTGCCCGGACGTCAATACCGGGTTCCGTCACATCGCGAAGGGCCCGCCCCAGATCGAACGTCTGCCCGCCGTATTCCATTTTGGTGACGTCAACATTGTTGAGGAACTTCTTCTGTTCCACGGCGCGTGCGTCGCGGAGCTCAAAACGCGGAATGCTTCTAGCTGTCTGCGATTCGACCGCGAGCACGCCGCGATCCTCCGCTGCGCGAAAGGCGAGTGCATTGTTCTCGATGCCATCAAGCTGCGAGAGCAATTTTATCGCTGACCGCGACTGGTCGATTTCAGAGGTCCGCCCTCGCTGTGACTCGAATTGGTAATAGGCAAGCGCTGCATCGAAGTCGGTGCGGAACTTGGCCTCGGCGGCGGCGGTCATGACTATTCCGTGAAAGAAGCCACCGCCCGCTAGGCTGACCGCGGACCAATAGGCATAAGCGAATCCTTTGCACAGAATCTTGTTGGCGTTGACGCGGTTGATGTCGTTGTACAGCGCATCATCGCAGACAGCCTTGCGTGCCGCGCGTTTCGCTGGATCATCGCATGCCGGACTGCCGTGGAGGTCGCCACAGCCGAGGCAGCGCCCATAGCAGACATCGTGGCTATCGCAGCAATTCTTGAACTCGCACTCGTGAAAAAAACGATTGGGAACGAGGCGCCCGATGAAGCCATCGGGACCACAGCCGTTCGCCTTGCACTGGGGTGCTGCGATGGCAAGGGATGGCACGAGGAGAAGAAAGGCGGCGAAGAAAGCTCGCGCCAAAATCATGGGTCAACCCTCCCAGCACTGCAGTATGAGGCTCGTATCACTCGCCCCTCGCCAAGCCGTCAATCGAAATGTCGCCGCGCGGATGGCTGCCGGGTGAAGACGGAAGACCAAATTTCGCGATGCCGCCGAAAATGCAACGTTTGTAACAGCGGAGCATTTACGGGGAGCCCCCATGAAATTCATCGTCGATTTCCTGATCAACGGCCCGAGCGCTTGTCGGCCTGGTTCGCTTGCCTGCGCCGCTAGTCCGCCAGCGCGAGCTCGCCCGTCTCCAGCAGCGACTTGAGGTTGGACAGGATCTTCGGCCAGCCCCCCGACACCGCCTCGATGAACTTCGCGTCCTTCTTGTCGATGGTGTGCGTGATCGTGAGCTTCACCGCGCCACCCGCGGGCTCGAGCTCCATGGTGCAGATCGCGTAGCCCTCGGCCTTTAATTCGGGCTTGAACTCGTTGCGCCACTTGATCACGAGCCGCTTGGGCGGCTTGGCCTCGAGGATTTCGCCGCGGCGATGCGGCCGTCGGCGAACACGATCTTCTACGGCGACCCTTTCTTGAAATCGCTCTCGACGCGCATGTTGAACCAGTACTGCTGCATGAAATCGGTGTCCGTCAGGGCCGACCACAGCTCCTCGGGCGTGGTGCGGATATAGGTGACGTAGATGAACGTGGACGCAGCGCTACTCATGACCTTCTCCTTCGAGAGACTTCTTCAATTTCGAAAGCGCGGTGAGGCGCGGGGCCTCGAACTTGCCGATCCAGCGCTCGGCGATCTCGTTGATCGGCACCGGGTTGATGAAGTGCAGCTTCTCGCGGCCCTGGCGCTTTGAGGCGACGAGGTTTGCCTCCTCTAAAATCGCCAGATGCTTCGCCACCGCCTGCCGCGTCATTTCCAGCCCCTGACACAACTCCCCAAGCGTCTGCCCACTCTTCCGGTGCAGCCGGTCGAGCAACTGCCGGCGGCTGGCGTCGGCCAAGGCCCGGAAAACGGCGTCGTCGCTCATGCTTCTAATAGGCAACCAAATGGTTGCCTGTCAAGCGCGTAACGGCGGAGGCGGCGCACGCGTATCTGCGAGGAACGTCGCGCACACTGACGGGGGAGCCCCAATGAAATTCATCGTCGATTTTCTGATCAACCTGCCGGAGCGGCTGTCGGCGCATTTCGCCTGGCTGCCGCCGCTGTTCGCCCGCATCGTCGTCGGCTGGGTGTTCCTGTGGAGCGGCTGGGGCAAGCTCAATGCGCTCGACCGCATCACCCAGAATTTCGTCGAATGGGGCATTCCGTTCCCCCACGTCCTGACGCCGTTCGTGTCGGGGGTTGAGTTCTTCGGCGGCCTCCTCTTGCTGCTCGGGCTCTTTACCCGCGTCGCCGCCGTGCCGCTCGTCGTCACGATGATCGTGGCGATCGTCAGCGCCAAATGGGGGGACGTCGATTCGCTCGAGACGCTGCTCGGCTTCGAGGAGGTCTCTTACATGGCGCTGTTCGGCTGGCTTGCGGTCGCCGGCCCCGGCCCCATCTCGCTCGACTGGCTGTTGCAGCGCTGGCGCGAGCAGCAGGCCTAGCGCTCGAACCCGCGCCGCTTCCTCGCAAAAAAAGAGCCCCGCGGGTTGCGCGGGGCTTTGAGGCTCGGGGAGGAAGCGCGGGGAGGAAACTCAAATCCGGGGAGAGCGTCAGGGAGCGTGACCCGTCGTGCTCTGCATGTGGGGCACTATGCCGGGCCCCGCCCCGCGCGGCTGTTCCACGCGGAACAGGGCGCGGCAAAAAACCGTCGCGCAGATTTTCTTTTGTAAGCCTCTGGGGAGCAGCGACATCGCTCGGACAAGAAAATGCCCCCCAGCCGCGAGGCTGGAGGGCAAGTCTCCGACCGGGTCCGGGGGGACGGGGGACGAGGAGGCATGTCCGGTCGGAAGCGAAACTCACGTGGTAGGCGGTTCTGCCGATCTCCCTATGTTGAACCGATCACCGATGCTTGATCTCTAGCGCCGCGCCGGCGGGCGCGCTGTTCCCCAGGGAACACTCAGTCGCCGGAGAGCACCTCGCCGATCATTTCGACGCGTTCCTGCATCTGCTCCTGCATGGCTTCCATCTTCTCCTGCTGGGCCTCCATGCGCGATTCGATCATCTCCTCACGATCCGTGCCCTCGCCGGCTTCGGCCGCGCCGGCGGCACGGGCCTCGGCCGCTTGCTGGGCCTCGGCGGCGGCGGCTTTGGCGGCTTCTGCGTCGGCGTTCGGCGTGAGGGACTTCGCCGGCGTCTCCGCGGGCGCGGCGGCCGGGGCGGTGGCCGCGGCGGAGTCGGGGATGATGTTCGATTTCGGTGCGCTCAAGCTCGCGTCGTCGGACGTGGCCAACGGATCGGATTGGTTGAGCGCGGTGGCGACGGGCGCGCTGAGCGAGTCGTCGGCTTGCGCGACGACGGCTCCGCTGAGCGCGGTAAGCAGGGCGGTGGCAACAAGAAGCGTGGTTCGGCGCATGGCTTTATCTCCAGCGGTGGGTCCCAGCGTGGTGAAGGCGCGTCGCGAGCCTCGCGGCGCGCCTCCGCTGACAGAGGTCCCGTTCGAGGTCAGGCCGCCGTCGAAGCAGTTGGTAACGAAGGTGACAGAAGGGCGCTGTAACCGAGGGAACAGGGCGACGGGGCACGGAGCCAATTGTCATCCTCGGGCTTGTCCCGAGGACCCACGGCTCAGCGCATTTCCCACGCCGGTTGTTCGCGGTTGAGCGCGAAATACTGCCTGAAAGAGCTCGCGGCGGTCTGGATCCTCGGAATAAATGCGAGGATGACATTTTCGGGCGTGCGAATGCCGCTAACCGCGCGGTGACCGGGCAGCGGCCTCGAGGATCGCCAGGATCGTCTCGGGGCCCGCGTCGTGCGCGAGCCGGCTGAAATCCGCCTCGACGTCGAGCGACTTCTCGAGCAGCCGATGGAACTCCTCGCGGTTGAGCTCGACGGTCCCGAACTGACGCAGGTGGTCGGTCACGAACTGGGTGTCGAGCAGGCGGAAGCCGCCGTGTCTGAGCCGGGCGGCGAGATGCATGAGCGCGATCTTGGAGGCGTCGCGCTCGTAGGAGAACATGCTCTCGCCGAAGAAGGCGCCGTTGAGGGCAACCCCGTAGAGGCCGCCGACGAGGCGCGCCCCGCTCCACACCTCGACCGTGTGGCAATGGCCCAAGTCGAACAGGTCCTTGTAGAGCGAGCGGATGCGGTCGTTGATCCAGGTGGAGCGCCGCCCCGGGCGCGAGGAGGCGCATCCCTCGATCACGCCGGAAATGTCGGTGTCGATGCGCACCTGCATATGCGTCGTGCGCAGTGTGCGCGCGAGCCGGCGCGGCACGTGCACCTTATCGAGCGGAAGGATGCCGCGGTGCTGCGGCTCGATCCAGTAGAGCGCCGGATCATCTGCGCTCTCCGCCATGGGAAAAATGCCACAGGTGTAGGCCTTGAGCAGCACCTGCGGCGTGATCTCGATGACGATGTCGTCGCGCGAAGCCATGCCATTGCCGGGCTCGGACCCGGGTCCAATCCGTGCGAAATCCGTGGGGAGCACTGCCTCCCGAGTTTAGTGTAGGAATCTTGATGGAAAATCGCAAACGCCGGCGCAAATCAACAGATCAGTCCTTGGCCAGGTATTTTTCCAGCCAATGGATGTCGTAGAGCCCATTGGCGATGTCGGGTTGGCGCACGAGGTCCTGGAACAGCGGGATCGTCGTCTCCACGCCGTCGATGACGAACTCCGACAGCGCCCGCTTCAGCCGCATCATGCATTCGTTGCGCGTCTTCCCGTGCACGATGAGCTTGCCGATGAGGCTGTCGTAGTAGGGCGGGATGCGATAGCCCTGATAGACGCCGGAATCGACGCGCACGCCTAAGCCGCCGGGCGGGTGCCAATAGGTGATTTGGCCGGGTGAGGGGCGGAAGGTGCGCGGGTTCTCGGCGTTGATGCGGCACTCGATCGCATGGCCGGAGAAGGTGATGTCCTTCTGCTTGTGCACGAGCTGGGCGCCGGAGGCCACGTGGATCTGCTCCAAGACGAGGTCGATGCCGGTGATCGCTTCCGTCACGGGGTGCTCGACCTGCAGGCGCGTGTTCATCTCGATGAAGTAGAACTCGCCGTCCTCGTAGAGGAACTCGACCGTTCCAGCGCCGCGGTACTTGATCTCGCGCATGGCGGCGGCAACCGTCTCGCCGATCTTGCGGCGCGCGTCCGCGTTGAGCGCGGGCGAGGGCGATTCCTCCATGATCTTCTGGTGGCGCCGCTGCAGCGAGCAGTCGCGCTCGCCGAGGTGGATGGCGTTGCCCTGGCCGTCGCCGAACACCTGAATCTCGATGTGGCGCGGCGTGGTCAGATACTTCTCGATGTAGACGGCGTCGTTGCCGAAGGCAGCCTTGGCTTCGGCGCGCGCGGTGGCGAGTGCGAGGCCGAGGTCGGCAGGTGTGTGCGCCACCTTCATGCCGCGCCCGCCGCCGCCCGCGGTCGCCTTGATCAGCACGGGGAAGCCCATGGCCTTCGCGATTTTCATCGCCTCCGGCTCGCTCGCGACCGCGCCGTCGGAGCCCGGCACCACCGGGATGCCGAGCCGCTTTGCCGTCTCCTTGGCCGCGATCTTGTCGCCCATGATGCGGATGTGCTCGGACGTCGGCCCGATGAAGGTAATCTGGTGCTCCTCGAGGATTTCGGCGAAGCGCGCGTTCTCCGACAGGAAGCCGTAGCCAGGGTGGACAGCATCGGCGCCGGTGATCTCGCAGGCAGCCAACAGGCGCGGGATGTTGAGGTAGCTCTCGGCAGCGGGCGGCGGGCCGATGCAGACGCTTTCGTCGGCGAGCCGCACGTGCATGGCATCCGCGTCGGCGGTCGAATGCACCGCCACGGTGGCGATGCCGAGCTCCTTGCACGCGCGCTGGATGCGCAGCGCGATCTCCCCCCGGTTGGCGATCAGAACCTTGTCGAACATTCCTCTAGTCGGCAACAGGCAGCGGGCAGCAGGCAGCAGGTTTCGATCTCGTACCCTGTTGCCTGTTGCCTGTTGCCTGTTGCCCCTCCTTCATTCAATGATGACGAGCGGCTCGCCGAACTCGACGGGCTGGCCGTTCTCGACGAGGATTGCGGTGACCTTGCCCGCGTGCGGCGCCGGAATCTGGTTCATGGTCTTCATGGCTTCGATGATAAGCAGCGTGTCGCCTTGCGAGACGCGGGCGCCGACGTCGATGAACGCGGGGGCGCCGGGCTCGGGCGAGCGGTAGCAGGTCCCGACCATCGGCGATTTCACCGCTCCGGGGTGCTTGGCGGGATCGCTGCCGGCGGGTTTGGCGGCCGCGGAGGCAGCGGCAGCCGCGGCCGGGGCAGGCGCGGCGACGGCGCCCTGAACGGTGACGGTGCGCGCCACCCGCACCTTGAGCCCGGCTTTCTCGATCTCGATCTCGGACAGGCCGGTCTTGTTCAAAAGATCGGCAAGCTCGCGGATCAACTGCTGCTCGGCGCTGGAAGTTTCGCCCTGATCCTTGGCCGTCATACGTCGCTGTCCTTTTTTGCGCGGCCGCTTCGCCGGCCGCCCACCCTTAGCCACGCCGTGCTGATGCGAGCACTTCGGCCATGGCCTCGAGCGCAAGCTCGTAGCCCTTGGCGCCGAGGCCGCAAATCACTCCCTTGGCCGCCAGCGAGACGTAGGAATGCTGTCTGTAGGGCTCGCGGCGGAAGATATTCGACAGGTGCACCTCGATCGCCGGCAGCTCGGCCGCCTGCAAGGCATCGAGAATGGCAATCGAGGTGTGCGAGTAGGCGCCCGGATTGATGATGATGCCTTGCGCCTTGTCCCGCGCCTCCTGGATCCAGTCGACCAGCTTGCCTTCGTCGTTTGATTGGCGGAAGTCGACGAGAAGACCGAGCGCCTTGGCGCGCGCCTTAACGCGCGCCTCCACGTCCGCGAGCGAATCCCGCCCGTACACCGCAGGCTCGCGCAGTCCCAGCATGTTCAAGTTGGGTCCGTTGAGGACGTAGATCGGCTTCGCCATTGGTCTCCAGCGCCGCCCAGGGGAACGCCGGGCACGCCGGCGGAGGGAAACGGACTGAGCCCCCCATCTACCAGCTTTCCCACCCCTGCGAAAGTCCGTCACCGCGGGCTCCCGCAGCGACGTTCCGAGGCTGCGTGCAGCAACAACCCGGCTGCTGCGGGGCCTCAAAGCCGCAAGGCTCAACAATAAGCGCAGCCCTGCTTTCTGAGTTCGGTCACGTTGCGCTCGAGCTGGTCGTAGAGGTCGTCGGGCGCGCCCGCGACGGCGCGGTCGCCGATGAGGAAGTGCGGCGTGCCGTTGACGCCCAGCTTCTTGGCGAGCGCCGCCGACTTCTCGATCTCGGACTTCACCTCGGGCGAGGCCATGTCCTTCTTCAGCTTGTCCATGTCGAGGCCGAGCTTCTCGGCGATCTGCAGGGCGGCGGCCTCG
>Ga0187817_10000295_pt1 | contig 20231 bp, 16 predicted proteins | sample NC_wetland_sal_i_17_FD_132431 | JGI IMG/M metagenome (GOLD analysis project Ga0187817, IMG submission 132431) | Wetland sediment microbial communities from Neuse River Estuary, North Carolina, USA - SO4_2 | ecosystem: Environmental > Aquatic > Freshwater > Wetlands > Sediment | place: USA... | reverse complement strand
GGAATATTGCGGTCGGCCAGAAAATAGTCGCGCAAGGAGCGTTGCCGCTTGCGGAAGCGCAGGCCAAACAGGGTAATGCCCGCGAGATAAAGGGCAATGATCGCGAGATCGAGCCGATTTAGACCCATGTCGTGAACGTTCCTTCAGGGTAATCGGATTTGTCACCAGTTGGTATGTTCATGACGGAGGGTATCTACGTCATCAATCCAGCCGGACGGTATCATCCGGACTCTCCGTGGCGAGAGCGGCCTCGTATGGTAGAACTACGCTCGTGGGCATATTTCTCGGGATTGACGGCGGCGGCAGTAAGACCTCCTGTGCCATCGGGGATGAGGCCTCGCTATTGGGCACCGGTGCCGCCGGACCCAGCAACCTGGTACGCGTCGGGGAGCAGCAGGCCCGGGAAGCGATCGGGGCAGCGATACGTCAAGCCTGCACCGTCGCCAACGTGACTCCGGCGCAAATTGAGAGAACGTGCGTGGGCGCAGCGGGAGGCGGCCGGCCCGAAACCGTGGAGATGTTCCGGCGGATCGTATCGCAACTGGTTTCAGGAGAAATTGAAGTTGTAGGTGACATGGTGATCGCTTTGGAAGCGGCTTGCGGCGGCGAACCGGGCGTAGTAGTGATTTCCGGAACCGGGTCCATCGCTTATGGGCGCAACGCCGCAGGTCAAACCGCACGGGTCGGTGGCTGGGGATTCGCCATTTCGGACGAGGGTTCGGGGCACTGGATCGGGCGCGCTGCGGTGGCCGCAGCGATGCGCGCTCACGATGAGGGACAGGCGACAGCCTTGTTTGAGAGCACGATGAGATCCTGGGGTGTCAGCACACACGAACAGATGATTCTGACGGCCAACGCATCCCCTCTCCCGGATTTCGCGGCATTACTGCCATCGGTTTTGGCCGCCGCAGATACGGGTGATCCAACGGCTCGCGGTGTGCTGACGCAAGCGGGAGCCGAACTGGCATCCTTGGCGAAGATCGTGATCGGCCGACTCTTCGGAACGACCATGAGCGTACTGGTTGCCATGTCCGGTGGCGTCTTCGCTAATTCTGCACTGGTGCGCCAGGTTTTCTACAACAGTTTGCGCTCGGAGTTTCCCCACATCGTTATGAACGCCAACGTGGTCGATCCGGTGGAGGGTGCGCTGGGGCGGGCCCGCAGGGGGACGGGGCAGGGAACAAGTCCGTAGGACGTATGTCTTCGCAGGATTCCACTTCGACAAGTTCCGCTCTTGAGAAGCCTGCCGCAACTTCTCCTGGCGGGGCCATACCCAGCGACTCAGAGGCGGCTCTCAAAGCGGCTGCGGATTCAACTCTGAACGAAGATCAGGCGCTGGCTCTGCTGAAGCGGGATGATTTGCCACCGGAGGTTTTTGAGCGGCTCAGCAAGAACGGCGCCGTTGGCAAGAGCCGGAAGGTCAAGCTGGCGATGGTCGGACATCCCAGGACTCCACGCTACGTCTCGCTGGCGACGCTTCGACACCTGTTTACCTTCGATCTGATGCGAGTGGCGCTCACATCGGTCGTTCCCGGTGATGTGAAGATGGCCGCGGAGGAAGTCCTGATCAATCGCCTGGAGTCGATCTCTTCTGGCGAGAAATTATCACTGGCGCGGCGTGCGTCAGGGCGTGTCGCCGGAGCGCTGCTTACTGACAAAGAGCCGCGGGTGATGCAGGCGGCTCTCGAGAACCCGCGGATGACAGAAGCGTTCATCGTCAAAGCCGTGGTGGCGCCGGAAGCGTCGTCGGCATTCGTCCGCAAGGTTTGCGATCATCCGAAATGGTCGCTGCGCCAGGAGATCCGGGTTGCGCTGCTAGGGAACGAGAACACGCCTCTAGAGTCTGCGCAGGAATTCGCCCGAATGATTCCACTCACGACGCTGAAAGAAGTCTTGGAGGCTTCTCGATTGCCGGAAGAGGTGAAGAACTGCTTGTTGAAAATGGACTAGCTTTGACAACGACGGGCGCGGGGACGCCCGTCCTCCATCCGTTAGGCGCTCTCTCTCTCATCGAGGCCCTTGCGCAGCAACTGCACCAAGGTCTGGTTCAGACGCGCACGCATGGCATACCGCTGGTTGGCACGAGTGATGTAGCGAACGTGCAATTCCACGCCGGATGGAGTGGGTCGAAGGTTAACGGCGGGAGCTGCGGAAACTTCGCGAACTCTGTAGCGGGTCGTGATCTTCCCCCACTCTTCCTCAGCGGCACGGGCGCTGGCTTCGGTCTCCTTGTAGACGGCCTGCTGGACCACATCGAGGAGCGCATTCGGATCCTGGTTAGCCGGGACTGTGAATTGCATTTCGTCCCAAAGCCACTGGCCACTGGTGGTGAAGTTAAAGAAGTGGCCTTCGATGGCGTAGCTGTTCACGAATGCCACCTTGCGGCCGGTGGGTTGGCCTGAGGTTGCCCAGTTGCCGGTCTCGAGCAACACCGTCCTTAACAGATTGATCTCGATTACTTCTCCGGCTACGCCATTGATTTCTACCCAATCGCCGATGCGCATGCCGTTCTTGCCCATCAGTACGAACCAGCCGAAGAAGCCGACAATGAAATCCTTGAGTGCTACCGTGAGGCCGGCGCCCGCGAGGCCGATTATGGTTGGGGTCTGGTTCGGAGCGCCCAGGATCACGAGCAGGATCAGCAGCACGCCCACGGCCTGCATGGCAAAGCGAATTACAGCGCGCAATGTGTGCAGGCGGGTGAGCTCCTGCCCAACGTCGGCAAGGTAGTGGTCCACCGCGCGGTCAGCCAGGTACACCGCCAGCAGGATCAGCAGAATCCAGGACACCGATTGATTCATGCCGTGCAACGCGGCCCGCTCTTGAGTTTGCGCGAGCGCGATCCAGCTGCCATAGACTTTTCCCAGATCTTGCGCGTCTTGAATGCGTTTGTCCAAATCGGCGAGATTCTTCTGATCATCCGAAAGAAGATGCAAGGCCTTGACGGTGGCGCTGGAGGTTGGTTGTGCAGTATTTCCAGGTTGGCTGGAACTGTCCTGGCTGCCGGTTTGCGTCTTGGCCGCTCGTGTACGCGCTTTTTCCGCGTTGACTTGCTTCTCTAGGGTGTTGTGGGCATCGGTGAGAGTAGCGGCGGATTGCCCGGTTTCGTCGCGCGCCTGTTGAAGCTGGTTTATTTTTGCCCGCAAGGCTCGCCAAGCGGCGAACTGGGATAGGAGGTTGCCGGCCTGATAATTCACCTCTGCGGTGTTGGCCGTAGATTTTGCGGTCGTTTCATCTGGCCCGTGCTCAGCCGCTTGGTGCTGCTCGAATTGGCGCTGGATCAGGGCGCCCGGGTCCGCGCCGGACCGTACCAGGTCTTCTTTGGCATCGCCTAACTCGTCCTGATCGAGGTCCAGTTGCGCCTGGGCCACGTCCAATTGTTCTTGCAGGGCCTCTTGACGAGCGCCAGTAGCGGCCGCCACTCGCTTCTTCAGCTGGTCAACGCTGTCCTGGTCGCTCTTGACCGCGTCTTCCACTTCACCTGCGTGTTGATAGAGTTCACGGAACTCAGGCTTGGATTGGGGAGGATGGTCTGCGGCATTTCGCGAAGCATCGTGGAACGCCAGGTCCACCTCGCTGTCAGCGAGTTCGGTGGCTTGGTCAGAGACTCGCTGCTCGTCCGAACCGGAGGCAAGCTTGGCCATGGCCCGGGCTGTCAGTAGCGGGCTTTCGTCCACGAGCGGAGCTGGACGTGTATCCTCTTGCGATTTCTGGGACGACTGAGTCGATTTCAACTCACGAGTCAGGAAGGATCCCACAAGGGTTGCGACAACCAATAGCGTGAGTAGTATCGTGACCAGCCACTGGCGAGATTTCATGAACGATGGCATGCGGCGACAGACATTATACGGTGAGGAAGACACAGACTGGTTGTGAGAAGGGCAGTCACGACGATTCGATGGGGGACGGGCGTCCCCGCCCGTCCTGGATAGGCAAACCTCGACGGGCACCCTGTTCGCGGGTGCTAGGGAGCCCAGTCCGCAATAAAGATGTTTGTCTCGTGGGGAGCTTTGGCATTACGGTTGGAAGCCCAAACCAGTTTCTTGCCGTCGGGGCTGAAAACCGGGAAGCCGTCGAAGCCGGGGCTGTAGGTGATGCGCTCTAGATCCGTTCCGTCCACGTTGACCGCGAAGAGTTCAAAATTGCCCATGCCGCCGGTTGAGCCCTGATTCGACGAAAAGATAAGCCGCTTGCCATCCGGAAAAAATGACGGGGCAAAGCTGGCCGCGCCCAGGTTCGTAATCTGGCGTTTGCTGCTGCCATCGGCCTTCATGATCCAGAGGTCGAGGGTGGTGGGACGAATGAGATTCTGCTTTAGCAATTCCTTGTAGTCGCTGATTTCCTTCTCTGAAGTGGGGTGATAAGCGCGGTAGACGATCCACTTGCGGTCGGAGGAGAAAAACGGCCCGCCGTCGTATCCGAGTTCATGGGTGAGTTGCTTCACGTGCTTGCCATCGGCGTCCATGGAGTAAATGTCGAGGTCGCCGTTGCGCATCGAGGTGAAGACAATTTTCTTACCGTCGGTCGAGATGGTCGCCTCGGCGTCGTAGCCCGGCGTGTTGGTCAGCTGCTTGAGATCGGAGCCATCGGGGTTGGCGGTGAAAATGTCATAGCCGGCGTACACAGCCCACACGTATCCCTTCGAGTAATCCGGGCGGGGAGGGCATTCCGGGTCAGTGAGATGAGTGGAGGAATAGAGAATCTTCTTTCCATTCGGAAAGAAGTAGCTGCAAGTGGTTCGGCCCTTGCCGGTGGAAACCATGCGCATATCGGAGCCGTCGATGTTCATGGTGAAGATCTGGTCGCACTTCACATCGCCGTGAGAAGACTGGAAGATGAGCTGCTTCCCGTCGGCTGAGAAGTAGGCTTCGGCATTCTGTCCGCCGAACGTGAGCTGACGCACGTTGCGCAGATGCTTCTCCTGCGGTGTAGCTAGGTCGGCTGTCTGCGTCCAAGCGACCGAAAGAAGGCATGTAATTGAGAGCAAGATGAAGGTGACGATTTTCATGTCTGTGGGATTGTCGCAGCAAACCGAAGGAAATTCAAAATCTTGAACCGCGAAGCAGGTGGAGAAATTCCGCAAACTTCGCAAAGAAATCGGCTTTTCTTCGCATGCTCAGCGGAGCTCTCCGCGCTCTCTGCGGTTAAGAGTTTTCATTTCCGGAAGTGATCGATAATCGCTTCGGCCTGGTTGCGAGTTACGACAGAGGACAAAGCCGCTGCGTCGGCTTGCTTCACCGCCTGCACGCTGCCGAAATGTTCCAGCAGACGCCGTGTCGTGCTGGCGCCGACGCCGGGAATCTCCAGCAATTCGGTCGAGCGGTCGCGCATCCGGCGCCGCTTGCGATGGAAGGTTACGGCGAAGCGGTGGGCTTCGTCGCGGATGAGCTGGATGAGGTGAAGCACCGGGGAGTGGTGGTCGAGGACGACGGGTTCGTCTTCCTGACCGAACACATAGATGATCTCTTCGCGTTTCGCAATGGCAGCGAGGGGCTGGTTGATGATCTCTAGCGAGGCTAGCGCCTCGGCGGCAGAGTGCAGTTGTCCTAAGCCGCCGTCGATAAGCACGAGGCTGGGCAGCGGCTTCTTTTCTTCCTGCAGACGCTTGTAACGGCGCGTGACCACTTCGCGCATGGAGGCGAAGTCGTCTACCCCGTCAACGCTGCGAATAATAAATTTGCGATAGTCGGATTTTTTCATCCGCCCGTCTTCCCAGACAACCATGGAAGCGACGGTTTCAACGCCCTGAATGTGCGAGATGTCGAAACACTCGATGCGGCGCGGCAGTTCGGGCAGGCCGAGCGCATCCTGCAAGGCCTCCTGCATCTGGCGCTGGTTCGGGTTCATGACGCGGAAACGCTGATCGTAGGACTGCTTGGCGTTATTGCCGGCCAGGTCAAGCAGCGAGCGCTTGTCGCCACGCTGTGGAACCAGGATGTTGACTCGCGTGGCACGGCCACCCACGGCCGCGAGTTGTTCTGAGAGCAGGTCCTCGAGCGATTCCCGGTCGTCGAAATCCACCGGCACATAGATGTTCCTGGGAACGTAGGGCTGGCCGATGTAGAGCTGGGTGAGGAGAGCGGAGAAGAATTCGCCGGGATGAAAGACTGCCGAGCTTTGCTCGGCCGGACGGGCGGGGGCGCCCGTCCCCACGTGATCGGTGAACTCCGGCAGATCTTCCCAGAAGAACTCTCGACGATCCAGTACGCGCCCGCCGCGCATGTGGAAGAGGTTCACCGCCAGCATGTTGTTTTCGTAGTGGTAGCCGAAGACGTCTGCGTCATCGCCTTCGGCAGCGGCGATGCGCTGCTTTTCTTGCAACTGCTCGACGGTCGAGATCAAATCGCGATACTTGGCGGCGCGTTCGTATTCTTCAGCTTCGGCGGCCTTGTCCATGCGCTCCCGTAGAGAGCGCGCAAGGTCGGTGGGCCGGCCTTCGAGAAACAGTTTCACATCGCGCGCGGCTTCCCGATAGGCCTCGGGTGTGGTCAGCCCTTCCACGCAAGGACCGAGACAGCGTTTGATGTAGTACTGCAAGCAAGGACGAGGATGAAAGCGAGTGAGATCGACCTTGCACGACGGGACCAGAAAATGGCGGTGAATCAAATCCACGATGCGGTAGGCAAGATTCGCTGGGAAATACGGCCCGTAGTAGGCACTCCCATCTTTGCGAAGGCGGCGGGTCACGTACACGCGGGGGAAGCGCTCGCCGAGCGTGAGTTTTACGTAGGGATACGTCTTGTCGTCGCGCAACAGTATGTTGAAGCGCGGCTGCTTCTGCTTGATGAGGTGGTTCTCAAGCGCCAGTGCCTCTTTGTTATTGGCGACCACGATGTAGTCAACGTCAACAGCCTCACGCACCAGGGTGCCAGTTTTCGCGTCAGCAATGCGTCCTTCATGAAAATAAGAACTGACCCGGCTGCGCAGGTTCTTGGCCTTGCCGACATAGATGACCTCGCCCTCGGCATTCTTGTAGAGATAGACCCCGGCAGAGGTAGGGAGAGTGCGGATTTTCTGCAGGAGATCCATGGGAGACTTCTATTTTATCGTCCCCGGCTTTGTTGGCTTCTTGCATTGGAATGCCGAGGGCATGGTTCTGCCCAAACCGGCGACCGTATAAAATTTCCTCAAGGCATATCGGTTTGATCTACAATGGATGGGAACTCGTACCCGGGCCAGGTTTGACCATCACTAACGGTATCAATCAGTTAACGGGCAACCATGAGACTGTACGGGTTGGCAGCTCTCGTGCTTAACTACTATCGGATTGAGAAAGCCGGCGCCCCATCCGGCGCGGTACCCAGGGATCATTGAGATACGCAAAAAGGAGCCTTCCTAAGATGAATCGCATTTCATTAACAGTGTTGCTGTCAGTGACCATGGCGGCGACCGTCGGCTGCGCCAGCAAGAATTATGTGCGCCAAGAGACTACACCGCTGATCAACAAAACCAACGAACTGGACGACATGACGGCCAAGAATTCGCGAGACATCAAGGACGTCGATGCCCGCGCGCAGGCCGGAATCCAACAGGTGCAGGCCAAAGCTGCGGAAGTTGACCAGAAGGCCCAGGCGGCCGGTCAGCAGGCCGCGCAGGCGCAGACCTTGGCCAACAGCGCAACCAGCCGCGTGGACACGCTGCAGAATACAGTCGCCAATTTGGATAACTATCGCGTCGTGACCGAAACCGCAGTTCTCTTCGGCTTCGACAAGGACACGCTGACCAAGGATGCCAAGGAAGCGCTCGACCAGCTCGCGACCGGTGTTCCGAATACCAAGGGTTACATCATCACCGTCGAGGGCGCCACGGATTCCACGGGCGACGCCGAGTACAACTATGCGTTGAGCCAGCGGCGTGCGGATGCGGTCATTCAGTATCTGGCCGCGCAGCACAATGTCCCGGTGCACAAGATTTACCTGATTGGACTGGGCAAGGATAAGCCAGTGGAGTCGAACAGCACCCGGGAAGGCCGCGCCAAGAACCGCCGTGTCAGTGTTCGCCTGATGACGAACAGGGTCGAAGGCACGACTCCGGCGCAGGCGCCGACGAGCACTACGACTCCGCCCGGACAGTAACCGTTTTCCTCCTCCCCGGAGGACTTCGCCAAGCAGGCCATTCCATCCCCTGTGGAATGGCCTCTTTTTATCCCGGGAAAACCCCAGGGAACAGCAAATTCGTGGGCGACCGTTGGCACGAGACGCGGCACGCCCAGAGGCGCTAAAATCTGATATGCGCGGATGGATGTTGGTCGTAGCTCTTTCGGCCTGTCTCAGCGGAGGTGCCCTGGCCCAGCAATCACCTCCGCCTGATTCCGGGCCTGAGCAGAAGAACCCGGCGTCGCCCCAGCCGGATCAAGACAAATCCCGTGACCGCAGCGCCGAAGCCGGAGAGAGCTCGAGCCGCGATACCCGAATCGATCTCAGCCCACCGAAGGATGACGCGAAGAATCACCCCAAAAGCGGAGCAGACTTATCGGAGTCCGAGAGCGACAGAATCGGCGACGTACAGGAACTCCATCCCTGGAACCCCTACCGCGCGACTAAAGACGAAGAAGTGGGGGACTACTACCTCAGACGGAAGAATTACAAGGCTGCGCTGGCCCGTTATCAGGACGCTTTGACTTTCAAGGACAACGATGCGCTGGCCAATTTCCGCATGGCACAATGCTACGAGAAGCTAGACCAACCTGAGGAAGCCATCCCGCACTATCAGGCGTACCTGAGGATCCTGCCGCAGGGGCCACTCTCCAAGGAAGCCAGAAAAGCGCTGGAGAAGCTAAGAGCGCCGGCCAAACAAACGTCAGAGAAGGCGTCGGCCAAACCGTAGAGGGTTCAGGATGACCTCTACTTCTCCACCCGTATGAAGTCCCCGGTTGTGGCATTCACCGCTACTCTCAACTTGGCGTCATCGCGGCTGACCCCGTAGATAACATGCCAGGTGAGGATGCTGGTCGCGCGGTTGAAATCAAGCGAATAGAGAATCGGTGTCTCGGAGCTCGCAGCCATGACTTTGTCGCCGCCGTGTTGCTGCGCGACTTCCAGGGCCTTGTCGGAGTCCACCTTCAGGAAGCCGATGTCGAAGGCTTGGGTGGAGGTGTTGGTGGGGCTGTAAGAGTCCTCCGGGCCAGGGGTTACGCCGCGGGAAGGAGTATCGGGCAGATCGGTGCCCGACCATACGTACGGCTTGGCGCTGCGCTGAGTGATAGAGGCGAACGAGGCTCGCCATAGGTCGGACTTACCCTCTTTTCCGCGTGAATCGGCGGTGAGTTGGGATTCTAGGCGGAAAGGTGTGGCATCGCGAGCCCAGCCCCGGGCGGCAATGTAAAGTTTCTGAAAGGCGTAGCGCCCGGTCTGAAGTTCTGGGCCTTTAGGCTGAGGTTTCTCAGTTTGCTCGGGCTGTGGAGTATCCGACGAACAGCCCACCATAAATAGCAGTGCCAGCGCTGCCAGCAGCAGCTTTTTCATAGCACGTCCCCTGCACCCGTGAAATTTTGCAACCGTGGATGTTGCGGTTCATTCTACTAGAAGGTGCAGAGAGATTCGCCAATGGATACGTACCTTGAGAGGTTACAGGAGGCAGTTGCTTCTGCCACCCGCGGCATGAGCGATGAAGAACTCACTCGCCATCCGGTAGGGAAGTGGAGCGCGGCCGAAGTGCTGGAGCATCTCTACCTGACATACCGCGGCACCGTGAAAGGGCTGGAGCGCTGTTTACAAGATGGCAAACCGCTGGCCAGAACCCGCACCATGCGTGATCGGGTAAGGAGCTCCGTCGTCGTTGGATTGGGTCATATGCCCAAAGGACGAAAATCACCGGAGCGGGCGATGCCGCGTGGCATGCCGGCGCGGGAGGTGAACGCAGCCATCGAGCCGCAGATCAGGACCATGGCAGAACTGATGAGCCGGTGCGAGGCGCAATTCGGAAAGCGTACTCGTATTCTTGACCATCCGGTTCTCGGACCGCTAACGGCGCGGGAATGGTGCAAGTTTCACTGGGTACACGGGCGGCATCACGTGAAGCAGATTTGGGAGCTGCGCGGACGGAACTGACCGGCAAAATTGTGAGGAACATGCTGGTTCAGTCGGCTGTCTCGCTTCCCACCTTTGCCAAGATGCGCAAAGGTTAGCACCCTGCGATGGTAAAAATAAAGGCCTCCGGTCGACCGGAGGCCCGAGCAGTTCTCCCGGGTCTACTGCTTGTCACCTTCGCTGACGGATGAGGGTACGCCGGACTTGCGGGCGTCCTCCTGGAGATCGTTCATTTTCTGTTTGGCTTCCTCGATCGCTTTCTGCTTTTCGGCGATCTTTTGCTTGAAGTCGGCGTCTTCTTTATCCCAAGTGGCCTGGTTGCGCAGGCGCGCGCCGGCATCACCATACATGGCGGCCGCACGCAATTTGTATTCGCCCTGGGTTATTTCCAGTTCATGAGAGAGCGAGTCGATCTGGGACTGCTGAGTGGCAAGCTTGTCTTTCCAGTCATCGTAGACTTTCTGTCTGTCGGCTTGAGACTGGCCCGGTGCCACCTGGGTTTTGTTCGAAGCAGCGGTCTGCTGGTCGCTATTCGGGGCCGTCCCCTGCGAATCAGACGAGGCTCCGCTGGCGGCACCAACGACACTGAGTTTGTCGTTGGTGGGGAGATTGTCGTTGTCGAATTTCTTGGCAGCTTGCGGCTTCTTGTCTTTCTTGAGGTTTCGGGCATAGTTGCCCAACGACGTCTCAGGCGGGTTTGCAGCCGGAGCACTCAGATTCTGAGCGCTCGAAGCCAGGGGCATTAGGCCTGAAAGAACGATTCCTGCAAGCCAAACGTGAGTTGTGCGTTTCATGGGTTTCCTTCCTTGATAACGAAAATCTGCTCCCAAACGGAGCTGGGGTTCATCGCTGAGCTTCACAGCAACCTCCAGTACCAGCGGAGAAACTGGTTACCATAGAAAAGTGCAATCATGGCCATGCCGCCCAGGAAAACACCAAATGGCATGGGAAAACCTCGGAGTGCAACCAGCGCTGATTGCCAGGCTCGATGCCGTGCGTCGTGTGCAGACTCATGATTTCGTTGCATACGCCGCCGGGTACGCTTGATCCAGATGATGAACAGAGTCCACAGCCCGAAAAGTGATCCCGCAATGGAGGCCGCAAAAATGGTAAAGATGGTCAGACGAACGCCGAGGAAAGCGCCGACCATGGCCATCAGCTTGACGTCGCCAAAGCCCATACCCTCCACACCACGGGCACGGAGATAAATCGCTCCGGCGCCGTAGATGAATGAAGCTCCAACCGCCGCCCCCATGAGCGCATCGAGGACCGAAAGCAAACGCCAGGAAGCGCCAGATCCCGGCAGAGAAACCAGACCGGGCAAGAACTGCGAAACCAGATCGTTTACTGGCACCAGCAAGCTGAAAAGCAGACCCAGCACCAGCCCGGTGAGGGTCATCTTGTCCGGCAGCAGCTGGGTCTCCGCGTCAGTGAAAATGAGGCCCAAGAGCAGGAATCCCAAGATGCAGTACTTCAGCGTGGCCAGGGTCAATCCGAACTGCGCGTAGCAAGCGAGAAACAATAATGCCGTGAGCAACTCGACCACGGCGTAGCGAGGCGAGATGCGAACCTGGCACTGGCGGCAGCGGCCGCGCAGAATCAGCCAGCTAAGCACCGGAACATTGTCGTACAAGCGAATGTGATGCTTGCATTGGGGGCAGAATGAGCCGGGGAATACCACGGAAATGTCCTGGGGCATGCGGTAGATACACACATTCAGGAAGCTGCCGAATGCCAGCCCCAGCGCGAAGATCGCCAATGCCAATGCAGGGTCCACGTAAACTCTTGTTCACCGGTCGTACGAAGTAGGGTGATTTTGTGTTGATTATACGGTGCTTCCCAAGTTGGGACCTGGGTACTAAAGTTTATGTCCTGAAGGACGAGCCCCGGTAAGCCGCAGCAAATAGAAGGGCGCGACCCGAAGGCGCGCCCTCGCACCGGAGGCTCAAGGCTCGTTACTTTGCCTGTAAAGATTCGATGTATTTCGTCAGGTTGGCTACTCTCTGTTGCACTTCGCCTTCATGCCCATGGCTGAGACCCCAGAACAGTTGGCCCCAGATCGGCATATCCTGCGTGCCATGAGCTGGCAGATTCCCTTCGCCGCGGATGGTGGCCGCAACTTTCAAGTCGGGAAACTTGCCTCCATTGTTCTTGCTCAGAGCCGTGAGATCTGTTGGCGGGGTCTTCAACGCTGTGGCTGCCGGGCCGTTTCCCTTGCCGTCCTTGCCGTGGCAGACAGCGCAGTATGCTGTGTACATATCTGCACCGGAACTGGGTGAAGTGGCTTGAACCGGAACGTGCTTGATAACCTTCTGCGGCTGCTCCTGCGCACTGACTGCGACTGCGAGCAGCATCAGCACCGCGAACACCCACACAAATCTAGCTATCCTCATTGGTTTCCTCCTAGAACTGCATAATTACTGCGGATGATGGCTAACGCAACAGTCTAGAAAGAAAGCTACCGGTGTGACTGTGAGGTACGTCACAATGTGCCGTAATTCGTTGGAAATGGAAGCAAAAGAGGCGCGGATATTTCGCGCCCCTGTGTCAAGAAAGTTTACTGGTTGGGACTGGTGCTCAGTCGCTGGCGGTCGGAGTTGGGACCCTGGGTGGTCGCCACGACGGTGACGGGTGCCTGCAGCGAGAAATTCAGCACTGTCTCGGAACCGAGTTTGATCTGCTGGGACTTGGAGATGGTTTGAGCGCCTGCACCCAAACCACCACCTGCCGCCGCTCCGATGGCTGCGCCTTTTCCTCCGCCGGCCAGAGCTCCGATGAGAGCACCAATACCAGCCCCGGCCCCGACTTTCTCGGCTGTGTTCTTGCCGCGGGAACTGCCCTGCTTCTTGAACTGATCGGTTTGAATGTCATAGGTATTGCCCCCCGATCCGATGTTGTCCAGCTGCAGCACGAGTAAAGACGCCCCGGCGAACTTGCCGGCGCTCTTCACATCCACAACGTGGCCTTGCACATTGCTGCCCGCAGGAACCACAACATCTCCGTTGACGGTAATCGGATTGTTCAGCGTGGCATGGAAGGTGTCTCCCAGTTGGTTCTTTTCGCTATCAAGAGTATCCACCAACCGCACGGTAAGTGCGGTACCCGACGGGATCGTCACTTTTTGTGGCGGCGGAGGCGGAGGCGGTGTGGCCGGTACCACAGCCACCGGTGCCGGGGCCGGTGCTGGAGCAGGAGCGGATGGCGGGGCAGTGTTCGCATCGGATGAAACGGCGTCATCCTCCTGCTTGCTGGACTTGTGGCGGCGCTTGGGCTCTTGCGACCGGGACGGTGTGGCCATCGCGGTCTGCATGGGTGGTGCAGGTGCGACTTGCAAATTATTCACCACCTGCTTCACACCGGCTTCGGAGGAGGCGTAGCGCGCCGCCGCCTCACGCTGCGCGTCACTATCCACAGCGCCGGAAAGTGTCACGATTCCGTTAACCACTTGCACCCCGAGCTGCTTGCCTTGCAGGCCGGAATCCCCGTTAATTTTTGTCTGGATGTCGGTGGAAATCTGAGCGTCGTTTGGGGCCTTGGAGCAGCCTACAGCGACTGCCAGAATGACTAGAAACACCACCACACTAACGTAGTGAGAGACTCTCGAATGCATAAATCACTCCTGTTGTGTGAGTCCAGTATATTGCGTTTAGATGCAGAGTTGGTGACGTTGCAAAGCGAAAAATGTGTGCCGGAAACTGTTGAGTCAGTCGGGCGCAAGGCCAAGGAAGCACAGAACTTCCAGGATCCGACGGTTTACTTAAGTCGCAGAGGACTTTCCACAACGGTTCTCACTTCTGGTGCAAGAACTTGTAATCGAGGATGCTGGCCGCCAGTCCGAGACTCTCTGGGGTATCCTTTTGGGATTCCTTCGCCCGGGTTATGCGGCCCTGGCACAGGACAGTGCTGTTTTTCTGGCCGGAAATTTCTTCTGGCATCTCGAAAACCATCTCCACCAGAGTATTGCCGGGCAAGCGCTGTGGTCCGCGAAAGAGGAGGCCCGACTGGCTGAGATTGTCGATGACACCCTCATACCAGCTTCCGAGATTCTTGACGCGATAGCGAACCGGCGTGTCCAGCTTCAGCCGTCGGGCGCGAGGAACCCATGTGGGTTTGCGGGCGTGGGCGCGGCTCCGGCGGGCGCTCGCGGTATCCGCTTGATTCTGCTTGTTGCGATCCAGGCGCTCGGTACGCCGCATGCTCTTCCAGTCGTACTTGTACTCGGCGGCGCAAAGCAGGCAAACCTGGTAATAGTCGCCATCCGCCGCTCGCCGGGGCCAGGAGAATTCGTGGGAGCAACGACCTAACATAAGGACTTCCAATAACTTTTGCGGCATGTTCGTCTTTCCGGGCTGGGTCACCGGAAAAACCATCATCTAACGGCCAGGCGGCTTTGGGTAGGTTACCTTCGTGCAATATGCCTGTGGAAGACAAGTCTGAGGGTGATTTTGGACTTGCACAGGCATCCACGGCTCCTGCAACCGAGGCTACGGTGCTCTGTTGCTTCGAAGTTGTAGCCAATCGCGGCAGCTCTACCGCGAAGGTCGTTCCATTCCCTGGAGAGCTTTGAACCCTGATCACGCCGCCGTGCTGTTGAGCAATCCATTGGGCAATCGCAAGGCCCAGGCCCGCTCCGCTGGCTTCACGGCTTCTCGCCTTATCGACCCGGTAGAACCGTTCAAAGATCCTGGGTTGGTCTTCCGGGGCGATTCCAATGCCGGAGTCGCGAACTCTGAGAATGGCCCGATCATCTTCCTGTTCGAGGGAGAGCTCGATCAGGCCCGGCGATGGAGTGTATTTGAGGGCGTTATCCAGAAGGATGGCGAGCAGTCGTTGCAAAGCGAGCGGATCTGCCATCACCTGGACCGGGCGCGCGGTAGCCACCTGCCTGAACTGAAGACCTCGCGCTGTCACCACCGGGTGCCATGATTCTCCAATTTCCTCGGTGATAGCACCGAGATCTACCTGGCGCAGGTTCAAGCTTTCGCTGCCGGAATCGGTGCGGGCCAGGGACAGAAGCTTGTCGACCAGCGTCGTGGTCCGTTCCGCCTCTAGGAGAATGTGGCGCAAGGCTTCACGGTATTGTTCGTCGCCCCGCGACCTTCGCAGGGTGATTTCTGCCTCGGTGCGTATAAGAGAGATGGGAGTGCGAAGCTCGTGCGAGGCATCGGCCGTGAACTGCGTGATCCGCTGGAACGCATCCTCCAGGCGGTCAAGCATTTGATTCAGCGTGTCCGACAGACGTTGGAGTTCATCCCCGGTAGTCAGTTTCTTGAGCCGAAGATTATGCAGAGTAGTACCGCTGATCTTGCGCGCCGTTTGGGTGATGGCATCGACAGGGGATAAGGCTCTTCGGCTGAGCCAATAGCCTCCAGCTGCCGCGGCCAGCAGCAAAATGGGAGAGAGCATGACGAGATATCGGCGAAACAGAGCCAAGGTTTGGAGGATCTGTGTTGCCGGCAATCCGGTTTGCACTGTGTAGGTGTGGCCGTTGACCGCGACCTGCTGCGTGAGGAAGCGAAACGGTTTGTCCCCGAGTTGGCGATCCTGGGTCACAGCCTCTGCTAGCGATTCGGGCTCCACAGGTGTGACCGGGTGTTGCTGCAAAAAAGTGGAGCGATAGAGCCATTCGCCGTTGCCGTGGTAAATTTGCAGATAATCGCCGGAGTGCTCGAGAACATAAGCTTCCGAGACTTCCTCCTGAAGCTTGGCGATGGTCGCGTCTCGCTTCTGAGCCTTCAGGAATTGCGTGAGATCCTCCACCTGATCTTGTAGGGCATGATCTGCGATGCTGCGGAGGTTCTGCCGGAGAACGAACCACATGCCGATGCCGAAGACAAGCTCGGCGGCGGCAAATATCGCCACATACCAGAGCATCAGGCGGAAACCGATGGAGAGTCTCATCATGCCACGCGCTCCGCCGAGATCACGTAGCCAATGCCGCGCACCGTGTGGATTAGTTTCCGCTGTCCCTGGCCATCGATTTTGCTTCGCAGCAGGCGCACAAACGCATCGAGCGTATTGTCTTCAATCTCATGCTCCGGTCCCCATACCGACAGGATTAAGTTTTCGCGGCTGACTACTCTGCCAGCGTCCTGCATGAGCCGTTCAAGCAGGCTGTACTGGGTGCGGGTCAGACTGATGTTCATTCCCGCTCGGGAAACTTCCCGGATGGAGCGATCCAACAGCAAGTCCGCAACCTGGAGTTTGGTTTGCTGAGTAAGGGTCGCCCGCCGCCTGACCGCGCGCAGTCGCAGCAGGAGCTCATGAAAGGAGAACGGCTTGCTCATGTAATCATCGGCGCCGGCCTCCAGTCCCTGGACCACGTCGGGGACGGCGTCTTTCGCCGTCAGCATGAGCACCGCGGTAGAGTTGCTCTCCTCGCGCATGCGGTTCGCGATTTCGTAACCATTCAACTTGGGCATCATCACATCGAGGATCACGACGTCGAAATTGTGGGTGCGAACCATCTGCAAGCCTTCGCTGCCGTCTGCTGCACAGATCACGGAGTGTCCTTCCTCGGAAAGTCCGCGGCGCAGCAACTCGGTCATTCGTTGCTCATTTTCGACAACCAGCAGCTTCATCGGCGCATACCCGGAATTTGATTGAAGAGCGTGGGTCGGGTACAAGGTTAGAACGCTGAAGCGCTCCAGAACAGAGTCTGAAGAAATATTAACCTTCCTTTAACATTGCATTCACAAGGCCTTCCTAGAATCACGGCTTAAAAGCAACACAAACCAAGCTCATCGGCGGGAAAGCCGTCTATCCCTCGAACTTCAACGGGAGGCCCTTATGCTAGTTCGCTCATCTTCCTTAACACCCCTCTTTGATCTTCTCCGGCGGGTTTTTCCCACCTTGCTTCTGCTGACGATCTCTGGGGTGGCGGCGCTCGCACAAATCGACCGCGCAGTGCTTGAGGGCGTGGTGAAGGATTCGACGGGAGCTTCCATGGTTGGGGCCAGCGTGAAAATCCTGGCTGTGGATACCGGTATCAGCCAGGAACAGAAAACCAACTCGAACGGCTACTACCGCTTTCCGGGCCTGGCGGTTGGGCAGTACACGGTGGCGGTTTCGAGTGACAAGTTCAAGACCAAGGTCATCGAGGACGTCACGTTGCGGATCGGGCATACACACACGTTGGATGTCACCCTGGAGGTCGGGGCGATTGCGGAGAAAGTCGAAGTCTACGCTACCGCAGCGCCCTCGGAACGAAGTACTGCCGAAGTGTCCACGGTCATAGACACGACGCAGATTACGAATCTCCCGAACAACGGACGCGACTGGGCCAGTTTCACTCTCCTCGCTCCCTTCGCGCAGGACGACGGCGGCGGTGATCAGCGAACCATTCGCTTCGCGGGCCGGGCGCGCGACGACAATAACTTTCAATTTGATGGCGTTGACGCTGGTGGCATTCAAGAACAGGCTCAGAAGTCACAAACCCGTTTGCAGATCTCTCAGGACGCAATCGAGGAGTATAAGGTCGACAGCGCTCTCTACGATGCGGAATACGGCACCCAGGCTGGCGGACAGGTCGACATAGTCACCAAGTCCGGAACCAATGATTTCCACGGCTCGCTTTTTGGGTACCTGAGAAATTCGATCTTCGACGCGCGGAACTTCAACGATTTTAACCTGCAAAATCAGCCTGCCGTTCCTCCCTTCCGCTTGGGTCAATATGGACTGACGGTCGGTGGACCTATCCAAAAAGACAAAACTTTCTTCTTCATCAGCTACGAAGGGCTTCGTCAGCTTCAGGAAACCACTACGCAAGTGGTCGTGCCCGCGCCTTCTCTGCAGCAAGCAACATTGAGCGGCCATCCCATCATGTGCGCAATCTTGCAGGGATACCCTTGGCGCGCCTCAACCGGCACAATTAACGGATGTGGACCTCGGTTCGTCTATCCGGATTCGGCGTTCCTGTCGTTAGCGTCACAAGGAACTCCCGATGCGGATCAGTTCACGGCTCCCGTGCCCACGATCGTCCACGAAGACACGTGGCTGGTGCGAATTGATCACAAGTTCAGCGACAAGACGCTGCTTTACGGTCGCGCCCAACGCGACATCAGCTTGGTGACTGCCCCCATTGGCGGCGGCGTTCCAGCGGACCAATTGCAGACCATCAACCATCCAGCGAATTACATGGTGGCGTTGGAGCACACGTTTAGTCCAAGTTTGTTTAATGAGGTCAAGGGTTATATCAATCGGGCGCCGTTCCACAATCCGCAATCCAGCGCGCTTCCGTATGCAGTGAATACGAATACCTTCGTTGGCCTAAACAACGACAGCGCGGATATCGAGATCGGATCGACGTTCGGACTTGTGGACAACTTAAGCTGGACCCATGGCCGCCAGATTTTCAAGACCGGTATGGAGATCCGGAGAGTCCGGCTGAATCAGGGGCAAACCGTAAACAACACCTTGGATTTCTCTGACAACAGCGGCACGGACCAGGAATTCATCAACGCAACGCTCACCGGCATAAACTACATCGCTCCCTGGTGCTGCCACGGGCTGCGTCGTATGTTTTACATGCCGTACTTTACGGACGAGTGGAAAGTCACGCACACCATAACCTTCACCGCAGGCGTCCGCTGGGAATACTACGGGGTTGCTCACGAAGCGACGAACCGGACCACCGTCTTCGACGTGAATGAATTCCACGGAGTCTGTCTGGGACAAGGCTCCTTCAACGTCGCACCCACCCCGGGTCCAATCAATACTCCACCATGCCCGAAGGATCCTTCCCTGTACCATCCAAACTACCGGAACGTTGATCCTCGACTCGCACTCGCCTGGGCTCCGAGCGCCTTGCACGGGAAAACTGTCTTCCGTTCGGGATTTGGCATTTATCACGGCGCCGCTCAGAACGATGACCTCAATGCCGGGCTCGAGAGCGACACTTTCCGGGTCCTGGTTAACCAGACAGTCCCTCTGAGCACGGCGTATATGCAAGCGACCCCTGATCTATCCGGGCTCTCTGGTGATAAGCAAGCCGCGCATCCTCGAGCCTTGCAGCGACAGGACCGACGGGATTTGTATGCTGAGACCTGGGGACTGACAATCGAGCATGAACTGCCTTCCAGCTTTCTGGTTTCCGCTCAGTATCTAGGCAGTCGCGGAGTACGTCTGTTCTCCCGCGGCGCTGTCAACCTATGCACCGAGCCGGTTACATTCAATCCGGTCGACGGCGATTGCGTCCGCCCGCTGGACCAGTATTACCCTGGCGGAAACCCATTCGGTTCGGTCGACTACAAGCATGACGTCGGGTCAAGCACCTACAACGGCTTGAACGTCTCGCTCGAGCGCCGCCTCAAGAACGGCCTATCCTTTCAGGGCCGCTATACCTGGTCCCATTCCATTAACGACGGGTCGATTGGTGGCGGCGAGTCGAGCGGACCGGAGAATGTTAATTGTCTCCCCTGCGACAAGGGTCCAAGCATCTTCGATGTCCGGAACAACGTGACAGTTAATGCCGTCTATGAGCTTCCATTCGGCCCGGGCAAGACTTTTCTGAATGATTCTAGGGCTTTAGGTAAAGTAGTGGGAGGTTGGCAGTTGAGCAGCATCGGACTGTGGCACACCGGCCATCCACTGACCGTACAGATGAACCTTGGTGGCAACATCTCCAACCCAAATAGCCCATTCAACGGCTTTGCGCAAACCTATCTGCTGCCAAATGGCGACGACCAGGACAGCCAACGGCCTGACTTAATTCCGGGCGTACCGTTGACTCTTCCGGGAGGGGGACATAACGGTGTCCCACTCATTAATGCCGCCGCCTTTGAAGCCCCGCCGGTGGACGTGAACGGCTTCTTCACTCGCTTCGGAGACGCGCCGAACGGTGTCGTCCGCGCACTCGACGCTTGGCAAATCGATTTGGCGCTCGTGAAATCAACCAAGCTGACGGAGCGGATTGCGATGGAATTCGGTGTCCAAGCGTTCAATATCTTCAACCATGTGCAATTGGGCGACCCTGGCCAGTTCTCTCTCAACTACACGCCGGGCGCAACGCCGACGAACCTGACCGCGCCCGGAAATTTCGGTGTTATCACGACCACCAACAACTTCAACAACAACAATGACAACGCTGCGTCTCCAAACACGGGCACCGGCCTGCCGCGGCAGCTACAGTTCATGCTCCGGTTCACGTTCTGACTTGATGGAGAACCGGGCTCCGGAAGGGCCACAGTTAGAACGTCGCTGAAT
>Ga0187817_10000293_pt1 | contig 20328 bp, 18 predicted proteins | sample NC_wetland_sal_i_17_FD_132431 | JGI IMG/M metagenome (GOLD analysis project Ga0187817, IMG submission 132431) | Wetland sediment microbial communities from Neuse River Estuary, North Carolina, USA - SO4_2 | ecosystem: Environmental > Aquatic > Freshwater > Wetlands > Sediment | place: USA... | reverse complement strand
TCGCTTCGCCATATCGAAGCGGACGGCCCAACGCATGCTGCGGGCCCTTGAGGCGCAGTTTCCGAAGATCACCACTATTGCGACTTATCGGAAGGTGGGCATTGGACATGAAAAATCCTCCGTCAGATTGACTGAGGAGCTTCCTTGGGCCCTGCTAAGCTACGCCGGCGCGCAGGAGGTCGTGCACGTGCACGATGCCGACCGGCTTGCCCTTCTCGACCACGAACAGTGCCGTAATGCGCGCTGCGTTGATCAACTCCAGCGCGGCGGAAGCAAGCATCTTCGGCGTCGCCGTCTTGGGCTTGCGCGTCATGATGTCGGCGGCGCGCGCCTTGACGAGATCGGCGCCCATGTGGCGGCGAAGATCGCCGTCGGTGACGATGCCGATGAGCTTGCCCTTCGCGTCGACGATGCCGAGGCAGCCCAAGCTCTTTTGCGTCATGGTGACGAGGGCGTCGCTCATGAGCTCGGTGTCGCGGGCGAGCGGCAGCCGGTCGCCCTTGTGCATGACGTCGGCCACGTATTGCAGGCTGGCCCCGAGCGAGCCGCCCGGATGCAGTCCCTTGAACTGGTGGGCCGTGAATCCGCGCGCCTCGAGCAGCGCAATCGCGAGGCAGTCGCCGAGCGCGAGCTGCATGGTGGTGGAGGTGGTGGGGGCAAGTCCGTGCGGGCACGCCTCCTTGATGCGCGGCAGCTCCAAGACGATGTCGGCGTGCTGGCCGAGTGCGCTTTCGGCGCGCGAGGTGATGGCGATGAGCGGCACCTTGTGGCGGCGCGAATAGGTGATGAGGGGTTTGAGCTCCACCGTCTCGCCCGACCAGGACAGCGCTAAGAGCACGTCGTCGGGGGTGATCATCCCGAGGTCGCCGTGGGAGGCTTCCGTCGGGTGCACGAAAAAGGCGGGCCGCCCCGTGGAGGCGAAGGTCGCGGCGATCTTCTGGCCGACGTGGCCGCTCTTGCCGATGCCGGTGACGATGACGCGCCCGCGCGCTGCCCGCATCGCCTGCAGCGCGTCTTCGAACGGGTGCGCCATCGTGGTCGACAGCGCCTCGCGCAAGAGCCCGAGCCCCTCGCATTCGAGGTCGAGGGTCCGCAAAGCGGATACAACTGGGAGCCGGCTCGAGCGCCGCCCGCCCTCGATGCTCTTGAAGTTCCGAATAGGCCCGGGCGCCGTCACCCTTGGATCCCCCGTGCTGCCAGCCGCCCTAGCCCTTTGATATATCAAAGGTCGGCCGATCGTCCAATCTCAAGAACTGTTTAGTAACCGGCCAATCGATGCCCGTCGGGGTCACTTTGAGCCCGCACAAGCGGGCGTCTTTCCCCATCCTAAACAGACCATTAACCGACGCTCCGTACGGTCGGAAGCACGTGCAGGCGTTCGCGTGACGAGTGATCTCATGGGAGCGCCTGGTGGTGAGCCGGCAGCGATCGCTTTGGCTTTTGTTGGGGCTTGCCGCCGCGACAGGGGCCGGGTTGTCGCTGGCGCCGGGTAAGGCCCGAGCGCAAATCCTCGATCCCACGCGCACCGAGACGCGGCCGACCCGCCCCAGCCCGCCGCCCGACATCCCCGACCCCTCGCTTTCGCCCGATGACCAAAGCACCGCCGATAGCGGGTGGGCGCCGGATGTCAGCACGCCCGCCGCTGCGGCCGATGCCCAGGACGGCATCGAACCGCAAGTTTCAGCCGCGCAGGACGCGGAGGCGCAGGACGCCGGCACGCCGGGCATCAGCGGGGACGATCAGGGCGACACCGACGAATTCGGCGAGGCGCGCGCGCGTCCGCGGCAGCTGCCACCGCAGGACGGCGATCTGCCGACGGTGATCGAGGCTCCCCCGCCAGCGAACGAAGGGATCGTCGACCTCAACGCGGCGCCCGCGCCGCCGAGCGAGGAGGACGTGACGCTCGCCGACATGCGCAACGCGCGCGATCTCGCCATCTACGCCGGCATCGCGCCGGGCTACGATCCCCTGCTGCTCGAGGCGCAGGAGACGAACCCGGTGTTCAGCGACATTGCCGGCCGCAGCTTCGATCCCGATCCGTTCGTGCCGCTCGGGACCCGGCTCGGCAGCTTCATCCTGTTCACCTCGCTGCAGGCCGATGGCGATTACAACAGCAACGTCTTCGCCTCGCCGGTGGCGCTCGGCGACTATGCGCTCGAGCTCTTTCCAGCGATGCGCCTTGCCTCCAACTGGAGCAACCACGCGTTCGAGATCCGGGCGAGCGGCGACTTGAGCTTTCACGAGAGGTTCCCGAAGGAAGACGACCGCGCCTATCTCGTCGAGGCGCTGTCGCGCCTCGACATCACCCGGCGCAGCAACATTCAGGCCTCCTACGCGCACGAGGAGGCACAGGAAAGCCGCTCGGCGATCAACGCCACCTCGTTCGGCACGCGCCCCGACATCGTTGTCGATCGGGTACGGCTCGCCGGCAACCAGCAGTTCAATCGGCTCACCGTGCAGGTGCGCGGCAACGTCATCGACACGCGCTACGGCAATGACATTTTCAACGGCCAGGTGGAAAGCAACGCCGACCGCGACTACACGCTCTATGAAGAGGCGGTGCGCCCGCAGTGGGAATTCAACCCCAACCTGTTCCTGTTCTCCGACATCTCGTTCAACCGGCGCGACTACCCGACCGCCGCCTTCACCGACAATCTCAACCGCACGTCGGAGGGCGAGCGCTACCGCCTCGGTCTGTCCTTCGGCACCACGGGGGAGTTCCTGCGCGGGTCGTTCAGCCTCGGCTACGGCAAGCAGACGTACGGTGCTGCATCGCTCTTGCCGATCAACGCGCTCCTGTTCGATGCGGACCTCACCTGGCGGCTGACGGCGGTCACCTCGATCCAGTTCACGGCAGCGACCGACGTCGCCGAGACGACCACGAACGATACCGGCGGCGTGCTCGAGCGGCAGTACGCGATCGAGGCGCGCCACAACTTCTCGTCGCGATTGATCGGCAGCCTCGGCGCCAGCTATTACAATCGCGATTTCGTCGGCGGCGACCTCACCGAGCAGCAGAGCACCGAGGCAGCCGGCATCGAGTACTATTTGAGCCGTGCGTACGTACTGTTCGCCCGCTACCAGCACACGAATTTCTACACCACCGCCGTCGACGGCAACTACTCAGCCGAGGAGGCGCAGCTCGGCATCCGCATCCGTCACTGACCGCGAATCGCGCACGGACGATCATCCTGCGAAAGCTGTGACGGCCGAGCCACGACTTACCGGCCAAATCGACGCGCCCGCTCCAGGCGCATGCAATGCCCGCTAAGAATCGTTCAACAGGCATCATTGACGATTGCGCCCTCTCACAGCGCAGCGGGGTCAACGATGCGTCTTGCCTTGTCCCTCCTCGCCGCGTGCGGGTTGGGGGCATTTACCAGCGCGCTCGCGCGCCGCCATCAACAACGTCTGCTGCGCCGGCATTGCCCTCGATGAGGGGAATACCGGCAACATCGCGAATACGACGATCAGCGATGCCAGCGACTTTGGCATCATGCTCATCGCCGGCAACGATGTAACCATCAGCAACGTCAGCATCAGCAACACCGGAGACAACGGGCTCGAGATCTTCAGCGACCTGAACACGGTGCAGCTCGCCAACACGACCTTCAGCGGCAGCTTTGGCAATTACGTCATCTCGATCGACGGCACGACCAATACGCTGTCGGGAGACGGCAACGTGTTCAACGGGACCGCGACCAACGGTTTGTGCTTCAGCGGCGGCGCGCAGAACGGCAGCTTCACGTTTATCTCGCCGGTAACTACGTGTGCCCCTAAAGCTCCGGCTCAGCCGAGCTTCTTGATCGCGGCTTTGAGCGTGGGCGCGAGATCGGCCCGCTCAAGCCCGTAGGCGAGGTTCGCCAAGAGGAAGCCAATCTTGGTGCCGCAATCGTAGATGGTGCCGTCGAAGCGCACGGCGTGGAACGGCTTGCCGGCCTTCAGCATCGCGACCATGGCGTCGGTGAGCTGGATCTCGCCGCCGGCGCCGCGCTCCCCGCGCTCCAGGATGGCGAACACCTCCGGCTGCAGGATGTATCTTCCCGAGATGTGCAGGTTCGACGGCGCGGTGCCGGCCTGGGGCTTCTCGACCATGCCGGTGATCTGGGACACCTTCGCGTTGCGGTCCTTCACCCCGACGATGCCATAGAGGTGCGCCTCCTTCTCCGGCACCGGCGAAACGCCGATGTGGTTGCCGCCGTGCGCGTTGAAGGCGTCGATCATTTCGGCGAGGAACGGCTTCTTCCCATGATGCAGCATGTCGGGCAGCAGCACCGCGAACGGCTCATCGCCGACGATGTCGCGTGCGCACCACACCGCATGGCCCAAGCCGAGCGGCTCCTGCTGGCGCGTGAAGCTCGTGGCGCCGGCGGGAGGCAGCGCGTCGGCGAGCTCTTTGAGCTCCTTCTCCTTGCCGCGCGCGGCGAGCGTGGCCTCGAGCTCCGGCTGCTTGTCGAAGTGGTCCTCGATCGCCCCCTTGTTACGCCCGGTGACAAAGATGAAATGCTCGATGCCCGCGGCGCGCGCCTCGTCGACCACGTGCTGGATGGCGGGCCGGTCGACTACGGTCAGCATCTCCTTCGGCATGGCCTTGGTCGCGGGCAGGAAGCGCGTGCCGAGGCCGGCGACGGGGAACACGGCCTTGCGGATGCGTTGCGCGGGTCGAGGCATGTCGTGGCTCCAGGGGGTCGAGTGAGAGGCCGGGGGTTATTCTGGCCCAGGCATTAACGCGGGAACGGCCGGCGTGGAGGTTTGTTTCAGTCCTAGGTTAAGCTTTGCGATGTTAGGGTGCCCGGCAAAAGAGGGCATTCGGGAAGGCGCAGCTAACGATGACTGTTCTCGTCACCGGCGGAGCCGGGTACATCGGAAGCCATATGGTGCTCGAGCTCCTCGATTCGGGGGAGAGCGTCGTCGTGCTCGACAACCTGTCGACGGGGTTCCGTTGGGCGGTGCCCGCCAACGCCACCCTCGTCGTCGGCGATGTCGGCGATCAGGAGCTCGTCCGCAGCATCGTCCGCAAGCACGGCGTCGAGTCCATCATCCATTTCGCCGGATCGATCGTGGTGCCGGAGTCGGTCGTCGATCCGCTCGGCTACTACCACAACAACACCGTCAAGTCGCGCGCCCTGATGGAGGTCGCGGTCGAGCTCGGCATCAGGCGCTTCATCTTCTCCTCCACCGCCGCCGTCTACGGCATGCCGAAGGAGAACCCGGTGCGCGAGGACGCGGAATTAAAGCCGATATCGCCCTACGGCTCCTCCAAGCTCATGACCGAGATCATGCTCGCCGACACCGCGGCCGCGCACGATTTCAACTACGTGGCGCTGCGCTACTTTAATGTCGCCGGCGCCGACCCCAAGGGCCGCTCCGGCCAGTCGACGCCGAACGCGACCCACCTCATCAAGGTCGCGTGCGAGACGGCGCTCGGCAAGCGCCCGTACATGGAGGTGTTCGGCACCGACTACCCGACGCCCGACGGCACCTGCATCCGCGACTACATCCACGTCACCGACCTCGTGCGCGCGCACCTGGTGGCGCTGCGCTACCTGCGCGATGGCGGCCAGTCAGATGTGTTCAACTGCGGTTACTCGAAGGGCTTCTCCGTGCTGCAGGTGATCGATGCGGTGAAGCGCGCTTCTGGCGCCGACTTCGACGTGCGCCTGTCCGCGCGCCGTCCGGGCGACCCGGCCGCGATCGTCGCGGCCTCCGACAAGATCCGCGTCCGCCTTGGCTGGCGCCCGCAATTTGACAGCCTCGATACCATTGCGGTGCAGGCGCTCGCCTGGGAAGCGCACCTGGGCCAGCTAAAGTACGCGAGCTAGCGGCCTTATTCACACCCCTGCCGTCCCGCGCCTCGCCCGAATCACCGGTGACGGGTAGTGCTGCACGCGCCCCGTGCTTTGCCACGGTGCACGCCCTATATTGGACCGCATCGATACGATGACCGGGGATGAGCAAGGATGAGCACGCCCGACAGCCAGGCCGCGCAGCTCCCGCACGGCAATCCCTCCGACTACGTCGAGGACGGGCAGGTGCTGATCGGCTGCAGCCGCCAGGGACGCGAGCTCGTGCCTGAGTGCGTCGAGCTCAAGCTCGCCAACCGCCACGGCCTCGTCACCGGCGCCACCGGGACCGGCAAGACGGTGACGCTGCAGGTGCTGGCGGAGGGCTTCTCGGCGGCCGGCGTGCCGGTGTTCGCCGCCGACATCAAGGGCGACCTCTCCGGCATTGCGGTCAAAGGCGAGCGCGACCCAAAGCTCGTGCAGCGTGCCAACGACATCGGGCTCACGCGCTACGGCACCGCTTCGTTCCCGGTCACCTTCTGGGACATCTTTGGGCGCGACGGCCATCCGGTGCGCGCGACCGTGGAGCAGATGGGCCCGCTGCTGTTGTCGCGTCTCCTGGAGCTAACCGAGCCGCAGGAGGGCGTGCTCAACATCGCCTTCCGCTGGGCCGCGGACGAGCGCGCTGATGGCGACGAGCAGATGGTCATCCGCGACCTCAAGGACTTGCGCGCCGTCATCGACGAGATGGGCCGGCGCTCATCCTCGTTGCGCAGCAAGTATGGCAACGTGGCGCCCGCGACCGTCGGCGTGATCCAGCGGCGTCTCTTGGTGCTCGAGCAGCAGGGCGCGGACAAGTTCTTCGGCGAGCCTGCGCTCGATATCACCGATTTCATCAGGCTCGCGCCCGACGGCCGCGGCATCATCAACATCCTCTCGGCCGAAAAGCTCATGAACACGCCGCGCCTCTACGCGACGTTCCTTTTGTGGATGCTGTCGGAGCTGTTCGAGAAGCTGCCCGAGGTGGGCGACCTCGACAAGCCGAAGCTCGTGTTCCTGTTCGACGAGGCGCACCTGTTGTTCAACGACGCGCCGCGGCCGCTGTTGGAGCAGATCGAGCGCGTGACGCGCCTCATCCGCTCGAAGGGCGTCGGCGTCTATTACGTCACGCAGAGTCCGGGCGACGTGCCGGACCGCGTCTCCGCCCAGCTCGGCAACCGCATCCAGCATGCGCTCAGAGCCTTCACGCCCAAGGAGTTGAAGGCGGTGCGTGCCGCCGCACAGACGTTCCGCGCCAACCCGGCCATCGATACCGAGCGCGCCATCCAGGAGCTGCAGGTGGGCGAGGCGCTGGTCTCGCTGCTGCACGGCAACGGCGAGCCCTCGATGGTTCAGCGCACGCTGATCAGGCCGCCGATGTCGCGCGTTGGCCCGCTCAAGGAGCCCGAGCGCAAGGCGATCATCGACGCCGACGCGGCCAACGGACAGAAATACACGCAAACGGCCGACATCCCGTCGGCCTTCGAGACGCTCAACGCGAGGAACTCCCCCGTCGGGCAGGTGAAGGAGAAATTGCGCAGGTTCGGCAACCTCCTGCGCGCGAATCGCTGACGTGCAATTGCATCGAAACCTGTTTACGCCGGGCGCCGACTCGGCGCATCAGACAGCCACAGGACAACGTGGGACGAGGTGAGCATATGGGCTACTTTCGCTTCCGGAAGACCTTCAGCATCCTCCCGGGCGTGCGCATCAACCTCAGCAAGACGGGAGTCAGCACCAGCCTCGGGGGGCACGGTGCCACGCTCAACGTCGGGCACGGCAAGGAGAACGTCACGCTCGGCGTTCCCGGCACCGGCCTCAGCTACAAGACGCCGGCCACGACAGGGCTGATCATGGCCATCGTCGTCGTCGCCGCGGTCATCGGCATCGCCTGGCTGGTGGCGCCCGACCTGGTGCGGCAGGTGCTGCACTGGTGGCAGCCGCGCTGGTTCTGAGCCCGAGCCCGGTCTAGGGCCGCAAAATCGCCCCGAAGCACGCTAGAACCTTGGGCATGAAAAAGCCCAAGGACGTTGGCGTGCTTCTGCACTTGAGCCGGTTCTGTGCACCCGTGATCGCGGCTGCTCTTCTGCTTGCCGCCGCGGGCCCAGTGAGCAGCGCGGATGCCTTCCGCGCCTTCCTCGAGAGCCTGTGGCCCGACGCTCAGGCGCTGGGCGTAACGCGGCCCGTGTTCGACGCCGCCTTCAAGGGCCTAACCCCCGACCTCACGCTGCCCGACCTCGTCATCGAGGGTCGCAAGCGCGATGACAGCGCCGGCCAGGCCGAGTTCACCAAGTCGGCCATGGAGTATCTGAACCCCAAGTACCTCGCCGACCTCGGCGCGCAGGGGCGCACGTTCCTCAAAGCGCACGAGCGCGAAATCATCAACATCGAGAAGTCGACCGGCGTCGATCGCTATATCCTCGTCGCCATCTGGGGCCGTGAGACCGCCTACGGCACCCAGAAGGATACGCGGGACGCCATCCAGGTTCTCGCCACGCAGGCCTACACCGGCCGCCGCAAGGACACGTTCCGCAACGAGCTGCTCTACGCCTTGAAGATGCTGCAGTCGGGCGTGCCGCGGGCGAAGATGAAATCGTCGTGGGCGGGCGCGGTCGGGCTCACGCAGTTCATGCCGACGGAATACTTCTCCTACGCGGCCGACGGAGACGGCGACGGCAAGGCCGACATCTTCGACAGCGTTCCCGATGCGCTCGCCTCCGCCGCCCACCAGCTCGCCGGCAAGGGCTGGCTGCGGGGCGTGCGTTGGGGCTACGAGGTCACGCAGCCCGTGCGCGGCGACTGCTCGCTCGAGGGCCCGCCCGGCCACCGCCCGATCGGCGAGTGGAACAAGCTCGGCTACGAGCGCGCCGGGCCGAGCCGCTTTCGCGCGGATGAGCTCGGCATCGACGCCTATCTGATGATGCCGTCGGGCGCCTACGGGCCGGCCTTCCTCGCCACCGAGAACTTCCAGGTCATCCGCCGCTACAACACGTCCGACCTCTACGCGCTGTTCGTCGGCAATCTCGCCGACCGCATCGCCGGCGGCGGCGATTTCTACACGGCCTCGGCAAGCGTGCAGCAGCCGCGCACGAGCCAGGTCAAGGAGATCCAGGAGCGGCTCATCAAGGCCGGCTACGAGCTGGAGAAGACCGACGGCAAGATCGGCTCGATGACGCGGCGCCAAGTCGGCACCTACCAGAAGAAGAACGGCCTCAAGATCGACTGCTGGCCGACGGACGCCGTGCTCGCGCACCTGCGCTCCACCGCCTCGCTCGGCGAGGGCGGGAGATAGTCTTTAAACATCGGCCGCAAGCGTGATATGGGCTGCCGCTTCGGCGCGCAGGATCGCGCGGCATATCGGCTGGCAGCCGCATCGTTGCAAGGAGGCGAACATGAATCGCTGGGTCGAGGAGACGTTTCATCCGCACTGGCGCGTGCGCCTCGAGGCCGATGAGATCCTGCACGAGGTCAAGACCGAACACCAGCACCTCGTCATCTTCAAGAATGCGACCTGGGGCACGGTGCTGATGCTCGACGGCGTGTGCCAGCTCACGACCTTGGACGAGTTCATCTACCACGAGATGATGGCGCACGTGCCGCTCATGGTGCTCGACAAGCCCAAGCGCGTGCTCGTCGTCGGCGGCGGCGACGGCGGCGTCATGCGCGAGGTGCTGAAGCACCCGACCATCGAGAAGGCGATGCTGTGCGAGATCGACCGCACCGTCATCGACACCGCGCTCAAATATTATCCCGAGATCCCGGGCAATACCTTCGAGGACGAGCGCACCGTCGTCGTCATCGCGGACGGGCGCAAGTTCGTCGCCGAGACGGACGAGCGCTACGACGCCATCATCGTCGACTCATCCGAGCCGATCGGCCCCTCCGCGGTGCTGCACACGCCGGAGTTCTTCGCCGACTGCCGCCGCGCGCTGAAGGAGGACGGCATCCTCGTCACCCAGAACGGGCTGCCGTTTCTCTATCCCGAGCACCTCGCGCAGACGACGCGCGCGTTCGCCTCGCTGTTCGACTGCGTCGCGCCCTACATGTGCACGCAACCGTGCTACTTCGGCGGGCCCTTCGCCTTGAACTGGGCTTCCGATGAGGACGACCACCTCGACATCGGCGAGAAGAAGCTGGCGAAACGCCACGAGAAGCGCGGGATTGCGACGCGCTACTGGACGCCGGCCGTGCACAACGCGGCCTTCGCGCTGCCCGCCTACGCCAAGGCGGTCGCAGATCAGGCGCGCGCCGAGGGGCGGGCGGAGAAGAGCAACCGCAACCGCCGCAACAAGAACGGCAAAAACAAGAACGGCAAGGACGTGAGCCGGGTGTAGCTTGGTCTCACCCCCACCCCCGCCCCCACCCTCCCCCTTCCAGGGGGAGGGAGAGAAAACGTGGGTGACTCTCCTCCCCCCTTGAGGGGGAGGAAGACGCGGCGGCGCGTCGAGCGTTAGCTCGAGTACCGGCGCGTCAGGTGGGGGCGCGTCGAGCGTTGGCTCGAGCACCGGCGCGTCAGGTGGGGGTATCGACTACAACCCGGCAGTGCCGTTCAGAGGATCACGCAAGAATGCAACAGGCGCTGACGCAACCAGCGCACTCATGAAAATTGTTTGTGGCGAGAAACAGCATGTCCAAAGCGATCTTGCGCGGCGTACTAAGAACGGGAGAACTGGGGCGCGTTTTTACTTCGCCAAATGCGTCCCCAGCAGCCGGTCGTAGACCTTGAGCGTCTGCTGCTTCATGCCTTCGAGCGAGAAGTTGCGTGCCGCGTGCCTATGCGCGCGCTCGCCCATCCGCCCCCGCTCCTCGGGCGACAGCGCCAGCGCCGCGGCAATCGCCTCCGCCAGGCGCGCCGCATCGTTGGGGGGCACCAGCCAGCCCGTCGTCTCGCCGGCGGTAACGCGCGGCGCGCTCTTGACCGTCTCCGGCGGCGCGCCGATGTCGGTCGCTATGACCGGCGTCCCCATCATCTGCGCTTCCGCCGCGGTGCGGCCGAAGGCCTCGGGCTCGATGGAGGCGATCACGGCGACGTGCGCGGCGAGAAACGCCGCCGGCATGTCGTCGACGTGGCCGGCGATGCGTACCCGTTCGCTCAAGCCGTCCGTCCGGGCCTCCTGCTTGAGCTGCCGCTGATAGCGGCCGCGCCCCTGCGCGTCTCCCGCCAGCACAACGACGCCGTTGCCGAGCTGCCCCTGCTCCTGCAAGAGCTTTGCTGCCTCGATCAGCACGTTCTGCCCTTTCCAGCGCGTGAGGCGCGCGGCGTTGAGGATGACGCGCTCGCCCGGGCGCACCCCCCACTCCTTGCGCAGCGCGTTGACGCGCTCGACCGCGACCTTGCCCTTGTCGAACCAGCGGTCGTCGACGCCGCGGTAGATCACCTCGAGGCGGTTAAGCGGCGTGCCGTAGCGCATGCGGATGAGATCGGCGGTGTAGTTCGAATTCGCGATCACTACGTCCCCGCGCGCCATGACGCTGTTGTAGAGCCGCTTCAGCGGCGAGCCCTCGCTGTAGGCGCCGTGGTAGGTGGTGACGAACGGCACGCCCGTTTGCCGCGCGGCCAGGAGCGCGCTCCAGGCCGGAGCGCGGCTCCTCGCGTGCAGCAGGTCGACGCGGGCGCGGCGCACGACCTCGGCGATGCGGCGCGCGTTCCACCAGAGGCGGGGCGGGCTCTTCGCCGCGGCGGGGAAGAACTGCAACTCCGCGCCGGTGTCGCGCAGGCGCTGCACCAGGCGTCCGCCTTCACTCAAGACGATGGCGCGGCCACCGGCGCGCTCAATCGCCTCGGCGATCTCGATGGTTGAAAGCTCCGCCCCTCCGGTATCGAGCTCAGGGATGATCTGCAGTATGGTCGGGCGCTTTTCGGCCACGAGGCTTGTCTCCGGCGGGCGAAGGAGTTGTTTAGAGTGAGTGAGAGCGAACCGCAATTCTTGGAGGTCGACGACGGAGGCGAGGGCGGGGGCGCTCCGCGGCGTATTGCCTACCTCACGGAAGCTCCGCCCGGCGCCCCTGTGAGCCTGTTCTGGCTTTCGGGCTACAAGTCCGACATGGCGAGCACCAAGGCCTCCGCGCTCGCCGGCTTTGCGCGCGCCAAGGGCTATGGCTGCACGCGCTTCGACTACTCCGGACACGGTGTATCGAGCGGCCGTTTCGGCGACGGCACCATCGGCCAATGGCTCGCCGAGGCCGCGGCGGTGTTCACCCAAGTGACGCGCGGGCCCCAGATCGTCATCGGCTCCAGCATGGGCGGGTGGATCGCGATTCTGCTGCTGCGCCGGCTCCTCCGGGAGGCGCCGGCGGAGGCCAAGCGCATCACCGCGCTTGTGCTCATCGCGCCCGCCTGGGACATGACGGAAGAGCTGATGTGGAAGAAGTTCGACGAGCGCGCGCGGCGCGATCTCGTCGAAACGGGCGTCTACCAGCAGCCGTCGGAATACGGCGAGCCCTACGCCATCACGCGAGCGCTGATCGAGGAGGGGCGTGCGCATCTGCTCGGCCGTGAGCCGTTCGATCCCGGGCGCCCGGTGGTGATCCTGCAGGGCGCGCTCGACGCCGCCGTGCCCCTTGCGCACACGCGCGAGCTTAAGGGCTTTCTCGAGGGAGGCTGGGTCGAGCTGCACGAGGTCGCGGACGGGGAGCACCGGCTGTCGCGGCCGGATGATCTGGCGCTGCTGTTTTCAGCGATCGAAAAGCTTGCGCGCGGCGGGCGTTCCTGAAGCGGCACCGGTTACGGCGTAGAGAGACGGTTGCACACGAACGCCTGGACCTCGGCGAGCGTGGCGAGGACGGGAACCGCCGCGGGGATCCCCGGGATCTCTGAGCGATCGTCGAGATAGGCGGCGATGGGCCGGCGGTAGCGCACGGCGAGCTCCACCTCGCTCGCGGTGCCCGCTCCTCCCGGCAGCGCGATCAGCACATCAGAGGTCAATACGTTGATGTGATTGCGCGAGAGCGCATCCGTGCCCTTGGCTCCGCTCAAGGGAAGGTGCGTCATGATGGCCAGCTCTACGTAAGGATTGGGATAGCCGGGCCTCGACACGACCGGATCCTCGCCGCTCGGAATGATTCCGACGACGAGCCCGGCCCGGTTGGGGACGGCTTGGAACGCGCGGCTGACGGCCGTCATCACGCCGCCTCCGCCCCCGGTCAGCAGGTGCACCCGCTGCGTCGCGAGCCAACTGCCGAGGGCTGCGGCCTTGCCAGCATGCTCGCTGTCGCCTGACCCCAGAACCCCAAGGATCGGAAGGCGTTTTGTCATATGGAAGCCTATTCACTTCACTTAACGCAACTCTCGGGCGAAGCTTGCATGTTTGCCGCCCCGGCCGCACCTCTTGCAATGGGGTATGGTGTCGAAGCCCGAAGGCCACACGAACACCATAGGCCTCGGCTTCAGTTGTCGTGCCCCGGGCAAGGGCCGGCCGGGGAAAGACGAGGACTAGAGCGGAGACCACGATGGAAAGACCCCTGCAGATTGCCTTCAAGAACATGGACAGCTCTAAGTTTGTGGAGGCGCTGATCCGCGAGCGGGTGGAGCGGCTGCAGCGCTTTCATCCCAACATCATCGGGGCCCGCGTCGTCGTCGAGGTCCCGCACCGCAGCCCCGAGGGCGCCAAGACGCCGGTCGGCATCCGGGTCGAGATCGACGTGCCGGGCCACAACACCATCGTGGCCAAGGGCGAGCAGGACCGCCGCGAGATGAAGGGCGACCAGTCCGCGATCATCAACCGCGTGTTCGAGACGGCCGAGCGCCAGCTCGAGCAGACCGCCGCCATCCGCAACCGCGAGGTCAAGAACCACGGCTCGGCCGGGGACACCGGCGTCGTCGTGCGCATCTTCCCCGAGCAGAACTACGGCTTCGTCGAGGTGAAGGATTCACCCGACCTCTATTTCACGCGCGACGTGGTCGCCGCTGACGGCTTCGACGCCATCAAGGTGGGCACGGTCGTGCACGTCACGCGGGCGTCCGCCGAGGGCCCCATGGGGCCGCAGGCGAGCTCGATCAAGCTCCTGGGGGCAGGCCGCAGCCCGTGAACGGCAAGCCCCGGCGTCTCGCGACTGTCATGCCGGGATGAGAAAAGTGGGGGGAGGGAACAGATGTTGCGCACCATGCCCCGGGCGAGGCTCGAAGACGATCTGGCCGCGGCCGAGGCGATCGCGGCGCGGCCGGCGGCGACCGCCAAGGAGCTCGCCGACAACCTCGCGCGGATGTACGAGGCCATCTTCAGCGTCAGCCTCGACCGCTATGACCTGCGCACGCTCGCCCGTTCCGTGCCGCAGCTCGTCGGCACGATCTTCGAGCACCGGCTGCGGCTGCGCGATCAGGTCGCCGACTGGCACGCGCGCGGGTTCATGTCGCTCGCAGCGCAGCGTGCCGTGCGCAATGCGCTCAGGATCGCGCGCTACGCGACCGACATGCTGGGCGAGCTCAACATCGGCTACATGCAGCTCGGGCCGCACGAGAAGACGTTGCGCGCCTTCCGCGGCCCCGACCTCAACACGTTCGTGAACCCCGCCTTCGCCACCGGCGATGACCTGCCGTTCCAGGCGGGCGACCTCCTGCTCATGCGCGGCATGCACCACAACAGCGCCGCGATCGCCCGCATCGGCGACATCGATTCCCAATTCAGCCACCTGTGCATCGTGCACACGGACGAGGACGGCAAGCAGTGGGTGGTCGAAAGCCTGATCGAGGCGGGCGCCGTCATCAATCCGCTGGATGCGGCACTCGCGCACGGCGTCGGCCGCTGCGTGCTGTTCCGCCACAAGGACGCCTTGCTAGCGCGCCGCGCGGCGGCGTTGATCCACGACCACGTGCGTCGCTCGCACGCCAAAGGCGGCAATCGCATCTGGTACGACTTCACCATGGAGCTCATGAGCCCCGAGACGGAGCTCTTTTGTTCCAAGCTCGTGCGCATGGCGTTCGGGCTGGCGAGCGAGCGCACATACGCACTGCCGACGTTCACCACGCGCTACGACATGAAGAACCGCGACTTCGTCGACCGCGTCGGCGTCACCGCGCACGAGACCTTCGCCCCCGCCGACGTCGAGCTCGAGCCCGGCTTCGACATCGTGGCGGAGTGGCAGGACTACCGCGTCACCTCACGCCTGCGCCTGCAGGACCTGCTCATGGACGAGCTGTTCCGCTGGATGGACGCGTACGGCTATTCGTTCAAGCCCGACCTGCCCGTGCGCCTCATCGGCACGTTCGGGCAGCTTTCGGGCAAATTCTCGGACCGTGCCAAGGACCTGATCGAGAGCGTGGTGCCGCGGGTGCCGCCCAACATGCGCCGCAGCGCCATTCAGGCCGTTGCCATGCTGCAGTTCACGGCCGAGCCGCTGCTCGAGGAATTGATGGCGCTCGAGCGGCACAGCGTGGAGCGCAAGGGCCACCCGCTGCACGCGCGCGAGGTGGTCGAGCACCTGGAAGCCAAGCGCCAATCGCTCGGCCACAAAATCGGCTACCTTGAGCTTTCGGCGTGAACCTGGCTCCGCCACGGGTCGAGCGTCGCCGACCGCGCGGTCGGCAGCCCTAGCACCAGGGCCTCGCGCAGCGCCTCGGCGCCGGCCTTGGTTGCGATCAGCTCCGGCAGGATCCATGCGCGGTAGCCCTTGGCGACGATAGGCTCGGCGCAGAACAGCCGCCCGCCGACGAGGTCGCAAGTCGGATCGGGGCGCACGCCGCGGATCTCGCGGCGCTCGTGGTGCAACAGCCCCATGTCGACCGGCTGGATCTGCCCATAGCCGCCGCCGAGCTCCACGTCGCGGAACACGCAGGTGAGCTGGTTGCGGCAGGGGCCGGCGCGCCGCCCGATCGAATTGGCGGGGCCGAGTGCGCTCCAGCGCGGCATGTACTCGGCCGGCGCGTTGGCGCCGCCGCTGATGTAGCAGCCCTGGCCGATGCAGAGCACCGGGTTGGCTGTGGGCGGGTAGGCAGCAAAGATGCGATGGCGCGGGTCCATGATGAGCAGGATCGTCACGCGCGCCGGTAGGTACCGCGCCGGGGCGTCGTCGGGGGTGTCCCAGGGCGCGGCCGGCGCTTGCGCGTCGGGCGTCGGGCCGCCGAGGCTGTCGCGGGTGTCGGTGCCGCGCTCGCGCGCAGCGGCATCGCGCTCGTGCGCAAGCTTTGCTTCGCGTGCCTCGCGCGCCAAACGGAATTTTTCGGCGACGCGCTCGGCCTCCTCGGTGCGCAGCTTCTCGAGCGCCTCACGCGCGGCGTCCGCCTGGCGCTGCTCCTCGGCCTTGCGTGCCGCCTCGGCGCGGCGCTTCTCCTCGGCCTCCTTGGCGAGACGCGTGGCGCGGCGCTGCTCGGCGAGGCGTTTTTCCTCGGCTTCCTTGGCGATGCGGGCGTCCTCGGCCTGGCGGGCGGCCTCGGCTTGTCGGGCCTCCTCGGCCTTGTGCTCCTCGGCAAGGCGCTTCTCTTCGGCTTCCTTGGCAATGCGGTCGGCTTCGGCTTGGCGGGCTTCCTCGCCCTTGTGCTCCTCGGCAAGCCGCTTCTCCTCGACCTCCTTGGCAAGGCGTGCAGCCTCGGCCTGCCGCGCCTCCTCGGCCCGGCGCCCCTCCTCCACGCGGGCCTGCTCGGCCTCGCGGGCAAGACGGGCAGCATCGGCACGCGCGGCCTCGCGCTCCGCTTCCACCCGCTGGCGCTCGGCCGCCGCGCGCTCATCCTCCTGGCGGCGGGCTTCGGCTTCGGCGCGGGCGCGCGCCAGCATTTCGGCTTCATCCTTGGCATGCTGTTCGGCGGCGGCCTTGCGGCGCTCGGCCTGACGTTGCGCTTCCGCGCGCGCCTTCTCGGCCTCGGCTTTCTTCTTGGCTTCCGCCTTCTTGGCGGCTTCGGCGCGCTCGGCATCTTCCGCACGCGAGAACTTCTCCGCGATGGCGTGCGCGGCGCTGTCGTCGGCGGCCGAGGCTCCCGCGCTCAGAACCAGTGGGGATAGCGCGACAGCAAACATTGCGGCGCGACCGAGCGTTCTCGCTGCAACTCGCATCCTGTCCTCACGGTGCATGACGGTCGGTTCTGTGATGGCGCCCCCGCGGCGAACTCACGGCGAAAGCGCGACTGCATTGGCGCCAATAGAGCGCCGGCTCTTTGAACGGCGGCTGAACGGATGGTTAAAGCGCGAGCGTGCAAGCGTCAGCGGCCAGCCGCGAGGATCGCCTGCAACCCCTCGCGGTAGCTCGGGAATTTCAAGCCGACGCCCAGCTCGCAGCGCAGCAGCGCATTGCTGACGCGCTTGTTCTCCGCATAAAAACTTTTGGCCATATCCGTTAAGCGCGCCGCGTCGAACGCGACTTCCGGGGGCGGCGGCATATGCAACAGCTCGGCGGCGTACGCGATGATGTCCTGCGGCGGCGCCGGCTCGTCGTCGGCGACGTTGTAGATCTCGTGCGCGCCGCGCCCGGCGATGGCCGCGGCAAGCGCTCGCGCGATGTCGTCGACATGGATGCGGTTGAACACCTGCCCCGGCTTGACGACGCGCTGCGCGCTGCCCTCGCGCAGCCGCTCGATGGCATTGCGCCCCGGCCCATAGATGCCGGCCAGGCGAAAGATTTGCGTGCGCTTGCCGCTGCGCCGCCCGAGCCCGCGCCACGCGTTCTCGGCGGCAAGACGCCAGCGGCTGCGCTGCGAGGATGGGTTGGCGGGCGTCGTCTCGTCGACCCAGGCGCCGCCGCGGTCGCCGTAGACGCCGGCGGTCGAGAGGTAGCCGATCCATTTCACGGCGGCGGAGGTCTCGAGGTCGCGGCCGTAGTGGCGGATCGCGGGATCGCCGTCCGCGTCGGGCGGCACCGAGACCAGCACGTGCGTTGCCGAGCGCAGGGCGTCACCGATGCCGGCGCCAGGCGCAAGGCCGTCGAACACCAACGCATCGAAGCCGGCCTCGCTGAGCGCCCGCGCACTTTCGCGCGTGCGCGCCGTGCCGCTGACGCGCCAGCCTCGCGCGGTGAGCTGCCGCCCCAGCACGTGCGCGCTGTAGCCGAGCCCGAAGCAGAACAGGTGCGTCATGCTGGGGCGTGCCACTCCGCGCGCACCTCGCTGTCGCCTTCGCGGGCGAGATGGCGGTGGCGCACGCGTTCACCGATACGATCGCGCGTGAGCTGGCGCATGGCCCACACGGCCATGGCGCGCACGAGCGGGGACGCATCGGAGAGCAGCGCCTCGATCTTCGGCACGAGGCTCTCATCGCCCGAGTTGCCGGCAGCGATCAGCACGTTGCGCAGGAAGCGGTCGCGTCCGGTGCGCTTGACCGGCGTGCCGGCGAAGCGGTCGCGGAACGCGCGGTCATCTAAACCTAGGAGCTCCGCGAGCGGCGGGTTGTCGGTCTCCGGGCTGGCTGAGAAGCGCGCCTCGCGCGCGGCGGCCGCGAACTTGTTCCACGGGCACACGGCGAGGCAGTCGTCGCAGCCGAACACGCGGTTGCCCATGGGGCGGCGGAACTCGGCCGGGATGTGGCCCTTGTGCTCGATCGACAGGTAGGCGAGGCAGCGGCGCGCATCGAGCACGTAGGGCACGGGAAAGGCGCGCGTGGGGCACACGTCGAGGCAGCGGCTGCAGCTTCCGCAGCGGTCCTCCTCGGGCGCGTCGGGCGGCAATTCCGCGGTGGTGAAGATGGCGCCGAGGAACAGCCAGGAGCCGTGCTCGCGCGAGACGAGGTTCGTGTGCTTGCCCTGCCAGCCGATGCCGGCGGCGGCCGCAAGCGGCTTTTCCATGACGGGCGCGGTGTCGACGAACACTTTCACCTCCGCGCCCGTGCGGGCGGCAAGCGAGCCCGCAAGCTGCTTGAGCTTGCCCTTCATGATGTCGTGATAGTCCTTGCCTTGCGCGTAGACGGAGATGGCGCCGCGGGTCGGCCGATTGAGCGCTTCCAGCGGGTCGCCGGCCGGCGCGTAGCTCATGCCCAGCATGACGACCGAGCGGGCCTCCGGCCACAGCGCGCGCGGATGCCCGCGGCGGCCGGCGGATGTCGCGAGCCAGGCCATGTCGCCGTGGCGGCCGGCGTCGAGGAACTCGGCGAGGTGGCGCCCGGCATCCGCGATGGCATCGGGCGTCGTCACCCGCAGCGACTGGAACCCGAGCGCCAGCGCTTCCTGCAGCAAGGCCTCTTTGAGGTCCGCCGTCACGGCGCAGCCCTCCGCGCCGCTACTAGAAGTCGAGGTCGGCGTAGTGCGCGGCGGGGATCGTGCCCGGCACGCGGTCGGCCAGGACAGGGCGGAACGCGCGCCGCGACTTCAAGCGCGCGTACCACAGCTTGGCGGCCTCGAACTCGTCCCACGGGACCTCGCCCAGATAATCGGCCGTCGACAGGTGCGCGGCCGCCGAGAGATCGGCGAACGATAATTCATCGCCGGCGAGCCAGCGGCGCTGATGCGCCAAATGGCTCACGTAGCTCATATGGTAGCGCAGGTTCGACTTGATGGCGCGCAGGATGTCGGCGGCGGGGGTGGGATCGGCGCCGGACACGAGGCGCGCGTAAACCTTCTCGTGCAGCAGCTCCTGGGAGACCTCGCGGTTGAACTTGCCGTTGAACCAGTCGACGAGGCGGCGCACCTCGGCGCGGGCCTCGCGCGTGCCGGGGAAGAGCTCAATTGCGGGCTCCTCGCCGTCCTCTTCCTCGGCGCCCGGGGGCGCCTCGGCCAGGTACTCGGAGATGGCGTAGGTGCCGCTGAGCACGGGGCCGGAGTCGAGCTGCAATACGGGAAGCTCGCCCGCGGGGTTCAGCGCCAGGAACTCGGGGCGCCACTCCCACGGGCGCTCCTCGACGAGCTCGGCCTCGAGCCCAAGCTCGGCGAGCGCCAGCCGGATGGCGCGCGAGAACGGGCAGAGCCTGAAGTGCGTGAGCTTGGGCATGGCCTAGAGACCTCGGCCCCGGGGGCGCGATTCGTCAAGGATTCCGCTCACCGAGGCGCGCCAAGTCAGTGCCTCCGTGTGGCGCGGATGTGGCATCGCGCCATTGCGAATTCTGCTAATCCTCTCGTCCGCCCACGCCGCCGCAACCCACATCCATCCACCGCCTTGGGAGCCGCCAATGCCGATCTGGCAAATCGTCCTGCTCGGGCTCATCGAGGGCGTGACGGAGTTCCTCCCCGTCTCATCGACGGGGCACCTCCTGCTCACCGAGCACTTCCTCGGCATCTGCAATACCGGCAAGACCTTCGAGGTGCTGATCCAGCTCGGCGCGATTCTGGCGGTCTTGAGCGTCTATGCGGCCAAGCTCATCGATATCGCGCTGGCGCTGCCCTACGATGAGCGCGCGCGCCGCTTCGTGCTCGGCATTCTCTTGGCGTTCCTGCCCGCGGCGGTCGTCGGCGCCGCTGCGCACGACTTCATCAAGGGGGTTCTCTTCGAGAGCCCGATGCTCATCTCCGTCATGCTCGTCGTCGGCGGCATCATTCTGCTCGTCATCGATCGCATGCCGCTCACCGTGCGCTACACCGACGTGATGGACTATCCGCCTTCGCTCGCCTTCAAGATCGGCCTGTTCCAGTGCCTGGCGCTCGTTCCCGGCGTTTCGCG
>Ga0187817_10000292_pt1 | contig 20366 bp, 16 predicted proteins | sample NC_wetland_sal_i_17_FD_132431 | JGI IMG/M metagenome (GOLD analysis project Ga0187817, IMG submission 132431) | Wetland sediment microbial communities from Neuse River Estuary, North Carolina, USA - SO4_2 | ecosystem: Environmental > Aquatic > Freshwater > Wetlands > Sediment | place: USA... | reverse complement strand
TGGACGATCGCGTGGCCCTTTATGATGAGCTGCACGCGCACCTGGTAGGCGCGGCCACGCCGGTAGCAGCAGGCCGCTTCCATTCCTGCTTGGCGCCACGCGTCTCCGACAAGTTCTATCAGGATCGCCGCACGCGTTATGTCGGAGCCGCCGCGGTCAGCGCTGCCCTTGATGCAGCCTCGCGCCTGGAACGTGACGCCTCCGCCACGCTGGCCTCACGCTATTTTCCAGCGCTCGGTGCGGCCTGGCAAGCGGGTTCGCTTCTGTGTCAAAAGAAGCCTCCGGAAATCGCCGCCAGGGGGTTCCTCGATTTCGATTGCATCGCGGTAGACGAGTGCCAGGACCTCACGCCCGTCGAAGCTTTCGTGATCGTGCAGCTTGCCGTCCTCATCCAGCAAAAGCGCAAGCTGCCGCCGCTGGTGCTCATCGCGGGCGATGAAGCCCAGACTGTGCGTCCCACTGATTTTGAATGGGGCTGGTTGAACGATCTGTTGCACGCCCGCCTGGCGACGCCAGCCGAATTTCATCTCGGCGCCAATCTGCGCAGCCCGCGCCGCGTCGCCGAATTGGTGAACCGTGTCTGGGACCTCTACGGCCACATCTATAAGCAAGAGCGGCCCAGCGGCACGGCCGCGGCGGAAATCGACGACGACGCTCCTGACCAAATCCTCTGCTGCACCGCCACCCCAGGCGAGGAGCTTGCCCAACTCTTGACGCAGCTCGCCGCGCGCGAGGGCCTGGCGCTGATTACGCTCGATGATGCGCCGCCGGACTTCGTTCCGCAGGCGGTGCGGTCTTCGGTGCTCACGCCGGAAGAAGTCAAGGGGCTGGATTTTAATTCCGTCTGCGTGCTCGACGCCGGGCGGCATCTCGAACGCATCACGCGCTGGGAATCGCGGTGGCGCATCGGCTCCGACATCGAGGCGCTGCGGAAGCGCCTGGCCATCGACCGGCTGCGCGTGGCCCTCAGCCGTCCAAGCGAGCGCATCTTCTGGCTGGATATCAATCCCGCCGAACGCGTAGTGCGCGACAGCCTGGCGTTTCTCAACGGCGGCGCCACCGACGGCGCCATCTCTTCCTCCGTCCCCGGCGCGATCCTGCGATCGCTCGAAGAAGAGGAACTGGATATCGAGGAGCGAATCCAGCGCTGCCAGACCGACGCGCGCCAGTATCTGGCCGTTAGACCGGAGATCGCCTGGTCGCGGGCGCAGCAGGCCGTTACGCTGCTGGGCCGCCCGGGTACGTCCGCAGCCGTTGCCGACGAAGCTGTTCGCCAGTCGGCCTATCTCACCCTCGCCGAGATCTGCTTTGCGCTGGCGTTTCGCGGGGCCCGGTTGCCGGGCGAACTCGGACGGCCGGACCTGTTCGGCGAGGCCGGCAACGCCGCCGGTATGGCGGGCCGCCGCGGGCTTGCGTCGGTCATGGCGGCGATTGGAAGGGCTCAGCGGGCGCTCTCTCCTCAGGAACGGCTCGAAGCGATCGCCCACGTCGCCGAGACCTTGCCGCGCCACAACAACGAGGTCGAGCCCTGGCTGCGGATCGAGATCGGACCGAAGACAGGCTTCTGGCTCGAAGAACTGGAGTCCGCCCTACAGAGCGGAAGAAACGCTGCGATTCTGCGCTCCATTCTTCCACCGTTTTACCAGGCGCTGGACATTCCGGATGCCGCCGCGCGGATCGAACGCCTCCGCCAGCGCGCCATTCAGGTCTTGATGAAGGACCAGCAGTACACCGAGGCGCTCGCCGCGTTGCGCGAGCTGCCCGAGCGGCAACTGAAGCTGGAGGCGACCTGTCATGAAAAGCTGGGGGATTTCCGCGCCGCCGCCGAGTGCCACACGGCAACCGGGAATTGGAAGGAGGCGCTCAACTGCTACCGCTCTATTCCCGATTTCGACGCCGCGCTCGCGCTGGTGCGCCAGGCGGGCGATCATCCGGCGGCCGAGTCGCTCGAATGGATCGCCAGACTGCGGGCGCTGGTGGCCGAGCGGCCCGAGAAGTTCCCCAAGGTGGTGACGATGGCGGAGAAAAAGCTACTGGAAGACCTTCTCGAGCGAAGCCTGGGCGTTGCGCGCCGCAAACCCGCGCCACGCAAGCCACCCGTCAAACGCTCCGTAACAGCGAGAAAGAAAGCCGCGAAAGGCGAACTGGGCGGGAGCTAATGAACGGTTCCATGCAGCAAGGCTCGACCTTTCAGGCCAGGCGACGACATCGAAGCTGGATTGCTCAATCATCTCGTTGCGCGAGACATCATTAAAAGGACCTTTTACGCGACTTCTTCAGAACGAGAATCCGACGAGAAACTCCACCTGATCCTGTTTGGAAGGAGGGCCGACCGGCGGCTGCGCATCGGAGCCCCAACGTGTGTAGCGGAGTTCCGGAGCGATCCTCAGTTTGGCCACTTTTAGCTCGATACCTGTTCCGATGGTGGCTCCCTTACCCGAAACCCCCGACAAGCCGGAACCCGTCTTGCGAAGAGTCGGCCCAGCTTCGAGGAAGGGCTTGAGTATCGGCATCAATGGGAAACGATACTTCCCCAGGATCGGAAACTCCCAAGTGACGACGTTCTCGGAGTAGTGGTAAACGGGCCCTGGAAGCACTTGCAGGTTCATCGAGGAAGCTACTGGGCGATACAGCCCATCGGCTTCTATCGCGATGCCCAGCGGCAGCCGAACCTCTACCATCGGACCGATAATATACAGCTTCGAGTCCGAGTACGTACGCGTGACCAATCCGAATCCAGCCTGGGTGACGTCGGAAAGCCCGTTGGTGAGCGGGACCCCAGCCGCAACGCCCACCGAAAAAGGCTGGGCGCATGCCGTGGAACCGGCGACCAGAAGCGCGGCAATCAGCGTCCCGCATTCATGCTTATTCATGATGCATGTCCCGGATGACGCGTCGCGCGGCGGGGCGTTGCTGTGACCCATCTCATGCGAGCCCTCACAATAAAGACCCCGGAGCGAGCAATTCAACTACACTGCGAACGCAGGACGGTAGTCGATGCGGCAAAGGCAGGTCCAGCAAAGCTGTCAATCCGGCTGGCGCGCGGGCTGCATGGTGAACCGGGCCACAGCACCCCTGGAATCGAAAGCTACTGTCACTTCGATGGCGCCGCCGGCCTTGTCGAACCTCGCCAGCCTCCGGTAAACCTGCAGCGCGCCCTCCGGCCTCACGCTCTCTTCGGACACCTTGCTCTCCGGGCCCATTTGTTGGAGCACTTGCTCGCGGAACTCCGCGAGCTTGGTCTCGGTACCCAGGGCCTGACGCATGACCGGACTCAGCTTCTCCCACAGCTCCGGAATCTTGCCCTCATAGAACCACCCAGTGTCGGTCCGTCCGTTCTCAAGCGCCTGATGCTCATCGAACGGTTTCCATGCGTTGCCCGGATCCTCGCCTCTAAGCCAAGTGAGCGGCCAGGACGCGTGGTTCTGTGACCATAAGCCAACAATGCGTGAGCCGCCGGCCTCGATCCTTCCCTGATAAGTTCCGTCAATGCTCTTCATTTCGAACTTCATCGTGGAACCGTCGGCGGCGATCGAGTCAACCGGCAAGTCCATGCCACCCTCATCGATACTGTCGATGGTGGCCTTCGTGCCGGCGGAGCTGCTCCGGCCAATATGTAACGCCAGCCGCAAGGGTGCGTCGTTCTCGATCTCGATGGACCCGTGCCATTCTCCCGCAATATCTTGCCCGGCTGCGAGTCCGGGCACCAAGACCATGAGCAGATGCAAAGTTCTCATCGGAGACGCTGACTTCGCTGCCATTATCCGACAACTTCCGCCGAACAAAAACAATTTGCGTGCAGAGTGAAACGATTTGCGAGAATCAAAGCAAAGCTTAAGAGCGTAGCGGCCGGATGAGAAGCCTTGAGGAGTCTTTATTTTGGGAGATCTTTTACCGCCATCAGGCCGTGCGCTCGGAGTTGGCCCGCTTGTTTGACGTCAGTGCGGCGACCATGTCGCGATCTGCCGCCGTCCTCCTCGCCAAGCAGTTGGTCATCGAATCCGGCACCAGCTCTTCTCGAGGGCGCCGGCCTGCGCTTTTGCAGGTGAATCCGGCACTGGCCTATGTGGGCGGCATTGAAATCGATCGTGACCGGATCACGGCCGTCATCACAGACATGACCGGGAATCTGCTGGGCCGCAGCGCGGTGGCCGCTACAGCACGTAACCCGGTCCGCAAAACGCTTCAAGACTGCCGGAAAGCCGTGCGTGCCGCCTTTGCCGATGCCGGGCGGGTTCAGGGACAACTGGCGCGCATTGGCGTCGGGCACACCGGAATGCTGGACGTCGAAAACGGACTCTGTCTGGATTGGGAAGGGGTTCCCCACTGGCGGCGCGTGAATCTGAGGGCGGCTCTGCGCGAGACCTTGGACGCGGAAATCAGCTTAGATGATCGCGCGCGCGCCGTCGCCCTGGCCCAGCACCTGCTGTGGCCGGAAAATCGCCGTCACCGCTCCGCCATCTACGTCCAGATCGGCAGCGGCATTGGCGCGGGGATCTTCGTAAACGGCCGGATGGTGCGCGGCGCGACGCTGGCCGGCGGGGAAATCGGACACATCGTCATCGACCGCAACGGCCCGCTATGCGCCTGCGGAAAGCGCGGGTGTGTGGAAGCGTTTGCGTCGCTGGGCGCCACGGTTTCGCGAGTACGCCAGGCGCTCGACAAGGGGACCAAAACGTCGCTGCGGACGCTGGCCAAGTCGCCTTCCCAGCTCACCATCGAGATGATCGTCTCCGCGGCCCGCCAAGGCGACCCTCTGGCAAAGACCGCGCTGTCCGAGGCCGGGGAGGCCCTAGGTTTCGGCGTTGCGAATGCCGTACAACTGCTCAATCCGTCCCTGGTGGTTCTGGCCGGCAAGTTCGCCAACGCCGCCAGCGATTTTCTTCTCGATGCCGTCACCCGGGCCATCCATGCCCAGTGCTTTGAGACCATGTCGCGCGGCCTGGAGGTTCGCGTAGCGCCATTCCGCAAGGATGCCGGACCCGTGGGCTGCGCGTTGCTGGCATCCCTCGACATGGGCGCGGCCCTGGTCCAGAAAGCCCTCTTCGTACCGCCTTCTTAATTGCAAGCTGCAACGAATTTCCTCTGCCCTGCTTGATAATCAGGGGCAAGCAGCCGTTTAATGAGTGGTCGTGTTCCGGCTGGCTGGAGTCGAACTTTGAGAGATCCCAAACTCTGTAAGCGCGGAGGGATATTGGGTGCACTGGCGATGCTCTGTCTGCCCGTCCTGATGGCGTCGGCCCCGTTGGACGTTCGCGACTTCGGCGCTAAAGGGGATGGCGCAACCAAGGACACAAAGGCCATTCAGGCGGCCATCGACAAAGCCTCATCGTCCGGCGGAGGAATCGTAGTCCTGCCGCCCGGAAAGTATGTCAGCGGTACCATTCACCTTCGCAGCAATCTGACCGTGCAAATCGATCAGGGAGCCGTGCTCACTTTCAGTCCGGATGACGAGGACTTTGATGCCTACGAGGAGCTGCCCTATCACATCGCCGCGCCGCCAAAGAAGACCGAGTCGCAGGTCAGTTTCGTCAGCCACATTCTTCCCGAGCGCCGGAGACTTTCGGCGCCGCCGGCGTACGACGACACGGAGACAACGTACTTCCATTACGCGCTGCTCGCAGGCGACGGCGTACACCATGTCGCCATTCAAGGAACCGGCGTCATTGACAGCGGCCGGACACGCCGTGGCGGGCCAAAGCCGATCGGCATCAAGAATTCGGAGTGGATCTCCGTCCGCGGCATCACCATTCGCAACGCGCCAAACTATAACATCAGCTTCGCCGGAACCGACCATATCGAGGTCGAAGGCGTGACGCTCATTAACGGTTTCGCTGACGGCGTGGACTTTGACGGCTGCCGCTATGTGCGGGTTTCCAACTGCTACATCGATGCATGGGACGATGCGGTCTGTCCGAAAGCCAGTTGGGCGCTGGGAAAGCGGCGCGCTACCGAGCACCTGGTGGTGGCGAACTGCGTCTTGCGCACCTCGTGCAACCATTTCAAGTTCGGAACCGAAAGCGCAGGCGACCTGAAGGACGTCTCGGTCACCAATTGCGTGATGCTGAAGCGGGACGCGGGCCGGAAAGGGCTGGGCGGCATCGCGCTAGAATCCGTCGATGGCGCCAACATTGATGGCGTGGTGATCTCCAACATTTCGATGGAAGACGTGATCTCGCCCATCTTCATCCGGCTGGGAGCACGCGGCCGCGGCATGGACAAACCCGCCCCTGGTTCCATCCGGAACATTTCGATCTCGAACATCATCGCCAGGCGTGCCATGCTGGCCAGCACGATTACTGGAATCGAAGCAGGGCACGTGCAGAACGTGACCATAGACGGCTTCAATGTAACGGCCATGGGCGGAGTGGCGGCGCGCGACCTGAATGTTCCGGAGGTCCCGGCAAAGTACCCCGACCCGGACCTATTCGGCGAACTTCCCGCTCTGGCTTTGTACGGGCGGCATGTGGACGGGCTCACGCTCAGAAATTTCAAGGTCCACTCGGAGGAGCCGGATGGCCGCCCCGTGGTGATTCTCGACGACGTCGGACGCCTGGAGATCTCCGGCTTCGAGTCGACGAATAGCCCGCCTCACCAGCCTTTGCTGCTCTTCCAAAACGTCGTTGGGGCGTTGCTCTACGGCAACCGCGCGCCGGCGGCGGATGCGTTCCTCGACGTTCGAGGCGATAGAAGCAGCGGCATCGCGCTTCGCGGCAACTACCTCCGGCTTGTGCGGCAAGCCATCCAACAGAGTTCCGATGTGCCTCGCGAAGCCCTCTCCATCGACGCAGAGAGCAGTTCTTCCCGTTGAGTGCCCATGTCAGGAGTCAACGTGAGATTCGACGTTACGCAAAAGCTGGCCATCGACGGCGGCGAACCCGCTGTCCGCACGCCGATTCCGCCACGTAAGCGGCATGGCGAACTGGAGAAGCGCTATCTCAACGAGGTCATCGACTCGGATACGCTGTTCTTCTACCTGGGCACGAAAGTCCACGAATTCGAGCGCCGGTTCGCTGCCTTTTATGGAAGAAAATATTGTGTCGCTTGCTCCAGCGGCACCGCCGCAGTGCACATGGCCATCGCCAGCTTCGAGCTTCCGCCCGGAAGCGAGGTCATTACTTCCGCGATTACCGACATGGGTTCGCTCACCGGCATTCTGTATCAGGGGCTGGTGCCGGTATTCGCCGACGTGGAGCCCGGCACTTTGAACATGGACCCGGCATCGGTCCGCGCGGCGATCACGCCCCGGACCAAAGCGATCCTGATCGTGCATCACGCCGGCCTGGCCGCCGATTTGAACGCGATTCTCGCCATCGGCGGCGAGTACGGCATCCCGGTAATCGAGGATTGCGCCCAAGCCTGCGGGTGTGAGTACCAGGGCGAACTGGTGGGGCGCCGCAGTCTGGTTTCCACGTTCTCTGTGAACCACTTCAAGCACATCACTGCAGGTTCGGGCGGAATGATTCTCACTGATGACGACCATCTGCACTATATCGCGTCCTTGTTCCTGGACAAGTGTTACCAACGCGAGGAGGGCATCCGCAACCCATTCTTTCTCGCGCCCAACTACCAGATGACCGAGATGCAAGGAGCTGTGGCCCTGGCCCAACTAGAACGCCTTCGAGAGTTCACCGGCCGCCGCTACGAGTTGGGCACGCGGTTATCCGCCCACCTGTCGGACGTCGAGGGAATCACGCTCCAGCGCATCCGGCCAGGATCGAAGCATTCTTACTTCCTGTACCTTTTCAAGCTGGATCTGGAACGATTCGGAGCGACGGCCGAGGAGTTTGCGAATGCGCTCCAGCGCGAGGGCGTTAGCGCTAAGGCCTGTCTGATTACCGGCGGCCGGCCGGTTTATCTTTACGAAATATTCCAGCGGCGTTCCGCATTTCCGTCTTCTCACTACCCGTTTGAATCGCAGGACACCCACGCCAACCGTTCCTACCCGCGAGGACTGTGTCCGGTCGCGGAAGACGCTTTCCATCGCTGGATTACAGTGGAATTGCTGGAAAACTACACGGAGCAAAACGTGGACGAGATGGCATTCGCGGTGGCGAAGGTGGCGTATCACTTCGCCAGACGGCCCGTCGCGTCTCCCACGCAGTGACGCTCCCACTCGAGCCGCGAAGATCGCGCGTGCGCTGGTGGATCGGCGGCCTGCTGTTTGCATCCACCATCATCAATTACATCGACCGCCAGACGGTCAGCGCGCTGGCTCCCATCCTCAAAAGCGAATACCACTGGACCAACACCGATTTCGCTTCGCTCCTGATCGCCTTCCGCATCGCGTACACCATCATGCAGGGAGTCGGCGGCCGGCTTTTCGACATGCTGGGATCGCGCAGCGGCTTCGCTCTCGTGGTCTCGTTCTATTCGCTGGTAGCCGCCAGCACGGCCTTTGCCCGCGGATTGGGCAGCTTTCGATTCTTCCGCTTTCTGCTTGGCGCAGGCGAGGGGCCAAACTTCCCCGGCGCCGCCAAGACCGTTTCGGAATGGTTTCCCGGCCGCGAGCGGGCGTGGGCCGTAGCTCTATTCGATAGCGGGACCTCCATTGGAGGCGCCGTCGCGCCCTTCATCGTGCTCTATACCTACAAGCTGTTTGGAACGTGGCGGCCTGCCTTCGTCCTGACGGGTTGCCTCGGATTCGTGTGGCTTTTTGTCTGGCTGCGCTACTACCACGCGCCGGAAAGTCATCCGTCGGTTTCCAATGAGGAACTCCGGCACATCCGGGAAGGACGCGCCACCGAATCCGCGACTCTGGCCGTGCGATGGCTCGACCTGTTTCGTTACCGCCAAACCTGGGGCATCGTGCTGGGACGGTTCCTGCTCGATCCCTACTGGTTCTTCGTCGCCGAGTGGTTTGCGCTCTATCTGTTCAGCAAGGGGTTCCGCCTGGAGCAGAGCATCCTTGGTTTCTGGATGCCTTTCCTTGGAGCCGATCTTGGGAACTTCGCGGGCGGCGGCCTCTCGAGCTACTGGATTTCCCGCGGCTGGCCCGTCGGCAAAGCCCGGCGCGCGGTTTTGCTGATCTTCGGGCCCAGCATGATTTCGCTGCTGGGCGTGTTGACTACGACGAACTACGTCGTTGCGGTGTCGCTCTTCGCTTATGCCTCGTTCGCCTACGCAGCCTGTTCCACCATGTTCCTGTCGCTGCCTACGGACGTGTACGATTCCCGGGCCGTCGGAACCGTAGCCGGCATGGCGGGCACCGGAGCCGGCATCGGCACCATGATCTCCACATATCTGATCGGGCGCGTTACAGACGCCACCTCTTTCGCTCCCGTGATCGCGGCGGCAGCCATCGTCCCGTGCGCCGCGACCTTGGTGTTCGTCAGCCTGGTCCGTTCTCCCAAGCACCCCGATCCGCGAGGCCTCTTACGGCAGTTTTGAAAAGGGGACAGTCCCCTTTTCCGAGAAAATGCGTCTGTCCCCTTTTCCTAGAACGCCACCTTCAATGAGAACTGGAGAATCCGCGCGTCGCCCGACGTCGCCGTCAGCATGCCGAAACTGTCCGTTCCAATCAGGTTGCCGGGATTGGCCAGATTCGGATCGCCGGGATTCGCCAGATTCACACGATTGAACAGGTTGAAGAACTCGGCGCGAAAGGTCAGCTTGCCGCCTTCTCCCAGGAAGCGCAAAGGAAAGTTACGCGACATGGAAAAATCAACATTCGCGAAACCGGGGCCGACCAGAGAATTCCGTCCCAACGTTCCGTATGTGCCGGGAGCCGCCTGCGTGACGGCGCTCGTATTGAAATACTCGGCAATTTGCGCGCCCCGGCTCCGGGATGTCGACAAATTCACATTGCCGATCACATCGGCATTGGCGGTTCCCGCACCGGCCGCCGAGTCATCCGTGGAAAGGATGCTGAACGGGCTGCCGGATTGCAGCGTGATGATGCCGCCTGCCTGCCAGTTGCCCAGAATCGAGCTCGCCACCCGCGAATTCATGGCCTTGCCGGCATCCGGGATCTGCCACACAAAGGAATCCACGAAGCGCTGGCGATGGTCGAAGTCGGCCGGGCCACGAAAACGGAAGTAGTTGAACGGGTCCGGGATGGTGTTTGACGTGGCTTCGAAATTCGACGACATGTAGTCCAGATTCTTTGACCACGTATAGCTGAGCTGGTTGCTGACGCCGCGATGAAATCTCTTGTTCAACGAAACCTGCAGCGAGTTGTACGACTGATTCAGCCCCGCGAACAGCAGATCGATACTCTCGTACTGCTGCCTGGGCCGGCGCGGATCGTAATTCTGCTGGTTGTAGCTTAACGATTGCGAGAAATCGTAAATCGGGGCGTTCACGTCGTAATCGGCCCACAAGTGCGTTCCTTTTGTGCCCACGTAGCTGAGACGCAAGGTCCAGTCCTCACGGAACTGGTGCTCCAGCGTGAGGTTCCAGTCCTGCGTGTAGGGCCGAGGCTGGTGCGGCTGCAACGCTACGGCATCGTCCGGCAGAGGAAAGGGCGAATTCTTGGCGAAGTCACCCGCAAACGGAAAGATATTGTATTGCTCGCGCCCGGAATAGGGATTGTCGAACGAGCCGTTCAGGAACTCGACGGTGAAGCTGAACGGCGCCTGGTCGTTCATATTGTTCAGTTGGAACATCTCGGGCGTGTCGTAGTACATTCCATAGCCGCCGCGCAAGCTGGTTTTGCCGTTCCCGAAGACATCCCAGGCGAAACCGAGCCGCGGAGTGACTTCCGCCAGGCTGGCAGCCGAGCCGCTTCTCGGGACGGTTTGACCGTCGAAGGTGTCCCCGGGAAACAGCAGGCCCGGAGGTGCATTGACGTAACGCTGCGAGATGTAGTCTGCCGCATAGGCTTGCTGCCGGAATTGTGCGATGCGGTCGTTGAGATCGGTCATGGGGAAGTACGGCTCGTACCGCAAGCCAAAATTCAAGGTCAGCCGCGGCGTGATGCGGAACGTGTCGCCGCCGTAGAAGCCGAAGTAGTGGTACCGCTTGAACTCGATCTCGCCGTTTCCCTGCTGGAAATCGGACATGGCCCCGATCATAAAGTCCGCCTGGTCGAACCCGGTCCAGCGCCCGTTGAACTGGAACGATCCCGAACCCAGAAAGGTGTTGTACTCGTTGTAGCGTGAGTCTTCGATGTCGGCGCCCCACACAAAGCTGTGCCGGCCCTTGACCCACTGCCAGGAGTGCGTCAGCTCGAAGTTGGCGCGGGCAAAAACGGCCGGGCGGTATGTGGTCAGATTGATGTTGCTGGTTCCATCGATCGCGACGGCGATCTCGTTCGAAGAGGGATTGATGTTTACGCCAAGCGTTTGAATGCTTCCCGGAAACTCGTTGACCCTGTTACCGCCGAATCGGTTCGCCGTGAAATGCGTGTCAATCACCAGATTGGGCGACGGAGTAAAAGTTTCCGCCACGGTGCCCGTATTGTCCGTACCCGTGACGCCCCTCTGATTGGAGAAGATGTTATTGGCCAGCATGACGGCGGGGCTTTCGTTCTTGTTGTGATACAGCCGCACATAGAGGCTGTTCTTGTTGTTGATCCGGTAGTCGGCGCGCGTGATCCATTCCCCCACGTCCTGCTGCGACGGGTAGGAGTAATGGACAAATCCATCCGGCCCCGGCACGGGCGCATACTTCAACAGGTTTTGCGCGGCTGGAGACAGTTGCGAAGCCGGAATCTGATTGTTGGGATAGGGCTGGCCGGTAGACGGGTCCGTGATGACCACGGGGCTCGGCCCGCTCAACAAGCTGGAGAAATCTCCCGTGCGATACGCCGCCGGGACGCTGAGAGCCGTTCCGCTGCCGCTCTGTTGCCGCAACCAGGTTCGCTGATATCCGCCGAAGAAGAAGAGCTTGTCTTTGATGGCCGGCCCTCCTACCGTGAATCCTCCCTGGTTCCGCTTGAGTTGGTCGGGCGAATGGGAAAAGAAGTTATTGGCATCGAATGCCGTGTTGCGGACGAACCAAAAAGCATCCCCGTGATACGAATTCGTGCCGCTCTTGGTGACAATGTTGACCGAGCCGCCGGCGCTTCGGCCAAACTCCGCGCTCGGGTTGCTGGTCTCGACGCTGAACTCCTCGACGGCGTCCGGAAAGGGAAACGGCAACCCGGTGTTTTGCAGCGTGTCTTCGTTGTCCCCGCCGTCGAGCGTGTACTTAAGGGTATTTTGGCGCGATCCGTTGACGGAGAAATAGCGCGTGCTCACCGGAGCCTTGGCCCCATCCCCGCTGCCGCCGGCCACACCGGATGCCGACTGCACGCCGGGCACCAGGAAAGCCAGATCGGCCAGGTTGCGGCCATTGAGCGGAAGATCGACCACTCGCCGGCTGTCCACCGTATCCTTCAAAGTCGCGCTGCTGGTGTCTACCGCCGCTGCCGCCGCCTCCACATTCACGGTGGTGCTGACTTCACCGACGCGCAGCGCGACGTCCACGCGACGGTTATCGTTCACTTCGAGAACGATTCCGGTCTGCTCCACCGTGCTGAAACCCTGCTTGTGCACCGTAAGTTTGTATTCGCCGACGGGTATGGTCGCAAACTCGAAGTCGCCTAAATCATTGGACTGGGCTGTGCGCGCGATTCCGGTCCCCACCTGAGTCAGCGTTAGTTCAGCTCCGGGTACCGCAGCTTCCTGCTGATCCGTCACCCGGCCGTATAACCCCGCCGTATTGCGCTGCTGGCCCCAGATGATGCCGCTGATCAGAACGGCCAGGAACAACCTTGTACTATTTAATGTGGCGAAGCGAAACACCTCATTGCTCCTCTCTCCCCGAGAACGCCTGCCGGTTTTCACCGGCAAGAAGTCAGACGTTCCCAGTCCTGGCGGACGAAGCCTGTGACGGGTGCATTCTTTATACGGCCAGTCCTGGTGAATTGCAAGATTCTCATCGTCCGTTCGTTTCAGCGTGAAAAGAAGTCTCTGCATCATCGCGCAGCAGGCTTTGTGTTTTCCGGCCGCGCACTTCTTCCCCTTCGAGTTCTCTTTCGTTAGCGGCGACGCAATCCCTGACACCCGCCGCTGGTTGCCAGTGACAATGTGTCACTGGACGTGCGGCTCCGCTTGCATCGTAAGTCTCTGATTTATCTGTGCCTTATCGTGGCGATCCTCTTGGCCCGAGGCGTGCACTAGTGGACGCCAAGGAGTGGACCAAAACATGAGAACGTTGCTGTCCAATTTCGTTAAAGAAGAACAAGGCCAGGACCTGATCGAGTACACGCTTTTGCTCGCCTTCGTGTGTCTGGCTTCGGCTGCGCTGTTCATCAGCGCGGGTGGTAGTGTAGGCGGCATCTGGTCCGCCACCAATTCCCGGCTGGCTGCCGCCAATACCTCGGCTAGCTAGTCGACCTACAGGAGGGCGCGGGACCTCGTGCCCTCCCATCTTTTACGCGGTTGGCCTCATGAGCACATCAAAAACGGATTCCATTCAACCCGCAAAAGCCAAGAGCCGCCGGAGTGATCCGCGGATTCCGCGCAACAGCCAGGTAATGCTATGCTGCCTCGACCGGCAAGGCGGGCAGCGCCGTTTTCGCGCCAGCGCTTTGGATGTGAGCAAAAACGGCATTCTTGTGCAAACCGAAGAAGCCATTCCCGCCGGGACTGTGGTCTACCTGCAAACCGCGGGTTTCACGGCCATGGGCAAGGCGTCCGTCCGTCACTGCACACAGAAAGGCTTGAGGTTCAGAATCGGCCTGTATCTTCCCGATCCCCTGACGCGTGCCTTATGAATCATACTGTGACTATGGATGAAGAAGATTCCCAGACAGGGTCCGGCACGCGGTCCGACCTTCGAGCCCACAAGCGTCTGTCCGTCTCGGGCCCGATCGTTCTGCTCTGGAAAGAAGGAGAACGAGTTCGGTCTATGTATGGGCTCGCAAAGAATCTCAGCGCCGGGGGCGCGCTGGTGCGATCGTATCGCGGCCTGCCCGTCGGGGCCTTTGTGCGCCTCCGTTCGAACAAGCTGTTCTTCATGACGGGCTGCGCCAAGGTGCAACATTGCACACGCCGCGGCTTGACCTACCACATTGGGCTGAAATTCTACAGCGATCTCTCCACCCGCTTCTAAACTGGGCCACGACCGAAGCGAGCGGTTGACAGACCCAAGTTGTCCTCAGTGCTTCTCGTTGCGGAATCGTCCCCAAAACAGCTAACGTAGACCGAGGTGGGCGCGTGCGCCGCCACCAGATGAAAACCCAAAGCCAGCTCTGGCTCATTCGTCACGGCGAAACCGAGTGGAGCGTGTCCGGTGCGCACACCGGTCGCACGGACCTTCCGTTGATTCCCGCGGGGAAAGAGCGCGCCGCGGCTCTGGGCCGCTACCTCGCCGGCCGGCCTTTTGCGCTGGTGCTCACCAGCCCCCTCCAGCGCGCGCGGGAGACCTGCCGCATCGCCGGCTATGGCGACGTAGCCCAAATTGATTCCAATCTCTACGAATGGGACTACGGCGCCTACGAAGGCCGCACCACCAACGATATTCGGAAAGAAAGGCCGGATTGGGATCTCTGGTCGATGGGCGTCCCGGGTGGCGAGACCATTGAACAGGTCGCCGCTCGCGCACGGCGGGTCATCGAGCGGGCCACCGCCGCGGAGGGTGACGCCGCGCTATTCGCTCACGGTCATATTCTGCGCATCCTGACGGCGTGCTGGCTCGACCTGGCGCCTTCGGCCGGCCGCCTCTTTGCCCTCGATACAGCCTCTGTAAGCACACTCGGATACGAGCGCGAGTCGCGCGTCATTCGCCACTGGAATCGATGTCCCGCTGAACCGGAGCCGCGCTAAACATCGAAGGCGGCGGGGGAGCTATCGCGGGGGATTCGGAGCGTACCACTCTCTCCCGCCAAATGGGCTGAATCTGGTGAAAGCCGGAACTGGCGGTTCAACGCTCTTTCTGTCGACGTACATCGATTCATCCCGACTCCAACGCGGGTGGTACTGGACGCGCTCCCCTGGCTCGGACCATCGGCAAACGAGGCGGTCTGTCTCCGTTTGCCACGACATTTTCATTGCGCTCACCTTGTGCCAGCACTATTATCGCATCAGCCACGTGCCTTCAGGACACCATTCAACGTTGACAGGCCGCTTTTGCGCTTGCCTACAATGAATTGATGGGGTCACGCCGTATTGCGGCAATGGTTGCGCTCTTCTGCTCGGTTCTGCTCCTGGCATCCTGCCTGGCGCGGCGCCGCGTCATCACGCGAAGCAAGACCCTGCCCACCCAGACTCTGCGGGTTTCCGACAAGGCCACGCTGCTGAGGCTCCTCCAAACCGAGTACGAGTCCACTCGGTCGGTAAACGCAACCGTCGACATGGTTCCGGCCCTGGGCAGCGTGAACAAGGGCAAGATCACCGAATACAAGGATGTGCGCGCTTACATTCTCTTTCGCCAGCCGGCCGACATTCGCATCATCGGCCTATATCCGGTGGTCCGCAATAAGGCTTTCGATATGGTGTCCAACGGCACGGATTTTCGGGTTTTCCTGCCCGCCAAGAACCGGTTTATCGTCGGCCGCAACGAGCCCGTCGAAGCGCCGTCTCCGAATAAAATCGAGAATCTGCGTCCCAGCGTGTTCCAGGACGCTCTCTTGATTAAGCCTCCCGATCCCAAGGATTTTGTCGTTCTGACCGACCTCACCGATGAAGACAACGCCGTCTACATCCTGCATCTGCTGGATAGCGCTCCGGACGGACAATTGGTCCCCGCAAGGGATATCTGGTTCAGCCGGCTCACCCTGAATGTCATTCGCCAGATTATTTTCAACGCCAAAGGCGAGATCCTCACCGATGCCCGATACAGCGATTGGAAAACCTACGACGGCTGGCTTTTCCCTCACGTGATCGACATCAATCGCCCTCAAGACGAATACGGTGTGGTGATCACCTTGGTCAAGGCGGACATTAACAAATCCATCAGCGACAGTAAATTCGTGCTCGAGCGGCCCGAGGGCACAGTACTCCAGGTGCTGGGCGCCAAGCCGGAGCCAAAAGACCCGGCACAAGCTTCCTCTGCTTCGCGAAAGAAGACCGCAGAGTGACCTATAAGCTCATTCTTGAAAACATGCGATACCACCCGCTGCGCAGTCTGCTCAGCGTGCTGCTGATCGCCATCCCCGTGACCCTGATTTTGACGCTGGTGGGCTTGAGCCGTGGCATGCTCGATGAATCCAAGAACCGTACCACCGCCATCGGCGCCGACATCATGGTGCGGCCTCCCGGGTCCTCCATCATTACTTTTAGCGGCGCCCCCATGCCTCAAGGTCTGGTAAAGAAGTTGCGGCAGGAGCCCCATGTTGTCGCAGCGACCGGAGTCATCACGCAGCCAGTGGGCGGCGGGATCAGCAACGTCTTCGGCGTGGACCTGAACGAATTCAACAACATGAGCGGCGGATTCAACTTTATTGAAGGGGGTCCGTTCAAGCAGCCGAACGACATTCTGATCGATGACGTCTATGCCCAGCAGGAAAAGAAACACGTCGGCGACACGGTGAATGTTCTGAATCACAACTGGCGCGTCAGCGGGATCTACCGCTCGGGCAAACTCGCGCGTATGGTGCTGCCCATCGCGATCGTTCAGGACCTGACCGGGAACACCGGCAGAGTGAGCCTGATTTATCTCAAAGTCGACCATCCGGACAACATCAAGCCGGTCATCGCATCGCTCCAGAAACAGCCTCATCTTGAGGGCTATCCGATCTACTCCGTGCCCGAGTATCTGTCGCTGGTTTCCGTAGACAACGTGCCGGCCCTCAAGTCTTTTATCCACGTGGTAATCGCCATCGGTGTCGTGATCGGCTTCGCGGTGGTCTGCCTCTCCATGTACATGGCCGTCCTGCAGCGCACGCGCGAAATCGGCATTTTGAAGGCTCTGGGCGCTTCCCGGGTATATATCCTCGAGCTGATCGTCGCCGAGGCGTTTGCGATGGGCTTTTTCGGCACCCTGGTCGGCATCCTGTTCAGCTTCGGCGCCCGCTGGATCATTCTTACCGTCTTTCCGGCGTCGCTGCAGCAGGCCATCGTGCCCGACTGGTGGCCCATCGCCGGATTGATCGCGCTCTTCGCGGCACTGTTGGGCGCGCTCTATCCCGGATTCCGCGCGGCGCGTCAGGACCCCATCGAAGCCTTGGCCTATGAGTGAAGCTCCGCTCATTGAAATCCGGGACCTGCGCAAGATTTATCGAGTCGGCCGGGTGGATGTCGAGGCCCTGCGAGGCGTCGATCTGGACGTGGCGCGCGGCGAGTTCGTGGCCATCGTCGGTCCCTCCGGCTCTGGCAAGTCCACTCTGTTCCACATCGTCGGCGGCCTGACTCCCGCGACCTCCGGCACGGTGCGCATCGGCGGTCAGGATGTGGGCGCTATGTCCGATGCCGGGCGAACGCGGCTGCGCAAGACTACCGTCAGCTTTGTGTTCCAGAAGTTCAACCTGCTTCCCAATCTCACCGCCGGCGATAACATCGAGCTGGCCCGTTTCCTGGCCGGCAAAGACCATGCGGCCGATCCCCACTTTCAGGATGTGCTCAAGCTGCTGGGCATCGGCGATCGTCTCCGCCACAAGCCCAGCGAGCTCTCCGGCGGCGAACAGCAGCGCGTAGCCATCGCGCGCGCCGTGGTCAATCATCCGGCCATTTTGCTGGCCGACGAACCCACGGGAAATCTCGATTCCGCCAATTCCCGCACGGTGCTCGAGCTGCTTCGCGACCTGAACCAGCGCCTCGGTCAGACCATCCTCATGATCACGCACAACCCGGAGGCCGCCACCTACGGCCATCGCATCGTGAATATGCACGATGGCCGCATTGTCGCCACTCCGCCGCCCACGTAGGCTGGGCTCCCAAGAATCGCCTGAGATTTCACCCCCGGTGCGGCACTTCCTTGGTGATGAAAGATCGAATCCCGCCTGCTGTGTCTCTTCCGGACACAACCGGCGCCACTCCCGACCGGGAGTTGGACAACCCTTTGACCAACGATCCCTGGCTCAACAGTCTTGAGCCTTTCGAGATCGAGTGGGAATTGATCTGGGTGATGTAGCGGCCTGCACGGCCGCCGCTCTATTGAAGATCGCCGCCTTCGCCGATTCTAGAGACATGAGCCTCTTCCAATGGAACGAAGCCTATAGCGTTGGCCATCAGACCATCGACAGCCAGCACAAGATGTTGTTTCAATATGCGGACAAGCTACACGCGGCCATGTTGGCGGGTAAAGGGAAAGATGTTCTCAGCCAGACTCTCTCGGAGCTGATTTTCTACACGCAGCGGCACTTTGCCTCCGAAGAAAAGCTGATGCAAACGCATCAATATCCCGAATACCCGCAGCACAAAGCCGAGCACGATGCGCTCACGCAGAAGGTCGTTCAGTATCAGAACGATTACTCGGCAGGGCGTGTGACGTTGACCATCGACGTGTTGAACTTTCTGCAAAACTGGCTGCGCCACCATATCGGTAAAGTCGACAAGAAAGTCGGGAAGTATCTGCAAGCACAATCCGTGCCTTCCTAGGCAGTTTCCGAGCCGCGACCAGAGGGAGCGGTCCTTCTGTCTTTTTGTCATCCTGCTAAAAGTATCGCCGCAGGTCTCGGAAGCTCTCCAGCACCAGCAGCCGCCCGTCCACCGGTTGAATCTCCTCGTGCTCCAGGCCCCACGTGCGCGGATGCGGAATGAAGACGGCCCTCAGCCCCGCTGCCAGCGCGGGGTTAATGTCTGATTTCGGGCTGTTCCCCACCATCCACGTCCGCTCCATGTCCAGCCCGCGCTCTCGCGCCAGTGTGGAGTAAGCCTCCGTGTCTTTCTCTTTGACAATCGCGGTGTGCTGGAAATACTCGCCCACCCCCGATCGATCGATCTTGAGCTTCTGCTCTTCGGGATGTCCTTTGGTGAAGAGCGTCAACTCGTGGCGCGTGCTGAGATAAGCCAGAGTCTCAACGACACCTTCGATCAACTCCATGGGACAGTCCAGGATGCGTTCGGCAAACGACATCGCGGTGCGTAAATCGTCCTGGCGGATCTCGCGTTCCGCTAGCCGCTCATAACACTGCGCCAGGTTGCGCGCAAAATTGGCCGCGCCATAACCGTGAATCTTGATGTTGGCGATTTCAATTTCGTCCAGAACTGTGCGGATCTCGGCCGCGCTCATCGAGGAATGATCGAGAAAATCTACGAACTGCTCGAAAGCCTCCTCGAAATAGATGTTGTTCTCCCAAAGCGTGTCGTCGGCATCGATCAGCAGATGCTGTCTTCCATCGGCGGCTTTCATCGTTTGACTTGCGGCGCCAGCACAAATGGGATCTCGGCCACCACATCCACCTCCACGGGCCGGCCATTCCGCAACGCCGGCTCGAACTCCCACTTGAGCAAAGCATCTTCCGCGCTTTGATCCAGCCTCGGGTCAACGCTCTTCAGGATGCGCACCAGAGCGACGCGGCCATCGGCGCGGATGACGCCCGCCACCTGCACCTTGCCTTCCACGCGTTCCGAAACCGCCCCCGGCTGATATCTTGGATCCACTTTGCGCAACGGTACGGGCGGGCGCAAACCGCCAGCGCCGCGGAACCCTTGGGGCGTACGCTCGGCAAACCACATGATCCAGCTTCCCACATAGCTCGTGATATTGGGCATCTGCACGGCCAGGGTGTACACATCTCTTCCGTTGAACTTCGGATCGGGTGGAGGCTCCAGATGAATGTCCGCCGATGGAGGGTCCGGGGTGGCGCCGGAGCCCGCGGCCTTGATGGCCGACTCCAACGCCTCCCGCGACGTCGGAGCCGCGCGCGCCATCAGCACCGCATTCGTCTTCATGGTGGACTCAGAATTCGCAGCGTCGTGAATCAGCAGTCCGGGCACCGACAGAGCCGAACGGGTAGCCGAATCGCCGCCCCCCGTACTGCCGTTGGCGTTCGGCCCCGCCGAAAACTTCGCCTCGCGCGAACTATCGGGCAGCGGCGCCGTCAATTTCGTCGCAGGATTCAATCCCACCACAGCGACGTTCACATTAGCCGATGGCATGCCGGCGGCGTTCACCGTGGGAGCCTCTTCCAGCAGCGGCGCGGCTGCCGATCCTTTCCCTCCGTGGCCGCTATCGGACACGGCCCGCGGAGGCACAAACTCTCGGGGCTTGGGTGGCTTGGCCAAACTCACCGCTGAAACGCCCGGAATCGCACGGTTCCGCTCCCCGCCGTTCGCCGCTTGAGTTGCAATCCTGGGAGCGTCCGGCAACTCCGCTGGTGCAACGGCGGCGGCTGCGCGCGCCACCGGCGGAACAAACGTGCGCGGCTGCGGCTTATTCGCGAGCGGTGCGGCCATGTTCTCCGCCAGCAGCGGAACGCGTTCCGATCGCAGCGTGGTCGAGATTTTCGGCGCTTCCGGAAGCGCCTCAACCGCCACCCGGCGCTCCGGCTTGGGCGC
>Ga0187817_10000291_pt1 | contig 20378 bp, 16 predicted proteins | sample NC_wetland_sal_i_17_FD_132431 | JGI IMG/M metagenome (GOLD analysis project Ga0187817, IMG submission 132431) | Wetland sediment microbial communities from Neuse River Estuary, North Carolina, USA - SO4_2 | ecosystem: Environmental > Aquatic > Freshwater > Wetlands > Sediment | place: USA... | reverse complement strand
TAAAGGGCAAGTGTATTCGCAGATCAAGGCCGTGGAGTCGCTGCGCGCGGTGAGCGGCTAGCTGCCGGTGAATCTCAAATTTCTGATCGAAGGCGAGGAAGAAACCGGCGGCGAACACATCGAGTCGTATGTCTCCAGCAAACCTGCGCGTCTGAAGTCGGACGCCGCGGTCATTTGCGACACCGAGATGTTCGCGCCCGAATTGCCGACGATCTGCGTCGGCCTGCGCGGCATCGTATACGCGGAATTACACGTCGAAGGCGCGAATCACGATCTGCACTCCGGGATTTACGGTGGAGCGGCGCCTAATCCCATGCAAGCCATCGCCGAGATTCTGACCGCGCTCAAAGACCGTAACGGACGCATTTTGATTCCGGGATTTTACGATCGCGTGGTGCCGCCGAGCGCCAAGGAGCGCGAAGCGTGGGCGCGGCTGCCGTTCGACGAAGCCGAATATACACACAAGGAAATGGGCGCGAAGGAACTAGTGGGAGAGCCGGAGATTCCGCTGCTCGAGCGGCTGTGGGCACGGCCGACGCTCGAAGTGCACGGGATTCGCGGCGGTTTTACCGGCGAGGGTGCGAAGACCGTGATCCCGGCCCGGGCGGTGGCGAAAATCAGCACGCGGCTTGTGGCCGACCAGCGGCCCGACGAGGCCGCGGCGCAGTTGAAAGAAGCCGTCCGCCGCGCGACACCGAAAGGAGTCACCGCCGAACTGAAGCTGATTCACTCGGCGGCGCCATCGCTAGTAAATCCCGACAACCCGTTTGTCCGCGCGGCGGCGGAAGCGATGAGCGAGGCTTTCGGTAAGGAGACGGTTTACATCCGCTCCGGCGGCTCGATTCCGATCGTCGGCAGTTTCGACCAGAGTCTCGGCATTCCGAGCGTCATGCTGGGCTTCGGGCTTCCGGATGACAACCTGCATGCACCCAACGAGAAGTTGCACCTGCCGAATTTCTACCGCGGCATCGAGGCCGTGGCGCATTATTTGGAGAAGCTGGGGCGGTAGCGCTTCTATCGCAAGCGGGGTTGCGAACCGGGGACAGGCACCACCGTCCACGACGGCGGTTTCGATCGATTGGATGCAGCTCGAACTGGGGACGGTGGAGCCAGTCCCCGACGCTGTAAGTATTATTCCCACCTAACCACGCCGGCACTCAGACGTCTGTATACTAGGACGTCTAAGCATGCCAAAACCCGACTCTCTGCAAGGCTCGCTCGATCTGCTGGTTTTGAAGATTCTCTCGCGCCGGCCGCGCCTGCACGGCTACGCCATCATGACCGCCATCCAGAACATGTCCGGCGAAGTGCTGCGCGCTGAGGAAGGTTCGCTCTATCCGGCGTTGCACCGTATGGAAGAATCCGGCTGGATTCGCGCCGAATGGATTACCAAAGACACCGGGCGTCGGGCGCGCTTGTATGAACTGACAGCGGCAGGCAAGAAGCAGCTCGCCGCCGAAGAATCGCGCTGGCAGGCGGTGACTTCAGCCGTAAATCGCGTTCTAAGGATGGCCTGATATGTCATTGTGGTCACGCATGGCAAATGTGTTTCACGGCGATCGTTTGAGCCGTGAGATCGACGAAGAACTCCAGTCGCACATCGCGGAAGCCATTGAACAGGGCCGCGACCCCGCTGACGCCCGCAAAGCGTTCGGCCCCGTACTACGGCTCCGAGACGAGAGCCGCGACTTCCGCGTCGTCGGTTGGCTCGATTCCCTCCGCGCCGACGCCATCTTCGGCTGGCGCCAGCTCAAGAAGAACAACGTCACCTCCGCCGCGGCCATCCTGTCCCTCGCTCTCGCCATCGGCTCCTGCACCTCGGCCTTCCGGCTTATCGACGCCCTGCTGCTGAGACCTCTTCCCGTGGCGGATCCCGATCACCTCTACGCTCTGGCTCGTCACGAAATCTTTTTCGATGGCACTCCTCAGACATTCGACGGCTGGGCGTATCCAGCTTTCCGCCTGATGCGCGCCGCCGTGAGGAACTCAGCCGAATTGATCGCAGTCTCATATGCGGAGCGAATGGATCTGACCTACAAGTCGGATCAGGAGATGGAGAAAGCGCACGTGCAGTACGTTTCCGGGTGGATGTTCGGCTCCTTCGGACTCCGGCCAGCCCTCGGCCGGCTGCTCACTGAAAACGATGATCTCAAGCCCGGAGCGCATCCGTATGCCGTGCTCTCTCACAACTACTGGACGCACCGCTTCGGCCAGGATCCAAAGGTGATCGGCCGCGCCTTTCGAGTGGGCAACACACTTTACGAGATCGTTGGCGTCGCCCCGGAACCTTTCACCGGCACCGAGCCGGGCACAATCATCGACATTTTCATCCCTACGATGATGAATGCCGCGGTTGAGCGTTCAGACTCGACCTGGATCCGGACGCTGGTGCGGCTAAAGCCAAGCGTTGCCGTCACGCCTGTTCGCGACAGTCTGAACGCCACCTCTCTGGCATTCGAGCAGGAGCGCGCGAAAGGCTTCACGGGCATGCCCAAGCAAAGCATCGACAACTGGCTGAAGCAGACCGTATTCCTGGAGCCCGCATCTGCTGGCGTCTCTGGTCTGCAGAACGACTACCGCCGCGCGCTTGCGGCTCTGAGCGTATTGGTGGCGTTGGTGCTGCTGATTGCGTGCGCGAACGTCGCCAACCTGATGACGGCTCAAGCGGCGGCGCGGGCGCGTGAAATGGCGCTACGCGTCTCCATAGGCGCAGGCCGATGGCGTCTTGTGCAACTGGTCCTGGTGGAAAGCGCCTGGCTAGCATGCCTCGCGGCGGCGATTGGCGGGTTGTTCGCCTGGTGGTCCGCGCCGTTCGTCGTCAGCATGATCAATCCCCCGGACAACCCCGCGCGCTTATCACTTCCGGCGGACTGGCGGGTTTTTGGATTCGCCGCGGCGATGACCCTCGGCGTGACCATTCTGTTCGGCCTGGCGCCCGCGCTACGCGCCTCGGCCGTCAAGCCCGCCAGCGCTCTGAAGGGAGGAGAGGACCCGCATTCGCGGCGCCGCATGATGCACGCGTTGATCGCCGTCCAGGTCGCCTTCTGCTTTCTCGTCCTGTTTGTCGCCGGTCTGTTTGTCGCCACGTTCGACCGGTTGTCGAATCAGCCCACCGGCTTTTCCGCCGAACGGCTTCTTACTCTCGACACGGTCTCGGAACGTCCTCAACTGCCGGTCCTCTGGGAACAGGTAGCCGAACATCTGCGCACCGTGCCGGGTGTGGAGACGGTCTCGCTGGCTAGCCGGCCGCTGCTCGGCTGGTACAGCTCCAACGACTCCATTTCGATTAATGGTGCTCCTCCAAGCCAGGTGCTGGCCTATTTTCTGAATGTCTCCCCAGGCTGGGTAGACGCCATGAAAATTCCCTTGGTCGACGGGAGAGACTTCCGCGCGAGCGACACCAATCCCGGAGCGGCAATCGTCAGCGAAACGTTCGCCAGGCAATTCTTTAACGGTGAGAACCCGGTTGGAAAGTCGTTCGATAGAGCCGGCGATGGCGGCGATCCCAGCCGCTTTCAGATCGTGGGCTTGGTTCGCGATGCTCGCTACCGCGACGCTCGCGGGCCCATGTTGCCTGTAGCCTATGTTCCGTTTCAAGCGATCGACGAGAAGGGCGGATTCAGCGCGATACGCCGTGCAACGTTCATTGTGCGCACGTACGGTTCGAACCCGCTGGCTGTGGCATCCACCCTTCGCCGGGAAGTTCCGCGCGCGCGGCCCGAGTTTCGCGTCAGCAACATCCGCACCCAGTTGGAGATCAATCAGTCGCATACCGTCCGCGAACGCCTCCTGGCCATGCTGGCCTTGTTCTTCGCCGCAGTCGCGCTATTGCTTGCAGGCATCGGCCTCTATGGCGTACTCGACTACTCCGTGCTGCAGCGCCGCCGGGAAATCGGCATTCGCATGGCCATTGGCGCACCCACCGCCGATATCGCGCGACGAGTCGTTACGGATATCTTCTCCATGGTGCTCCTAGGAGCGCTCGCGGGTCTCACGCTCGGCATGGCCTCGGTACGATACTTTGAGTCGCTGCTCTACCAGGTCAAGCCCACTGCCCCGTCCATGCTGGCGCTACCCGCATTCACAATCTTGGCCGTAGCGTTGCTCGCCGCGTTGCCCGCGGTGGTCCGCGCCGTGCGCATCGACCCCGCCACAACCCTGCGTTCGGAATGAGGACTCCCTGACATGTCTCTGTTATCACGCATCGCAAATGTGTTTCGCGGGGATCGCCTGAGCCGTGAGATCGACGAAGAGCTGCAGTCGCACATCGCGGAGGCCATCGAGCAGGGCCGCGACCCGATGGAAGCCCGCAAAGCCTTCGGCTCCGTACTACGACAGCGCGACCAGAGCCACGACTTCCGCGTCATCCCCTGGCTCGACTCGCTCGGCGCCGACGCCGTCTTCGGCTGGCGCCAGCTCCGGAAGAACAAAGTCACCTCCGCCGCGGCCATCCTGTCGCTCGCTGTCGGAATCGGCGCCTGCACCTCCGCGTTCCGGCTCATCGACGCCCTGCTGCTGCGGCCTTTACCCGTAGCAGAGCCGGAGCGGCTGTACGCCATGTATAACCACGGAATGGGTCCCGACGGCACACTCAGAGACAGCGATAGCAATGAGTATCCGCAGTTCCGCCTCATGCGCGCCGCGGTCAGGAATCAAGCCGAGTTGATTGCAGTCTCATGGGTCGAACGCAACGACCTGACCTTCGCTTCGGACCAGGAGATGGAGAAAGCCTACCGCCAGTACGTCTCGGGCTGGATGTTCAGTGCGTTCGGATTGAAGCCTGCCCTGGGCCGCCTTCTCACCGAAAGCGACGACTTGACTCCGCGCTCTCATCCCTACGCCGTGCTCTCCTACGACTATTGGACGCGGCGCTTCGGCCGGGATCCGAAGGTCCTCGGCCGCACGTTCCATTTAGGCGCCGATTTCATTCAGATCGTCGGCGTCGCCCCCGAGTCCTTCACCGGAACCGAGCCCGGTACCATCACCGACATCTTCCTCCCCGCCATGATGCATGCCGGAGTTCTCCATGACGACTGGAGTTGGATCCGCACGTTCGTCCAGCTGAAACCTGGGGTCTCTACCGAGCCGGTTCGCGACAGATTGCAGTCGGTATTCCAAGCCGTGCAGCACGAACGGGCGAAGGGCTTCGTCGGTTGGCCCAAGCGCCGCCTCGATAATTTTCTCCGTCAGACGATCGTGCTGAAGCCCGCGGCCGCAGGCCTTTCCTGGATGCAAAAAGAATACCTCCGTTCCCTCACGGCTCTCGGGGTGGTGGTTGCGTTGGTGCTGCTCATTGCCTGCGCCAATGTCGCCAACCTGCTGACGGCTCAGGGCGCGGCGCGCGCCCGCGAGATGGCATTGCGAGTTTCGATTGGCGCGGGACGATGGCGCCTGGTTCAACTGGTCCTGGTGGAAAGCGCATGGCTCGCATTCCTTGCGGCCACACTCGGCGCGTTCTTCGCGTGGTGGGCCGCCCCGTTCGTCGTCGCCAGGATCAATCCCCCGGATAATCCAGCGCGCCTGGTTCTCCCAGCGGACTGGCGGGTGCTTGGATTCGGTCTGGCCCTGACATTCGCCGTGACCATCCTGTTTGGTCTGGCTCCCGCTTTGCGCGCCTCCTCCGTTAAGCCCGCCAGCACCCTCAAAGGCGGCGACGACCCGCACTCACGCCGCCGCTTGATGCACGCTCTGATCGCTGCTCAATCTGCTTTCTGTTTTCTGGTGCTCTTCGTCGCCGGGCTCTTCGTCACTACGTTCGACCGTCTGGCGAATCAGCCAGCAGGCTTTTCCGCCGAGCGCCTTCTCGCGCTCGAAACAGTGGCGCAACCCGCGCTGCCGACTGTGGTCTGGTCTCAGGCGGCCGAGCATCTGCGAGAGCTGCCGGGTATCGAGAGTGTCTCGATGGCGGCATGGCCGCTTCTGAGCGGCGTGGGCTCCAACGGCTTCGTTGCCGTCAACGGAGCTGCGCCGCACGAGCTGCTGGCCTACTTCCTGCCTGTCTCGCCGGGTTGGCTGGAAACGATGAAGATTCCCCTCATCGATGGCCGAGACTTCCGCCCGAGCGATACCTATCCTGGCGCGGCGATCGTCAACCAAGCCTTCGCAAAGGAATATTTCCAGGGCGAGAACCCCGTGGGAAAGTGGTTCGAGAGAACGTATGCCCACCGTCCGTTCGAGATCGTCGGCCTGGCCGGCGATGCGCGCTATCGCAACATGCGCGAGCCAATCACGCCGACAGCCTATGTCCCGATTCGCTATCCGGAGGACGATCGCGCAAACCAAATCACATTTCTCGTGCGTACGTCAGTGCCGAACCCACTCGCTCTGGCATCCCTCCTGCGGCAAGAAGTGCACCGCGCGCGGTCCGAATTCCGCGTCAGCAACATCCGCACGCAGTTGGAGATCAACCAGTCAAGCACAGTCCGCGAGCGGGTGCTGGCCATGCTGGCGCTGTTCTTCGCCGTGGTGGCGCTTTTGCTTGCGAGCGTCGGCCTGTACGGCGTGCTCGACTATTCGGTTCTGCAACGCCGGCGCGAAATCGGCATTCGCATCGCGCTGGGCGCGCAAGCAGCCGATGTCGCGCAACGAGTGACCCTGGATGTCTTCTCTATGGTGCTGGTGGGGGCGGTCGCGGGTCTCGCGCTCGGTATGGCGTCTGTGCGGTACATCGAGTCGCTGCTCTACGGGGTGAAGGCTACGGATCTGGCGATGCTGGCGCTTCCGTCGCTGAGCATTCTTGCGGCAGCACTGCTGGCCTCGCTACCAGCGGCGCTCCGCGCGGTGCGAATCGACCCGGCCACTATCCTGCGCGCCGAATAAGCGCCGCCTACACGGCCGCCGGCTTGTAAATCGCTGCGGCCACCACACCGAACACAATCGACTGGGCGACGCCGTACACGAACCACTGGAGGGCCAGGCTGTAAGGGATCGGAATCATCATGTAGGTTCCGTAGGCCACCGGAATCGAAAGGAAAAGCCCCATCAGAAGCCCGAAGCGCACTCCCTCCATGATCCCCTTGCCTTCGTAGCCTTTGATGAAAATGTAGGTGAACAGGAATGACAGGAGAAACGCGTTGAGCCATTCGATCCACATTTTCGATTCCATGCCGGGTCGCCAGATGGATGCCAGAGAATCGTAGATCGGTTTGAGAATTACGCCGTGCACCAAATATCCAAGCGCCATAGACACCACAAAAACGGCGAGACTCGCCGTCAGATACCGTTTGAAATTCATGGCTCGATCCTGTTCAGAAGCTGCGTCAAATGGTTTTGAGGCGCTTGTTGATTTTGGTCATCAGATCCTTGGTCTGCTTGGTTTCCGGCACAGTTTTGAGAGCGTCGAGCGAGCGAGTGCAGAAGATCTTGACTTTTCCCGGGTCAGCCATCTTCTGGATCCCGTAGAGCTGCGATTCATCAAATAGCGTGGTTGCCATGGCCGTCACGAATGTAGTGCGCGGCACCTGAAACGTCCCCGGCTTGAGCAGTTCCTGCGTCTTCGCCGGATCCTCCGGCGCGCCCGCGGCCGCGCACGCGGCGAGCAACACTCCGCGCTCGATGGCTTGCTTCTCGGACGTATCAATGGCCTCTGGCGGCAGGATCATTCCGGCCGCTGCCCGGCTTAACTGCATCACCGGCGCGGCGTTGCCCGTAGGAAAGGGCATAGCCAGCGGCACAGGGTCATCCTTGCCTTTCTGAAACGTGTCGAAGACTTCCACAAACTCCATGGCCAGGCGGCTGGCTTCTGCGCGATAGGTGTTGGTACGGCGCCGGAATTCGGCCGCGTGGTCGCGGTTGATGCGCGCGCCGGCATCAAAGCTGTCGGCCAGGTCCATATACCCTCGCGCCATGCCGGACGTCATCACCAGCAACCACGGCCGCGCGCGCGCCGTGAATTCGCTCTCGTGAGCATTCAGCTCTTCCAGGTGAGTGACGGTTTTTGTGTAGTCCCGAGCAGCAAACGTTTCCTTGGCGGCGGCCCAGTAAAACGGCGGCGTTCCCACCTGGGGCGCGTTGTCACTGGAACAGGAAAGGAGAATAAGAGAAGAGAAAACCAGAATCCCCGAGGCCATTCCTCGAATGGCGCTGGTGCGCATAAATGCACCTCCGTTGACCGATGCTTTATCACAACGCCGCGACGCATGCAACGGGTGGTGCTTGTTAACCGGGATTTAGCACTGCCGAGGTCTCGCGCCGCCTTGACACTCCACGGGACAAAATGTCACGCCAAGGACTATTAACCAGGCAGGTTAACCGGCCGGATTAGTGGCCTCGCTCAAAGGGCTTACGGAGGGGGCCGATTCTGCCATCTGTGGCCTGTAACTTGCGTTTACATCCCCGTTATGAAGTTTCTGAAACCTTTACTGAATTGGGCCGGAGCAGAGCCGAACGGCGGCGGCCCCGCAAACCAGGCGAGTCGCGTCACCGTGGAATCGCGGATTCACGGCCGCTTGAAAACCAAAAGTCCCATGACGTTGTCCTGGCAGGATGCCGCGGGAAATCGATGTTCCATCGACGTGCAAGCCGTGGACATGAGCAGCCAGGGAGCGAGGGTGGAGTCGCCGGAGCCGATGGCCCCCGGCGCCTATGTGTTGATTGAGGCGCCCAAGCTGAAGTTGATGGGGAGTGCGATCGTGCGTCACTGCGGACTTCGCGGCAAGAAGTTTCACATCGGCCTCGACTTCCGCAACTCTCTGACCAAAAGTTATTGAGCGTACCTGAGTCAGACTGCCTCGGAGTGTGGTGTTCTGTCTCACCGCGCAACGTGCGAAGTCTATCCGAATGGATAGCCCATCGCACAGACGGATAGATTGACAAGCGTTTCGATTGGCGAAATGATTGGCGCTACGCAGGATTTATTTGAGGTTGTTTGGTGAACGCGGCGAAGCGTCGAATGGCATTACATTTGCAACGAAGCAGAACCTAATCGAAATGCAAAAGTAGTCGGGCGCGGAGAGCAACGAATTGCGCCGGTTGTACCAGTAAGAGGGGCAGACAGAAAAAAAGGGGCAACAGGAGGTTGACGATGCTGGATTCAATTCTGAATACGTTATTCGGATGTGCTCACAATCGCATGACGTTCCCGCTGACGCCGGGACGAAATTTCAGAGCAGCCGGCGCTCACCGGCACGGCACATACGTGGTGTGTCTGGATTGCGGCCAGGAGTTCCGCTACAACTGGGTCGAGATGCGGATCGGCGAAGCGGTTCGCACCTCATCATACGCATCCGCCGAGGAATCGTTTTCAACCGTCAACCAGTAACGGTTTGAGCCGCAGTATCCCATCTGCAGAGATTTTGGTTCGTGCTTGTCAAAAAAAAAACCGGAGGTCCGTCGAAACGGATCTCCGGTTAACGCAGACGTAGGGGAAGAACGAGCTTAGCCCTTTTTCCCGGGATTTTCCACCTGCAGATTGTTGATGACCTGGCCGAAACTCAAGCCAGCCTGCCCGGCGCGAATGCCCGCAACGTTCTTTTCCATGGGATTGTTCACCACACCCTCGAGCGTCACGTGGCCGTTATTCACAATGATGTGGATCGGCGGAACCGCTTGAATGGCGTAGCGCGAGAACATGGGATCACGATAGATGGCGCGCGCGACCTGCAGCCGGATGCGATCATCGAAAAATGAAGTCGGCAGGACTTCGATATCGTTGGTGACGCTGCGCACACCCGGCACCCTCTGGGCTAGCCGGGTCAGATCAGCTTTCTTATAGGGCTGGTTCACCTGGCCCTGCAGTTCAACGTCGCCATCGTGCACCCGCACAGCTATGTTGTCCCAGATCGTGTACCACGGATACAGGCGAATCTCATGGACCACTTTCTGCGCGACTTGCGTATCGGGCGAGCCGTCGGCTGGACCGGGCGTTGAGGCCATGGCGGTGCCGGCAGCAACCAGCAATGAGGCCAACATCAACTTGAATTGGATTCTGTTCTTCATGGGTTCCTCCTCCTTGTTCACTTGTATTTACGACGGTGGGAGCCCGGTGGTTGCCCCAGCAGAAACGCAAAATTGTAAGACTTCGTAAAACGCCCGGCCCGTCCTTGAGCCGCTGAAACTACGCGGTGCGCGGCTCGGATGGCGCAAGCAGGCGTGCGGCTCCAGATGGTAGGATGGCAAGCGAGAGAGTCTCTGGGCTGCAGTTTGGAATTCCGCAATGGATAGCATAGGCCGCTATCAAATCGTCAAAGAACTGGGCCATGGGGCCATGGGAGTCGTGTACCAGGCCGTCGATCCGACCATTGGCCGCCAGGTGGCCATCAAAACCATCCGGTTGGACGACGTGAACGACCCCGATGAACGCGCCAAGCTGCGCGAGCGCCTGTTTCGCGAAGCACGCTCCGCGGGCATCCTCTCGCATCCGGGCATCGTCACCATCTACGACATGGAAGAGCGGGGCGATATCGCCTTCATCGCCATGGAGTTTGTGGATGGCCCTACGCTGGACCAGCTCCTTTCCGGCAAACAGGCCGTCGCTCCCGAGCGGCTCATCAATATCCTGCGCCAGACGGCGGCGGCTCTCGATTACGCCCACGCCAAGGGCATCGTTCACCGCGACATCAAGCCGGCCAATATCATGATGGCTTCCGATGGCGCGGTGAAGATCACCGATTTCGGCATCGCCAAGGTGACGACGTCGCAGCAGTACACCCAGACAGGCACGATTCTCGGCACGCCCAACTACATGTCGCCGGAGCAGGTGCAGGGACTGGCGGTGAGCGGGCGCGCGGACCAGTTTTCCTTAGCCGTGATCGCCTTTGAGATGCTGACCGGCGAGCGCCCTTTCACCGGCGAGCATCTCACCACGGTGGTGTACAAGATCGTGGCGGAGGATCCGCCGCCGGTACAGCGGCTCAACCCGACCCTCAGCCCGCAGATTGACGCTGTGCTGCGCCGCGCGCTCCTGAAGAAGCCCGAGGGTCGCTATAACCTGTGTATCGAGTTTATAAACGGGCTCGACGCCGCGTGCGCCAACACGCAAGGGTGGAAGAATCTGCCGCGGGGCGGCAGCATGAACATGCCGACGGTCGCGACCGAGGCGGTCCCGCTTAAGGCGCTGCCCGGCTCAGGTACGACCACCGAGGAAACGCTGTTGGGCCGCCGCCGCAGCGCGTCCAAATGGGTGTTGCCCTTTGCGGCGGCGCTGATTGTTGCTCTCGGGCTGATCGGCCTCATCGCGCTGCAATTCGGGCCGGGCTTGGGCATCGGCCGCACTTCCGCGCAACCGCCGCCTTCATCGGCTTCGAATCCGCCCGCCAATGTTGCGCCCGCCTCGGCTCCGCCGCCGGTGACCCCCGCGGACGACAAGAAGCCCAGCGCCATGGACGCTCCGCCTGCGCCGCCGAAGCCGTCGCCATCTCCCACGGAAACGGCCGCCGCCAAGACCAGCGAACCGAAGACCCAGCTACCCGCTGAGACTGAAGAGCCCGAAGCGCCTGCGCCGAAGCAGGAGGAACGGCCCAAGGTGAAGCCGCGGCCGGCCAACGGGCCGCAAGATGTCCTGGTAACCGCCGAGCCGGCCGGTGCGCTGGCAATCCTGGACAACAATCCGGCGGTTTCGTGTAAGACACCATGCATCCTGAGTGTGCTGCCGGGGAGGCATGCCATCACCTTCAACCAGGACGGCTATCAGCGCGAAAGCCGGGAAATTCGCATCATCGACAGTCCGATCGAAATCCCCACCGTCACGCTGAGCAGGCAGTCCGGCACGCTGATGCTCACTTCCACGCCCAGCGGTGCAGCGATTTTCGTCAACGACAAGCAGCTTCCGCAGACTACGCCGGCTCAGATCAGCCTTCCACCCGGCACTTACAATGTGCGGGTGGAGAAGAATGGCCTGCAAAAATCGAAGCCCATCGAGATCCAGAATGGCATGACGCATTTCATCAACATCCCATTGCAGTAGCCGGTCTCCGCTGCGCACCGGGCGTGATAGTCTGGATCGTCATGAACCGGCGGCGGGCGCTGCGGAACCTGATCTCGATGTTCGGCGCGGCCGCGTTCGCTCAGGATCGCGACGATCCGCTTTACGAACCCGTTCGCGTGATGGATTTCGCCCCGCTGGCGAAAGCCAAGTTGGATCCGGTGGCCTGGGATTACTTGGATGGCGGCTCGGAAGACGAAGTTTCGCTCGCCGACAACCGTACGGCCTTCAACCGGATCATCATTCGTCCACGCGCTCTGGTGGATGTCCACCGGATTGATTTGACCATCGAACTGCTGGGGCAAACGCTGCCCTACCCCATTCTGCTGGACCCCGCGGGCGGCAAAAACTGCTTCTATCCGGATGGCGAAAATGTGGTGGCCCGCGCCGCCGCCAATGCCCGGGCGCTGCACATCACCAACGGCGGTATCGAGAAACTCGTCGCCTCGGGAAAGGGGCCGGTTTGGTGGCAAATCGAAACCGGTGGATCGCTCAAAGATCGCACCAGCATGCGAACGCTCGCCGAGCGGCTGGAAGGCGCGGGCTGCTCGGGCATCTGTCTCGCCACCGACATTGCGTACGTCTCGCATCGGGATCGCAACATTCGCAATCACCTGGAACGGGCGTGGTGCGAAACCGGCTTACCCAAGCGCGACGCCGGCGGCCGGCTGCCACGTGCAAAAAATCCCGAGCGGGCAGCGGTGTATCCTTCGCGGCCCGATCCAACACCAACCTGGGAATCGCTGAAGCAGTTGCACGAAACCACCAGGCTGCCCATCATCGTCAAGGGAATTCTGACCCACGAAGACGCCGAGCGGTGCGTGGAAAGCGGAGCCGCGGCAATCATCGTCTCCAATCACGGAGGCCGGCAACTGGATCACCTGGGCGCAACCATTGAAGCGCTGCCCGAAGTGATTGCAGCCGTGCGCGGGCGCGTTCCGGTGCTGGTGGATGGCGGCTTTCGCCGCGGCACCGACATCCTGAAGGCGCTCGCTCTCGGCGCGCGCGCTATTTGCATCGCGCGGCCGTATCTTTATGGGCTCGCGGCTTTCGGCCAGCCGGGCGTCGAGCGGGTCATCGAGCTGTTGCGCACCGAGCTGGCGCTCGATATGGCGCTGGCCGGCGTGCCGAACCTGGCCGCTATCGATCGCAGCCTGGTCAGAATTCGAGGTGATTCATGATGAACCGGCGAAGTTTTCTCGCGTTTCTTGCTGCCTCGGGCGTGCGGGCCGGCGACTTCCCTTCCCGCCCGGCCAAAGTCGTAAAGCTGTTTCGTTCCCCCGATGGCCACCCGAACGGCCTGGAAACCGCCTCAGAAGGTTTCTGGATTGGCGAGCAGGTAACCGACCGGGCGCACCTGGTCGACTGGAACGGCAAAGTGCTGCACAGCATCGAAACCGAATCGTCCAACACCAGCGGCATTGCATTTGGCGATGGCGCGGTGTGGATGGCGGCAAATGGCCCGGCAGTGGGCCGCCCGCCGCGCGCCACTGACGCCAAAACCGGCGAAGTGGTCAAGGCCGATCGCGAAACCGGCAAAACGCTGGCGCGCTACCCGGTGCCCGGCGGCGGTGGCGTCCACGGCCTGGAGTTCGCGGAGGGCACGCTGTGGCTCACGTCGCTGAAAATCCGGAAACTGTCACAGGTGGACCCCAAGGACTTTCATGTCATCCATCAGATTCCCGTGCATCTCGACCGGGCGCATGGCCTCGCGTGGGACCCGCCGGGAATCTGGGTCATGCACTCGACCGACCGTGTGGTTCAAAAGCTGGCCTCGACCGACGGCCGCATTCTCGAGCAGATTACGCTTTCCAAAGACGACCCCGATCCGCATGGCATGTGCATGTACAACGGCCATCTCTATTACACCGATGCCGGGATCGCGCCCGGCGGCGTCAGCAACGGAAGCCCTTCGGCGGGATTTGTGTGCCGGATAGATTGAGCCCGGGCTCAGATCCCAGCCTGCCCGTCCAGGCTGCGCCAGAGATACCATGCCGCCACGGTGCAGTAGGGATGCCAGCCTCGGGCCATTTCCTCAATGTCACGCGGCTTGGGGAGTTCAGCCAGGCCGTACACGCGCCGGATCGCGCTGCGGACGCCAAGGTCGCCCGAGGGCAGCACGTTGTTGCGTCGCAACGCAAAGATCAGGAACATCTGCGCCGTCCAAAGACCAACGCCTTTGACTGCGGTGAGTTGCTCGACGACTTGCTCGTCTGTGAGCTGATGCAAGGATGCAAACTCGATTTTTCCTTTGACGGTTTGGCGCGCCAGGTCGCGGATATACGCGATTTTCTGGCGCGAAAGGCCCAGGCGCCGCATCCGGTCCGGCCGCAGCTTGAGGGTGCCTTCCGGCGTAAGTCGGCCTCCCGGAAGCGCGCCGGCCAGCCGGCCGTAGATGACTCGCGCCACTTTGCCGCTAAGCTGTTGAAATACGATGGAGCGGACCAGCGTCTCGAAGGTCGGCTCCCGGAACTCGATGCAATATTCGCCGACGCTTTCAATCAGCGCGCCCATTACCGGGTCATTGGCTTTCAAGTGGCGGATTGCCGTGTGCATTTGAAACAATCGTGGCAGGGGATACGTCCCCCATTGTATCCGTATGCCTGACCTTTTTGTCCGCCCCGCCGTGGCGCTTCTCGCGGCGATGATCCTGCTTCCCGGCGCATTTCCCCAGCAGCAGGAACAGAAACCTGCTGAGGAAACGCCGCCCACCATCCAGGTTGAGGTCAACCTGGTCAGCCTCCTGGCCACCGTCCGCGACAAACATAACGGGTTGATCAGTAATCTGACCAAAGACGACTTCACCCTGGCCGAGGACGGCCAGCCGCAAACCATCAAATACTTCACAAGAGAAACAGACTTGCCGCTGACCATCGGACTGCTGGTAGACGTGAGCGCGAGCCAGCGCAATTTGATCGAGATCGAGCGCGACGCCGCGTATCAGTTCTTTTCCCAAGTGCTGCGGAAGAAGGATATGGCGTTTCTCATCAGCTTTGGCGAGGATGCTGAACTGCTGCAGGATTTCACCAACTCTCCGCGCCTGCTGCAAGCGGCGCTAGGCGGTTTGCGCGTGAATTCGGGAGTAGGCGGCATTCACCCCGGTCCCGTGCCGACCATCGGCCAGCCGCGCGGAACGGTGCTCTACGATGCCGTGTACCTTGGCGCCACGGACCGGCTCACGCATGAGGTAGGGCGGAAAGCCATGGTGCTCATCACGGACGGAATGGACGAGGGCAGCCGTCTGAAAATCGATGAGGCCATCCGAGCGGCGCAGAAGGCCGACACCGTCATCTACAGCATTTATTATGTCGACCCCAGCGCGTACGGCGGCTTTGGTTACTTTGGCGGCGTGACCGACTCCTATCTCCGCAGGATGTCGGAAGAGACCGGCGGGCGCGTTTTTCGCGTGGACAAAAAGCATCCTCTGCTCGAGGTCTTCAAAGAGTTGCAGGACGAGATGCGCAGCCAGTACGCCATCAGCTACACACCCACCAACGAAAAGAAGGACGGCTCTTTCCGCCGCATTGACCTGCGCACCAAAGATCACGATCTCAAAGTGCAGGTACGCAAGGGGTACTACGCGGCGGGCGCGGAGCAGTGAGAAATCCACTACACCGTTACCAGGTCCTGCTGGAGGCTCCGTGGGCGCGACGCGGCTTGAGAAGCAATCGGGATGACGTTGTTGCGGCCTTGCTGGCTGTGTGTTCGGCAGCTTTCGACGACCTGGCCGAGAAGAGGGCTGAGCGACATCAGGTGTTGCAGATCACTGGCTGAAAAGGCATCCGGCTGGGAGTGAAAGAGCGCCAGGACTCCAGCGACGTCCTCTTGGCCCTCCAGCGGAATCGCCAGCGCGGATTTCAAGCCGCTCATCTCGCCCGAGTTCACGGATGGATGTCCATTCAGAATCGGCCTGCCGTTGGCGGCCACCCAGCCCGGCAGGCCCTCGCCCACAGACATTCTCAGCGACAACAGCCCTTCCGCATTCGCCCCGATGGCCAGTTGAGGGATGAGAGTATCGTCGCATCGCATGTAAACCGCCAGGCTGTCGCAGGGCAGCATTTCCTGAAGTCTTCCCGTGCACAGCTCGAAGACTTCTCGAGGCGCGAGCAGACCGGGCAGAGCTTCCAGCACCTGGACGAGCGCTCCCCAGCCGGGGATGGGCGCAGCGGAGAAGGAGCTGGAATCGCTCGACACCTCGAAGCCCGCAGCGGGGGCGGCGCCACGGTCGATCTTGAGGTTTGTGGACAGACTGAAGTTTTGGGCCGGCGTTCCCCGCGCCAGTTGCTCCAGCTCGATGTAGCGCCTTTGCAGAATCCGGACTACATCAGGATCAAATGCCGTGCCGGCCTGTTCCGCCACCATTTCCATGGCCTTGCCGAGAGGAAGCGCGCGCCGGTATTGGCGGTCGCTGGCGAGAGCATCCAGGCAATCCACGACGGCCAGGATGCGGGCTCCAATCGGGATCTCCGTGCCGCGCAGGCCATCCGGATATCCGGAACCATCCCACTTCTCGTGATGGCTGCGCACAATCGGCACCACGGGGTACGGGAAGTGCGCGCGCGACAGAATCTCCGCGCCCACCACCGGATGGACCTTCATTTTCTCGAATTCCTCGGGCGTAAGCTTCCCCGGCTTGCAGACGATGTGCTCGGGCACCGCAATCTTCCCGATGTCGTGCATGAGAGAGGCGGCGCGTACCGCCTCAATCTCGTTGTCACTGAGGCGCATCTCCTTGGCGATCTCCAGCGCGTAGGTCTGAACCCGCTGCAAATGATCGTGCGTGGTGTGATCCTTGGCTTCAATGGCCAGCGCCAGCGATTCAATGGTTCTCAGGTGCAGATCCGCCGTTTCGTTCGCGTGCTTCTTTTCGTCCTCCAGGCGTGCCAGGTACCTCCGGTAGGTGCCGTATACCAGAAATGCAACCGGCACAACGAGCAGAGAGGTCTGCGACCCCAGATGCTGCTTGGCGACATCGAAAAGACCGGCGGTCGCGGCCCCCAGCAGGTAATACGGAAACGCCCACAGATACGACTTGCGCCACATTTCGCGGATCGACTCGCCCTTGGTCAGTGCGAGGAGCGAAGCCCCCGGCACCGTCGTAGCCGCGAAGTATACGCATGCCAGCAGAGCCAGCATGACCGGCATTTCAAGCGGCAGGCTCCGTAGCCAGGAGGAATGGAAGACCTGATAGGACGCGGTGATGGCGAGGGACGCGCCGGCCACGTCGAACAGGGCCCCCACCGAGCGAAGGCTCTTCGCGGACTGCCAGAGGTGCCGGACCAGAACCGCGGCGCAGCCCGCGGCGAGAACTTCAGGCAGGTTCAGCGACACGATGCCAATCATGACCAGCACGAAATTGGCGGCGATGGCGCCAGTCACTCCCGGCAGCCGTAACTTCCAGCCGGAGAGCAGCAGCACAATGGCCAGGTAAACGAGATATGCGGCCGGGTTCGCGGAGCGCCAGTGCGACACCCCGTACGCCAACTCGATCCAACCCAGAACAATCACCAGGCTGACAAAAATTTTGACCTGTGCGTCCGACGAGGCAGAACGGGAGACGGCTTCCGTTTCTTCCATCTCCACCGGTGCTTCCCAGACGACGTTGGTTCCCACGTTCACAGCCCGCCTATGCCAGCCGTTAGCCTGCGGTTCGAATTAGGCAATTGGCTATCCAAAGCAGCCCGATTGGAATCCGGCGGATTGCCGGCCGGTTTGGCTATGTAATTCAATGATGGTTGGTATATCCTTGCGTCAACTGCGGTTAACTCGCGCCCGGAAACTGGCAATTCAGACACCTGGCGCAGGTGACAAATTGGCACCAGAGGGATCGTGAATTGAGCGAATCGGCGGACGTGGTGATCATCGGCGGCGGCATTGTAGGGTCGAGCATCGCCTGGCATTTAACCGAAGGCGGCTGCCGCGATGTGCTGGTGATCGAGCGCGAAACGCAGCAAGGCAAGGGCTCCACGGGGAAGAGCATGGGCGGGGTGCGGGCGCAGTTCGCGACAACCGTGAACATCCGCATGTCGCTCCATTCCATTCCCTTCTTCCGCTCCTTTGACGAACGCATGGATTATCCTTCGGGGTATCGCCCGCAAGGTTATCTGTTCGTCGCAACTTCGCAGCGGCACATGGATTATCTGCGCGCGAATTTCGAGCGCCAGAACGCGCTAGGACTCCAGGCGGCCGAGTTGCTCGCCGCCGAAGACGTCATCCGGATGGCGCCACAGATTCGGCCGGACGATATTGTGGGCGGAAGCTTCTGCTCGACCGACGGCTTCGTAGACCCCTACAGTGTCATGAAGGGCTTCATGCTGCGAGCGTCGGACCGGGGGGCGCGGCTGTGGCGAGGCGAGGAAGTGACCGGAATCGACATCGAGAACTCGAGCATTATAGGGGTGCGAACCACCCACGGCCACGTGGCCACGCGCACGGTTGTAAACGCGGCCGGCGCCTGGGCGGCACAAATCGCGAAGTTCGCCGGTGTCGATCTGCCGGTCGAGCCGATGCGCCGGATGCTCGTTCCCACCGAGCCATTCGACAAGATCTCGCAAAAATCGCCCATGACCATCGACATGGCCACGGGCTTCCATTTCCGGCCCGAGGGTCTCGGCCTGTTGATGGCCTGGAATGATCCCGACGAGAAGCCCGGTTTCAACACGAACTTCGATCCCGCGTTTATTGAGAAGATCCTGACACGCGGAGTGAGCCGTTTTCCCTGCCTCGAGGAGGTGGAGGTGAACCCCCGCCGAGCCTGGGCTGGGCTCTACGAGATGACGCCCGATCATCACTGCATCATCGGCGCGGCGCCCGGCGTGCGCGGGTTTTACCTGGCGAACGGATTCAGCGGCCACGGCGTGATGCATTCTCCGGCCACCGGACGAGTCACCGCGGACCTGATTCTCAAGGGCGCTTCCGACGTAGTGGATACCAACGCCGTTGGCCTCGAACGATTCGCCCAGAACCGGTTGCTCGAAGAGCCGGTGGTGCTGTAGCCGGGCTCGACCTCCGGTTGCCCTCTCCTGCGCCGTCGCATATCATACCGGCTTGATAGGCGATTTCCCATGACAACGTCCACACCAAAACCTCTTACTTTCGGCCTGATCGTCGGCAACCGCGGCTTCTTCCCCGATCACCTGGCTTCGAGCGGCCGCGAGGAGATGATCGCCGCCATTCACAAAGCCGGCTTCGGCGTGGTGGCGCTCGATCCCTCACAATCGAAATTCGGCGCGGTGGAAACCCGCGAGGAAGCGCGGAAATGCGCGGCGCTGTTCCGGGAAAACCGCGATGCCATCGCGGGCGTCATCGTTTCGCTTCCTAATTTCGGGGACGAGCGTGCCATCGCCGATACCCTGCGCCAGGCCGATCTCAACGTTCCTGTCCTGGTACAAGCCACGCCTGACACGCCGTCCAAGATGTCCATCCGCGACCGCCGCGACAGCTTCTGCGGCAAGATGTCGGCCTGCAATAATCTGGCGCAGTACGGCATTCCCTATTCGCTTACCACGCGCCATACCGAAACACCGGATTCCGATTTCTTCCGCCGTGATCTTGACTGGTTTGCCGGCGTTTGCCGTGTCGTTCGAGGCTTGCGCCGGCTGCGTGTGGGCGCCATCGGCGCGCGTCCGGCCGCGTTCAACACCGTGCGTTACAGCGAAAAGATCCTGGAGGCCAACGGCATCTCGATCGAGCCCATCGATCTTTCTGAGATCCTGGGCCGCATCGAGCGCATGAAAGACGCCGATGACTCCGCTCAGCAGAAACTGGCGGAGATCCGCCGCTATGTCACAACCAGCGGCATTCCCGATTCGGCTCTGATGAAAATGGCCAAGCTGGGCGCGGTGGTGGACCGCTGGATGCAACAGACTGACGTAGCCATCAGCGCCGTCCAGTGCTGGACCTCGATGGAGGAATATTTCGGCGTGGTCCCCTGCACCGTGATGAGCATGATGAGCAACAACCTGATGTCCAGCGCCTGCGAGGTCGACATCTGCGGCGTCATCGGCATGCATGCGCTGCAACTTGCGTCGGGCACTCCCAGCGCGCTGCTCGATTGGAACAACAACTACGGCGAAGATCCCGACAAAGCCGTGTGCTTCCACTGCAGCAATCTGCCGAAGCACTTCTTCCAGGACGTGCGCATGGATTTCCAGGAAATCATTGCGGGAACCGTGGGGAAAGAGAACACGTTCGGCACCTGCGTGGGCCGCGTGAAGGCCGGGCCCATGAGCTACGCCCGGTTTTCCACCAACGATCGCGACGGCACGATCCGCGGCTACGTGGGCGAGGGCGTTTTTACCAACGATCCGCTCGAGACCTTCGGCGGCGCCGGCGTGGTCAGGATCCCCCGCATGCAGGACCTGCTGCACTATATTTGCGCCAACGGCTTCGAGCATCACGTGGCCGCCAACTTCTCTACCGTGAGCGCTGCCGTCCACGAAGCCGCCACGCGCTATCT